>Ga0206939_10060_pt1 | contig 33158 bp, 24 predicted proteins | sample Alteio_BWOrgHeat_10_FD_152921 | JGI IMG/M metagenome (GOLD analysis project Ga0206939, IMG submission 152921) | Enriched cells from forest soil in Barre Woods Harvard Forest LTER site, Petersham, Massachusetts, United States -... | ecosystem: Environmental > Terrestrial > Soil > Temperate forest >... | reverse complement strand
CGCCGTCTGGTACAGCAAACTTGGGGATGCATGGGATACCTGGCTTGAAGAGCGGGAGGCTTTTCGTACGCGCATTGCAACGCTGATCGGCGCCACCCATACGGATTGCGTCGTGCCCAAGACTTCAGCGGGGCAAGGTCTGCGTGCCGTCCTGAACGCCCTGCCAGGAAAGCCGCGCGTGATCAGCACACGAGGAGAGTTCGACTCCATCGACGTGATATTGAAGCAGTACGCCGCGCTCGATCGCATAGAGCTCCAGTGGGTTGAGCCCGAAGCGGACGGTGACTTCACCATAGAGCCGCTGATTGAGGCAGTGAAGGATCGAGATGGAGCAGGACTGGTTGTTGTATCTCAAGTCATGTTCATGACCGGCCAGATCGTCAAGAGCCTTGACGCGCTTGCGAAAGCCTGTCATCAGCACGGAACGAGGCTGCTCGTAGATTCCTACCATGCTGTTGGTGTCATCCCCGTCGACGTGGTCCAGCTAGGAGCCGACTTTGTGATCGGCGGAAGTTACAAATATCTTCGCGGTGGCCCAGGTGCCTGCTTTCTATACATTGCACCTGAGGTACTTGAGGCCGGCTTGCGCCCACTGGACTCAGGGTGGTTTGCCAATTCTGAACCCTTCGGATATAACCGGCCTGAGTTGCCTGTGCTCAACTACGGCGGCAATGCTTTTCTCGAGTCCACTCCACCCGTGCTTACGTGGTACCAGGCCCGTAGCGGCCTAGAATTCACGCTGGCTATGGGCGTAGAGAGACTTCGCGCATACGGCCTCAAGCAGCTCGACGCCCTACGTGGATATATCACCGATGCCGGCGTAAACACGGTAAAGGGCGGTGATGAGGATCACGGAGCATTTCTCGCCATCCGCCTTGCAAAGGCGATGGATTTTGCAACCAAACTCCAGCGTGAGGGAATCATTTGCGATGCGCGCGGCCAGTGGCTCCGTCTCTGTCCCGATTGCTTGACCCGGGATGAAGAATTGCGATGCGCAGCCGCAGCATTGGGCAAATTGCTGGGCGTCGAATTCCATCAGTAAATACAAGCCGAGCACAGGACCGATGATTTAACATTGGCAAACGTGCCAGACGCAACCTCAGCGATTGGTCCCAGGACTGGCCGAGTCTTTCCCGCTTTCGCAGCAATCCTTATTCCTGCCAGCGTTCAGATTTCTCTCCATGCGACGCGGAATCTCAGCTAATCCTGGACATTGGCAGTACCGGACGAAGGTAGTGAGACAACGAAATCCAGAAATGCGCGGGTCTTGGCCGGCAAATGTTTCCGCGATGGGTAGACGGCGTAGAAAGGAAAGCGCTCATCGGGCCAGTCGGGGAACAGGTCGATCAGCTTTCCCTGCCTCAACAGTCGCGACACCGCATTTTCCATCACCTGCACGATTCCATAGCCTGCCAGGCAGAGACTGTGCATGGTGATGATGTCGCTGACGAGGATACGACCATTTGTGGGAACCTTTACGATTCTTCGGCCGCGATGGAATTCCCATTCGAACGGACGCCCGGTCTCTGGGTTGCAATAATCAATCAGAATATGTCCGCCCGTCACGAGATCCAGCGGCGAGGCTGGATGCTTGTGCCGCTTGAGGTAAGAGGGTGCAGCGACGGTCACGATGCGCGTGTCCCAGAGCTTTCTCACGACCAGGCTCGAAACCGGTGGATTTCCGATATGGATGGCAACGTCGAAGCCGTCGGTCACCAGATCGCCGAGTTGATCACGAGTTATCAGTTCAAGTTCGAGTTCAGGGTGGGCTTCAAGAAACTCCCTGAGCCGTACTCCTTCAAGGAAATGTGCAAATGTGCGATGTATTTGCACGCGCAGTCGACCCCGTACCAGTGCTCGTCCTTCCATCACCGATGCCACGGCCTCTTCGAGGCCAGTCAGCAGCGGGCCGATTTGCCCGTATAACCGGCGTCCTTCATCGGTCATGGAGACGGAGCGCGTGGTTCGCTCGAACAATCGTATTCCGAGGCGAGCCTCCAGCCGCGCAATGGACCGGCTTACACCTGACTGCGACATATTCAACGCTTTGCCTGCACCGGCAAAACTGCCGCATTGCACAATCGCGGCAAGGATGCTCATCCCGTTCAGGATCCGCTCATCGAAATTCTGATTCATGCATTTCGTCATTTCTATTATGCCATTCATGCCTAAATCGCCACAATCGAACACAACATCAGATATCCAGGTCAACAAAATTCCTGAGGGGGTCGATCATGTTTGCAATTACTGGAGTAACGGGCAAGGTAGGCGGAGCGGTGGCTCGTAGTCTTCTAGCACAGGGACAGAAGGTGCGAGCGGTGGTGCGGAATACCGACAAGGGACGTTCCTGGTCGGCTCAAGGCTGTGATATCGGGATCGCCAGTGTTGAGGATGCAGCCGGCCTCACCAAAGCCTTTCACGGGGCCGAAGGTGTCTTCTTGATGACACCTCCAAACTTCGATCCTGAACCCGGATTTACTCAAACGCACAAGGCGGCTGCGGCCATTCGGCATGCCATCGAAACTACCCGGCCAGGGAAGGTCGTGTTTCTCTCCACGGTTGGAGCCCATGTTGCGGAACCCAACCTTCTGAACAACTCCAAGATTACCGAAGAGATGCTGCGCACTACCTCGGTCCCGATTGCTTTATTGCGCGCTGCCTGGTTCATGGAGAACGCGGCATGGGATGTGGAAGCTGCGCGTAAGGGCGTGATTCACAGTTTTTTGCAACCTCTCGATCACCGGATTCCGATGGTTGCGGCGAGCGACATCGCGCGAACGGCGGCAGGACTCCTAAGTGAAACATGGATGGGAGTCCGTGTTATTGAACTCGAAGGTCCGAGGCGCTACTCCGCGAATGATATTGCTGCGGGTTTTAGCGCCGCACTGGAGCGTCCGGTGCGGGCAGAAGCAGTTCCACGTGACCAATGGGAGATACTGTTTCGCTCGCAAGGCATGGAGAACCCGATGCCGAGGATCCGAATGATCGACGGCTTCAACGAAGGCTGGATCGACTTTGAGTCTGGCGAGGCGAACTCCCGCAAAGAACGCACGACCCTAGAGGCGGTTCTGCATTCTCTCGTCACTTCGAATCCGAATAACTGATCTATCTGGACCGATGGTCGACAATCGAACAATCCTCCCCGCTGATCAACTGTTGCCAACAGGCCGAAGCACGTTTCCAGGCCCGACCACTCTCAAAACGTGCTTCGGCGATCATGCGTCGAGATGAGGATCGGCCAACTTCCGGCCGGCCATCCGGGTTGGCGTACGCTCGGAGTATGTGGACAACAAACATGTCCGGCGACCTGCCCGATGCTGAGCGAGATGCTCAGTGTTTCTGTGCGCACCAGGAAGTCCCTTGGTTTCCCACTACCCGCGCTCCGATTTATCCCTGCGACTTTTAGATCGAGACCTGCAGCAGATCGCCCCGGCGAGGCGAAGTGCGATGGTGCGTCCGATGCCGCGGGACGCGCCGGTTACGATAACTGTCTTTCTCATGATGGTTCTCCTTTTTGCCGGTTTCTTCGGACTTGAAGTCCGTCGCGAAAAAGAGAGTGAACCCGATCGCACTATACGTTCAACGCATAGTGCTAATATTAATTATGCGTGTAACGCAGCTACGCCAAGCCGACCTGAATCTCCTTGTTGTCTTCTCGGTGCTTGCCGAGGAGCGCAACGTATCCCGTGCCGCCAAGCGGTTGCTATTGAGCCAGCCCGCGGTGAGCCGCGCCTTGCAGCGAATGCGGGATACGTTTCACGATGATCTGCTGGTGCGGACTGCGAAGGGCTATGAGCCTACGCCGCAAGGAGAGCGGGTGCTCCAGGAGCTCGAGATCATGTTGCCGAGACTGGACCGCCTGATCTCGGGTTCTACATTCGATCCTGCGACGGAACACTGTTCCTTCCGGATCGCGGCGACGGACAATGCGACCTCGATCATCGCGCCTGTTCTATGCCGCGACGTTCTACCGGTTGCGAAACAGGTCCGCTTCACCTTCGCGAGTTGGAGAGGTGATGTTTTCGAGGATTTGAGTCACGGCCGACTAGATCTTGCCTTGATTGGCGACGAAGGCCATGTGCCCTCGCCTTTACTGACCGAGGTTATCTATGAGGAAGAACTCGTCTGCATTGTGGCGGCAGATGCTCCCTACCAACGTCAACTCACGCTCAAACAATATCTCGCGGCTGAGCACATTGGTGTCGATGTGGTGGAAGGTTCGCAGCATATACCAGAGAAGCGCCTCGCAGCGCATGGCCATCGCCGACGGACGGTTATCACGCTGCCATACTTCGGGGCCGCCACGCGGTGCATTCCGGAAACGAAACTGATCCTCACAGCACCTCAGCGATTCGCCAGAGCCGAGGTCGAAAATCGCAAGATCAGAGTCCTAAAGGCGCCGGAAGAGATAACCGGATTCAAGTACCTGATGATCTGGCATCCCAGAGTGAACACCGATGCCGCGCACGCATGGCTGCGAGGCGAGATCAGGAGAATCGGCAAGACCCTAAATTCGTGATCTTTGTTGCGGATGTATCCGATGCGCTATTTTGGCGCACCGCTTGCTGCGGTCGCTAGTAAGAAGGGCTGAGGCTCAGTTGACGAGAACCCAGCTAGCTCACAGTCTGGGCTGATGACAAAAGGAAACCGCAACCCTACGTCCCACCGCCGTCTCAAACTAAGTAGAGGTTTTGACTGGAAATGACTAGAGAAGCTCTCAGCTCGCTCTCGCGGCAGCTTCTAGTGCGGACAGGTCCATCTTGATCATCCCCATCATGGCTTCCATAGCTTTGGGATGGTTGATTAGATCGCCGATATTGCGGGGCACAATCTGCCAGCATAAGCCGAAGCGGTCTGTGAGCCAGCCGCAGGCTAAGGGTTTGCCGCCTTCGATCAACTTGTCCCAATAGCTGTCGATTTCTTCCTGGGAGTCGCAGCGGACGAAGAACGAGAAGGCGGGGTTGAGCTGATGGGAAGGGCCGCCGTTGAGGAAGACCATCTCCTGGCCCTCAAGCTCGATCGTGATAGTGGCAATCTTGCCCACGGGCCAGGGACCGACACCTTTGGAACGCAGCTCATCGAGCTTGCGCGCGTGCGGAAAGACGCTCAGGTAAAACTCAGCGACTTCTTCGGCGTTGTCATCAAACCAGAGGAATGGCGCAAGTTTGTTCATGGCTGGAATGGTAGCAGACAGGAGGTCACCGGCGGCAGGCCGACTTCACGGTACCAATCCGCCAACCTCCTCAAGGCCTGTTCCTAGGCTGCTCGAGAGGTGTTCGCCTTTTCAAGCTCGACTCGTCGCGTTAGCGAAGGCGGCATCGCTCGTCCTCAAGCAGAATTGCTCACCGGGTTGCAGCCTTGGGCGAAGATATTGGCGGGGGCGGCACGGTCTGTAGCGCCGCGACGGATGGATCGAGTGCGCTGCTAGAATGCAGCGGATGGCAGCCAATGAGGTAAGAGACGCAACGGCAGAGTCCAGCCTGCCATGCCTGCCCGAAGCAACCAAGCCCGATCTATTAACCATCGCTGCGATCGCCATTGTTGCCGCAGCAATCGCGGACTTTATCCACGAGGGGCTTGGCCACGGAGGCATGTGTGTACTCACGGGCGGGAGGCCCCTGGCGCTCTCAACGGTGCATTTCGATTGCAGCGCGGACACGCGTCTGGTGGCGGCGGGCGGGACGCTCGCCAATCTGATTTTTGGAGTGTTTTTCTGGGTCGCCGCGCGTGCCGTCGAACGGTCGGCATCCTGGCGCTATTTCTTCTGGCTGCTGATGACTTTCAACCTGCTTCATGCAGGAGGATATTTTCTGTTCTCCGGCGTCGGCAACATTGGCGACTGGGCGGCGGTGGTGGCTGGATGGCAGCCGGCCTGGGCCTGGCGGATGGGCTTGGCTGCGCTGGGGATTATCGCCTATTTCTTTATCTTTGTGCCTCTGTCCCTGCGCGAACTGCGTCCGTTCTTAGGAAAGGATGCGAAGATCCGTGTGCGGCGCGCACGCCGGCTCACGGTTACGTCTTATCTCATTGCCGGGGTCCTCTCCTGCGTTGCGGGCGCGCTGAACCCGGTGGGGCCGCTGTTGATTTTGATCTCAGCGGCAGCAGCGTCCTTTGGCGGCAACTCAGGGCTGGCATGGATGTGGAACCTGCTCCACGGCCCGCGCATTCCCAGCAGCGAATTCCAGATGCCCGAAATCGAACGCAGCCGGGGATGGATTATCGCCGCCGTGGTCATGGCAATAGGGTTCATCGCAGGACTGGGACCCGGCGTCACGTTTCATTCGCTCTAGCAAGTCATGGTCATCGACAGCGGGTTTCATCGGAAGCAGAAACCCCTGAAACCTCGGGCACCGTTCCCAAACGACTGGCAATACACAAAGTTGGTTTCATTTCAGATTCGCCCGGCAAACGTCAGGACTCTATCTTGACTGCCAGACGCACAAACCTCCGGCCGGATGATCCCTGGCCGGGCAGTTTAAACGGAGGCGTTTTGAAGGGAGCCGCTGGCGTTTGCGCGAATGCGCACCGGCCGACCGAACGCATCGGTCAGAGTTCCTCTCCATGCACTTGCCTCACCAGCCGGCAATTGCATCGCCGGATACGACCGTCCATTTGGATTCTGCGTTGGTATGGAAAGCAATGTCGTTTTTGTCCGCGACAACATTCCTAGTCTCGGGGGTATGCTGGAACCGTACCTCTACCAAAGTGCTTGGTCTTCAGCGTTGCGGGAACGGAGGTGAGCATTGATTGCTGTGCAATAGGCATGCGGTCAGCGAAGTAGCCTGTCGAGAGTAAAGGAGAACCACGACCATCCCATGGATCATGTGAACTACATTCTGGTACTGCTGATTGGCCTGCTGTTTTCCGTGGCGGCAGTGGCCGGTCTGGCACGCCGATTTGCCGTGTCCTACCCTATCGTTCTCGTCATCTTTGGGCTCGTGTGTTCGCTACTGCCCCGCATCCCACGCATCCCGCTACCGCCCTCGTTGGTATTTTTCGTAATTCTGCCGCCCCTTCTTTATGTAGCCGCGTGGCAGACGTCGTGGCGAGAGTTCAAATACAATCTGGTGTCGATCTCGAGCCTCGCCGTATTCCTGGTATTCTTCACCGCTTTTGGCGTGGCCTTTGCTGCAAAGTGGTGGCTGCCTGGATTCAACTGGCAACTCGGATTCCTCCTGGGTGCTGTGGTTTCGCCAACAGACGCCGTCGCAGCGACCTCGATTGCACGCAAAGTCGGGATGCCACAGCGCATCGTGGATCTACTCGAGGGCGAAAGCCTGCTCAACGACGCGACCGGGCTGCTGGCACTGCAGTTCGGTGTAGAGATGGTCGTACAGGGCACAACCCCATCCGTAGGACGCGGCATACTGGTATTCGCGTGGTTGACGCTCGGAGGTCTGCTTGTCGGCCTGACCATTGGATGGGTTGTTACATGGCTTGAACGCTGGGTGGACGACGGGCCAGTCGAAATCGCCTTGTCACTCATCGTGCCCTACGCTGCCTACCTGATGGGTGAAGCCGTGAAGGGCTCGGGTGTGATTGCGGTGGTCGCATGCGGTCTTTTCGTGAGCCGGCGCAGCTCGGCCTTCTTTTCTCCGCGGGTGCGGTTGCAGGCGTTGGCGGTCTGGGACGCACTTGAGTTTCTGCTGAACGGGCTGGTGTTCGTGCTTATCGGCCTGCAACTTCCCTATGTACTGGACGGGATTCGCGGCCAAAGCAGGCTCGAACTTCTCGGCTATGGCTTTACATTCTCAGCCATTCTGGTGTTGCTCCGTATGGCCTGGATGTATCCAGGGGCGACCGCAGCGTGGTGGTTTCGGACGCATGTTGCGGAGCAAATGTACGAAAGGCCGAAATCAAACCAAATCTTTGTCATGGGATGGACTGGCATGCGTGGCGTCGTCGCGCTGGCCGCTGCGAACTCCCTGCCACTCACCCTCAACGATGGAAGCCCGTTTCCTCAGCGGAGCTTCATCATCTTTCTGACTTTTTCTCTCATCCTGGTGACACTCGTTCTGCAGGGCCTTTCATTGCCGTGGCTGGTACGCGTGCTCCGCTTCTCTGCAGAAAATACCCAGTTCTGCGAAGAGGGAGAAGCGAGACATCTGCTGTTGCAGGCGGCAATCGAGTTCCTCGGTGAACGCAGGAAATCAGCGAAGGGAGAACATGAGGTGCATGTTTACGAGGATCTGCTGCACGACTATCAACATCAGCTACAAGAAATAGACGAGTGTGGGCCGGATGGCAGCGATCCCGAGAAGGCGTCGCGTGGCTTGACGATGAACCACCTGCTACTGGAAACACTCCGGCGGGAGCGCGAGGAGCTGAACCTCTTGCAGGCAAATGGAAGAATCGGGGATAGTGTGCATCGCAATCTGGAGCGAGAGCTAGATTTAGGCGAAAGCCGACTGACATAGTCACATCCCGGGCAGGTGCTCCATCGCCAATACGCTCATCGACGATGGACAGAGATAAACGGACCGGGATGAGTACCCAAAGTTTGGTAGTCGACTTCCTAAGAAATATGCACCCGGGCTTGGGAGCCAGCGATTTCCGTGGATTGTTGTGCGCTGTTCTTGGCGGCTGCACGGACGAGTGTGATTGATACATCGCCTGCGGCCTTTGCCTTGAAGGTGAGAATGCACACAGTTCCCCCTCCACTCACTCCGGCCATACCAGGCGGTCGTGAAGATGCGATCACCAGCATTCCTTCACCATCTTCGCGGTGCGTGAGAGCAACCGTCTGGCCGTCCCGGCCGAGAAAGTCGCCGGTATCGACGTTGATGAGCGAAAGCTTGCTGGAGTCGTAGTGCAGCATTATGGGTAGAGAAAATACATCTTGGCCGCCCGTAAGTCTCACGGCGACCTGGAAGGTGTTCCCCGCTTTCGGTGGAGCCGCGGGCGGCACAATTTGCATACTTACCGGTGTTCCCGCAGACGCTGTACCCGCCGTGGAAGAAGGGGCAACCGGCGAAGGCTGCGCCTGGCTCGGAACTATCGCTGCCGGAGAGCCTACGTGCGTCGAATTGACGGTCGGGAGCACTTGAAGCACAGGGGAGGCGGAAGCCTGCCCGGAACCTTGCGAATCTACGAAGCGAAGGTCGATGTTCGAGCCAGTACCCGTATCGACTGCTCCGAGGTTCAGCGAATTCAATCTTTGTGCGCGGACAACGTGCGGTGTGATCAGGAACATGATCTCGTCGTCTATAACTTCATGCGTTCGCGAAGAAAAGATGTATTTTAGCAGGGGAACTTCTCCCAAGCCGGGTGTACCCGTTACAGAAACCTCGTCTTCTTTTTCAAGAAAACCACCCATGATATTCGTTTCGCCTTCCCGGAGGCGAACCGTCTGCTCGGAGGTACGCTGGCTAATGACTGGTTCGGTGATGCCGCCGATCGTGACTGGGCTTACCTCCTCCGAAGTAATGATCTTGGTCTTCAGTGTCACATCGCCGTTGAAGTGCACGGTAGGAGTGATTTCGACCTCTACACCGACATCCAGATATTGGAACTGGGTATTCACTAACGAGCTGACAACGGCGGTGGCCGCGCCGGTCTGGTAAGAACCAGTGGCCACCGGGATGCGTTCGCCGACCTTCAGATCGGCTTTCTGCCCATCCGTGGCTCGAACGGTGGGATTTTGCAGGACCTTAGTGTTTTGATCAGTGAGCAGCAGGTTTGCTGTGGCGGCTCCAACGGTTACGGCGAACTCGGTCCCATTGAGATTCGCCAGATTGTTCAGCGTCAGGTTCTGCGAGGTGCCTGATGTCGTTGATGTGGTAGTGGTCGTGGAGCTGGTGGTGCTGGTGGCATTCGGCGGCTGCAAGGCTACACCGAAGCTGCCCGGCAATTCCAACCCAATGGTTCGCGTCCGATCGCGATCCACTTCAATCAGTGACACGTCGACAACGACTTCGGGACGAGGCTTGTCGAGATCCTCGATGAGCCTTTGCGACAGCAGGAGTTCGTCCGGTGTCCCGCGTATCACGATGGCACTCTGGCTGGGAACGCCGTAGAGCCTGGCATTGGTCAGAAGGTTACGTAAAGCGGTCTGGATATCATTGAGATCGTTTTGTTGCGCAACGTTCGAGAGATAAAAGGCCTGTACCGCTTGATCTTCCAATTGCTGGCGCTTGGCCCGCGTATCCGCGGCGACGAAGATCGTATTAGGAGTGATGGCATGCCAAAACGTTCCGGAAACCGTTGCCAGGATACGTAGCGCGTCGCGCAAAGACACGTTCGCCAGGCTGATCTGAATCCGCTTGGAGGTGTATTCCGGATCAAAGAGCACATTGATGCCCGAAGCCTTCCCTACGGTTTCGTAGACGATCTTGCTGTCTTCGGCCATTTGCAGCGTAAGGGGCTCGCTTGAAATGGGCTTGAGCAGCACAGGACCAGCCATGGCAGAGACTTCAGACTGCTCGTCAGGAGAAACCGATATCTCCCTGTCGGGAAACGGAATCGACAGCTTCTCCCTAATTTCCTTTATGTCCTGCTGCGCCACCTCGTTGCTCGGATCAATATCAAGAGCGTGCACAAACTCCGTTAATGCCTCGCTGCTGTCACCCTGCTCTCGAAGCTTCTCCCCGCGGGAAACATGCGCCGCGGCAGCCGCAAAACGGGTGCGCTGCCACGCGGTCTTGTAGCGGAGATCCTTTGGGTCCTTCTTGAATGCCTGTAGATAGTCCGCATATGCTGCAATAACATCATCTTTTGCCTCAGCTACCTGACCCAGGTCATAGAGTTTCTTTGCGGAGTCCTGGTTACGCGCCTCGGCCCTATGAGAGGCCACGCACAAGAGAACACCAAGGCAAGCGGGCAGAACCCATTTCATTTTTCGTCGATTCATGACGCTCCGGATTGTCCGCCAACCCTTACTATGCGTATATAGCTGTTATGGCGGTCGCAAGTGTTGACCAGGCGCAGCTGGCTCTTGATAACCAGCCACCACCTATGTGAACGAGTATTCAATTATGAGTGCGTGCGAGACAGCGCGTCGTTTCTTGTTTCTAGTATCCAAAGCTAAGGGCTAGCCGCCACACTTATAAGATAAGATTCCCGGAACCATTGTTTTAAACCTCGTTGGGACATCACAGAAAACCCCTACTCAACGCAAGCGGTATCGCAGCGAGTAATCGCGATGCGCATCCTGCTGAAATAGACGCGAGATTAGCTGGAATGCTCGCCGATGGGAGATATTTTGTGCGCCCGCACCGAGTGATGGATAGGGTTCGAGTGGTAGAAGTTTAGGAACACATATGTAGCGCTGCGCCATTACTTTATAGAGGATGAATTTACAAACAAGTGACAAATCGATGACCACATCGTGACAAACTTTTGCCTGATACTCCAGATATCGAGCTGCACTCCCGCTGTCCTGCGCCTTATACACGACCCCCATGCCGCCACTGCCGAGTTTTTCGATAATCTGGTAGTGGGAAACCCTGGTTCCAATCATGAACGGTAGCGGGAGCGTGCATCGGCCCCTGCAGCGGTACGCTCATGGTACGGAGAGCCCGATGGAAGGTCAACGATTTACCGACGTTCTCGTTGCCCGGGCTTGTGGTTCCCGCAATATCCGCTGGGGTCAGCGAGCACTTTCCAGAACGCGATAAAGATATCCCGGCTTTGCACGGCGCGATGGCTGGGCGAGGCGGAGATGGATCGACCTGATGCAGCGACGGATCGGTGTTGTGCTCCTGATAAATTGGAGAAATACGGCATTGCTTCTCAGGCTGCGCGCCCCTGGCAAGCAAAGGTCATCGGCAAAGGGGACCGTTTGATTTGACAAACATCCTAATGAACCGACACCTTCGCACTCTTGCCTGGTTCATTTCTCTTCAGCAGAAATGAAGCGAAAAACATAATCACCGAGCCCATTGCCAGCAACCAGTACACATCGATGTAAGAGAGAACCGCAGCTTGGGCCTGAACCACAGCGTACAGGCGGCCCAGGGCCTGTTGTTGAGCGGCATGCGCACTCAAGCCGGAGCGCGTCAGCCGTATTGCAAGAGCGGTGATAGAGCTGTGAAACCGGCCAGAAGCTGTGTATTCCGCCAAGACGGATTGATGATACTGACTGCGTCGGGCAATTAAGGTCGTGACGGCGGACGTCCCGACGCTCTGCCCCATGTTGCGAAAGAAATTCATCAGGCCGGCGGCGGCGTTGGTTTTTTCAGGTGCGAGGCCGACATATCCGGCAAGCGTGAGGGGGACAAATAGAAAGGCCACGGGAATGTACTGCCACACACGCAAGAGGGTGGCCGAGCGAAAACTCATAAGAAGATCAATCTGTTTGCTCGATATGTACATGGCTGCCGCGAGACCTATCCAACCACAAGCGATGATATGACGCGCTTGAAATCGAGTGGTCAGTTTGCCTACCATCGGAAGCACAACGAGCACCACCAGGGCGCCGGCGGAAAGCACCATGCCTGCCTTTTGTGCCGTATACCCCATAAGAGTCTGCAGGAGTTGCGGCATGAGTACCGTGGAACTGAATAAGGCCGCTCCCAGCATCAAGAACATCAGATTCGTGGTCGCGACGTTGAAGTTCTTGAACAAACGCACATCCACGATGGGCTCTTTCTGAAGCCATTCCCAAATGACCATGGAAACGAGGCCCACGACGGCGATCACAACCAACGTAGTAATGAAATGAGATCCGAACCAGTCGTCTTCCTGTCCTTTGTCGAGGACGATCTGCAATGCGCCGACACCCAGGGTCAGGAGGGAAAATCCGATAAAGTCGAAGCCGGAGAGCCCGGCCTTCAGGCGGGCTATATACGGTGGATCTTCGACCAACTGATAGACCAGCATGAGTGCAAGAATGCCAACCGGAACGTTGATGTAGAAAATCCAGCGCCAGGAGTAGTTGTCCGTGATCCAGCCTCCCAGGGTCGGACCGATGGCAGGAGCACAGATGGTCGTAATTCCATACAGCGAAAAGGCCAGCCCCCGCTTCTCAGGGGCAAAGCTATCGCCCAGGATGGACTGTGCCATCGGCTGCAAGCCGCCTCCAAACGCGCCTTGCATGACGCGAAACAGGAGCAGAAACCCAAGGCTGGGTGCGATCCCGCAGAGAAAGGAACTCGCTGTAAAAAAGGTAATGCAGATCAAAAAGAAACGCTTCCGCCCAAGCGATGCGACCAGCCATCCACTTAGCGGTAGAACGATTGCGTTGGAGACCAAATAGCTGGTCAGCACCCAGGTGCTCTCGTCATTACTGGCCGCCAGACCGCCAGCGATGTGTGGCAGGGCCACATTGGCGATGCTGGTATCGAGCACCTCCATAAACGCCGCCAGCGAGACCGCAGCGGCAATGATCCAAGGGTTTACTTTAGGCTGCCAGAGATCCTCTCCCGCGGCACCAGATGCGGCAGGTCTCATCGCACCCTCACCTCGGGTTCAACGGACAAACCGGGCTTCAGTAGTCCTTCCGCATTGAAGTTCGGTCCGGCAGAGCGATTAAAATCGAGGCGCACTGGTACCCGCTGCACAACCTTTACGTAGTTTCCAGTGGCGTTCTCAGGGGGCAACAGGCTGAACACCGAGCCTGCGCCGGCGCCCATATTGGTTACGTGTGCTTGCCATTTGCGGCCGTAGGCGTCCACCTTGATTTCGACGGGTTGCCCTGGCCGCATATGGGCAAGTTGGGTTTCTTTAAAGTTGGCCGTAACCCAGACATCGTCGAGCGGCACTACTTCTACCAGCTCCTGCCCCACGCCGACGTTCTGACCCACTTCGACTGTCCTCTTACCGATGATTCCCGTGACTGGAGAACGAACGACTGTATAGCTGAGGTTGAGGTCTGCTTGATCGAGTTGTGCCTTGCGTTCTCGCGCCTGGGCATCGGCTGCGTCTGCCTTGGCGAGGGTCATCGAAATCTGTTGCGGTGCGGTCTGGGCGCTGCGTAAATCGGCCCTCGCCTGCAAGAGCTTTCCTTCCGCCTGATGCACTGCTTGTTCAGCCGCCTGTACATTCGCTCTGCCTGATGCGACGCCGGATCGATTTGCTTTGGCCGCGGCCACTGCTTGATCGTACTGCTGATGTGAAATATCTTCCTTTGCGACTAGTTGTTCATAACGCACCAGGTCCGCGTCGCTCTTCGCCGCATTCGCCTCGGCTTGTTCCACAACGGCTTTCGCAGACTCGAGATTCTGCTCGGCAGCCTTAAACCCCGCCTCTGCATTTGCCACCGCACTGGTTTCCGAATCGACGTTGCTTCGCACGGTAACGGAGGTGATCGGTATGTTGAAGCGAGAACTCGCGGCACTGGCTTCCGCGTCCTCGAACGTGGCCCGGGCCTGCTCTAGCGCGATCTTATAGTCCTCAGGATCGATGGACACGAGAAGGTCACCAGCATGCACAAGCTGCCCCTCGATCACTGGGACTTCGAGCACGTATCCATTGATCCGCGCGCTCAACGGCATGATGTGACCATTCACTTGTGCGTCGTCAGTCGACTCCCACGCCAGGCTATTCCATAAGAAGAGTCCTCCACCTACGATCACAACGGCGAGCAGCAGCAATGCCGCGGCCCGAGCGCCCACGGGATGTTCGTTAAAAATCCGGCGGAGGCCCTGCTTCTTTTGGTTGTCGTGGAGCAGTTCTGGTTTCGCCGTCGCCAGCGGGGTTGAATTTGTTTCCTTGAACTCCGTCTGTTGTGCAGACACTTAGCGTCCTCCGAGATATTGGCTAAAACCGACTCGTGCAATGCCGAGCGCACGAGCGAGCGCGAGTTTTGCGAGATTGTGGCTATAGAGGCTGGTGATGTATTGGTCGTTGGCGCCGGCCAGGGACTGCTCGGATTGCACCACTTCGACGCTGTCGGTGACGCCTGCCGCAAAGCGGTCCTTGGAACGAGCGACGTTGTCGTTGGCCAAGCCCACATTCCGATGAGCGACGTCGACCTGCTCCCTGGTGGCATTCAGATTGAGGAATGCAGTGCGAACGTCGTAATCAATTTGCCCACGGATGTTTTCTGCTTCTGCCTTCCTCTGACGCAGAGTCGCTTCCGCTTGGGTAATGTCGCCCTTGATCCGGCCACCAGTGTAGACCGGTACACTGATCCCTGCCTGGAAACTGAAAACTCCGTGGGACTGACCGAACGTCGTTCCCTGGTCGCCGTAATCGCCATTTACAGCCACGACGGGATAACGTTCGCCCTTGGCGGCAGACAGCACCCGCTCGGCTGATTTCGCCGAATCGAGAGCCGAGCGGAAGTCACTGCGCGAGTTGTAAGCCATCTTGAGGGCGTCTTCAACCGCAGGCGGATTGATGTCCGCATACGGAAGTTGGTCCGCAAGCTCGAAAGCCTGGCCAAGAGGCAATCCTATGGCGCGGCCGAGACTGAGTTTCGCGACTGCAAAGTTGTTGCGTGCAACGCTCAGGTTGTACTCCTCGGTATGAAGCTGGACTTCTGTCCGAGTCACGTCGATCCGTGGTCTTGTACCGGCCTGGAATTCGTCAAGCGCCTGATCGTAGAGAGCCTTTGCATTCTGCACTTGCGCCTCTTCGGCTTCAATCCGGGAGCCGGCTTCGATGACTTGCAGATAAGCGTTGCCCACGGTTAGCGTAATTACGTCCAGCGTGTCTTTGTAGCTGAGCTGGGCGGCCTGCTCGGAGGTGCGGGCAGCACGAAAGCGCTGGATCGATTCGTAGCTGAACAGGGTTTGGCTAAGACTCGCACTCGCCGTGCTGTAACTGAACGGGCCAACAACAGCAGGCACGCCGGGTATCTTGACTGTGCCGAGGCCCAAGGCGGTGAGGTTCACCTGGTCGACGTTCTCATTGATCCCTGCACTTACCTGGGGAAGGAGGTGGCTTAACACAAGCAGTCGCTGCCCGCGAGCCGCCCTGGTATTCTCGTCACTCTCGATTGCCCCCAGGTTATAGCGCACGGCCTGGTTGATGGCTTCGCTCAACGTGACACGTAGAACCAGGTTGGTGGCAGGGCCGCTGGGAACACTTCCGGAATTCGGTGACATCACCTGCGCCCAGGATGCAGCCGTCGCAGCGGCTATCAACAGGATTGCGCTGCACAATTTCGCGATGCCGAAGGCCCTTCCGCCTAAGGGGCGAGCGCTCTTTACCATTCCGTCCAATGCCTTATTCTCATCTTTGGCTTGCTTATTCTCTGCACGACTCTCTCTTTCCACCTGTCGTAGGTTGGGTTTTCTGCGGGTGTGAAATCAAAGGCGAGAGGCCGCACCATCTTCATTCGGCGCTCCGTGCGCACCCGCACGCTGGTTATTCCAACGGAGAGCCTGACAGTATGCAGCCGCGACAATTCGTGGGGGCGCGGCCAGCAGGAGCGCGCAATCTGCAATCGGGAAATGTTGTATTCCCCGCAGCACCAATGCGGAGCGAGCCACCGGGTCGAGCGCAGCAATGATGTCTCGGGGATCGACCTGCCGAAGCGAAGCAATCTGATCGCCGGAAAGCACGTCATCATCAGAGTGCTCGCAGGACGACTCGGTATAGCGGCTCGCCGATGCAGAAATGAGGTCGCGAACCTCTCTTACCGCCGCCCGCACCGTTGCAGATTTCGTCCACCCGATGAGCCAATCGCGAAATACACTGCTATAGCTCGCGGACAGATCGCTCGCGTTTATAACCGCATGGTCTGCGAGGACGTGGTCTCCGGTAATGAGCAAGGCGATCCAGTTCAAATAATCGCGCTCCGCGACGAAAGCCGATTGGATCTCGTGGCTCGAAGCAAGGCTGCCCCGTGGCCGTTCTTGCTTGTCTCGTTCTGTCGAATGAAACCATTCCATGTAGACCTCTTACAGAGGAAAATGCCACGGCTTTTCCTCTGCGGACGGACGAACCAGGGCGAAGCAGCAGCTCCGCAATCGTGGTTTTCCGCGATAGTGGATTGTTCGAAAAACGCTAAAGCAGGAAAACGAATGCAACGGCGGCAACGAGGGCAATCGCCACCAAGGTACAAGACATGTACACCAGATAGGAGACCGGATAGTCTTCAGTGTCGTCTTTCATGTTGTTTCTCCTAACGATCCACCGCGGACGAGCTTCTAAAACGTCTGCGAACGCGTTACATCGCCCGGGAGAAGGCCCCGGCACATTTTCGGAGCCATCGGCAAATGCAGGCGTTCGCAGACGTGGAGGGGATAGCAGTTGTCGGCGATAAACTCCCCTCCAATTCGAGCTAACCAAGACAAGATCTCTTCACCGACCGCATCGACGAATATCACCTCCGACATGTTCACGATAAGTCGTAGCGGGATCTTGCAGCGCGTCACCAGATCCCTTGTGTCCTGGGCAAATGGCCCAACGAACCGGCCTTCCAATCGCATGGTCACAGTGTTTCGAACATCCTGGAATTCGACACGCAGCATTGGTCATCTCCAATCGTCACACAAGATCGTTCCATCTCTTTCGGCCAGTCTTCTCAATCGCGCCGCATACGATAGTGCAACTGGCATGCCAGAGGAAGGGTGGCGTAAGTTGTTGGAGCTGCAAGAGCCCCGCGACGACTGGAGTGTTTTCCCATGCCCTTTAGCGGGCCATGCCCAAATGTGGGCAGCCCAGCTCGAGATTTCGGGAAGCCGGCGTTCGCCCCCTCATCACAACAATTTGCTTGCAATCAGGAGAGGTACATTTACCCCCTCAACCGAGTCCTCTTGAGTTACGCCGGGGCAGAACTCTCCCCAGGAACATCGGCTCAAGAGGGTCATTGTCGAACTGGACGACGAAGGAGAACATCAGGTTGAGCAGGTCGCCGTTTTGAGTCGTGAAGTCAAAGCAAAGAACGTGGCTGACGGGTCCGACGGGGTCGGAGCGTTTACGCCGCTTGGCTAGAATGCTGCCCAGCGCGCAGGCCTTGACGGCGTACATAGTTTGGGCCACCTTGCCGGAGGCCGCGGGCATGATAACTGAGGCTAAGGTGATGGCGGCAGCATGGCCATCGATTGTGTAACTGGTGGGTTCCTGGATGATGCCCGGGTGACCGTACTGTTTGAGCTGGTTCAGGATGCTCTCGCGGATGAAAGGGCCGAGCTGGCTGGCAAAGCGCAAGAGGTCCGGGCAGGTGTCGTCGACAGTGGAGAGGGCGAACGAGGAGGTGTCGATCGAGGTGACGGAGTTGGCGAATAGAGTGGGCCGCATGCACTTCCGCGTGTCGGCGGTCAAGGGTGTGGTCGGGGGAAACGGTACGGGCGCGAAGCGGGACGGGTAGAAATAGGTGATATTCAGAGCATCATCGTGGAACCGCTTTAGCACGTCGAGATTACTCCGATCGGAGGCTTGGGGCAGCGCGGTCAGGCAAGGGACGAGAAACAGAAATATTGATGCATAACGAAGCATGTTTTTCCTTGAGCTTGTCCTACGCCCGCGTCTTGCCTGATTCCGCCGCATGAGAGAGCACGTTGCGTGCCATTGGAGGTTGAGCGTAAATGGTTGGGTGTGCAGGCGCTCCAGACGTGACACCAATCGCAGCCATGCCCGAATGGGGGCGGTGCCCGAATGCGGGCGGGTGGGGATCGGGTCGAACCCGAAGCCAGCCCGTTTCAGGCGGCCCATGCATGGGAGAGCATTCGGGCTTCAGTAATCGGCTTTCGTGACGTTGAGTCGGCGCATTTTGTGTTGCAGCGTTGTGCGCTTTAGCCCGAGACGTTCTGAAGCCCCTCCGGGACCAGAGATTCGTCCCGACGCCGCTTTTAATGCGTCGATGATCGCCTGCCTTTCGGCTTCCTGGAACGTCGATACGGGAGAGGCATATCGGACGGATGACTTCTTAAGTTCAGTGAGCGGGGCATTTAACTCGTCTCCCTGCGTCAGAATGATTGCCCGCTCAATGAAGTTCTCCAACTCTCGAACATTGCCGGGCCATGCCGCATTGGTCAGCGCATCCATCGCGCGCGTCGGGATCGACTTGATGCGCTTCTGCATCCGGCCCGATAACCGCGAAACAAAATAGTGAACAAGAAGCGGGATATCCTCCCGTCGCTCGCGCAGCGGTGGTATCTCAATCGGAAAAACATTGAGCCTGTAAAACAGATCCTCCCGGAATTGATTGCTGCGGATCATCAGCGACAGATCCCTATGCGTCGCCGCGATAAGGCGAACGTCCACATGAATAGTCTTGTTGCTTCCCAGCCTCTCGAACTCATGTTCCTGCAACGCGCGCAACAACTTCGGCTGCAACTCCAGACTAATGTCGCCAATTTCATCCAGGAACAACGTGCCGCGATCGGCAATTTCAAAACGGCCGCGCTTCTGCATCAAAGCGCCAGTGAACGCACCCTTCTCATGTCCGAACAATTCGCTTTCGACAAGCCCGGATGGAATAGCAGCGCAATTGAGACGTACGAACGTTCGGTCTCGTCTTGGACTGAGGTTATGGACTGCGCGCGCAATCAGTTCTTTCCCGGTGCCCGTCTCGCCGTGCAGCAAGACAGTGGATCCGGTTGGGGCGACAATCTCGATCTGATCAAGGACTTTACGCAGAGCGGCGCTCTTGCCTACGAGATCCTCGAAGTTGTATTCCGCGCGGATTTCCGACTCGAGATACAAGCGCTCGTCTTCCAGGCGATTTTTCGATGCGCTGAGCCGTCCATACGCGAGCGCATTGTCCAACGCCAAGGAGATCTGCGCGCTGATCTGGGACAAAATATCGAGATCTTCTTGTCCAAAGTTGTTAGGCCGCTTGCTGCCCATGGCAAGAAGCCCAAGAGGTCCGTTTGGGGTTCCCAGGGGGGCTATGGCTAAGGCTGCGATCGATTCGTCCTTCAGAGGTTGAAGCTTTTCGATATCCTGCTCCGACCGGATCTCAGGGGTCCGGGTACGCATCTTCTCAAGTTCCTGATCGGTGACTTCACGGGCGGGAATATCGGCAAGAAAGCCCTTGCCGCCGGGAAAATCGAGAACCGCGCACTCAAGCCGGTTAGAGTGTTTATCGATAAGCCAGAAACCAGTGAAGTCATTGGCAAAATATTTGCGAATCGAGGATGAAGCGGAACGGAAAAGCTCATTGATGTCTAACTGCGTCACAACCTGATTATTGATTTCGAGTAACAGTCGAAGCCGATCGCGCTCGTGCGCTAATTGCCGTTGGTACAGTTCGGCGGCATCGGTGGCAACCGCACCCTCGAGCGCAATGGCAACATGCGATGCGACGGAGATCATCAGTTCCATGTCGTCAGGGCTGAATTGCTCTCCCTGCGCAGTCGCAAATGTCAACGCCCCCAACTTCTTCCCGGATATCGAGATGGGAAATATGTATGCGCTATGCGGAGTCCGAAGCTTCGCTTGCGATGCCAGTTGGGGGATTCTTGAAAGCTCGGCCTGCAGGTCAGGAACGTATATCGGTTTTTGTTCGTCGATTGCTCTTCCGACAGCAGTCCCCAAATGCGGAACCTCAGTGCCAATTTCGACTTGATGAAATTCCGGACTTCGGTCAAAAGCTATGAGCCGGACCGAGTTCCCGTTGTCGGACAGCAGGGAAAGGCTAACCGAGTCGAAAGCCACAACGCTCGATAACAGACGGCGCAAACTCTGCAGGACAGCCTTCAGGCTGGGCTGGGATGCGATGGCACTGGACACTTCAAGCAAGGTCCGATACCTGCCGTCCGCTGCGCTTCTTGATTCCATCACACCTACCGGCATGCTCCTAAGCTAGCACAAGGCTGGCAATGGCCGGGACGGGAGCCAACGCCTTCTCAAATCAGGACTTTGGTGAGGCGAACTACAAGTAGCTGACTATGGAAGTACCCTAGCGTGGAACTCGCCGACTCCGCCAGCTAGAGGATGGCGTCGCTGCGTGGAAAGCCTTTGGCTTTGAGTACTAAGCTTGCCGATCCTTATACGGATAAAACGGATTGGGATCCAGATGTGCGTGATTGGTAGTCTTACCCCAATCTATCCACTTGGATGAGTAATTGGCTTCTCGCAACATCACGGCGAGCGGGCTGTCGCGGCTTCCTTTCTCCGCAAAGACGTTAGAACGGCCATATGGATTTCCCGCAACTGGCCGGAGCTGCTCAATTCGAAAGGGTGAGATACCCCCCACTCCGGTGCGCTCGTTGAATGCATTGGCGATGTTATATCAACGATCACTTGACCTCCTTGTGGTGGGGACTCCGATGACGCTAAACTCCCTACATTGAGAGTAGCGCCCATGCCTAGCGTCGCGGTTCAGGGTTCGTGGAATTCCGCGACTTTAGCTGGCCTTTTGGCGTTTTTTGTATTTCTCGGTTCACTGGGAGCACAAGGTCAGACGAACGACAAGACTCCCGCCGGAACGCAGAACCAAACCCCATTCCAAATTAAAGTGGCCAGCAACCTGGTTGTCGTTCGCGTGGTCGTGCGCGACGCGCAGGGAGTGCCTGTAAAGGGCCTCACGAAAGAAGATTTCCATCTTTTCGATCGCGGGAAAGAACAGACTATCGCTCAATTTGAGATAGAAGCTTCGGCTGCGACCTCGTCCAGTTCTGTGGCAAATGCACCAGGGCAAGCCTTAGCGTCACCCGCGGTGCGGGGGAAATTTCTAGCCTTGTACTTTGACGACCTAAATACTACCGACACAGACATGATGCAGGGGCGCGACGCAGCCGACCAATACCTTGCCGCCCATATTCAGCCTGAGGACCGGGTGGCCATCTTCACCTCAGGAAAAATGTTGACTGCCTTCACCGCCGACCCGAAACAAATTCATGACGCTTTATTCAAGCTCCATGCCAGCGCCCGGGCTCTGACTCGGATCGGCGAGTGCCCGCAGCTCTCCGACTATCAAGCGCAGCAAATTGAGCGATTCGAAGACGACCAAACGACTGACGCGTGGATGGTTGCATTGAATGAAACGAAAGCTCAGTGCCCAAATCCAAATCCAGTGCCCTTCATCCAAATGCAGGCACGAAACATCGTGTCCCAAGCCCAAGTCCAAGCACGTTCCAACCTGAAGGGACTGGAACAAGTGATCGACTACATCTCACACATGCCAGGCCAGCGCACCGTCGTTTTGGTATCTCCGGGTTTTCTCTCACAGAGCGAACAATATCAGCTGGACCGGATTATCGACCGCGCGCTTCGTTCGCAGGTCGTTATCAGTTCGCTCGATCCTAAAGGCCTGGCGCTTTTGATGCGGGAGTCCGACGTGACCCGGCGCTATAACCCCTCGACAGGCTCGGGGGTGATTGGCGCCATGCATAGCATGGACTCGGGGCGGGAACAAATTGCCACCGATGTACTGGCCGAAGTGGCGCGCGGCACTGGCGGCGAATTCTTCCACAACAACAACGATCTGAAGGCAGGGTTTGGCGCGCTGTCGGGATCTCCGGTGTACTACATCCTGGCCTTCGCTCCGGCCGATTTTAAACCAGATGGCAAATTCCACGCGCTCAAGGTCACGCTCGCCGAGCAAAAAGGCGTGAACATCCAGGCGCGCCGCGGCTATTTCGCGGCCAAGAATGAGGCTGATGCCGAAGCGGAGGCTAAGCGAGAGGCAGTATCTGAGGCCGAAGCCCAAGCGCAAGAGCAAATCCGAGAAGCAATTCTTTCCAAAACGGAGTCCCAGGAACTTCCCGTCGTGATGGGCGCAAAACTATCCGAAGGGAAAGGCAACACTCGCGAGTTATCGCTGTTCGCTCATCTGGACGCCAAGCCCCTTCACTTCCATAAGGACGGAGGACATAACCTGAATACGGTAACTTTCATCTATGCCATTTTCGATCAAAAAGAGAATCTGATTGTGTCCCAACAAAGACGAGCCAGCGTGGATCTTCCCGATGCAGGATTGGCGGAACTTTTCAAGACCGGTGTGGATGTAGATATGACGTTCCAGCTAAAGCCGGGAATCTATCGGATACGCGAGGTAGTCACGGATTCCGAAGAGCACCACATGACGGAGTTCTCAAAAAGCGTGAAGGTTCCGTGATTTCCGCGCGCTCCTGCGACGGGTGCCACCGTCTGCGTCGATGGTGGTTATTCGATTCGATGACCTCTAGCCAGGTCACCCTCTCGAGATGCAAAGCGAGGGCGTGCGAGGTGAGTAAGGCAGCGGGATGGAAGGGTCAAACCGTCAGCGCTTTCCATCGAGATTTGCCCATTCTCCCACCTGAATGAAGCTCGCCCAGTAGAATGGATGTTCGTGTCCCTTACGGTTGAGTATGGTCAACTGGGCACGACGCAGGGCCTCTCCGCGGCCGAGTCCTTCTCTCAGCCCGCGGTAGTAAGAGCTCATCAGGTCTCTCGTAACCGAGTCACTGATTGGCCACAGGCTCATCACCACGGTTTCCGCGCCGGCGATGATAAATGCACGACGAAGCCCGTAGACTCCCTCCCCATTCTTAACTTCACCGATCCCTGTGTCGCAGGCTGAAAGAGTCACTAACTTCGTTCCCCAGAGGTTGAGGCTGGAGGCCTCCAGCGCGGTGAGAATTCCGTCCTCGTTCTCATCCTTGTCCAGATTTGCGCCGGCCAATGCCAAACCAGAGCGCAACAAAGGGTTTTCCGTCTTGAGGGTGGCGTGGATCCCACGAGCGTCCGGCTTAGTAGAATTAACCGGCTTCTTGTCTGCCGCCTCATCCGCAGGGTTCTCGAGGAAAAATCCATGGGTTGCTATGTGCAGGATTGTGGGTGATTCGACTCGCTCAAGCTCACGCTTGTTGGCCTGGGATCCGATCAGAACTTTTGCCTCGGGAAAGAGTGATTTGAGTTCACGGGCTTCCTCGGCGGTTCCTGCGAGAGGCGCAAAGTAGATACTGGCCATATTTTGCCCGGTGGTAATGCTGCGACGGACGGCAACAGCCTCGGCGGGTCTGAGCTTAGTTGGAGTTAACACGGCAACCTGGGCTAGCTGTGGCTCTCCGAACAACGGATTGGCGACGACCACGGGTTCGCTCCTTGCAGCACGCGGTATCTGCATACGCAATAAGTCGCGGCCAGCTGTGACATAACTGATGGAGTAGTTCTGGATCAGGTAGTGTCCTTGTTCGTCCACCAAAGCTTCAAAGGGTAAGAGATTTTGTTCGCCATCAGGTGAGATGATGAGGTGCCTGACTTCCATTCCCATCGATCGCACCGGTTGCATCAGCTTTTCGTCAAGTTCACGCGCGAGCTGCCGCACGTCGCCCCGCTGCGGATCACGCAAGGCCTGACGATAGGTATCGATTTGATCATCGATCTCCTTCGCGTCTCCGAGGTCCTTCCATCGCACATTGCCTTCCCCGGGGATCACGTACACGACGTAGCGGGAGGCGGTGTGCTCTGCGGGCTTTGCTTGGCGAAAGTCATAAGGCTCATAGACAGCGAATTCAATTAACGAGCTGCCGACGGGAATTGCCTTTCGAACCGCGGAGAGAGTGACCGCATCGGCCCGTTGATAGTAGCCTGCACTGCGCCGGCTGATTTCAACTTCAAATCTCTCTTTCTTGCTCTGGAGCGCTTCGAGCCGCTCCTGAAATTCCTTAGCCGGTCTTTCTCCCGGCCCGTTCAACGCCGCCTTGGCCAGATCGGCGGTCGTGTCACTGAGTTCATTGAGCAATTTCTGGTCTTCCGGCTGCAACGATCGGCGAAGCCCCGTCATGCTGTCCGCCACCGCGTCCACGACACGGCCCTTGCGCTGCAAAATCATGAGTGCGGCGAGGTCAGCCGCTGCCGGATCATGCGGCGCTTCGGCAACATTGAACGAAATGGCAAAGGAAGTGTGCCACGCGAGCTTGTCGGCATACGCCACCCTCTCGTGCTCCGAGCCGATGGCGAGGTTGAGGGCAAGGTTCGTCTCTGCTCCCTCATTCATCCGAACCAGGTAGTCCAAGGCATGGGAAGGATCGCCCTGCGCAGCATATGACCTGGCTAGGACACTGAGCGTTATCAACGTGAACTCGTGATACGGACCAGCGGTATTCTCCAGGATGTCCAGGGCACGCTGATAGGTTTCAATCGCCCTGGGGTAATCGTGTTGCGCATTGTAGACATTGGCGATGTTGACCAACAGACTCGCCGTGCCGACGTGCTCGACGCCGAAAGTATTTTCACGAATCTTTTCCGCGCGCCAAAGGTACTCGAGGGCGAGCGCATACTGATCTCGTTTTCGCGCAATAATGCCGAGGTTTTGTAGAGGATGGGCCACTATGGGATGGTTTGGTCCGAGCCTCTGTTCCGCTAAGCTCAAGGTTTGTTGCAATACCGGTATGGCCTGGTCAAAGTCGCGCATTTCATAATAAAGGTCTCCCAGGTTATCCATCGCCTTGATGATCGCCGGGTCATCAGGTTTCAACCGCGCCCGTTCGATTGCGAGGGCGCGTTGCAGCTCCGTCAGGGCGCGCGGGTATTCTCCACGGTGCTGGTGCAACAAAGAGATAGCCACCAGGCAATTCGCCAATCCCGGAGTGTCGCTCCGGTGGGTTTCCTGGGCAATTTTGAGGGCTCTCTGCAGCACCGCCTCCGCCTTTGGATAATCGTTGGAATTCACGTACACATTGCCCAATCCCAGGAGCGCGCGGACCAACTGCTGCTTGCTTCCGTCCTGCGCAGTCTCCCCGAGCTGGACGGCACGCTGAAACTCAGCCGCAGCCTTTTCGAGATTACCCTGGGCAAATTCCATCGAACCGATTTCCGCGTGCAACTCCCCAACGAATGCGTCGTCAGATCCGAGAGCCTCTTTCCCTAGAATCAAGGCCTTTTGAGCCAGGTCGAGGGAGGCGCCATAGTGTCCAGCGTCTCTTTCGGCATTTGATTGCAGACTGAGCGTCCGGGCTCTGAAGAGGATCCGATCCTGCTGCGTCGCTGGACGGATCTCCAGCAGATCGATGGCGTAACCGGCTGCAGGGTCTCCCGGGTACTTCGATTCGACCAACACCTGATACGCGCCAGCCGATTCTGCGACAAATCCAACCTGTGCTTTGCCCTCGGGCTGGTCTTCAACATCGAAGCCGGCCAGTGGATTCGAAGCTGAATCCACTATCTGCACCGCCAGATCAATGCCCTTCGATTCGACAATCAGATTGGCGTACTGTCCCGCGGTCAGGGATATCTGATAGATGTGGCGCTCTCCGCCTCTCAATTCGCGGTCAACAGTCTTACCCGGCAAAAGCGGCGCGGCCGCAGCGAACGGCCGATCTGCAGGGTAAGGCGTCTGGGAATCGGAGATAACCTTACCTTGCGCGGCCGAGGGGCTGAGCGCGACTGCAGCGAACAGCAACGCACAAGCGATTTTGAACGCAACCAAGGCCGTTCGGCGAGACTGGACACCCCGCATCACGATCTGCACCAGCATTGCTTTCTCTCCAAACGGTTCCGGCTAGAGCGGTTTCGCAATTGGTGTAGACCACAGCCAAGGATCTTTTCGTGGTTTTCTGCCATGGAAAACCACTCGCGATCTTTGTGAGGCCACAGTGATTGCGAAACTGCTTTAACTGCTCCCAATTCTGAAGACATAACTGCTCACGAACTCGTGGCCCCCACTCGATGGGCTTCCTGTGAGCTCTAATTGATAAGTCTCCGGTTTTAAGAGCGCGGCCGGCATACTTACTAATACTGCGCTGCGTTGGCCTTTCGTTTCAGCTTTTAGTTTGCCGCTATGCCATATGATCTGATCGGTCCTGAGGCTTTTGAGTGCAACCTGGTATTGCGGGTAATCGTTGGATTCGAGATCAAGATGAAGATCCACCCGGGTTGTCCCTGGCGACAGCGAGAGCTCAGGCATTTGGGCCGCACCCCTCAGTTGTGGCGATAGAGTGAAGGCTACAATGCCAAGGGGAGAAAATGATGATCTGGCTGCAGGGTTTCTGTTTGAAGAGGCTTGTTCAAGCTCCGCCAGAGATTTCTGCACCTGCGCCAACTCCGTCGCCACCTTGGCATCCGATGCGTGTACCTGATCAAGCTTGGCTTGCAGGTCGCGCTCACGCTGCACCAGCTCCTCGCGATCCGCTTTTGCCTGACTTATCCGGTTGCGAAGCTGTAAGTTATTGATGAAAAGCAAAGTGATAGCCAGCAACATCGCAGATGCACCGGCGGTGATCCAAGGTGTAAACGCAAATAAGCGCCACGAACCCGGCGAAAACAGGCTTCGCGACTCCTGCTCGGGAGCGAACTCTCCGTTCGGAGTGGCCTTGGCAAAGTGCTTACCCTCGAAAAGATAGAGACTCTCTGCGAACCTGACTTTCTCGCGCCGTTTGTCCGAGGAAAGGTAACCCGCTCGAAACTTCTGCAAAGTATCGCCGGTAAGCTTTCCTCGCACGTATGCATCCACCAGGTCATTCTCGACAGCGTCGAGACGAGCCGCAAAGTCCTCGTCGACAATGCTCAACTCATCCAAACGCTCGATTTGGTCTTGCCGCAAGGAGCCCAGGAGGTAACACGTAAGAGTTTTGTCGGTAACTCGTTTTTGGGGGGGAAAGAGAGTCATATACCCTTGTAAGAAGAAAAAGCGGAATTATTTCATCTATCTTTAGAACATTCTCGAACGCACAGCTCAAGCTTATTGCGGATCCGGCACGCCCGGATGCTGAGGGCGTTGAGCGAAAGGCGCAAGCTTTCCGCCAGGGTGCGGCGTCGCTCAATCTTTGCCCTCTGTTCTCCCCGGTAGTATTCGATAATCAGGTCGCGTTCATTCGGCGCAAGCTTTGTCATACATTCTTCCAGGCAGTCGAGAAGATTCTCCTTGCTGATGAGTGCGCCGTTGTCTCCCGAGTGTAGTCCGGCGTTAGCATCTACATCCGCCGACGGTAATTCCGCAAAGCTCTTCTCCAATCGCCGGTCGCTGCGGAGGTACTCAAGAAAGACAAACCTGGCGGTAATGTAGCAATAGCGAGCGGGAGTTGTGCCGTCCCAGGCACCCTCTTCTTCCAGCCTCCGAGCGACGCGATTCAGAGTTTCGTCGGCCAAGTCGTCGGCCGAGATGCAGTTTTTCCGGTCAAAGTAAGCGACCAATCTGCGGCGCATCTCGAGATATTTCTCGCCGCTTGAATCCGTACCTTCATCCAGCCAGTTTAGGAACTGACGGAAAGCGCCAGCAGTCGGTTGAGACTCTCTCCTGTCCAGCACGATGCCATTTTAGAGCGCTTTCGCAATTACTGTGGTCCCAAAAAGTTCGCCAGGAGTGGTTTTCCTTACAAGAAAACCACCAAAGGCTTTTCGCTTTCCCGATTTCCTGCGGGCGGCACTCACCGGGGGCAATGATGTGCAATTCGATGGCACCACCAAACTCCACAGGAAATCCCGGGTCGGTCTACACCCCAGTTGCGAAACCGCTGCAGGGTGCCAAGTGGTTGCGAAAAGCCAAGCGGGATTGTAGCTTCCAGCCCCTGGAGTCTGGCGCCGTGAAAGGTTTTTCCTGGTTTGTCTTATCGGAATGAATGTGGAGAAGTGGCGCGGTCTCCGTTCAGGTTCCTAGCTCATTCCTTGCCACGACTACGCATAAGAAAGATCCAGGAGACCCCTGAATGCCGCTCGCTTTCCCACCGTGGAACAGCGATCACCTTAAACACTTCAACTTAGTGAACGAAAGGCGGAAACGACCATGAAGCATCTGTCACCTTCTCTAGCTCTCCTGCTTGTACTTACCGCACCCGTGGCCACCAAAGCACAGATTCCGGCGCCCCCTGACCAGGCTCCGACGTCGACGCCCCAGTGGACCGAGGTGTTCCCAGGGACCAACCCCTCCGCGCGCGCCAGCCACACCATGGTCTATGACGCGGCCGCGGGCAAAGTCGTCATGTTTGCGGGACTTGGACCCAACGGATATCTCAGCGGCACATTCTTATGGAATGGACACAACTGGACGCAGGAGCAACCCAAGACCCATCCTTCCCCGCGGTACTGGCACTCCATGGCCTACGATGGAGGAGCCAAAAACGTGGTCCTGTTTGGAGGATTCGATACCCAGTTCAACGTGCTCAACGACACATGGGTGTGGAACGGAAGCAATTGGAAACAGGAGCATCCCAAGACCGTTCCGGGGGCCCGCTATTCCGCCGCCATGGCTTACGACTCGTCCGATAACAAAGTAGTCATGTTCAGCGGCTTCCATCAGTCCCCGAACGGGGCAGGCAACGACACCTGGGTTTGGAACGGGAGCAACTGGACACAGGAGCATCCTTCGCACGCGCCTTCGGCCAGGTACGGCCACACCATGGCCTACGATACGGCGAAAGGCGACGTCGTGCTATTCGGGGGCGTCACCGAAACAAACCAAGTGCTGGGCGACACCTGGGTTTGGAATGGATCAAACTGGACCCAGAAGCAGCCTGCCCACTCGCCGTCAGCGCGCTCTTTTCACGCCATGGCGTACGACTCGGTAAGAGGCAAGGTCGTTCTGTTTGGCGGCGGAGATGCTTTCGGCAACATGCTAAACGATACATGGGTGTGGAATGGATCCGACTGGACCCAGGAGCCCAATACGGGCCAGCCCTCGCCGCGTAACAGCCACGCCATTGCCTACGACTCGTCGCACGGCGAGCTCGTCCTGTTCGGGGGGGAAAACAATCAAGGCTACTTCAGCGACACGTTTGTATGGAAGTAATGGGCCCGCTTGCGCAGTTCCTTCATCAGCGTTATCTCTGTCTCCGGCGGAGAAAGGCGTCAGTAACGAAAGAATGGGCGACAGCAGACCCAGCTGTCGCCATTCCTCGGAATGGGACGACGCTGCAAACCCTTTTCGCGGGTTATCCGGGGCGGTCGCGGGCATGCACACGAGAGCAAATTCAATTTCCGAGTGGGCATGTCGATCACACGAGTTACTGCTGCGACCGAAAAGATTGCATCTGCGGTTTCTATCTCGGTAATTCCAGGTTCCCCTTTGCGTTTCGGACGTCGCCTGAGTTTCACCTTGTAGCCAAGGGCACTTTCGGAGTTCGCCTTACCGGAACCACCAAACCCGATCGCTTCGATCTTAATGCCCTCAGTCACACTCTTGGTAACCGCTGGATTTGTTTCCAGTTCCGCACTTTTCAATGTGAGGTTAAGTTCGTTGAGAGTCCAGGAAGCCGGGCGTTTTCCGTTGTACGCCCATTGGTTTGAGTGACAAGATGGCAACTAATGCTTGCTCGCCTGGCATTACGCCTGATTGCCGTCATCCTGGCCGCCCCTGCCCTCGGCGGCTCGCTCACCGCGCAGAGCTTCGATCTGGCCGCCCACGGCCAGCAGATCATCGCGTTTGACCAGCTCTTGCGCTTCCACCCCGGCGACGATCCCACCCTTGCCTGGGCCAACCCTGCCTTCGACGATTCCTCGTGGCCCCTCATCCGCGGCAACGAAACGTGGTATGCGCAAGGTTATCCAAAGCTCACCGGGTTTGCGTGGTACCGGTTCAAGGTCACGCTGCCCAGCCAAGCAGGCCCGCTTGCCCTTTGGGTTCCCCTCATCGCCACGAACTTTCAAATCTATGCCGATGGCCGGCTGATCGCCCAGAACGGCGCCATGCCCCCGCATCCCCGCGCGCGATACGGACCAAACCTCGTCTTCCCCATCCCCGCCGATCTTGCGCAGTCCGGCCAGCCCCTCATTATTGCCATCCGCGTATGGCACTACCGGTGGGAGTATGAGCTGTTCGGCGGCCTCCAGGAAGCCATGCGGTTAGGCGATGCCGGCCTCATCCGGGAGTGGCAGGCACAGCGATGGCGCACGATATTTTGGGTCAACACGCAGTTCAACATCAATTGCCTTGTTTGCCTGCTGGCAGGTCTCGGTTCCCTGGCGCTCTTTTTCCTGCGCCCGACCGACCGCGAATTTCTCTGGTTCGGCGTGTGGGAGGCCTTTAACGTTCTCTACGTCCTGCTGGAGATCTGGTGCGCCTTCCATTCCTTTAACGTCATTTTTTGGAGACTGGGCGGGGCGATCCTGCTTGCCGGTCTCAACGGGTGCTTGCCGATCCTGATCCGGCATTTTGGAAGGACCGATCGAACCCGTCTTTACTGGGCCGCCATCGCGGTCGCACTGCTCGACTCTGCGATCAACGCTCTCCTCGCCTTCAATGGGATCAGCATCTTGTCGTTCTGCATAGCTGAGGCAGTCATGAAGCTCCTGATCGGAGCTTTGAACTGCGGCCTGCTCTTCCAAACCTCGAAGGAGAGCAAGGTGGAGATGCGCGTCTTTGCTTTGCCGGTGGCTGTCTATTTCCTGAATCTCACCGCCGTCTACACAGGATTAGCCCTGGTGGCGCAGGGCGCAACCAGGGCAGGCCACTATGTGCAGCTCTTCATCGGCTTCACCAACTGGCCCTTCCCGCTGGGAACGTATCAAACCACCGGGATCGCCGTGCAGCTCGCGCTCTTCACCATTTTGCTGTTCCGCTTCGTCCGCACCCGCAGCGATGAAGAGCGTTACAAGACGGAGCTCGAAGCCGCGCGCACCGTGCAGCAAGTTCTCGTGCCCGAGGAAATCCCCACTATTCCCGGCTTTGCTCTGGCCAGCGTCTACAAGCCCGCCGGCCAAGTCGGGGGCGACTTCTTCCAGATCATCCCCATCGCCAATGGTGGCGTCCTCGCGGCTATCGGCGACGTCAGCGGCAAGGGAATGCCAGCTGCCATGACCGTCGCGCTGCTCGTCGGAACGCTGCGCACCCTCGCTCATTACACGCAAAAGCCCTCGGAGATCCTTGCCGCGATGAACCAGCGCATGCTGGCACGCAACTCCGGCGGATTCACCACTTGCCTTGTGCTCACCGTCAGCGCCGCGGGAACGGTTACCGCCGCCAACGCCGGCCACATCTCCCCATACGTGAATGGGCGGGAGCTGACGCTTGCGAACGGCCTTCCGCTCGGCCTCTCCGCGCACGAGCAATATGCCGAATCCGTCTTTTCGCTTGCAGCAGGCGAACAACTCACCCTCATGACCGACGGCGTCGTAGAAGCCCGGGCGGCCACCGGCGAACTCCTCGGCTTTGATCGCGTGCAGGCGATGACGACGGAACCAGCGGATGCCATCGTGCAGGCTGCGCAGGACTTTGGCCAGGATGACGACATCACAGTCATGACCCTTCGCTTAGCTCAGCGAGCTAGAGCTGCGATTGACCTTTAGCTACAACGAAACCCTTTGGCCTTCACTTCGCTGTAACGTCGCAGCCAAAGAAAGATACCGCTTCCGGGGTTGGTTTGTATCGGAACATTGAGCCAGTTGTTAGCGCCGGCCCTCAGGAAGCTGCATCGCATGTTTTCGTCCAGCGCTCGTCTTTTATCCTCGTCGCGGCCAACAGCACCGGCTCTCCTTACTGGCCGGACGGACACCTTCGAGTCGGACCAGTTTCAACGGAGATTGTTGGGCACCACGCGGGCTTGCAGGCGGGTGATGACGGTTTGCGGAACCAGACCTTCCACCGAGCCGCCCAGCTCGAAGACGTTCTTGATCAGGCGCGAGCTGACATAGGAGTATTTTTCGTCGGCCATCAGGAAGACGGTTTCCACCTGCGGGGCCAGCCGCCGATTCATCAGCGCCATTTGCAGCTCGTACTCATAGTCGCTGATGGCACGGACGCCGCGCAGAATGGCCTGGGCCTGCTGCTCGAGAACAAACTCCACCAGCAGACCATTGAAGGTCGCCACCGAAACGTTACCAAAGGGCTGAACCGCCTCGGTGAGCATCTCGATCCGTTCAGAAACAGAAAAGAGCGGCGCTTTCTCAGAATTCTTCAGGATCGCGACAACGAGGTGGTCGAAGATCTTCGCACCGCGCGCAACCAGGTCCAGATGACCGTTGGTCAATGGGTCGAAGGTGCCCGGATAAATGGCTTTGACTGTATTCAAGACAAGGGGATTGTATGCGGCGCCAGCCCAATGGACAAACCCGGCCGGCGCCGCAAAACTAGACTACTGCCGCCGCATGGGCGGCTTCACGGCTTCCGCAGCCTGGACCGATCCGTTCAGCGGAACCGCGGGGATGTCGGCCGGCTTAACCCCGGTAAGGCCGAGCTTTTGCCGGAGTTGTCCGTCAATGCGAGCGAAGATATCAGGATGGTCTTTGAGAAAACTACGAACGTTTTCCCTGCCCTGACCAATGCGCTCCCCTGCATAGCTGTACCAGGCTCCTGACTTCTCCACGATATTCTGGGTCACGGCAAGATCGAGTACGTCGCCCTCGCGCGAGACACCTTCGCCGTATAGGATATCGAATTCCGCTTCGCGGAAAGGCGCGGCCACTTTGTTCTTGACCACCTTGATCTTGGTGCGGGAGCCCACCACCACGTCGCCTTCCTTGACTGCGGC
>Ga0206939_10059_pt1 | contig 33278 bp, 28 predicted proteins | sample Alteio_BWOrgHeat_10_FD_152921 | JGI IMG/M metagenome (GOLD analysis project Ga0206939, IMG submission 152921) | Enriched cells from forest soil in Barre Woods Harvard Forest LTER site, Petersham, Massachusetts, United States -... | ecosystem: Environmental > Terrestrial > Soil > Temperate forest >... | reverse complement strand
TTCTTCACCGCCGCGAGGTCGAGGCTCTTGAACTCCGCCGCATAATTAAAGTCCTCGCCCAAGGGATTGGACTTGGAGGAATGCTGGTGCAGCAGTTCGACCTTCAACCGGCTTGGCCACCAGTCGCGGTTCGTCGTGCCGCCGCCGGCGGTGTGATGGAAGGGACATTTGGCTTGCGGGATCTCTTCAGGTGGAACTGCGGATAGTGCGATTTCGTCTGGCATGTGTTTTCTCTTTTGAGGTGGTGAAGGAAGTGGAACGTCGGAGGTTTCGGTGCGACGCGCAAGGTCGCAGGTGGGAGACGATTATTTGCTCAAAAGTTGCCTGTCGTCCACTCGCACCTGGCGCGCGACCGGGCTATCTCTGGGAGCGATCGACGGTGTTGAGTTGTTTCGTGGCGTCAATGAAAAGGGAGGTGGTCGCGAACATGGCGAAGGCGGCGGCGAGCATCCAGAAGACCTTGCTCCAGTCCTGGGGATGAGGGGCGGGGCCGAGCACGAGAGGAATGGTTTTCGCGACGGCGGAGGCGCCGAGATTGCCCCACATATTGGCCCACGCGAGAGTCGCGGCGACGTGGCCGCGGCCGATGTCCTGGCTGAAGGTCCAGACGGCGGCGTTGGCGCTATCCGTGGCGAAGGCGACGATGCCGCAGGCGACGACCACGCCCATTGCGCCGTGCAGCCATGGGCAGGCCAGGTAGGCGAGCGCGCCGATGAGTCCGCCGCACAGAATCGGCAACCGGCGGCCCCAGCGCTGTCCGAACCAGCGCGTGAGCGCGTCGCACCACCAGCCGCCGAAAAGAATGCCACCGATGCCGCAGGCCAGCACCACGGTGTCATAGAAGTTGGCATCTCTTTCACTGAGGCCGCGCACCGTTTGCAGATACTTCGGAAGCCAGGTGATGAGGAACGCCCACCCGAAGTTCAAGCCTATGGCTCCCAAACTCAGGAGCCAAAGCCCGCGATGCGTCACGAGCGCGCGCCATGGAAAGCGGTGATCCGGTGTGGGCGGAGGTGGACCGCTGCTGCTAATGAGCTCGCGCTCGGCGGCATTTGTCCGCGGATGCAGCGCGGGGTCGTCGCGGAAGATGAAGTGCGTCGCCGCCGCGAGCGCGAAACCGATGCCGCCATAAATCCAGAGCACGGGACGCCAGGCGCCGAGGGCCGCGATGGCCGAGACGGTGAGCCATGGAGCGAGGGCGCTGCCCACGCGGCCGCCAAAGGCCACGCAGGAATTGGCCCGCGCGCGATGCCCGTAAGGGAACCAGCGCGAGATCACCCGCGCGCTCGCGGGGTAGGCGCCGGCCTCCGACAGACCACACGCGAGGCGCGCGATCAGCAGCGCGGCGAGGCTTCCGGCAAAACCGGTGAAGGCCGTGCAGGCCGACCACAGGATGATGTAGGCGACGAGCATGCGCCGCGGCCCAAAGCGATCCGCCAGCCAGCCGGCGGGCGGCTGGCCGAGCGCGTAAGCGAGGAAGAACGCCGAGAGCACATCGCCGATGTGTTCTTCGCTCAGCCCGACTTCGCGCAGGAACAACGGCGAGTGCACGACCGTGGTCATGCAGATGCGATCGAGATAGAGCAGAAAGGCGTTCGCCGTCGCCACCCCAAGCAGCGCATAGCGGACCCGCGTGGCGCGTGGCGATTCGGTGTTCATCTCGTCGGATGAAAGCACATCCCCGCTTTCAAATCAGGCTACATTTAGATGCGCAGTGCAGCCAATGCGTGCCAGCTCCCGCGGCGTCAGACGGAGATGCTGGTGGATCGGCGGTCTCCAGCAGTGGATCGCGATCTATGAGCGCGATGGGCGGTTCCGCATGGGGCCTGTAGGGGAAGCCGTTGGCTTCCCAACTACGCGAAGCGTCGTCCCCACCGCGCTTTGGCCACGCTGCGCGTCGTTGGGAAGCTGGCAGCTTCCCCTACAGGGCTGTTAAGATTTTCGCCTCTTCGCTATTTCAAGTGGGTATGATGTCACTAAGATCGATGTCCAACTTACCGGTATTCCAATAGGCGATGGTGCGCAGATAGGTGAAGCTGCGGAAGCCACGCGCCCGCCGCTTCGCGAGTTGGATGATCCCGTTGATGGCTTCGATCGCGCCCTGCGTGATCCGTTCTTGGAAAAAGCTCACGATCCCCTCCCAGTACTGGCGAATCGTGCGCGCGAGTTTCTGAAACGGTTTCAGACGACTTCGTCCCGCCCAGGCGCACCATTGCTGCAGGAACCCCGGTCCTTCGGCCTGGGAGGTTTCGTAGAGATCGCGCAGGGCATCGCGCAAGGCCAGCGCCCGGCCCAGTCTCTTGTAACGTTGGCAGAGCCGGGTTCGGATCTCCTGCTCTTCGGGCCGCAGATTCCACTCATTGCCACGCAAGGCCCAGAGACTGCCCTTGAGATCGGCCCCTTGGTGCTGCAATTCTCGCCGCACCAGATCCACGGCTTCCCCGGCCATGACCATCACGTGGTAGCGGTCAAAAACCACCTGCGCGTTGGGAAAGTTCTCCCGTACTCCTTTGGTGTAACAATGCAGCATGTCCATCGAGACCCACTCGATTCGCTCCGGGTCCCCACCATGGGCGCGCAACTCTTGGGCAAAGTCCGCAACCGCCTGGCTATCACGTCCTTCCTGCATGAAGAGCACCGCTCGCCGGTCCATGTCCAACACCACGGTGGCGTAGCTCCGGCCCCGCCGCGTGCTCGTTTCGTCAATTGCGATCGCCCGCACCTGGCTCCAGTCTTGGGCCGCGTGCGCCGCCTCGACCAACCGCTGGATCAGTCGCCAGAGCCGCGTGTCTTCCTCACCCATCACTCGCGCCACTTCGCTCACCGGCATCTGTCCGGCAAGGAACATCGCCAGGGCCTCAAAGAGCAGCGTGAAGCCGCTCCCAGGGCTCGCCCAAGGAACCCTCGTCACCTTCACCCCATGTTCCGGACAGTTCGCCCGCGGCACGCGCGCCACCAGTTCGCACCGATACTGGAAGAAATTCAGGTGCCGCCAGCGCTTCTCGACCTGGTCATATCCTTTGCACCAACTCTCGCATTCCGGGCATTGCACACTTTGCCCTACCGCGTGTTCCAGCCTCAGTTCCAGTTGTGGCGGTTGCCCAATAAATTCCGTCGCCACCACCCGCCAGTTCGTCTTCTCAAGTTGCAACGCCGCCTGAAAAAGTTCGTTCGGTGTCATGCCTTTCTTTACTCTCTGCCTCCTTTTTCATCGAGTATTTCTCCACTCCCCCATCGCCCGCCATCATACCCACTTCGCCTAGATACCTCCCCCCACTCGATACCCACTCCATTCAGCGAAGAGCCAGATTTTCCGACCGCTATCTCCGCACTCACTCACTTGACACCTTTCATGCGAAGACGTTGTGGTGGAGTTCATATGGACGCCGCAAGTGCGGAAACCACTGAACGTAGGCTACCTGAAGGCCGCTCGATAGTGAAGTCGCGGGCAACGCACTCGAAGATCGTGTCGTGAAAGGTAAGGATAAAGTGCCGCCGCCCCGAAAAGCTTTGTGGATTGTGACGTGGGTGAACCGAGTTCATGCGTTCGAGGGCGCGAAGCCAGGACGATGAAAGAACCTCGAATGCTCCGTATGGCTCGAGTCCACGAGCCGCTAGCGGGTGACCACTGAAAGCTTCGTCGTTGGGCGGGCCGAAGAAATGAGCGGAAGCGCGACTGAAACGAACCACCGCAACGGGTTCATCGTTTGTGTCCGGAGTGACGACCTTGCATGTTGTGCCGTCCCAATGCGGGTCACGCTCCTCAAGGTAAAAGGCAACGAATAAAGCATGCTCGCTCGCAATGATGATTGGAGTGGGCGCGCCGACTGATGACTGTGGAAAGTCGGGAAGCGGCTGCACGGCATCGCGGCTGTCCACGGTATAAGCTCCACCAGAGGAACAAGCAGATTCCTCCGGGGAGTTTCCGCCGAAGAGAGAGTTAATGATTCCGCTCATGGGACACGCGTAGGAATAGGGGCCAGGAAAATCATATCAGGGAAGCGAACGTCATTTCAGATGCTCGCGCAGGAAACGGAAGAAATTGCCGTGGAAGATGCCGTCGATGTCGGCCTGCGGATAGCCGCGCGCGGCGAGGAGCGGGCCGATCTGCACGAGGTCGGCGATGCTGTTGAGGTCCATCGGCGTCTGCTCGGTACCGAAGCCGCCATCGAGATCAGTGCCGATGCCGACATGGTGGGCATTGCCGGCGAGCTGGCAGATGTGGTCGATATGCTCGCAGATCTTTTCGATCTTGAGCCCGAAGTCCTCGGGCTTGGAACGTTTGTGCGCCCAGCCGTGGACCATCATGATGGCATCGAAGGCCATGCCGATGACCGCGCCGCGCTCGAGGAGCGTCTTGATTTGCTCGTCGGTGAGCTGGCGATTCCAGTCGGCGAGCGCGCGGCAATTGTGATGGCTGGCCCACAGCGGTCCTTGGTAGTGCGCGAGCGCGTCCCAGAAGCTTTCGTCGCAGAGATGCGTGACATCGAGGATGATGCCGAGGCGTTCCATTTCCTTGAGCAGTTCGTGGCCGATCGGCGGGAGCGGGCCTTCATCATCCGTGCCGTGGCCGTAAATACCGGGGCCGTAGTGGACCGGACCAAGAGCGATGAGGCCGTCGGCGCGCGACTGTTCGAGGTGCCGCCAGCTCAGAATCGAATCCGCTCCTTCAAGGCTCAGCAGATAGCCGATGGGAAGCTTGGCGGCTTCCGCGTCGGTTGCCTTTTGCCAGCGCGCGGCGTGGGCCTCGACCTCGGGCCAGGTGCGAAGCGGCACCATTTCGCCGCAGTCTTCCATGGCCCGGTAATAGGCGAGCTGCCCCTGCGTCTGCGCCCAGGCCTGCTCCGGGCTGCGCCAGCCGGGGAGATTGTGGAAGCGCGGCGCGTAGCGCGCGATTTGCGTGGCCACGATGACGCCAAAGCGCCCGCGCCGCAGCTCGGGAAAGCACACGGTGTTGCGCGCGCGATGCCGCTCGGCGTCGGGCGGAAGAGCGTGGCCGGAAAGCTCGCAACGGCGGATTTTTTCCAGCGACCAGCGCTGGTCGCGATTGAACTCCATCGCATTCATCGAGATGTCGAGATGGCAGTCGAAGATCAGGCGGGGTGGGGTCATGGGGAAAAGTGCTCAGTCCACAGTTCACAGTTCACAGTAGTCTGTAGCGTTCGCGCTCCAGACTGAGCACTGTGAACTGTGCACTCATTGGGTGTTGGGAGTTGGATGTTCTGGTTGCTATACCACCGGACGTTTCACGGCGACGACTTCGATTTCGTAACGCAACGCGGGTGGCAGGCAATTTGTGATCGTGGTGCGCGCGGGGAAAGGCTCCGTGAAATATTCACGGTAGAGCTGGTTGTAGAGAGAAAGGTCTTCGGCGTCGCGCACGTAGTTGCGCGTCTGGATGACATGGGCGAGGTCGCTGCCCGCGGCGGCGAGCACCTTGCGCACATTCTCGATGGAGCGGCGGAACTCGCCGTCGAAGGTATCGCTAACTATCTTGCCCGCGGCATCGACGGAGGCCTGGCCGGAGATGAAGACGAGATCGCCAAAGCACACACTCGGACTGAAAGGCAGATGCGAGGTGGGGGTGTCGGCGTTGCGGCGGTAGGAGACGAGGGGATGGGTCATTAGGAAAGGCGGAAGGATGAAGGATGAAGGATGAAGGGATGCTTCGGGGGCGCTTAGTCGATTGGGAAAATGGGACGCTGGATGTGTTGGTAGGGGAGCGAGAGGAGGTTGCTCGTGCAGGGGCCGGGGGTGTCCACCCAAATCATGCGCGCGGCGATGGAATCATAGGCCCGGCGATGCGCGACGGCGGCCTTGACGGCGATGACCGAGAGCTTGGCTGGGTCGATGCCCTGGCTGCGCCATTGGCCGAGGTCGAAGGGCGGTGTCTTGTGACTGGTGAGCAGGATGGTGAGTTGCGCGTGACGCACGACCGCGCACGGACCCATGTCGAAGCGGTCGCCCGCCATGGCGGCGAGATGGCTCTGCTTGTCCTCCAACTCGAATTTGCCGTCACTCATGCACAACAACTCCACCTCGAGTGGAAATGGACCTTCGTCCAGCCGGCTGCCGCGACCGCCGATGAGAAGGCTAACACGAGTGTTAGGCCGCAGGGTCGAAAGCCGTTGCACGGCCTCGGGATCGTTGATGGCGATGGCGGCATTCGGGATGCGGTGTGCAACCAGCGCACGCAGCAAGCCGGTGCCATCGCCTGGCGCGCCGCCGCCGATGTTATCAGATGGTTCTACGAGGACGGTGAGGCCGTGCGGGAGTGGATTGAGCGCGGCCATGGCTCCCGCGATGGGGGGATCGGTAACGTTGCCGCTGGCTTTCGTTTCCAGGGCGAGCGCACTGAGTTCCTGCAAAGCCGCCTCGACGGATGCCGCCGGGCCAGTGGTGGCCACGGTGAAGCTCACGCCCGTGTCTGGTGTATCGGCAAAGGAAAAACCGGCGATGACATTGACGCACCAGAAATCCGGATTCTCCGCTTCGAAGCGGCGGGCGAGGGCTTCGAGTGAACGCATCGGCTCATCCGCGGTGCCGGTGCCGGTCGGCGGCCACATGACCGGTGGGTGTTGCCAATACATGCGAGGCATCTGCTTCGTGGTCAGCGAACGTTGGAGCAGTTCGGCGGCGAGGATGGCGGCGGCGCGGGCATCGGTGTGCGGGTTCTCGCGATAGGCGACGAGACAATTGGCGTGATCGGCCATGCGCTGCGTGAAATTGGCGTGCGGATCGAAGACCCCGAAGATCGGCACGTCGCCGACCCGTTCCCGCAGGCGCGAGAGAATCTCACCTTCCACATCGGGGAGCGATGGTGAGACCATCGCCCCGTGCAGGACAAGATACACGGCATCGATCGGCGCGGCCAAGCGGGCGGAAAGTTCCTCCCAGAACGCCTCAATGACTTCGTCTTTGACGATGGCGCTTGGTGAGGCGCGGAAGTCCACGGTGGGCAGCACTTCCCAACCGAAGGTCTTCGCGCATTCGAGCGCGCCGCCGAGCGGCGAACTGTCGCCCGCGCAACGCAGCACCTCATCCCCACGGAGAAGCTGAAAATCAGGTAATCCGGTCGTGCCGTCGAGAAACGTGTGGGTCTCGTGAAACAGCCCGGCAAAAAGGACCCGCGGGCGGCTCATTGAGGGGAACCACGAAATAGACCAAATAAACGAAAAGAAGAGGGGGAAGGATTCATGACAACGTCATCTTGGCAGCGGGCAATGGTGGCCGGAAAAAAGTGCCCGCGAATCACACGAATGACACGAATCAAACCGCTTTTCATTCGTGTGATTTGCGTGATTCGCTGGCTCAAATTCCTTTCGTCTAATTCGTTTATTTCGTGGTTCCTCCCCTACACGAAATAGACCAAATAAGCGAAAAGAAGAGGGGGAAGGATTCATGACGACGTCATCTTGGCAGCGGGCAATGGTGGCTGGGAAAAAGTGCCAGCGGATCACGCAAATGACGCGAATCAAACCGCTTTTCATTCGTGTGATTGGCGGGATTCGCTGGCTCAAATTCCTTTCGTCTAATTCGTTTATTTCGTGGTTCCTCCCCTACACGAAATAGACCAAATAAACGAAAAGAAGAGGGGGAAGGATTCATGACGACGTCATCCTGGCAGCGGGCAATGGTGGCTGGAAAAAAGTGCCAGCGGATCACGCAAATGACGCGAATCAAACCGCTTTTCATTCGTGTGATTGGCGTGATTCGCTGGCTCAATTCCTTTCGTCTAATTCGTTTATTTCGTGGTTCCTGCCTCATGCTTCCCACTCGGCAGCATGCTGGGCAAAGGCTGCGGTCGCACGGGTGAGCGCGGCGTCGATGTCGGCCTCCGTGTGCGCGAGGCTCATGAACCACAGTCCGCGTTCGACCGCCCGGACGCCCTGCTCGAGGAGGCACCGGCGCAGGTGCGCCCAGCGCTGGGCGTCGTGACGTTGCACATAATCGCGGTAGTCGCGGATGGGACCGGGAGCGGCGCCGGGCTTGAGGATGGTGGTGTGGAAGACCAGCGCCGGGCCCTGCACTTGCAGCGGGACGGCGTATTCGCGCGCGAGTTTTTCGAGGCCCGTGATGAGTCGCGCGCCAAGGCGTTGGAGGCCGGCGGGATGTTGCCCGCCCAGCGTGCGAATTTGGTCGAGGCACCAGCGGCTGGCGGCGAGGCAAAGGGGATTGGCATTGAGCGTGCCGGCGTGGACGACTTCGCCGCGGATGATCGGCTCGAAGAATTTGGCCCTTCCTCCCAACGCGGCAAATGGCACGCCGCCACCGATGGCCTTGCCGAAGATGCTGAGGTCGGGCGAGAACCCGTAGAAGCCTTGCGCACCGCCGGGGCCGAAGCGGAAGCCCGTGATGGTTTCGTCGGCGATCATCAAGGCGCCCGCGCGATTGCACAGGTCGCGGATCGTTGACAGCATGCCGGGCGCAGGTTCCAGGCAACCGGTATTGCACAACACGGGTTCGAAGATGATGGCGGCGATCTGCCCGCGAAATTGCTCCACGCGTTTGCGGAGGTGGTCGGGATCGTTCCAGCGCGCGACGACGAAATGTTCGAGCACCTCCGGGATCACACCTTTGCTGGGATGCAGGCGCGACGGCTCATCGTCGGCGCCCCATTGGTCGGGAGGCGGGGCGAAACCGATCAGGCCTTCATCGGACCAGCCGTGATAGTGGCCCTCGAATTTCAGCACGAGCGGTTTGCCGGTGAAAGCGCGCGCGAGGCGCAGCGCGCTCATGACGACCTCGGTACCGGAATTGGCGAAGCGCACTCGCTCGACGCCGGGCACCATGGCCTGGAGTCGCTCGGCGACGGCGATCTCGAGTTCCGATTGCGCGGCCCAGTGCGTGCCGAGGCGGGCTTGCGCGGCGAGGGCGTCGGCCAGGCCCGTGGGCGCATGGCCGAAGAGCAGCGCACCCTGGCCAGTCTGGAAGTCGATGTATTCATTGCCATCCACGTCCCACAGGCGCGAACCGGCGCCGCGGGTGAAATAGAGCGGCACGGGCTGCTCCATCTTGCGGATGCCACTATTGATGCCACCGGCGATGCTGTGCTGGGCGCGCGCGAACAAGCGGCGGGATTCGGCGAAGCGGTCGGTCATGGTATTTAGTGCTCAGTGCTCAGTGTTGTTCAGTAAACTTGAGGCCCTTGCGTTGGCGAGAGAAGAGTGTGGCGAGAGTGAGGCAGATGGCGACGCCGAGCAGACGCACCGGCCCGTGGCCGAAGACGATGGCGCCGTTGAAGACCATGAAGAAAAAGAACCCCTGCCAGATGGCGTTCAGCCACGAAGGGCGCTGGGCAAAGCTCCGCGGGGCGAGCCACCACCAGAGGACATCGGCCAGCCACGCGGCAGCGAAGGCGTAGTTGAAGTAAATGCCGCCGCCCCATCGCCACCCGGTTAACTGGCCGGTTTGGCGTGCGGTCTCACGATAGGCCGCCGAGTGGCTCCAGTGGTGAAAATAGGCAAATGCGCACAGGACGTGAACGAGGAAAAAGGCGCAGCCGAGCGTCCACCACCAGCGGGCGCGTTCCCGCCGGCGTGGAGGCTCGCGGGGCTGAAGCAGCAGGCTCGCGGCAACCGCATACGCGATGAGCGCTATCCAGATGCTGAATCTCGTCAGGAATTCGCCGCGGTTCATGGGCCGCCAGTGGACTCCGGACCATTCCGAATGGCCAGAACGACGTTCAACCCATTCCGCCAAAAAAGGGCCGGGAGATACATCCACGACGCGATGCCGTGCGAACGCAAAGTGTCGGCAGTGTCGCAGCTGCGGACAACATCCCAAGCGGCCCTTCCCCGTTACCGCACATTCCCGCAAAGGGGAAGGGCCGCCGCGTTCTTCAAAAACGGGAGGCGCTTTTATTGCCTGTTCGGATTAGGCGGCGTGAAGGATGGGCGCGCCTCGGCGAATGCTGCGACCGGTGACCTCGCGGACGACCTTATCGCGGTTGTCGGTCTTGACGATGCTCCACGCTTGCACGGCGTCGTCGGTGAACGAAGCCTTGGTGATGACCGTCTCGGATGTCGGAACGAGGCGATGGCCCCAGGTGAAGGTCTTGGTAATCGCGTCCCAAGTGCCTTCGTTCTCGATGACCGTGCCGGTGGCCAGGAAGGCCCAACTGCGGTAGACCTTGCCGACGGCATCGAAGGTCATGAGGGTCAAACCATGCGCGGGTGGGGCGTCGTCGGCCGATTCTGAGGTCCAGGATTGCCGCAGGAATCGGCCATCGAGGATCCACTCGCCCAGCTCCGTGCGCCGCACGTTGGGGCGGCCAGCGATCTCGTCTTCCCATTGCCCGGCGTAATGATCGAGATTCTTCAGTTCGGGCACTTCCGGGGACGGCCCGGCGGCGACGTCTTCCCCGCTATTAACCTGGCAACTGAGGACGGTGGCGGGAATCGAAACGGTGAGGACTACAGGTTTCATGGCCATCGCTGAATCGAACGACGAGGCCGGAATGGTTCCATGGCGGGGCATTTGAGACCACAATGCCATACCCACTCAGTTGAAGTCGGCATTTTACTTGTCGCGTTGCTCACGCCTTCGGTATCACGGGCGCGCCTTCTCCCTTGGAAATATGCCTTCGCTCTCGAAAGTCGCATTCTTCGCCGTCGCGATTGCCACGTGCACAGCGCCCGCGCAGGACTCCGCTCCCGCCGGCAGCGCCGGACGGGAGGCGGTGGCGACGCCATCGCCACAAGCGGAAATGAAGAGATGGCTCGAGGATCTCGATGAGCAGTGGCGGGCCATTCGCACCAAAGAAGTGACTGCGCCTTACGATCTCGAAGTCGGCAAGACCCGCCAGCGGTACCTGGCCTCGGTGGAAACGGGCCTCGCCAAGGCGACGAGCGCCGGGGATCTCGAAGCGGTGCTGGTATGGCGCAAGGAACGAGACCAATTCTCGACGGCGAAGGATATTGTGACGGAAGGCGAGCAGAATGTTCCCGCCGCCATCAAGCAACTGCGCCTGGCCTGGAAGGCAGAAATCGATAGGCTGATCAAAGATCGCGACGAAAAGACCAAGGGAGTGCTGGCGCGTTACGATGCGGCGCTGGCCAAGGCGCAGGCGTTGCTGACGCAACGCACCCGAATCGACGATGCGCTGCTGGTCAAGAACCGGCGTGAGCAGATCGCCACCACCTGGGCGCCTGGTGTCGCGGAAGCGCCTGCGGCGGCATCGACGGAGCAGAAGGCGCCCTCCGTCACGACCCCGCCCGTTCCTGCCGGGCCTCCGGCAAATCGGAGGCCGCTGGCCAGCGTCGAGGTCCAGGACGCTGGCATCTTGAAACTGGTCCCGGACGAGAAAGTCTGGAGCGATCGCGACGTCAAAATCACAGAAATTCCGCCCACCTTTGCGGGCCTGCAATTCACGCAGTTCAAGGCCCACGGCTTGACCCTGACCTTCAAGGTGAAGACCGATGGACTGGTCTACCTGGGCTGCTCGGCGCGGTGGGGTGCGACCGCGGCGGCGGAAGTTGCGAAGTCCTTCATGACTGCGGAAAAGCTGGAGAAGGAAGGCTGGGTACGCGAAGAGGCCTACACGATCAAGACGACGGCGCGGGACATGTCGTTTCTCATTTATTCCCGGATGTGCAAAGCAGGCGAGGAGTTCAGCTACCGCACGGAAAAGTACGCTCCGCCGATTCTGCTCATGGAATAGCGGCGGAGCGTGGCCGGAAATCACGGCGGCGAAGGGAGGGACGGCGAAAAAGATTTCGCTCCCGGATGAATGCGGGCAAGTTCTTTGCCGTCCCTTTCCCCACATGGTTCGCATGCTCCACTTTTCCCTTCGCTAATGGCTCCGCTCCGGCGCTTTGAGTGGCTGCTGTTTCTGGCCTGTTTCGTCGCGTTTGCCTGGTTTCACCAGGGAGGCGGGTGGAACCAGAATTCGCGGTTTGCGGAGGTGCGCGCCATCGTCGAGGAGGGGCGTTTCGCCATCGATGACTTCCTGGTCTACAAAGTCGATCCGGACGATTCGACGGGCCGGCGCTTCGTGCGCCTGCCGTTGAATCACGCGGAATACCAATGGCAGGGCGAAGTGCGGCGGCTGGCTTGGGTGGACATGGAATACAATCTCTACCCAGTGAATGAGCATTCGCCGACCCCGGCTGCGAAGGACGTGCCGATGATCGAGGAGTGCAGCTCCGGCGATATCGGCTACGTCCCGTGGACGGGGCAGTTTCATCCGAACAAGCCGCCGGGCACGACGTTCCTCGCGGTGCCGGCGTACTGGCTCATTTATCATTTTGAAAAGTGGCGCGGGCTCAATCCAGATGACTGGTGGACGCTGACGGTGAATTCGTGGCTGACCTCGGTCTTCAGCGTCGGATTGGTGTCCGCCTTCGGATGCGTCGTCTTCTTCCGGTTGGCGCGTGAAATGGCCGGCGGCAAATCCTTGCCGGCCCTGCTGGCGACGCTCGCGTTTGCGTTCGGCACCACGTTCTTCCCGTTTGGCACGCTGCTCTTCGATCATAATCTCACCGCGATCTTTTTGCTCATGGCGTTCTCGTGCTTGTGGCGGGTGCGCGGGATGGAGCGTCCGTCGCCGGGACGTGTCTTTCTGGCGGGCACCTGCGCGGGCATCGCGGCGATCACGAATTATATCGCCGCTGGGGCGGGGGTGATGCTCGCCTTGTACGCGGTGTTGGCGACTCTGCCGACGGACGGAAAGCTGCGCTGGAACTGGCGCGCCTTCCTGTGGTTTTCGTTGGGTGTCCTGCCGCTCTTCATCGTGATTTGCGCTTACGCTTGGGTGAACTTTGGTTCGCCGTTCAAGCTTTCGAACGATTTCCAAAACCCGCTCTTCGCGGACACCACCGCTTTTCTCGGGATGTTTGCCGTGCCGCAGCACTCGGCGGATTTCCAACGGCTCGGCTATATCGCTAGCTTGCTGACGATCTCGCCCTATCGCGGCCTGTTCTTTCTCGCGCCCGTCCTGCTCATGGGCGTCTACGGCCTCATCGTGTGGATGCACGAGAAGACCTACCTGGCGGAAGCACGGCTTTGTCTCGGCATCTTCGGATTCTTCTTTCTCGTGAACGTCACGTTCAACGGCTATCACGGTGGCTTTTCCGCCGGGCCGCGCTATCTCGTGCCGGGGCTCGCGTTTCTCAGTCTGCCGCTGGTCGTGGCCTTCCTGCGCTGGCGTTGGTTGACCGTGGCCCTGGCGCTGATTTCCATCGCGCAACAGACCCTGCTCACCGCGACCGATGCGCAGAATTCCCTCGCTGTGGGCGGGCATGCGCGGGTCGACGATGCGCATCGCAAGGACGATTTCTTTTCCCAGATCGTAGGCGATTACGCGTGGCCGCTTTTTGCCTACGGACGCGCCTGGCCGATCCTCAACCAATTGATCGCCGCGCGGCTCGACAAGGAAAATACCGAGCTCACGGAGGAAGGCGTCGAGGAAGCAAAACGAAAGCAGCGCCTCGCCACGCTGGAGCAGGGCATGCGCACGAGCATCGCACGCGGCGAGTCGAGCCCGCTGATCCTCGGGGCGATTCGCGGGCCGGTGTCCGTCAATCCCATCGGCGCCTACGATGGCTTGCTCATCTTCACCATCTTTCCCGCCGGTTCAGTGCAGACGGATTGGAATTCGTTTAACGTCGGCGAGTTCCTTTTTCCGCAGAGCCGTCTGAGCCTGCTGCCGCTGGCGCTGGTGACGGGCGGTCTTTGCGTGTTTTTGTGCTTCGCCGCCGCGCGGCGCGACCGAACGCCGGCTAGGGCGTTTGAAGTTAAACTGTAGCCACCGCTACAAGTTTAAAAGTCATATCATCTCTTAAAAGTAACGGGATTTCTGCATCGGAAGCGGTTTCTTGGGTAGGGTGGGCGTCTCCCCCGCCGGTTCAGGCGTCCCGCCTGAACGCACTTCCGCTGAGGCACGCTCTCCCGAATGTCAGAAAGATCGTTCGGGCAAGATGCCCAAACCGGGCTCGCCCGTCCTCCAGCCCCCGCTTGTCCCTTCCGCCGCCTCGGCGGGCGAGAGGCATGGGGTCAAAATCAGTTGGACAGATTAAGCCATTAATAGTCGGACAGTATGGTCAGGGGAAAGAGGGTCAAAAAGAGGGAAGAGAGTGTGATGCCATGGAAAAAAGACATCACGACGACGGAGCGAGCGCAGTTTGTGGAAGCGGCGCTACGCGGGAAGGAAAGCTTCAGCAAACTTTGTCAGCAAATGGGGGTGCCGCGGTCGACGGGATATTATTGGTGGGCGTGCTATCGGCGTCGTGGGAGGGAAGGACTGGAGTCCCGTCGTTGGGGGCGGCGGAGAGGACAAAAGGGAAGCAAGGCGCGGCGCTGGCTGGAAGTCTTTGTGGCGTTGCGGCGGAAGCATCCGCATTGGGGTCCGAAGAAGTTGCGGGCTTTGGTGCGACGCACCAAAGGGCGTGCCCAGTTACCGAGCGAGCGGACGATTGGACGATGGCTGCAAGAGAGCGGCTTGGTGGGGCGGCGCAAACAGCGCCAGAGGCGAGGTCCTGGGGTGGCCACGCGCGGAGTGCGGGTGCGGGCCTGCAACGCCATGTGGACGTTGGATTTCAAAGGTCATTTTTGGACCGGCGACGGCCAGCGTTGCTTGCCGCTGACGATCCGCGATCTGCACAGCCGCTACGTGCTGTGCGTCGAACACGTCCGCCAGCCCAGTGAGGCGGCGGTCAAAGAAGTGATGCGGCGGATCTTTCGACGCTATGGCCTGCCGAAAGCAATTCGAGTCGATAATGGGGTGCCCTTTGCGGCGGTCGGTCCCCTGCAACTCTCCGCTTTAAGCGTGTGGTGGCTGCGCGCTGGGATCAAAGTGGAATTCACCCGGCGGGGTAAGCCGCAAGACAATGGAGCCCATGAGCAAATGCATCGGGTGCTCAAAGCGCACAGCGCGCGCCCGCCCGCCGCGACGCTGGAAGAGCAGCGTCGCCGACTGGCGAAGTTCCAACGCTACTACAACGAGCAGCGGCCCCATGAGGCTTTGGGGCAGCGGTCTCCCGCACAGCGCTATCGGGCCAGTCCGCGGCGCTACGTGGAGCCGACGCCCCTGCGCTATGGTCCTGGCTGGTCAGTCCGGGTGGTCAGCACCAAAGGGTATATCAAATGGGAGGGACGCATTCGACTCATCGGCCGGGCGTTTGCCCATCAGCACGTGGGCTTAAAAGTAGCCAAGCCCGGAACCCGCCGAGCGTGGGTGAAAGTTTATCTCGGCCGCCAACTCATTGGCGAACTGCACCGCGCCGATCTTGCTGGGATGCGCGGAGCACATTGGAAAAAGCTGTCTCCCTGAAGCGCGCCCAGCGCATTCGCGTTCCGCAAATTTTGCTCCGTGCCGCTTTCGCCTACGGCCTCAGCGGCACGGAGCAAAATTTGCGGAACCTCCACCGCCGCCACGAAAAGTGTCCAACTGATTATGGCGTAAAATGTCCAACTGATTTTGACTCTGTTCCAGACGCCCACCCTACCCGACAGACACGGCCTGCGAAACGTCATCTTTATTTCGAGAGTCGGCATCAGAGGCAGAGCGCGGCCTGCGACCGCAACCAAAAGGAGAAGCGTGTAATCCTGGATTGTGCTCTCGCCGAACGATTCGCCTCACCGGATGCGGATGATCGCCGAGTTGGGGGTGGTCGGGATTCGGGATCACCCGCTGGCGGTTGCAATCCACCAGCAGGTCGGTCGCTTCCAGCGCGGTTTGGCCGATCAAGACCTCGCCCCCTAGCACGAGGAAAGCCTCGGTCACCAGGCGGCCAAGGATTTCCATGTCAACACCTTCGGTCATTTCCACGCTGTGCACCTCGCCATTCGCCATCTGCGCATTGATGCTGCGCACCACGCGCAGGCCGAGGGCTTGCATCACATCCACCGGAAGGCACGAACGCACCACGCCCGCGTCCACGACGGCCTCGACGGTGACGCTGCGCGCCTCCGCCGGCTGGATGAGTCCGCGGCGCAACATCGCGAAATCCATCGCATTGTTGAGTTTGACGGTGACTTTGACTTCGCCCATGTGCCGACGATGCCACGGGCGCACGACTGTCGCAAGCACGCGGAGTCGCGCTCACCTCCATCTCCGCACCCCTCTCTTCCATTGGACATTGATGCGCTGCGCTTCCCTGCGGGCTGGCTAGCAGCAAGGCCGTCAATGCGGGATCGAATAACAACACGTTCACGATCAACGGCACGCTTCATAGCGGCTCAGCGCGTCGGCGAGTAATCCGTGGCCTTGAGGAAGACGGACTTCACGCCATCGGGAATGGTGAGGGAGCCGCCGCCTTTGTCCTCGCTGGCTTTTTTCACGGCAATCCAATCAGGGTCGGCGCGGAAGGCCTCGAACGAAGCCTTGGCCGCATCCACGCTGGCGTGAGCGAGCATGTAGACGAGCGTATTCTCCGCGTTGGGTTGGTCCGGCAGGAGTTTCCAATAGAAGAGGTTCGACATGCCATATCTGAAGAACAGCGCCATGGTGTGATCGCGGAAACGGGCGTGGAGCAGGGGGAGATTGTTCGGCGTGGTAGTGTAGGTGCGCAGCTCGAAGATGCGACCGCCGGAGCTGGTGGACGGCTGAATTGCGGGAGAAAAATCCGTCGCGGTGAGGAAGAGTTGGTCGACCTTGGTCACGAGCTTGCCGTTCACTTCGGATTCGGCGTGGGCCTTTTTCCAATCTTCGTCGGCCTGGAATTCCGCCCACGAAGTGTCGCGCGCTTCGCGGCTGGGATAGGCGAGCACGTAGATGAGGAGGTTGTCGGTGTTCTCGACCGGCGTCCAATAGCCGATGTTCGTCATGCCATGCTTCTCGAAAAGCTTTACGGTGTGGTCGCGGAAGCGCGCGTTGAGAGCGTCGAGCTTGTCGGGCGCGGCGTGGTAGGTGCGCATCTCGAAGACGCGCGTATCGGCGTCCGCGGCGAGCGCGGTCAAGCTGGTGGCGAGCATGGTAGCGGCGAGGAGGAGGGTGAATCTCATTCAGGGAGTATGTGGGAGAGAGGGTGAATGACGAATGACGAATGACGAATGAAGAATGACAAATGAAATCGTTAGCGGGCGTGGCGATCAACCTTCAACTCTCCACTTTTTCAGTTTCCCCGTTCCGCGAGCCGGGCCTTGAGGAGTTCGATTTCGGCTTCGGCGCGTTTGCGTTCGGTGATGTCGCGATACAGCGCGAGAACAAGGCGGCGCCCGTAGAGAATGATCGGCGCGGCACTAATCGCGACGGGAATGCCGTGGCGCCCGCCGGAAGGGATTTCGCCTTCAAATATCACACGCTCGGCGGTGGCGGCCGCGGGATCGCTGAAATTGCGCCGAAATTCCGCGAGTGCTTCCGGGGAAAGCAGATGCTCGATGTTGGAGCCGACGATCTCTCCCCGAGGCCGCGCGAAGAGCACTTCGGCCTGCCGATTGGTGTCAATCACGCGACCACTGCCCGCATCGCTCAGCAGGGCGGCTTCGCCGAGGCATTCGAAGAGGTGGCGGTATTTGCTCTCCGATTGCATCATCGCTTCCTCGGCTCGGCGCAAGGCGGCGCGCTCGGTGGCGTCGACCAGCGCCCGATGGACAGCGGGGCCCAGACGAGCCAGCCGTTGCTTGAGGACGTAGTCGGTGGCGCCGCTCTTGAGCGCGTCGATGGCGGTGTCTTCACCAATTGTTCCGGAAACGAAAAGGAACGGGATATCGGGCCGCTTTTGCTGGGCGAGTTCGAGCGCGGCGAGGCCGTTAAAGGACGGGAGCGAAAAGTCCGAGAGAATGATATCGTAGCCCCCTCGATCGAGGGCTTCGACGAAGGCCTCACGGGTCTCCACCCGATCGATTTCACAGGCGAACTTATTGCGGCGCAACGCCGCCTCGACCAGTACGGCGTCGTCCTCGTTATCTTCGAGATGCAGGATGCGCAGTTCGGTGCTCATAAGGACTGGCCTTGCGGTGTTATCGGAACAAGTGGCCAGTCAGCGCGTATGGAAGGGCGAATTTCTATGGGGCTGGCTTGGGCGGAGCGGAGGGTTGGCTGGGGGAGGCGCTCTTGAGGAAACGCAGGAAGCTGCTTTGCGTGCTGAGGATCAGGGTGGTCCCGCTTTGGAAGGAAGTCTTGTAGGTATCGAGCGTGCGCTGGAATTCGTAAAGATCGCGCGCCTCCGGGTTCTGGTTATAGGCGTGGGCGTAGATGGCGGTAGCCTCGGCATCGGCTTTGCCCTCGATCGTCTGCACTTCGCGGTAGGCCTTCGAGTCGATCTCCTTCAAATCGCGTTCCTTGTTGCCGAGAATCTTGGCCGCCTCGCCCGCGCCTTCGCTGCGGAAGCGCTCGGCAATCTGCTGCCGTTCGCTCATCATGCGGCTGAAGATTTTCGCGCTCACGGCGGGGTTGTAGTTGATGCGTTTGAAGCGCACGTCGAGCAGCTCGATGCCAAACTCGGCCAGGTTGCCACGCGCCTTTTCGGTGATCTCCTTTTCCAGCGCGACCCGGCCAAACTGGATCGGCGGCAACCCGCCGCTGGTCGCGCCACCGCCGCCGGCAACGAGCGTGTCGTCCACGGCCGCCTTGCGGTCCTTGGTCGTGCGAATCATCTCGACCAGCTCATGCCGCGCCACGGTGTTGCGCGTCTCACTGCCGAGAATGTCGTCCAGGCGCGATTGGGCGCTGCGCTCATCGCGGAGGCGAATGAAAAATTGGGTCGGGTCGCTGATGCGCCAGCGGGCAAAGGTGTCGACCACGATGTAGAGCTTGTCCTTGGTCGGCATCTCGGCCACGGGACCGTCCCATTCGAGGACGCGCTTGTCGATGCGGTTGACCTCCTGGATGAACGGCGTCTTGAAGTGCAGGCCGGCCTCGGTGATCGGCGTCCCGACCGGTTTGCCGAATTGCGTGAGGATGACCTGCTCCATCTCGGACACGATGAAGTAGGCGCTCGAAATGGTAATCAGGACGAAGATGCCGATGATCAAAATAAGAATGGAAAGGAACTTCGAATTCATGGGCGCTACTTTCCTTTCGCTTTCGTGTCGAGGTTGAGGAGCGGCAGCAATTGGTTCGCGCTCTCGTCGATGATGACCTTCTTTTCAAACTGCGGGAGGATCTCGGTCATCGTCTCGAGGAAGATGCGTTCGCGGGTGACCTCGGGCGCCTTGAGATACTCGGCCAGCAGAGCATCGAAGCGGTCGGCATCGCCCTGCGCCTGGTTCACGCGGCCCAGCGCGTAACCCTCGGCGCCGCGGATTTTCTGCTCGGCTTCACCGCGGGCGCGCGGCACGGCCTTGTTGTATTCGCCGTTGGCGACATTGATCATCTGCTCCTTTTCCTGCTGTGCCTGGTTCACTTCGTTGAAAGAAGCCTGCACATTGCGCGGCGGGTGCACGTCCCGGAGCTGCACTTGCATGATGCTGAGACCGAGCCCGTACTGCTTGGAGAGTTCCTTCAGCCGCAGGAGCGTTTCATTTTCGATCTCCTGGCGGCCGATGGTGAGCACCTCGTCCACCGTGCGGTCGCCCACGACCTCGCGCATCGCCGATTCGCTGGCGTCGCGCAAGGTCTGGCCCGCCGAACGCACGTGGAAAAGGAATTGCTTGGCGTCGTCGATGCGGTACTGCACGACCCATTCGACGAGGGCCATATTCAGATCGCCCGTCACCATGCTTTCCTCGGCCTCGGGCTCGCTGGTGGGCTGGTCGGGATTGGTCGCGCCGCGAGTAGCGAAGCCGAACTCGAGCTTGAGCTGGCGCTGCACGGGGACGAGCACGAGCTGATCGATGCCCAGCGGCAGCTTGAAGCGCAGCCCGGGCTGCACGAGATCCTGAAACCGGCCAAAGCGAAGCAGGACCCCCACCGATTCCGCCGGAACCGAGGAATAACAGGAGAGCAGCACCCACAGGATGACCAGGACGAGGAGCCCACGCCAAAGCCAGCGGAAATCGAATTGCGGCACATTCCATTGAGGAGGCTGGAAGTTACGCGGTTGCAGGGGTTGAGGCATGGAGAGGGTAGTGGGTTCGGATTACCAATGTTGGTCGAGATTCCGCGAATCCGCGAGGCCAGTTGTCGCCGAAGGGCAGGGAAAGCATAGGAAAAATTTCAGACACGATTAGCCTACATCCGGCAATGGAGGGTCCACGAAAGACACCAAAGGACACGAAAAGAAAGGGTTGTGATTTTCACCTCACTCACCCAAGGGGTGACGCCGCGATCTTCCGCAATCCGTTCTCCTTTCGTGCTTTTTGGTGTCTTTCGTGGACCTCATTTCTGGTTTTTAGGATTAGGCGCAATCGAGCGGAGCGAGAAAGCCAGCCGAAGGCTGTCCCGAAGGGATGGCAGCGGAGGCTGCCAGCAATTGAACACGATTACTCTGGAACCGGCACATCCCCCGCGGACGTGAGCGGGCTCGGAATGGCGACAGGCTGACGCCACGTGCCCAAATTGGGAGCGCATGGAAAAATCCTGAGGCTTGATTTGGCTTGATTTGCCTTGATTGACCTTGATTGGCCTTGATTGGCCTTGATTGGCCTTGATTGGCCTTGACCTCGCAGGATGGGAAAAGGGATGGGGTGGTATATGGGAGAGAATTCGCGGGTTGACCCGCGTTCGTCCTCAGCCGCGCGGGCAGCGTCCACTGGGCCACAATGGCGCTCCCGGCCCCGTGGCAGGGCCGGTTCTCTCCGGTCCGTTGCCGATCCGGCGACGAACCGGTCAATGATTAGGAAAGTGTCCGCTCGCATTATTTGAAATCTTTGGTGTTTCCCCGCAGCCAACCCGGCAAACCCCCGCTCCACCCAGCCTCCACCGCTTTCATCCCTGCCTTATAAGGGCTCCGCCTGCACATATCAAGTCGAAAGTCCCCGCGATGGTGGACGATCGCCGCAACGGGCGTGGGACACGCTCGCGACGAGGCGACTTTAGATGACATATTAAAAATTCCAGATTTTCTCTCGTTAAGGGGGCCATTTGGCGCACCACTTGCCTTTTTGCCGCGATTCGCAGACGGGACGCGCTCTTGAAATTGGCCCCCGCCGACCCTTGCGCGACGCAAAACGGCCGCCCGCCAACCCTCTGCGATCTTTATTGACTTGAACTTGGAGCGGCGGACGGTCTCGCACATGAAAACCGCACGCGCACTCTGGAATGAACTGACCGATAAACGAAAAAAGGACGTAACGCTCACGAACCGTGAAATCCTGGAAAAACTCATCGAATTGGCCGACATGATTCGAGATTTGGAAGAAGGCCACCGCAAGGATGCCAGCGGCGACCTTTAGGGCCTGAACCAGCCGAATTGTAATGCCACCATTTTCATGAGAACCAAGCCACAAGAACAACGTGAGGAATCTGTCAGTGAGCTTGGAACCAGGGCTTATTGCGATCTCGCCGCCTTTGCCTTATTTAATCATTTCCCTGACGCCTCGCTCCATCGAGTCACAGACAAAACGAAGCGCCGCTTCGCGCACGTTTTCCTTATTGTAGACGGATGGTCACTGGACGTTAACGGCTTTAGCACTGTCCAGGCATTGCTCAAGGAATTTGGCGAAGACGGGTTCCTAATCGACGAGACTTCCGTTGAAGCCGTAACAGCCTATTTCTCACGAAATGGCCAACTCGCGCCCGAGGAGGAACGTATCGTAACGCACCGCTTTCAAGAGTACATTCAAGAGAGGCGCGAAACAACATTCCGAAAGCCCCATGAATATTGCGCGCCATCGTAGCGACTCGTCAATCTCCTCGCTTCAGAGAACTTAATCGTTAACATCATTTGGGCGCTGCTGGTTGCAGCTTCTTTGCCTGTTCCAGTAGTTGCTCCATCTGCCTTCTCTGCCCCTCCAATACTTCTCCATCGAATTCAACAACTACCTTACGACAAACACTCTCCACCTCATCTGAAGCGCCGACTTCAAGAAAATGCGCCATTAACCTTACCACGTTGTCGCCTCCAAATGTCGTAAGCAGCCCCACTGTCATCTTATCCGGCGTGATTCCCATGGTCCCACAAACCGTTTGATAATTCTTGGCCACATTCTCAGGCTGATCGACAACAACCGAAAACGCCACTACACTCGCCCTTCCGTCCCGCGAACCAGTTCGGAGCGCGACCACCGAAATTACTATCAACGGATTTTCGTCCACAACGGTTACGTCACCAATTCGCCGAAGTTCCCGGCTCAAATAGCTGGTCACCTCTCCACGCAAATCATCGGGAGCCGAAACAACGAGCTTTATCGGGTAATGCATTTTCGGCTCTTCGCCCCGACACCGAAAAATTGAGAACAACAAAACAGCAAAAATACCAACGAAGCGTTGCATTCCCGAAGATTAGCGCAGCGTTAATCGAGCACAAGCGCTCCTTCGCACCCCAGCCGGCTCCCGTGCCTTCGCACTGCCCGCTCATCACCAGCCGGGCACAGCAGACGGCCACCAATCCGCCGCATCCTTTGGCTTGGGACCGTCAGGAGCTTTGGTAGGTTGAGACGCGACCACAGGAGTCGAGACAACCGCAGGCAAGCCGCCATCCGTTGCGCCGCCTGTGCGAAACAATTCCTTGCGATCTGCCGCGCCCGTCCCAGCGGCAAGCGGAGTCCCAACGACCGACTTCGCATTTGCTGACCTGTCAGCAGGCAGCATTTCCGAGGAATCGTCGCAGACTACAAAACCCGGCCTGCCGTCAGGTCCCAGGACACGAACGACCCTGTCTTGTAGCATCCAAAAAACAGGCTTGCCAGGCCAAGACGAGTCCCCGAAACGAATCCAATGCCGGAAAAGGAATTCCAGATCTGGATCGATAGCGAAACCGTCATTCGCGTGACGAGAGAAACTGTCGCTGGCCGTCTGGTGCGATTTGCTGTAGTCTTGATCGTGCGGCACGAGGGCCATTGGCTGGATATCGGACGCTTCGACACCGCGCACGGCATTCCTCATCAAGATGTGATGGGCCGGCGCGCGGGTCTGCTTCAGAAAATCTGGCTGGATGACCTCTCGCCGCGGCAAGCTTTTCATCATGCCATTGAAATCTTCAAAACCGACCATGAGCGCATCAAACAACATTACTTCCATAACTGATGCGGGCCGGACCGCTGGTTATGTCCCGCAGGTTCGCGCCAATCCAACCATTGAGGAAATCGACGAATGGATTGGCGCCATTGGTGGGCGTGAGATTACGCCCGAGGAAGCGGCTGCCTTTGACCGCCAAGTGACTTGGGCTGCCGTGCCGGGAGAAGACCATCGAGGGAATGCCGTCTGAGGCGCCAGCTTGCTGCCTTTGGTTGCTTCCGGCTCTTCTGCCGCCAGCTTGCGCAACGATCTGGCAGGTAAAGCGGTCGGAGCGGTTTTGCGTCGAGCTTTGGCGGGAGTGCTCATGTCGGGATAACAACTTTGTAGCTTAAGCCCTGCCTCAACACATTCTACATCGTCACTCGAACGCCCGCGGATTGATCATCAATTGCCGCAATGCAGCCGCGTCGAGACGGTCTTTTTCCCGCGTCGAGGCTTCCTTGAGTCGCAAGAGTGTGGCTTTGGAGGCGTAGCGAATCGTCCGCCCGGCGACAGCGAAAGTGGGCGCATCGGCGAGCACGTCGTCAAAGTGCAGGCCGGAAAGACGGGTGAAGACATCGATCTGGCTTTGCTCAGTCTCCTCGACGATGCGGATGGCGCCTTCCTCGTCCGTGAAATCATCCGCACCCAATTCGCGCGCGAAGCCTTCACCGTAGCCGGCGAGCGAGGCGAGCAGCCGCGCGATATTTTCGGGCGTCCGATGGATAAGGATGTCCACGTCTTCCGTGAGGCGGGCATAGCCGTGCAGGGCGACGGCCACTCCTCCGACCACGATAAATTCCACGGCAGCGTCAGCGAGGCGCGCCAACAGTTTTTCGAACGAGGGTTCCATCATCAGGGGGCGGGCGCCACACGCCACCGCGGAGCATCCGGGCATTGCGGCGAAGCATCTCCAGGCGCTGCAACGGGGGCAGCTTGGCCAGGCTGCCGCCCACTTTGCGGCGGATGGTTTCCCGGAGATCGTTGCGCATGTCGGCACCTTAAGGGTGGGAGAGCCGTGGAACAAGACGCCGTTTGTCGTATCGCCCGAACATTCCAAAGGGCACATCACGTTCATCATTCGTCATTCGTCCTTCGTCATTTCACCTCAGCCCCGCACCGCAGACTTGCCGCGCCCTGTCACGCGCCCTATTCTCCGCCGTTTTATGTCGTCCGATCCAACTTCGCTCTATTCGCGCAAAAATCCTTTTCCCGCCACGCATCCTGTCAATCGCAAGCTCTCCGGGGAAGGCTCGGGGAAGGATACGCGCCATCATGAAATCTCGCTCGCCGGTTCGGGACTGCATTACGAAGTCGGCGATTCCATGGGGCTTTTCGCCACGAACGACCCCGCCCTCGTGCAGGAAATCATCACCGCTCTGGGCGCCACCGGCGACGAAAGTGTGCCCGGTGCGGACGCCCAGCCCAAGTCGCTGCGCGACGCGTTGCTCCGCGATTACATCGTCACCCAGCCGAGCAAGGAATTCCTCAAGGCCCTGTGCGACAAGGCTGGCGCGGCCGTGGCCGAACTGCGGGACCTGATGCACGATCCCGCGCAGAAGAAGGCGCTCGAGGATTATCTCTGGGGCCTTGAGTTCATCGATTTCCTCGTTGCGCATCACACGGTGAAATGGTCTGCCGAGGAATTTGTGAAGACGCTGCGCAAGCTTCAGCCGCGCCTGTATTCCATTGCGTCGTCGCTCAAGGCGAATCCCGAATCCGTGCACCTCACGGTGGCCACGGTGCGCTACGAGAGCCACGGCCGAAACCGCAAAGGGGTGGCCTCCGCGTTCCTCGCCGAGCGCTGGGGCGGCGAGCAGACCGCCGGTGTCTTCATCCATACCGCGAAACATTTCCGCCTGCCCGAGGATGGGAACACGCCCATCATCATGGTCGGTCCGGGCACGGGTGTCGCGCCGTTCCGCGCCTATTTGCAGGAACGCAAGGCGACCGGCGCGAAGGGCAAGAACTGGCTCTTCTTCGGCGAACAGACGCGGTCGAAGGATTATCTCTACGAGCAGGAACTGGCCGCGCTCCAGGCGGACGGCGTGCTCAACAAACTCGATGTCGCCTTTTCCCGCGACCAGGCCAACAAGATTTACGTGCAGGACAAAATGCGCGAGAGCGCCGCGGAAATGTGGGCGTGGCTCCAGGAGGGCGCGCACTTCTATGTGTGCGGCGACGGCGCGCGCATGGCCAAGGACGTGGATACCGAGCTGCACCGCATTGCCGAGTCGCAGGGTGGAAAATCGCCCGAGGAAGCCGCAGCCTACGTCGAGAGCCTGAAGAAGGAAAAGCGCTACAAGAAGGACGTGTACTAAGAGACGGCTTCGCCGCCCAACATCCAACATCGAACATTCAACGTCCAACATCCAATCGGTCGGAGTCGAAAGCGGGTTGATGAACTCAGGTCCCGCGGTGGTTCATTGGATGTTGGATGTTTCCCTTCCCGGTGTTGTCACCATCCCCCGCTTGCTGTAGCGCTTCTCCCTCCCACTCATGTCCAGTATCTTCGGCCAAGCCTTCCGCATCTCCACGTGGGGTGAATCCCACGGCGGTGGAGTCGGTGTGGTCATCGATGGCTGCCCGCCGCGCCTCGTCTTGAGCGAAGCGGACATCCAGCGCGATCTCGATCGCCGCCGGCCCGGACAGAGCGAGATCGTCACGCCGCGCGATGAGGCGGACCAATGCCGCATCCTTTCCGGCGTCTTCGAGGGCCAGACGCTCGGTACGCCGATCTGCGTCGCGGTGATGAACAAGGACGCGCGGCCCGAGGCGTATCGCGAGATGGAGACGGCCTTTCGCCCGTCCCACGCGGACTACACCTACCAGGCGAAGTACGGCATTCGCAACTGGCAGGGCGGTGGTCGCGCTTCCGCGCGTGAGACGATCGGGCGTGTCGCCGCCGCCGCCGTGGCGAAGAAGGCGCTCGCGCAAATCGCGCCGGGACTGGAGATCGTTGCGTATGTCAAGACAATTCATGACCTCGTCGCCGAGGTGAATCCCGAAACCGTCACCCTCGAGCAGGTCGAGGCCAATATCGTTCGCTGCCCCGATGCGGCGAAGGCGCAGGAGATGATCGAATTCATCAAGCAGGTGCGCAGCGAGGGCGACAGCGTGGGCGGCATCATCGAATGCGTCATCCGCGGAACGCCTGCCGGGTGGGGCGAACCGGTCTTTGACAAACTCGAGGCCGAACTCGCCAAGGCCATGATGAGCCTGCCGGCGACCAAGGGCTTCGAGATCGGCAGCGGCTTCGCCGGCACCCGTCTGCGCGGCTCGGAGCACAACGACGCCTTTGTGATGGAGCAGGGAAAAGTACACACAACGACCAATCTCTCCGGCGGCATCCAGGGCGGCATCACCAATGGCGAACCGATTTTCCTGCGCGTTGCCTTCAAGCCCACCGCCACGATTTTCAAGCCGCAGCAAACCGTCACGGTGAGCGGCGAAGCCACTGAGCTCCAGGCGCGCGGGCGACACGATCCGTGCGTGTTGCCGCGTGCGGTGCCCATGGTTGAGGCCATGGCGGCCTTGGTGCTCGTCGATCACGCGCTTCGGCACCGCGGGCAGGTGGGCTAGATCTATTTAGCGAAAAAGCGCTGCGAAGAGAAAGCTCACTTTCCAGGTATCGCTCCGCGATACGAACTCAGTTCGAGATGGAGTGTCAGTTGTGCCTATTCACCAGCACAACGAGATGGCGTGTCGATTCTGCCTAATTCGCCAGCACGATCTTTCCGGAGGCGCCGGGTGACATCACCGTCTTGTGTGCTCGCGCCGCTTCGGCGAGCGGAAAGGTGTGCGCGATGATCGGGCGCAAGGCTCCCTCCTGCAACCCGGCGACGATGGCGAAGTGCGCTTCGGTGAGGACGGGTGCGGGCGTGCCGAAGACCATCATGCCGCGAATATCGGCGCTGCGGGCCATCAAATCGCGCGGGTTGATTTCCACGGGTCCACGACTGCCGACCACGACGACCCGGCCACGCTCGGCCAGCATGGGAAGGTCTTTCCCGAGGTTGACGTTGGCCAGCATTTCGATAATGAGATCCACCCCGCGCCCGTCGGTCGCATCGAGGATCTGCCGTGGGCAATCCTCCGAGTGATGATCGAAGACGGCGTAAGCGCCTTCATCCAGCAGCAGCGATCGGCCGGCGCTGGTGCCGCCGGTGGCGAGGACACGAGATCCGGCGGTTTGTGCGAGCTGGACGGCAGCGAGGCCGACGCCGCCGGTCGCCCCGTGAATCAGAACGATCTCGCCGGAACGAATCTGGCCGCGATGAAAGAGCGCCACGTGCGCGGTGGTGTAGGGCACGCCGAGCGCCGCGCCTTGCGGAAAGGTGATGCCGTCAGGGAGGGCATGAAGGTGGGCGGGTTCGCAGAGGGCCTGCTCCGCGTAGGTGCCTGTGACGGAGCCGGCGAGATAGACGCGGTCGCCGGTCTTCCAACCGGTGATACCCGGCCCGAGAGCGGCGATCGTTCCCGCGCCATCGGAGCCTGGGGTGTAGGGCAGCGGGGGAAGGTTCGGGAATTTGCCCGAGCGGATGTAGGTCTCGACGGGATTGATGCCGACGGCGTGAAGGCGGACCAGGATCTGGCCCTCGCCGGGAATGAGGTCGGGAACTTCGGCAAGTTGGAGGACATCGGGTTCGCCGAACTGCTGGACACGGATTGCTTTCATGGACGTGGCTGAGATTGAAGTTGTCCTACGGGACTTTTTTTCGGGGACGTGTGAGGAAGGGCAAAAGGTAGCGATCCTTCACTCCGCTCAAGATGACTGAGCGCGGGGAGGACGACGACTATCTTCTTGCGAGGAACTTTTGACAAGTGAGCGCCCCCGGACAATTCATTTGCGCTGTGAGTTCTGAATCCACCGATCCATCCCCGCGCGGCGTTGAGTTTGCGCACGTCATCGACGTCATCGCCGAGGACGCCAGCACTGGCCAGGTCACGTTGATTATGCTGGAGTCGCGCCCGTGGGACGGGACGGAGCTGCGCCTCTTTCAGCTTCAGGAAAAAATAAATGCGTATCTCTCCTTCGCGCTCGATGGCGAGATGGCGGAGGCCTATCCGCAATTCGCCGGGAAAAAGCTGCGGCTGCAACTCGACTGCGTGGGGATGCCGGGGGACGATGTGGTCGGCTTCCTTTCCATGGTGCGCGAGCAGATTGCGTTTCAGGATATTAATCTGGAAGTCCGCGTGATGGGCGAGGGCGGTTGCGGACCCGGGTGCGGCTGCCACCCCGCTTAGCCCGGAGGGACGCGCTCCCGCGCGTTCCCCATTCCGTCTGACGGAAGAGAAGTTCGGACGCGCTGGAGCGCGTCCCTCCGTCAGGTCCTCACGCGACCTGCGGCGGCTCGAAGCCTGGCCGGTAGGTGCGCGAGATGATTTCCTGGTTGGCCTTGTCGTGATTGGTGAAGCGAGAGGTCGCACCGTTCCAACGGAGTTCCTCTCCGGGATAGCGCGTGGCCTTGACCGCGAGCAGCGCGGGCTCGGTGATGCGCCAGCCGATTTGGAACGGCGTCCAGAGCGGCTTCTTGGCCCCGAGGCAGTTGTCCGCCCAATCCTTCCAATGATCGCGCGGTTCCACTTGCGGCAGCGGTTCATTGGCCACGACCTGTCCTTTGCGGAAGATGGTGATCTTGCCGTCTGCCTGGAGCAGGAGCGTGCCTTCCTCGCACACGACCATGGTGTGATTCGCCGCGACTTTTGTCTCCGGCAAGCCGAGCGCGGCAAACGAGGGCTGCATCGCGCTGTCATTGTAGTGAAGCACAAATTTTTCGCGGGCGAATTTGCCGCCGCCGGCGAAGGTGATGGTGCTGTGGTTGCAGGCCGTGTGCCCGATGGTGGACGGTTTGAGCGTGTCGGTGAGGACTGCCTCCGGCGAAGGGAGATCGTAAGCGAAATAGAGCAGGTCGAGGAGGTGGCAGCCCCAATCCGCCAACTGGCCGCCACCCGTCGCCCAAAAAGCGCGCCAGCGCCTTGGGGTGAGGTCTTCGCTATAAGGCAGCTGGGCTGTCAGGGGGCCGTGCCAGAGGTCCCAGTTCAATTCGGGAGGGACCGGTTTGGCGGCCGTGTAGTCGCTCCAGGGCTCGACGAAATAGGTCCCGCGATCGACCTTGCCAGTCCACACATGTGCCTCCACCGGACGGCCGAGCTGATTGCGGCGCAGCATTTCCACGGCCTGCATGCGCCCTTCCTTGCACGCGCGTTGATTGCCCATCTGCGTGATGAGATCGGGCCGCGCGGCGAGCCCTTCACGAACCATTCGCAACTCATCGAGCTGCTGCACCAGCGGCTTCTGCCCGTAGATGTGTTTGTGATGCTTCATCGCCGTGAGCATCATCGGGGTGTGATGGAAATCGGGCACGTCGATGATCACCGCATCGAACTCGTCAGCGCGATTGGCGAACGCTTCCCGGTAATCGGTCAGTGTCCAGGCATTCGGAAACTCCTTCTTGATCTTGTCCAGTTCGCGCTGGTCCACATCGCAGAACCCGGCGAATTCCACCGTCGGATGATCCTTCAAGCCTTTGCGCTGCATCCCCGCGACACCGCCCACGCCGATGTGAAAGATGCGCAGCTTGCTGTTTTTATTGGTGTCCGCGCGCGCTTGCCGCGACAGGGCGGGGAGGCCCGCTGTGAGGATGGCGCCGGTCTTGAGGAAACTCCGGCGCGTGACTGGGGAGAGGGGAGCGGGGGAGGAGGACGATTTCATTTGGGTGGGCGAATGACGAATGACGAATGACGAATGGCAGATGACGAATGGCAGATAGCAAAAACGCCGGCACGGGATGCGTGCCGGCGCCGTTGCACTTGCTTAAGACTTCACTTCCCACTCGGTATTCTTGACGAGACCGGGCTGGGGAATCGGATACTTGCCGTCCTTATCGGCGGGCAGGGGCGACGGGCTGTTCATCGTCAATTCGCCTGCATTCGGGCAGTATTCGTGGTCGTGGTTGAACATCTGCTCAAAGGTCACCTCCTGCCCAGTGTGCGCCGCGAAGCGGGCCATGTTCGTGACGACACTCGCCTCGACGCCGCGCTTCAATTCATTATACGGCTTGTCATTGCGAATCGCATCGACGAGATCGGTCCATTCGTTGAAGTGCGACTCGACTTCGGCCGGTCCGACTTGGGATTGCCAGATCATGTTCTTGCGATCCGTGTTCTGGCCCTTGTAGGTACTGGAGGGCAGGCCCGCGTCACCGCTTTTGGCGCAGATGGCGATGCCCTTGGTGCCGTGGGCATAGCTGGAGTAGTGGTCATACGCACCGGTCATGCAGCGGCCGTCCATATACAATTTCGCGCCGTCCTCGAAGGTGTATTCGCAGGAGTAGTGGTCGAAGTTCTGATCCACGTAGTTGTAGCGATAATGCCGTCCGCCAATGGCTTGGCACTTGATCGGCCACGCCCCCTTCATCCAGCACAGGTGGTCGATGTGATGAATGTAGAAGTCGCTGAAGCAGCCGCCGCTCGCCCAGATGAAGCTGTGGAAGCGCGAAATCTGCCAGAGCAGTTCGCTGGGTTTGCCGGGCAGATCGTTATCCGGGCCGGGATACTTTTCCGAGAACGCCGATCCCAGCGGTCCCTGCATGCGGTAGCCGCGCATGAACATGATGTCGCCGATTTCGCCGTCATCGACGCGCTTCTTGAGTTCCTGCATGCCGCGGCTGTGACGGCTGTTCAAGCCCACCGCGACCTTCAATCCCTTCTTCTCCGCCTCTTCATTGATCTTGAGCATCAGGCGGGACTTCGGGCCGTCCGCGGTCACGGGTTTTTCCATGAAGACGTTGATGCCCTTCTCCACGGCGTAGGCGAAATGCGGCGCGCGGAAAGCCATCGGCGTGGTGAAGATGGCGACGTCGCCCTTCTTGAGGCAATCGACCGCCTTCTTGTAGCCGTCGAAGCCGATGAACTTTTGGTCTTCGGGGACTTTCGTTTGGTTGGGCATGGCTTTCGAGATCGTATTGAAGCTGCCGGCCAGCCGGTGCTCGAACACATCGGCCATCGCCACGAGGTTGATCGGCGGGCCGCTTTGCCCCATGGCATCTCTGGCGGCGCCGGTGCCGCGGCCACCACAGCCGACGAGCGCGACGTTGAGCGTGTTGTCTTCGGCGGCGTGGACGAAGGGAATCTTGATGCCGGCCAGCGCGGACGCGACGGCGGTCGTCTTGAGGAATTGACGGCGGGATGGTGCGGAATGGAGGGAGTCGTTCATGATGAGAGCGCTCACGGTGGGCGTGTCGCGGATGGTCTGTCAATGCTGCAAGAGCGCGAAAATTAGACGTTGTTGCGTAAGGTGTGTTTCGTTTCGGGCATTGCGCCGCGCGGGGAAAAGCGGAAGCATCGGCGCATGATTTCTCCCCGCATCTTCTCGCTGCTTTGTCTATTCATGGTTGGTTCCGCAGGGGCCGCCGAGCGTCCGACGGCCCCCCTGCGCCTGTGGGCGGGCCAGGCGCCCGACGCGCTCGGAGACGCGGACAAAGACATCCCGACGCTCACCCCCTATTGGCCGGCGCCGGAGCTTGCGAGCGGCGCGGCATTCATCGTGTGTCCCGGTGGCGGGTATCGCAACCTTGCGCCGCACGAGGGGGAGCCATTTGCGAAGTGGTTGAATGCGCAGGGCATCGCGGCGCTTGTGCTGAAATATCGGCTGACGACGGACGGCTACCATGTGCCGGCCGCTTTGCTCGACGCCGCGCGCGCCATGCGGCTGGTGCGCTCGAACGCGCCGGAGTGGGGAATCGATCCGCACCGCATCGGCATGATCGGGTCCAGCGCGGGTGGGCATCTCACGGCGACGCTTATCACGCAGTTCGATGCCGGCAAGGCGGATGACGCGGACCCGATTGAACGCGTCAGTTCGCGGCCCGATGTCGCCGTGCTTTGCTACGGCTTCATTCTTTTCGACGTGCCCGACGCGGAACGCGAGGAGCGCTTCCTCGGTCCGAACGGCACGCCAGAGCAGAAAAAGCAGATGTCGCCGCGGTTGAATGTCCGCACCGATACGCCGACGACTTTCATCTGGCAGACGGTGGAGGACGACAAGGTCATCGTGGACAACGCCTTCGCCTTTGCTGAAGCGCTGCGCGAAAAAGGAGTGCCATTTGACTTGCACCTGTACCAAAAGGGAAAGCACGGCATCGGTCTGGGCGACAAGAATCTCGACCCGGCCAAGATGCACCCGTGGACGAGGGACTGCGCCTTCTGGCTGAAAGAGCAGGGGTTTACGAAGTAGAGATGGTACGAATCTTATCGTCAGCCGATCTAATCAACCTTAATCCGCTTCAATCTGTGGCCGAAGAAAGCGCGGGGATTGGACGCTCGGAAACATAGCGTGTTGCGGTACAATCAGCGACTCACGGTACCCCTTTGACACCCATGTTTTACTGTGGTTTAGCGTCTCTCCCAATATGTTTGGCCGGTCTGAAGATCACTGACCCCGTCGACCAGTGCTCCAGCTACGCGCGAACCACTACGGAGCGATTTTCTGAACCTCGAAAGTCCCTTTCGCGACAAATACGCCGTGCTGCGAACACATCTCCCTCGCCGATTGATCTGGCCTACACTTGCATCAGGATCAAATTCCTGAAGCACATGCTGTACCAGGTCAGATTCGAATTCCTCGGGTGATTTGCCATCAAACCGAAGTTCTAGCTGTATCCATGCCCCGGCTTGCTCCGCCTGGCTATCCGTATCAAGGGATACTCGGTTCAAACACGAAAATCCGAAATCCGCGACATTGATCGCCGCGATTTCCTGCTGCCCATTGCGATCAGATTCGGCCTTCTTTTCAAGCGCGTCCGAAATGCCGCGTGCGAGTAGGGCGTGAATGAACCTGTAGTCGCGCATGGCAACGGCAAAACCGTAGCCTTCGGTTTCGACCGCCTGTGCGTCATTGTAATGCGTTTGCAAAAATTTGTACGTTTCGGCGTCCAACGATGCGACTACCTTTTCTCCAGAAGCGATGGGGCCAACAATAACTTTGTACCTGGGGGTAGCACCACCTTTTTCCCAAACTCGGTTAACATAATCTTGCCTAGCGAGGCTCTTCGCAGTTTCTAAAAGCCGACCGCGAAACTCTTCCATAGCCGGTCGGACTCCTAATTCTTTTCCAGCCTTAGCGCGTTCGTAATTGTACACGCGATCCGCCACGACAACGTCGGACAAATCTGCATCTTTAAGTGTGCCAGCGATCCCAAGAAATATACAGAATTCTGGCTTGAAGTCATGTATCGCAGTTCTTGTTTTTGCTCCAGCCACTGAGTTACCCTGCCCAACCTCAGCACAATAAATCTTC
>Ga0206939_10058_pt1 | contig 33436 bp, 36 predicted proteins | sample Alteio_BWOrgHeat_10_FD_152921 | JGI IMG/M metagenome (GOLD analysis project Ga0206939, IMG submission 152921) | Enriched cells from forest soil in Barre Woods Harvard Forest LTER site, Petersham, Massachusetts, United States -... | ecosystem: Environmental > Terrestrial > Soil > Temperate forest >... | reverse complement strand
TACTTTCTACAGGCTTGGAAAAGTGGAGCTCTGGGATGCTTTGTTTTACGCCGCTGCACAATTCTCTGGCGCGATCAGCGGGGTCGCGATAGCTAGGTATTTGCTGCGAGGCGCGCCGGGTAACGACGCAGTACGGTACGCAGTGACGGTGCCCGGGGTGTATGGCTGGGCTGTCGCCTTTTTTGCGGAACTGACGATCTCTCTTATTTTAATGACCACGATCTTGTTCGTATCGAATCGCGAAACGCTGGCACGATACACACCCTATTTTGTCGGTGCACTGTACGCGACGTATATAACATTCGAAACACCGCTGTCGGGGATGAGCATGAACCCCGCACGAACATTTGGTTCTGCATTTTACGCCGGCTACTGGCACGCGCTTTGGATCTATTTCACTGCGCCAACGTTGGGCATGCTGGCCGCCGCGGAGGTTTTTCTTCGAGCACGTGGGGGTGTCGGTCCCTACTGTGCAAAGCTGCACCACGCCAACGACAAGCGCTGCATATTCCACCACGGATATCGAACAACGCGCGTCCTAAATTTTAACTTCCTTTGCCGTCGTCCCTCACCTCGAAGACTAATACATACAAAAGTCCGGCAATCAGACTATTAACGCGCAGCAGCGAGAAGGTTGCCCAGGTAATCGCAGCAACGAGCGCGAGGCATGTAGCCTCTCTTGGGCTAAATCGCCTTCAAGCTCTCCCAAAAGATTCTGTGTTCCCATATATCGATCGCTTTGACGCCATCAGCTGACTCTGCGGTCGCACCTTATCTCCGAGCCCGCTCGCTCACATGGAATCGTTGCGATCACCGGTCAGCCCTTTACCTACTCTGTGCCCACCAGAGCTTCGCTCGCAGATGGGGCGTTTGGTTCCGAAACTTCGACCATCCCTAAGCTTTGAGCTGGATTACCGTAGGCACTGAGATGAATAGCCTTCATTTATGAAATTCTCCTCGCTCCAAGAAATCTCGGCCTACGAGAGGACCACCTGCTTGCTGGATCAGCCCTCCGTTGCGAAGGTTTCCAAGATCAACGACCGCATAGCCAAAACCTTCGAGTAAGCTTTCGACTCGGTTCTTCGCGCCGTCATCGTCTGCGGAAATAAATGCAACCCGTTTCGCCCCGTTGACGACAGGATCCGCCTCCAGGTTAGGAACGGTCATGTTGTTCAGTGCTTTAACCACTCGTGCTCCCGGGGCTAGGGCCGCAACAAGCTGGCTAGTGGATAGATTCCCAACATCGGCAGGCTTAAAAGTTCCGGCCTTACCGTGATAAGGATTGGTCCCATCGATCAGAATCTGATTTTTCCATTTGGGAAGACTTGCAAGTGTCTCGGGCACGTTGTCCCAGGGCACAGCAAGAAGTACCATTTCGCAAGCTGCAGCTTCTTCCTTGGTGGCAGCCATTGCTCCAGGACCAAGTCGATTGACAATTTCTCGCAGGCTCTCGGGGCCGCGGTTATTGCTAAGCTTTACCTTGTGGCGGGCCTTCAATGCCCGTTTTGCAAAGGCTTGTGCGAAATCTCCTGCTCCAATGGCTCCAATTTCCATAGCTCTCCTTCCTAACTTGAAGTAGTCTTTTTGTTTGTCAAAGATTGGTTGAAATTTGTTCACTGTTTTTCCTCTGCGTGCCTAACGTGACCTAACCCTTGCCGTTGACTAACACCAGGCGAAAACGCGCTTTTCCATCCATCATGCGAGCGTAAGCTTCGGGTGCCTTCTCAAGCGGAAGCGTTTCGATCAGGTTACCCGTGCGTTTAAGGTGACAGCCGTTCTTCTCCTCGGATTGCCAGTGGGGATTCTCGACGTTTCGCTCAATGCGCCTTACCGAACGTCGGTACTTTGAAAGTGGACAAGTTTGATCGACTGCCCTTGCTGCACATACACCGCAATCAATCGAAAGTGCGAGCGACTCTCCACTCCGCTCCGTGAGCTGGCCGCTTGGCTTTCGGCCGTCAACACAGTGGTTGACCCGTACATCCGCACTTCAGTCTGACCAAGTTCGATCGAATGAAACCGGAACCCACCGCTCCGCAGGTCTTGCAACACCTCCTGCTTGTTCAGCACAGAACCATCGGGTCGCACCAGCATGTAATCGTCCGCGTACAGCCCTTCAAGAGCAATGTAGTCCTGCTCCTTCAGTGCACGATTGAAAGTGTCCGTGTGGATACTCAATATCTCGTCTGCGGTCATGCGATTTCCTCACCTCTCCGCCCTCGTCACAACTTTTTTCTACCTGCCTACGCGACAGAGGACTCGGCCCCTTCATCCGCTTCAGCTCCGAGACGCTCACCTCGCCGTACTTCGCTTGCCAGATGAAGTAGGTCGCACGGCTGATCCCATGCGTGGTCAACTCGCTGAGTGCGACTCCGGCTTTGCCTTCCTTCAAGATCGCAACGATCTGTGACTCGGTAAACCTCGACTTCCTCATGACATCCCCCGTACCGGGAGAGTCTACTATTTACCTGTTTCCGAGCCGGGAGAGCCTACGACCACGATACGGCAACACCACTACCGAGAGACCAATCTTCCCAAGCGGCGGTCATGGAGAGACGGACGAAGACATCGTCACGCGCAATTCCCGGCGAGGCAGCAAGTTTGTCCGAAAGACGCGCCAGTAAGGCCTCCTTTTCGCTCCGACGCCGCGCGTCTGACTCGATGTTAATGATCACGAAATCTCCCGAGCGAGACCCTTTGATCCCGAAGTGACGATCGTAGATCAGATCGCCCGGCTCAACTTGCTCTATGATCTGGAACAGATCGCCCTTCTGCATATAACCATCGACGAGCGCCTCGTATATGCTGTCTGACATCTTCTTGATATAGTCGGGCGACTTCCCCTTAATCATCGTCACACGAACCAGTGGCATGAGAATCCTCCTTATTGCTGCCCCTTGCGGTTAGCCCTTTGCGCCGGCGGTTCAGCCCACGCTGTATCCAGAGTCTGGCATTCGTAGAGACTGCAACAACCGTGCCATATGAAATTGCTTGAGAAGAAGCGACTTAGAAGCGCCGGCGATGCTCGGTTTTGAGCAATTGTTGTTTAGTGAGCAAACGCGACGGGATTACCGGGTAGACAGGGATCAGTTCGACTGATGAACTTTGAACCGATGTTTGTTGATTCCCAATCGCCTAATTTTTGCATCAAGCGTTGGTCTTGGGAGCCCCAATTTGGCTGCCGCACCACCCGGCCCGGAGACACGGCCCGAACTTTCTGCCAAGGCGGCCTCAATCATTTCCTTTTCCTGCTGTTGCAGCGCGCTATTGAGAGCCGCTGTCGGACCAGCGAATTGTGGCGCCTGCCGTTTGAGCCACGTCTCATCCACGCAAAAAATGTCACCTTCGCTCAGGATCACGGCTCTCTCAATCACGTTTTGTAATTCACGAACGTTGCCCGGCCAGCCGTAGGCTTGCAACAGTTTCAGGGTTCTCCTGTCAATTGTTCTGAACTTCTTTCCGGCCTTTTTTCCAAAGCGATCAATGAAGTACTCGACAAGCATGGGAATGTCTGGTGCACGATCGCGCAACGACGGCATCTCAATAGGCACGACGTTCAGTCTATATAGAAGATCTTCGCGAAACTTGCCTTCGGCGACGAGCGCGTTCAAATCACGATGCGTGGCCGCCAGCACTCTTACGTCAACGGGAATTGGTCTGTTACTGCCGACACGTTCGATCTCACGTTCTTGCAGCACTCGTAACAGTGTGATTTGGATTTCCGAGGGCAAATCGCCTATTTCGTCCAGGAAGATCGTTCCGCCATTCGCCGATTCAAAACGCCCCAGCCGCCGTTGCGTCGCACCAGTGAAGGCGCCCTTTTCGTGACCAAAGAGCTCGGAAGCAATCAACGATGCGGGGATTGCGGCACAATTCACACCAATAAATGCCCGTTCCCCGCGGTTTGATCGCTTGTGGATGGCGCGCGCAATCAACTCCTTTCCCGTGCCGGTTTCGCCCAGAATCAAGACGGTTGAATCCGAATGCGCCACCTTGTCGACTTGGCGGAGTACCTTACGCAGCGCTTCCGAGGACCCGACTATGTCCTCAAACATCGAGTCACGATCGATTTGCTCTCGCAACGCGACGGTTTCGTTTCGCAGGCGCTCTTCGGCCCGTTTACGGTCGTCGATGTCCGTCCCTGTTGCATACCAACGAATGACCTTTCCGCTCTCGTCCAGTAACGGGTTGTACCGGATCAGGAACCACCGATACTTACCATCCTTTCCCAGAGCCCGTTGCTCGTTTTCGAACGGAACAGCGCTGGAAAGGGATTTCTGCCGTTCTTCGCGAAGTCTCTGAACGTCGTCGGGATGGAAAACGCGCGCCCGAAAATCGTCGGCTAGCACTTCGTCTAGAGACAGTCCGGAGTACTCAAGCGCCACGCGATTTGCGTAAATGGCTTTTCCATCCGGATTCAAGACGATGATGGTTTGCGGAATCGCATCAGTCATGCGCCGAAGTTCTTCTTCATCCTTACGGAGCGTAGCTTCGGCGCGCTTAAGGTCATCGATGTCCGTATCCGTTCCATACCAGTTGACAATATTGCCCGATTCGTCGCGCAGCGGCTCAGCCCGAAACAAGAACCATCGATATACTCCGTCAAATCGACGCAGCCTACCCTCGACTTGGCCAGGCTGGCCAGCGGCCAGATCTCTGCGCCATTTATCTGTTATTTCCTTCAAGTCTTCCGGGTGAATGGCATCCTGCCATCCCCAGCCGCGAACCACTTCAAGAGATAAGCCCGTATATTCGAGCCATCGCCGGTTCCAAAATATTCCCGTACCATCCGGCAAAGTACACCATGCGTTTGTCGGGATCGTGTCGATGATCTTCCGGAGTCTCGCTTCCGAGTTGCGGATCTCCTCAGAGGCGCTTCTCAATGCTTCCTGCGATCGCTCTCCCTCGATGGCGATTACTGCGATGTGATCTGCGCCTTCGATCAGTCGCAGATCAGTATCGTTCGCGCTCCGAGGCTCCGCATAGTACAGGCAGAAGGTGCCAAGAACTTCCTGGTTTTTGGAGAGTAGCGGCTGAGACCACGCGGCGCGCAACCCGTAACCTAAAGCAAGTTCTCGATAGTCAGCCCACAAGGGGTCTGTCGCAATGTCGGAAACGATCACCCGCTGTTTTAGAGACGCGGCAGTACCGCATGAACCCACACAAGGGCCAATCTTTAGCGGCGTGATGGCATCAACCCAGCCCTTGGGCAGTCGAGGAGCGGCTGCGGGCCGAAGGTGCATGCCGTCCGCGTCCATCAGCATTACTGCCGCCTTGACGTTAATGGCCTGAGCATCGATCGTTTCGCACAACCTTTCCAGGATATCTGCCAGGCCAGCCCCACTGGCGATCATTTCCAAGGTCCTTTTTTCGGCGGCGAGCAGTGCCTCGGCGCGCTTACGATCCTCGATATCCGTATTCGCGCCATACCATTTGAGGATGCCGCCGTGATTATCGCGTACGGGTTCTATACGGAACAGGAACCAGCGATACTCTCCATCGTTCCGCCGGAGGCGTGCTTCAATCTCGCCGGCCTCGCCAGAAGCCAGTAGGCGCCGCCAAAAATCCAAGAGCCTGTCGCGGTCTTCTGTGTGAAGAGCTGCAACCCAACCCCAATCCGATGCGTCTTCCGCAGAGAGGCCGGTGTAATCCAGCCAGCGCCTATTGAGGAATTCAGCTGAGCCGTCGGGACGAGCGGCCCAAGCCAGCGTAGGAATCGCGTCAACGTCTTGTGCCGGCCGAACCTGCCCGGTACTCTGCCCTGCGGATGTCATCCCCGAATTATAGTCCCATCGCGCAATTCAAAACCCTTCAAGATCTATCGCAGGCTCGACTGAATTCGCGCATCATTTTCGGACGATTGCGAGTGCAAACCGGAAGTTATCGCTTTGTCCACCGGATTAGTGGGGTGCAAGTGATCCCATGCCACCTAAAACCTGGACGGCTATGGGATTCTCTTAAGCAGATGCTTTGGTACCAAGATGAACCGGTGCACTCAATGGCGGCAGTGATCGCCTTCGAGTTGTATCGCACCGCCTCTCAACGAGGGCTAAAAGTCATACTCCATGGCGGAGGAGCGGACGAATATCTCGCCGAGTACCCCAGTACTTTCTTGAATTATTGGTGCACCCTGCTCAAGACGGGCAGTTTCAAGGATACCTGGAAAGAGATTGTTGCATACTGCGTCTTGCGTGGGGGTGAACCATGGCCGCTCTTTCGAAATTCATTACGCCATCTGTGTAAATCCGAATTGCATCATGTCGGGGTGTACCGAAGGCTTGCCCGGTGGCGGCATGGGCGAGAAATCGAGAAACATCCTTGGTTCACTCAAGAGTTGCGTGCTTACCTACCTTACAGCGGGCAAGAGTATCTTGAACCATCCCTTGATAGTGCGCTTGATCGGTCCGTCACGCGTGCGCCCCTTCCCGTCTATTTGAGAGTTGATGACCGTAACTCGATGGCCCATTCTGTCGAAGCACGCGTTCCGTTCTTGGATTACCGCCTTGTTTCCTTGGCATTTCAACTGCCTGCGCATTGGAAAATGCACGGCCCTTGGAATAAGTATTTGTTGCGAGAAGCGATGCGCTATCGAATCCCCGAGTCTGTACGCAGCCGTGTTGAGAAATGGGGCTTCGCACTGCCAATCAAGCAATGGTTTGCTTCCGAGTTGAGTGAACCGTTACAGGATTTGTTAGAAAGCCAGCAAGTACGAGAACGAGGCATATACAAATTAGGCCGAATTCGTAAAGACTATGAATTGCATAAGAAAGGTCTAATCGATATATCGGCCAAGCTCTTCGATGTTGTTCAGTTTGAGCTGTGGTCCTCGCCGGGAATGCAAACTCTCAACCACGCAGTTCACATCCGAAGCCGTTGACCTGGCAGAACTGCGCGCCCGGCTCCGCAAGATGAGCGAGGCATAATTGCGTTCGGGAGGTTCCGCGCGGTACATGTGCTCTCCGGCGGCAAACTTTGGGCAGCCAGCGCGAGCCGGTAGGATTCAGTTATTGATATAACCGGAAGAACAGTGACTCGACCCGAATCCGGACTAGCCAATCGCGGTCGTCGCCCATGGCACTTGTCCGGTTGCCGGCGGGCGGGTCTTGCGCCGGCGGATTTTTGCACCATTTACACCGGGGAAGGAACCAAAGTAATTATCGAAGCTGTGGTTCTCCTTAACGATGATCACAACATGCTGGATTGGAGTGTGCGGTTGCATCGGCTCTTAGAATTTCCCCGACCGATCCCGATGCAGTCTAGCACTCCGGACGGGGGTCTGAGTCTTATCGGCCGGGAAGTCGTCCCAAAATGCTCTACGTGCCTCACCACTCCGCTTTTCTAAGTTTCAGACGTTTGCGGTATTCGCGCTGGTTATTCGCTTTCCGACGAAGGTATTTGGGGTCCTTCGCATAGGACGCCTCCCGACACCCGCCGCCAGAACAGAATCGGAAGTTTTTCTTAGCTACGAACCACCGCTCTGCGCAGTTTTCACAAAGGCGCACTTTCTCAATCTCACCGATTAAGTCGAGCCGAACCAGGGACAAGGCTGCATCAGCCTCAGAAATGGTTGTCTCGCGGTCAATCTTCATCTGGAACCATCGCGACTTACGATCAGGAACCATCCCCCCGCGCCAGATGTCAACGGCGACGTCATAAGTGACTCGCGGACGAAACGCATACCGAAGTAGTACTCTATTCAACCGTGAATGGAGACGTTCTGCTTGGCGATAGAGCTTCTTGTACGCCGGGCTATCGATGTATCCACGTCCTCCCGGGAAGTTAACCGTGCGCCCTTTCTTCCCCGCCTTCACCAAAGATCGCTGTTCTTCCAATTCTCGATAGGCCGTTTCCCACGCCTTCGGATCCGGTTGCAGCATAGTGCGCCTCACCCGAAAGTCTTCTAGTTGCTGCCGAATGAGCACCACACGCTGATAAGAGGCTAGTGCTTTAGCTGCCTTGGCTGCGTTGAGCCACAAGGCGGCTACATTGGCGTCGGAAAGGACCAACCACCGCTCTTGCCTTGCGCTTTGAGCCGTCGTTCGCGGAATAGGCTGCGCGTCGAAGGCTGTCCGACCCGCCTTGCGACGCGTTACCGCATGTGGTGTTGTCATTACACAGCAACCTTATCACGTGACACAGAAGCAGATCAACGCCATTATCGGCCTTGGACCGGATCAACTAACTGGAATCCACAGAAGGAGGAGAGGTGTTAACCGACAATCTTTCAGGACTGGCTATCTGCTACGAGCCCGTTGCGACCTTGGTGCCTTATTCTCGGAATGCCCGCACGCATTCACCACAGCAGATACGGAAAATCGCTGAAAGCATCAAGAACTTTGGATTCACCACTCCAGTTCTAATCGATCGGACGAACACCATTATTGCCGGTCACGGTCGAGTAGCAGCGGCGAAGCTGCTGGGCATGGATCACGTGCCAACAATTAGACTGGAAAAGCTTTCGCAGGAGCAAATTCGCGCATACGCAATTGCCGACAACCGGCTCGCCGAAAACGCTGGCTGGGACAAATCCATCCTCGCGATCGAACTGCAAAACCTGCTCACCATCGACGGAGATTTTGACATCACGATTACGGGCTGGGAGATCCCAGAGATCGACCTGATACTCGAGGAAGCACGTGACAAACAACAAGAGGACAGAGACGACCTCTTCCAAATCGATGAAACGAGCCAGGCCATTACTCAATTGGGCGACCTTTGGCAACTCGGACAGCATCGAGTCCTGTGCGGCAATTCACTCGATGCGGCTTCCTTTAGAACCTTGATGGCGCGCAGGCAAGCAAATGTTGTATGTTGCGATCCTCCCTACAATATCGCCATCGACGGAAATGTCTCTGGAAATGGCTCGATTAAACATCGAGATTTCGTGATGGCTACGGGCGAATTGAATGAGGCGGAATTCGTAGCGTTTCTAACGACTAGCTTGCGCTCATTGGCGCGACACAGCATCAAGGGTGCGCTTCAGTATATTTTTATCGATTGGCGCCACGCGGGTGAACTGCTCGCTGCTGGCAAGCAGATCTATGACGCTCTTTTAAATTTATGTGTGTGGGTCAAGGACAATGGAGGACTGGGCTCGTTTTATCGCTCGCGCCATGAATTGGTACTGGTCTTCCGGAATGGCGAAGCGCCACATCGCAACAATGTGCAACTCGGTAAATTCGGACGTAACCGCACCAATGTCTGGGAATATCCCGGAGTAAACACACTCTCTCGGCAGACTGAGGAGGGCAATCTTCTCGCCCTGCATCCGACCGTTAAACCCGTCGCACTTGTGGCTGACGCCCTGCTCGATTCCTCGGCACGGGGAGATATTGTCCTGGATAGTTTTCTCGGTTCCGGAACCACGCTGATTGCTGCAGAGCGTGTTGGCCGCGTCTGCTTCGGCATCGAAATCGATCCGCTCTATGTTGACGTCGCCATCCGCCGCTGGCAGAAGCATACCGGCGACCGCGCCATTCACCTGGCCACGGGCAAGTGCTTCGATGATCTCGCAACTGGTGCCGAGGTGAGACATGACCGCCAATAACGATTCCAACGCAATTGGATATCGCCAACCGCCGAGACGTACTCAGTTCGTTAAAGGACGTTCGGGTAATCCGAAGGGCAGACCCAAGGGCTCACAAAACTTCGCCACCTTACTCCACAAGATTGGGAGACAACGCGTTCGGGTCACGGAGAACGGGGGAAGCCGCCTCATTAGCAAGTTTGAAGCCACGATGCTCCAACTAATGAACAAAGCGATTTCGGGCGACCTCAAGGCTATTCGCGAGCTTCATTGCTGGATCAGATCGCTGGAAGAGTCCGAGCAAACTGCCATCCCCTCACCTGTCTTGCATGAAAGTGACGATGCTGTAATGACCAGTATTGTGGAACGGATCCGACAATCAGAAAGTCTTTCATCAGACAATTCGACTGATCCCACTGCAACTACTCCATCTGGGGATGAAGAGGAGAAACAATGAAACTTTCCTACGCCGAATATGAATTCATGTTGCGTCGCGATCTCATGAGCTTTACCGAACGCTCATTCTACGAACTTAATCCCCAAACCGAGTTCGTCAACAGCCCGCATATTGAGGTTCTGGCCTCGAAGCTCGAGGCTTGTCGCCAGGGCAAGATTCGCCGCCTGATCGTGAATCTGCCGCCGCGTTCGTTAAAGTCCCACGCCGTCAGCGTTGTGTTCCCCGCCTGGATGCTCGGCCACGACCCCACTGCGCAAATCATCTGCGCGAGTTACGGACAGGATCTCGCGGACAAGCACGCCAGGGATTGCCGAATACTCATGGGCAGCCCCTTCTATCGCAGGCTTTTTCCGAATACCTGTCTTTCGACTGAGAAACAGTCCGTCAACGATTTCATGACCACAACTAAGGGCTTCCGAATGTCGACATCGGTTGGGGGAGTCCTGACAGGCCGGGGAGCAGATTTGATCATCTTGGATGACCCCCTGAAACCGGATGACGCATTCTCTGAAACCCGACGGAACGCGGTGAACGAATGGTATGACCATTCGCTGATCAGCCGCCTGAACAACAAAGGTACGGGAACCATCGCTATCGTTATGCAGCGGCTTCACCAGGATGATTTGGTCGGCCACGTGATGGAACAGGAACAATGGGAGGTTCTATCCTTTCCTGCCATCGCCGCAGAAGACGAAGCTCATCTGATTGAGAGCCCGCTGGGCCGGCGACCATGGCAACGCAAGAAAGGGGAAGCTCTACAGCCGGAACGCGAATCGCTGGGGGTGCTCAAGAATATCCGTCAAACCATTGGGGCCTACAATTTCGCGAGTCAATACCAGCAGAGTCCCACGCCGGTGGGAGGAGCGCTCATCAAGACCGAGTGGCTTAGGCGATATGCGGAAGACGACATGCCCACCGACTTTAGCTGTGTGCTACAGAGCTGGGATACCGCCAATAAAAGCGGCGAACTGAACGACTTCAGTGTCTGCACGACCTGGGGAGCCCTCGACGATAAGTTTTATCTGCTCGACGTCTTCCGTCAGCGTCTGGATTACCCAAAACTCAAGCGTGCGGTACAGAAGCAGGCTGAGCAGTACAAAGCAAACATCATCCTGATCGAGGATAAAGCGTCGGGCACACAGTTAATCCAAGATCTCAAAAACGACGGCGTCTGCGGTATTGAGCCATACGAGGCACCTACGGGAACTGACAAGCCTCTGCGTCTATACGCCCAGACGGCGGAGTTCGAGAGTGGTCGTGTGCTTCTTCCGACGTCAGCGCCCTGGTTAGAGGAGTACGAACGCGAGCTCACGACCTTTCCCGGCAGCAAATACAACGATCAGGTTGATTCGACCACGCAGGCGCTCGATCATTTGAAAAACAAGTCCTCCCTCGGTGTTTGGTTAAAGCTTTGAACGAGTTCGTCTAAGACCGTCAAAACCTACGCCGTACACCCTAAGTCATAGGTCGCCATTGGGTGCCTCACTTTGCCCTTTGGGACGCCGGAGTTCGCTTGACTGTCTGCCCAACCAGAGCGTGAATGTGCTGGTGTTTAGGAGGCTAAATGGCCCCAGATGTCTCAGCTCAGATCGCTGAATTGCCCGGTTTTTCGCGGCAAGAGTTATTGGATCTGTGGCTCCAACTCTACGGCAGAGCGGCTCCCCCTGGGATCCGGCGGGAGTTGATGGTTCCCTTCCTCGCTTACCGATTGCAAGAAAAGGCGTACGGAGGTCTTAAGCCTGCCACCCGTTCCAAGCTACTACGTATCGCCCGCGACCTAGAAAAAGCTCCTTCCTCACACCAATCGATCCAGCAGCCAGGAACCAAACCTGGAACGCGCATTTTTCGCCAGTGGCGCGGCGAATCACACGAGGTTCTAGTGACGGAATCCGGTTACGAATACCGGGGAGCCAAATATGAAAGCCTCTCAGGGATTGCGCGCAAGATCACCGGTACTCGTTGGTCTGGCCCAGTCTTCTTCGGGTTAAAACAAGGAAGCCCTGCTCAGGATCGCAGCGATGACTAAGCCGCATATCCACTGTGCCGTCTACACGCGCAAGTCCTCGGAAGAGGGGCTCGAACAGTCCTTCAACTCGCTCGAAGCCCAGCGCGAGGCCTGTATCGCCTATATCTGTAGCCAGAAGCATGAAGGCTGGGTGCTTGCCAAAGATCAGTATGACGATGGGGGCTTTTCCGGCGGTTCGATGGAGCGGCCCGCCCTCCAGCGACTACTCAGTGACATCTCGGCAGGCAATGTGCAAACGATCATCGTATATAAGGTTGACCGCCTGACTCGTTCCCTCGCCGACTTTGCCAAGATCATCGAGGTGTTCGACTCACATAACGCCAGCTTCGTGTCTGTCACCCAGCAGTTCAATACAACCACGTCGATGGGCCGCCTCACCCTGAACGTGCTCTTGTCCTTCGCACAGTTTGAACGGGAACTGACGGGCGAGAGAATTCGGGATAAGGTCGCCGCCTCAAAAAAGAAAGGCATGTGGATGGGAGGCGTCGTCCCGCTGGGTTACGACTGTGCTGACCATCGGCTCATCATCCACCAGTCGGAAGCCGAGACGGTGCGTGAAATCTTCCGGCAATACCTACGCCTGGGCTGCGTTAAGAAGCTCAAAGACTATCTGGACCGGAAGGAGATACGCAGCAAGACTCGCACGAGCAGCGCGGGGCGAACTTCAGGAGGTAAAACGTTCTCACGGGGAGCCCTCTATCACCTGCTAAACAATCGCGTTTACATTGGCGAGATCGTCCATCAGAGGCAGTCTTATCCCGGCCAGCACGAAGCTATCGTGCCGCGACAGCTCTGGGACCAGATCGCAGCGCGGCTTGAAGCAAACAACCAGGCGCATCGCAGTAAAAGATCGGTTTCGACACCGAGCTTGCTCAGCGGCATTGTTTTTGACCCTAAGGGTGTCCGCTTCACGCCGACCCATGCCGTCAAGAACGGGAAACGCTATCGCTACTACACCTCGCAGGCCGCCATCCAGGGGACGGGGAAAGGGCCTGTGGTCACTCGATTCCCCGCTCAAGAACTGGAAACCTTAGTCACCTCCCAAATCCGTCTGTTGCTTGAATCGCCCGACAAGTGCACAGCCGGCCTAGAGGATAGTCCAGAGATAGATCTCACGGCTGAGCGGGCCCTGGATATTGCCAAACACTGGCCTCAGCTTCAAATCTCTAAACAGCATGAGTTTGTCAGGAGCGTAGTTAAACGGGTTGTGGTAGGCCAGACCACGGCTTGGATCGAGGTTGATAGGGCAAAGCTGGTGGAAACCTTGCTGGGACGCAAGCCAGAGTTCCATGCTGCTGCCGACGTACAAAAGCCTCACACCATAAAGCTGACGGCTGACTTCCAGTCCCTTCGGCGAGGAGGTGAGCTTCGTTTGGTAGCGCCGAAGAGCTCGTCTTCCGAAGGAACTCCAATTCCCTCTTTAGTGAAAGCGGTCGCACGTGCCCGCGACTGGTATGAGCGGATCGTTTCTGGTGAAGTCGGCACGGTAGGTCAGCTTGCCCAAAAAGCAGGTCTGCCCTCAACTTACATAAAACGCATCCTCGCGTGCGCTCTGCTCTCACCGCAGATGACCGAAATAATCTTATCGGGGAACCACCGCTCCAACCTAACCCTGCGAGACCTTCTGCAGAGCGGCCGAATCGATTGGCGAGAGCGACAAAACAAGATTTTCCAGTCCTCTTAAGGCTGCCCTTCAGAGCCCCTTCAACAGCTTGTCCATTGTCGTATCTAAGCCCTTAGCGATCACTTGCAACATCAAAAGCCCTATTTCCCGCTTGCCCTTCTCGAGATCCGAGAGATGGCCCCTGTTAATGCCCAAGTAAGCGGCTGTCTCAACTTGGGTCCAGCCTTTCGCCATTCGGAGTGAACGAATTCTTTTTCCCAAGGCGATGCAAACCAAATTGCCGCTGGACATTGCTCCATCATGGGAGCAAGCTGTCCCGTTGCGGGTCTGGCATGCCAGACATATCTTAGGAGCGGATAGAGGAGACCGCAGAGCTAAGGTGTTCCACGTGTCAGCTGAAGCCGACTACAGACGGTAGCTACCCTGCAGGCGGGTAGGGGCGCCGTCGAAGGATAGCAATGAAGCTACTCTATGCAGTAGGCATCGTTGTTTTGGCCGTGCTCATTTTCTCGTCAATTCCTCCCGATGAAGCAAAGAAGCAACCGGCTCCTCTTGATTATTCCAGGCCGATCTTCACCAAATACGGCACCATCGTTTGCCCCACAAGTCTTCTCTTCGATATGCGCGCCGACCACGCACCAGATAGAATCGCCGGCATGTTCAATTCGCTGTGGTCCAGAAGCGATAAGGCGCACGAACTAGGGTGTGAGGAATTCCAGCAGGGCCTGCTAGTGTCTGCGACTCGCTTGGAAACCGGCGTCGCCCTGGTAACCGTTCCTGGAGGTTCAGGCGGCAGTCTGTTTACGGTGGAAGATGAGTTGACAAATGATGTTCCGGGTCAATCTGATGTCGAGAAAAGGGAACTCGCCGAGGCACATATCACCAGCGCTCCAGTCTCTACTGCCCCGTCGTCGAGCAGCTCATCTCTTACCTTGGGACACGCCTTGGTCACATTCCCATCTCACACGCCGATCTTGACGGGAGACGGCGTCGCGAAACAAGATTCAAATGGATTTGGCGCCGTCATCTGTCCCGACAGCGATAGTCTTGCGGCGTCTTCAGATTACAAGAGAGGCGAGTCAGAGGACGATTGGTCGGGACTCAAGAGATACGGATGCAGCTATGTGCCTCCTGGCACTCCTTTGGTCTCGGAAGGTCCCAATGCCCAGCACTCGCTGGCGGTAGTACGGGCAACATTGCCGGACGGAACCACAATAAGCGGCGTTACGTTTCCTGACATGTTCGTCCGAAATCAGCGGCAGCCGAAGGAACCTGAACAACAAGCATTGGCGGGCCGGCAAGAACAGCTCGGGGCAGCAGTCGGTCAGCCCTCTCAGCCGCAACCAGGGGCAGATCAATTTCAGGATGGGGGCAAAAATGGTGTCGGTTTCCCCAGTTGCCTTTACTGCCCAGAGCCGCAGCCCACACAAGAGGCGCGTGCATTGAAAATTCAGGGATCTGTTGAATTACAGGTCGTCATTCAACCTGACGGCCGCGCTACCAACATTCAGATTGTGAAAGGCCTTGGATACGGCCTGGATGAACTGGCTGTTGACGCTGTGCGAAGCTGGCGTTTCAAACCGGCAACCGGGCCGGATGGTGAACCGGTAGCGACGCTCACCCCGATTGAGATTGAATACCGGCTACAGTAATGTGCCTCGAAAAGGCTCGCTATGGCCGTATCTGGGCCTGCCAGTTCTACCGCCAGCTCGTTCTGCCCGCGACACCCGGCAGCCGCAGGTTCTGTATCGACAGAATCTCCCAATTTGCGATAGGGACACCCTCATCCCATTAGGCAGGTCATTTATCGTCTCTTTCCCAACATTCTGACGGTCACGGCATCTATTTGTCGTGGACCTGCCTCCCGTTCGTTATAAAAGTGGAACTCAAACGATTTCTCAAACGCCTTCCTCAGTTCACCCGCGCTTGGCAATTCCAGATAATTTCCTCCTCTGTTGGAGATCGTTTCGATGAGAAGGCAGCTGCCTGTGACAAGAGATCGTTCGAAAAATGTAAACAGCGAGCGATCAAGAAAGTCCACCAGCACGATCCCACCAATCGTCCGCTCCCCGAAGGGCCAGGGATCAGCTACCAAATCCATCTCTATGAGAGTCAGATGCTTCGAAATTTCTCCACCCGACCATCGATCCTTGAGGCAACTCAAGTCTCGATCTATGCAGATTACCTTGCACCCAAGCTGTGCCAGATAAAAGGCATTTCGGCCCGCTCCACAAGCCACATCAATGATAGGGTAGCCAGAGGCAGCATTTACGATAGTGTTCGCAAATTTCTTTAGCAGTGGAGAAGGCTGGGATCGGTGAGAGCGGTCTGGTAATTGCTGTTTGGTCAAGCAAAAGGCCTGATGTGCGCGCTATGTTTGTACGTCTTCGAGGATGAAAAGAAACCACCGCATTCAGCTTTGCGCGTACAGGGAGTGCAGGCACCCAAATATTCGTTCTTCCAATCACTGATCGATTTGCGGTAGTTACCTTCGACGTCCTTGTTCACAACGCACAATTGATGGTTGTAAACAGACGCATTCATGCCGTAGGAATTCAAGACAGACACGGCCTCGCTCAATATTTCTCGATACTCGTAGGGATCGATCCATAGCAAGTCTAGATTTGGCTTCGTGAATCCGGTGATCTCAAGACCCATCAAAGCCACGTGATCGGCAAATACGAGATTGCGGCATATGAACTCACATGTGCTCACGAGGCGGTCGATTGTTTGCTTATGCAGGACGATTCTGATCTCGACCTTCTGACCAAAGCGTTTGAGATTGAGTATGCCTCGAATTGTTTCGTCGAAAGCTCCCTGTGCTTGGACGACGTAATCGTGCCGAACAGGATCATCCGAGTAAATGGGTATGCCTAACATGCAATCGGGGTGCTTGACCTCTCCGAATTTCCTTGCAAACTCCTTATCGCAAAACCTTCGCCCATTTGTGAGAAGGCCAATCGATGTGCTCGGTAGCTGCAATTTCGACTGCCTAATAAGCTCGACCAAAGCCTCTCCGTACAGTGTCGGTTCACCACCTGTAAATCCGATACTTCTGGTGTCTGTCGGAATCAGTTTTATTAGTTCGAAGGTCCTGCGAAGCAAGTAAGAGTCGTCAGCCTTCTTCGGTGGCTGTGAGCACATCAGACAATAGTGGTTGCACTGTTCCGTCAGCAGAATCGAATTATGTCCTGACTCCTTTCGGAAAAGCGTATGTAAGAAATCTCTTTTGCTGTTGATGAAAACGATGTCGCCGCTTTTCAAGTAATCGAAGTGACTCGGCAGGCGATAAATCGTAAATTCTGGGGCCAAACTTGTACCATCCTCCCGGCCAACACCATTCACCAGCTGGACCCCATAACCCGCGACATCAACCGGTTGCTGACCCAGCAGAGCGAATCGGTTCCGAATTGGCGCAGGTAAAAATGGATCAGTCGTTATCGTAAAGAGGTCATCACACGCACCCGCCTGCTTTGTGATGGGGTTAATGCTCCCACTGAGCTTTAGCATCTATTCGCCCACTTCAAAAATAACTGCCTAACGAAGTTGTCGTCCTGCATCAATCCAATCAAGTGTTGAAAAATAGCCATATTGCGGCGACAGAATTCAGACTCTGGCTTTCGACCAACGTAATCTTTATGCAAGGCCCAATGAAACACGGGGTCGGCACCGCAGTAAGGTTCGAAGGCGCAGTCGTGACACATGGGATTGCTGTATGAGAATGAGTCTTCGATTGGTTTGAGCAATTGGAGCGAGAGGAAGATTTCGTTGTACGAGTTTTGTCGAACATGCCCCAGGCGGAAGTGTTGATCCCCCATCTCGGCGAGCATTCGACTCTCGTCCGATGCGTAGACGTACCCATCATAGTTGTATAAAACAGCGGCAATGCCGATCCCGGACGGGCTCATCAAGTCCACGAAGCCGGGATCGCCGCTGGTCAACATCTTTGCCAGGATCGTGCTCGCATAAAACTCCCTGAACCCAATGCCTCGCTTATTGAGTTCGATTATGTATTCCAGGCCTTGCTTATAGAAATCAAGCCATCGATCCGTGTTGTACTTCATGTACGATCTGGTTCTGATCGCGAAACCGTAGGGCGACAGCGGTCTCAAGAAAATACCGCCGAACTCCTGAGCCAGGTATTCGTCAACGATGTCCTTGACTCGACCCAGGCTGGCTTCGGTAGTCGTCATCAATGCTGAAACTTTGTTTCTACCCAGGGCAGCCCGAACCAATCGAATACCGCTGATCGTCTTCTCGTAACTGTCATTTCCCGGTCGAGGCCGATTTTTGTTGTGCAAATCTCGCGGACCATCCAAAGAGGTCGAAATCTTGATGTCGTGCTCGCCGCAGAAGGCCAGGAACTCTGAATTAATCAGAGCCAGATTCGTGGCAATAACGAATTCAATTTGTTTATCGGCTTTGCGGCGTTCGGCTTCGCCAACGATGTGGCGAATCAGGTCGGGATTGAGGAGAGGCTCGCCTCCCTGAAACTCGATTTTGATATATGGAGAAGGAGATCGGAACGCGAGGCCGAGAGCGGCGTCGGCGTCGGCCAACGACATATCGAATTGCAGTTTATTGTCGGATTGTCGCGAGACTTGGCAATATTGACAGCTATGCTCGCATCTCAGGGTAACGACAAACATATGCAAGCTCGTGAAATTGGCCAGACGCGCGTAGCGAGTCCGCACCTTGATCGCGAGTAGGTCGGACGCAATCGCTGTGGTGTCGTCAGTCAGAAAATGTCTAGCGCGTAGTTCCGTGTATACAGGATCATCGGTTGATAGCTGGTGGTTTATCAGCTTTGGAACAACATCCTTACCGAGAACGAGATACTCTCCGGCGAGATTCGTAGCGACGTAATCATGATCATTGAGTTCGGTGAATCGGAATGGCAGAAGTCGGTAATTCGGGGATCGTGGTTTATATGATGCGATCTGATGGAACTCACTCATCAGCGATCAAGCCTGTCTTTGAAAAGGCATGGGCCAAAATTAGGTTGCGAATTGGCTCGGTTTCAGCCTTGAGCTTGAGACGCAAATCTTGATCGAGCACCTCTTTCTTGAAGTTATCCACGTGGGCGTCGGGTACCGAGATAAGTTTGTCATCGAAGTTTAAGTGACAAACGATCTGGCCCTCGCACAATTGAATGTCTGAGGTGAATCGGTCAAGAAACCTGTAACACGCCATTTTGACGGCATCGACGGAGAAGACCGCTGAATCGAAGGTAACATCAATCTTCATAAGAACGGCTTATGACTTAGGGACTATTGAACCGTTTGGGCGAGCCAAATGAGCCCGTCTATTTAGGACGAAGACTGGTGCGACGTATGAGACGCATGGGAAGCGTGCGATGCGTGCGAAGAATGCGACGCATGCTGCGCGTACAGAAGCCCCTGGTCCGAAAGTTTCAAGAGGAGAGTGTGCTCTTCGCCATCAATTACGTACTTCTTAGCGAACGCCTGGTCGGCAGCGGAAGGGGTCGCGGCGAGATTCTCCAGTTTCGGCTGACCCGCAGTATCGATACTAGCCTTTACTGCATTTCCGGCTAGGGCTGCTGCTGCTACACCCACAGGCACAAGGAACTTGTAGGGCTTCATGGCTGGGCACTCTCCTGATAAGCCGCGAGGACTAGCTAGAACCCTTATATGCCTAATTTATAGAATTGTCACTTTATATTCCTGGTAACCCACGGTCTACCGCAACGCCTCATTGAGAATAAAAGCCAATCGGATTCCCGCTTTCTGAAGCTGCAAGTCAGTAGCCCGCGCAGCAGCCTGAAAGTAATCTGTTCCAAGATCGAGCCCCCCGCCGGGGGGCAGCGCACCGTATACCAGTTTCTGAGCTACTGCATGGCTTTCCAGTGCCCAATCTTCGGCCGTTCCCTCCGTGAACGCTCTGATGTTCGAATCCGTCAGATCAGCGTCGAGCCGATTGGCGTAATTCTCTGGATCGGGATCAATGCGTTCAATGAGCAACGTGTCCCAAACAGTGTGGAGGTTTGCCTTCTCGCCGTAGAATGTGACACGTACATCGTTTCCACCCCTGTCGTGATCATCGGCGCAGTGCAGCGGCTGGTGCAGGTCCGCAACGAAATGCACGACAAACTTCAAGGCTTCTTCCTTAGCCTCTGGAGTGGATGCGTCATCCCGGAACACCGCGACAAATCGGTCGATTGCGACGGTAATACAATCGCCATTAGGACAATCCCTGGCCGCGTCAATCGCTGAAACATTCAGTGGAATATCGATATAGTGCCACGGAGCCGTTTCTGGTCGGGAAGACCGGATTTCATCTGCCCATGTCGAAACTTCCGCCAAGGAGACCTTGAGGCCAAGAATCTGCCGTACACGTTCACGGGTCTTCATGGTTAAGTGACTCTCCGCGATGGTCGCAACGACTCGATGTCCCTCCTGTCCCCAGCCGAGAGCGTTGCTCGCGACGACTAGCATGAGGGCAAACGCAGCAGCCGCTCGGCCCAGCCGGAAAGCTTTTCCATTCATGTGGCACTCTCTGCCAGCTACCGTTGATCGCGATAGCTTGACCGATAGTCGAGATGAGCGTATGTAGGGCGCAGTAAGCACCGTCCTTGAATACCTGCGAAGGAGCCGCTATGTCAATTACACGCGCGACGTGCTTGACCGCGATTGTCGCCATCTGCCTAGTCGGGGCAAGCGGCACATTCTTGGGCCAGGGCAAGAAGCTCACGACGACGGAAGCAAAGACTCACATCGGCGAGCAAGCTACGGTCTGCGGCAGGGTAGCTGGTGGACGCTATGCCGCAAGCACACGCGGCAAGCCGACTTTTCTAGACCTCGACAAGCCCTATCCCGGCCAACTATTCACTGTACTGATCTGGGGAGAGAATCGCGCCAAGTTCGGAACGCCCGAGGAAACATATCGAAACAAGACTGTCTGCGTTACCGGGCGGATACAATCCTATCGCGGCGAACCGGAAATCATCGCTTCTGATCCGGCGCAGCTATCAGCGAATGCCCCTTAGCCCTTCACTCCGCTTCAGCCACGCCTCCAATTCCGCAACTTTCACCCGATAAAACGTAGACGGTTCGCACACTTCGACCCGCAGGGTACCCGTATCTAGGGACGCTTCTCGACTCCATTCGCTTCGCCTGTATTGCTGTAAAGCGAACGCTCCTGCCTCGTACAAACTCTCCGCTGTAACTTCGGCCAGATGCTCTACGCCCTCCCGATCACGGAAGCTCACAACGCACTTGCGCCCGTTCGCCATCTAGCGCATGATAGCATGGCTTTCGCTTTCTATTCGCTTAAAGTCTTGGGGATTCAAGGCTGGATCGTTTGCTGTTCGGTCAGAAGGGCAGATTCGCCACGTTGTAGACCGTCATCTTGTGCCCGACGCCTATCTCACGCATCATTGCTGCAAGTAGGAGGGCAAATGCGAAAGTTCTTGGCTGGCACCGCATTCGGCGCAGTTTCCATAATGCTGCTTCTTCTATCACCGCACGGCAAGGCCGCGCAGCAGGCACCTAATCCTAATGAGCGCACGATGACCATCCTCTATGATCCAAAGACGCTTGGGGCATTGCAGCGTTCCGGCGGACTAAAGGTTATGTGGTGGAAAAACGGGGATAAGTTTGTGTCGCTAGGGGAGCCAAGATGGCTCATTCCAGCCAAAGTAAAGCCGCAAATCTGGGGAGAAGGCACCGGTACTGAATACTACTATTTCGATCAGATCACGGGACAGAAGGAGGGGCCGTTCAAGCCTGACACCAAGCAATAGCGACGCTCCCTATTGGACTCGCGGGAAATTCAGCTTGGCCTCTGCCTTGAGCTTCCTTATCCGCTCCAAAACTTCAACGCCTGTCAGAATATTCTTTTCGGCCAGTATCTCGAAGATCGCTTCCGTCAGCAGCATATTCTGGTAAGCAATCATCTCAACCGATGCGGTGACGTTGCCTTCTTTGGAATCCATTGTTGGGCGGCCCTCCATTTGACGTTTAACAGAATGGGGTACATAACCTGTAGAAGACCGGGCAGTCAAGGACCGCGTTCGCTGAAGAGGTTCATCCCTGTCGTAGTAAGGACTCCTTGTCAGCGCCGGTTTGCAGACTGAGGAAGAATTCGAATGACGGGCCTAGGACTCGGCCGGAGAGTCGCCCTCGTTACGGGCGGGTGTGCCAATCTTTCCCATCGTCAGATCGCGGAGTGTCTTGCTGTCTTGCTCCGCTATGGCTTGATGCCATGATGAGTCGCGCGGGCTCTGTTTTTCAGGGGATGCTTGTTCCTTTGGCATAGGTCACTCGACTTGTCTACCCCAGGGCGGATCAGATGCAGAAGACTATCTCATCTGTCCTGGTGATTTCTGCACTCAACGACACACAAATCCCTGCGTGCCCGTGCGATTATGTTGCAGAAAATCTCTCCCATTTGCGCCAGTTTTCCACAGGCAACACGTTTTCCACAGGGGCCCACGGGCACTTCCTATTGACGGACCACTGCGCCAGGGGCGTAGCATCACTTTTCTGCCACAACCTAACCCTCCGGGGCTGAACATGGCAAGCGCAGCCAAAGCTCTCGCTGTAGAACACGTTGAACGTCGCCGCAGCCCGCGTCTGCCTAACAAGGTGACGTTTATGGTATCCGGGGAGTCCACAGAAAAGCAGTCGTTTCGAGAACGGGCGACTACAATTTCCATAAGCGCTCACGGGGCACTCATCGCCTTGACCACGCAGGTAGCACTCGGACAGAAGCTGCTTTTGATAAACCCTAAGACTTGGAACAGGCGAGAAGGCCGTGTGATCCGCCTAGATGCACGTCAGGGTGAGTGGACTCAAGTGGCTATCGAGTTCGCGGAGCCTGCTCCCGGATTCTGGCCCGTTGGGTATCCGCCCAGGAAATCATCCCCCGCTTAACCTGATTTTTACAACCACCTTGACAGGGAGCGTTCTTGGTCTGCTTCAAAGGAGCGCGAAATTATCTACTCGTAGGTGCAAATGGCAGTTATCTGTACGATCTTCGCACAACAAAGCATTTCGGTCTGCATCATCTAACCACCCGAAGAAAGCAAGGCTGAACGGAGATGGGGTCATTGCACGGTTAGCAGGCGCTTGATCGTCGATATCAAGACCCTGCCCGCTTCCGCCTTCGGAACAAACGCACCCTCCAATAGGCCAGCCATCCCAGACGCATCACGGGTTGTGTAGTAGCTGCTTATGAAAGCCAATTTGCCTAGCTAATCGCGCTATGTAGATGACGCGCTCGTACTTGTCGCCTACGACACAGACACGAGGTCAGCATACCTCGATAATTTTCCCTTCGCATCGGAGGCGGGGGAATGGTCAAGGACAAAGGGACAATCGGGGTAGATGCGTCGGAAGAAGTCGTGAACGCATTTGAGGCCGGTATCGTTTTCGGACGAATGGTGGAAAATAGGCGGCCAAAGCGTTCCCCGCTGTGGTCAGAGGACGAATGGCGTCAAGCCTTAATCAAAGCGGTCGGGAAGAAATCAGAACTGTCCAAAGCGTTAGCGGGCTTTCTGAACGGCGCATCGTCGGTCAGTCGCGCAGGACCACGCTGAGAAGCGAGTTATTGATCTTCAGCCCGCCGTTGTATTCGATGAACCCCAGTTTCTTGAACTTGTTCATGAAAAAGTTTACCCGCGTGCGCGTCGTACCGATCATCTCGGCCAGCACGGTCTGAGAAACCTTGGGAAGCGTCAATGCCTGGCTGGGTTTGCCATAGCGGGCGAGCAGCAGCAGGTTCGCGCCAGCCGTTTCTCGCTGGAGTTGAAGAGCTGATCGATCAGATCCTCCTCGGTCTTGATGCTCCTCGTAACCATGTAAGAGATGAACCGGTCGGAGAACTCATGCTCGGCGTGAAGGAGGCGAAGCATTTCGTCTTTCTCAATGACCAGAGCGTTGCCCGGACTCATCGTCATCGCAGTCGCGATCCACAGCGGCTGGCCCACCAGGCAGGCTTCGCCCAGAAAATCGCCCGGCCCGAGAATGGCCACGACCGCCTCTTTGCCCGCGGCGGAGGTTACGGAGACCTTTACGCTGCCCTCTTGAATGTAGAACACCTGCCTGGCGGGCTCACCTTGGGAAAAGAGCGTTCGCCTCTTGCGGAAGTCGATACGTTTCTTTGAAACACCGGCAGAATTGAGAAACGCAGACACCTCACGGCCGGTTCCATTCTGGGGTTTTGACGCTGGTTATAGCCTCAATCCAAGTCGAAAGTGGCTGCCGGTTAGGTTCAGGCTCGTTTTGCGTTGCAACGTTGGAACAACCTGGGCGCGAACCAATCTTGCCCCAGTATGCTCTCCGTTGTCCTCGGCCAACCTAGTTTGGGGCTGCCCAACAGCGACTACCTTGTCGGAATCCTTAATGTCGATGGATGGGAGTGCTACTATCCTTTTAGTACCGGCTCGCAGAATATCCGATCCTAAAACAGGGTCTTAGCGTGAGTTACTTCGCCGATCACTACTCGGATTTCAGGTGGCCTATAGCTGACGGTCGAAACCCCGGCCTACGGCTTCCACAATGGGGAGCTCTTCACGCAATCGGCGCTCACTTCAGTGCCAAAAAAGAGCCTGCGATCGTCACAATGCCGACGGGTTCTGGGAAGACAGGAGTGCTTATAGGAGCGGCATTTCTCCTCCGCGCACAGCGGGCTCTCGTAATTACACCCAGCCGAATCGTACGAGAGCAGATAGTGGAAGAATTCAAGCTGCTGCGCGTTCTAAAGAAACTTGGAGCTGTTGAAGCCGGTCTTCCGACGCCGTCCGTCCATTCCATCATTCGCACAGTCCAACAGGACCAGTGGACCGGACTATCCCAATTCGATGTAGTAGTCACTCTTCCGAACAGCATTAGCCCAGGCATAGAGGGAGTATCGGGACCACCGGCTGATTTTTTTGACCTCATCCTCGTGGACGAGGCACATCACGGACCCGCACCGATATGGACCGCCTTGCTTCAACGAGTCAGCGCGGCAAAGCAAGTGCAATTCACAGCTACTCCCTTTAGACGCGACCGAAGGGAAATCACTGGGAAGCTGATCTACACGTATCAACTCCGTGACGCTTATCGGGATGGTGTTTTCGGTCAGCTCGAATACCAAGCCGTCTTGCCCCAGGCCGGGCAAGACCCAGATGTGGCAATTGCTGACGCGGCAATCGCACAGCTTGGTACCGATCGCCAACGCGGTTTGGATCACCGGCTAATGATTCGCACCGGAACTAGGGTCCGCGCTCGCCAGTTGCTGGCTTTATACCGGAGCCGGTCCAATCTCAGGATCAATTCGCTAACCGGCGACCACACACTCGGCCACTTACGTAGGACTGTCGATCAGCTTCGCGCTGCAGAACTTGACGGCATCGTCTGCGTCGACATGCTGGGCGAGGGATTCGACCTTCCTATTCTAAAAGTCGCAGCCCTACATAGCCCGCATAAGTCTCTCGCGATCACCCTCCAGTTTATAGGGAGATTCGCCAGGACGACGGCGGAACACTTGGGAAGAGCGACCTTCTTCGCGCTGGCGTCGGACATGGAGATTGAGCGGGTGAAGCTTTACGCTGAAGGCGCGGTTTGGGAAGAGATTATCCCCAACCTGAGTGGTCGACGTGTCGAACAGGAAGAGACCGTGCGAGAAACCCTGTCAACTTTTGTCGGCTCCGAGGACAACGATCAGGACGACGAGGTTGATCTGTCACTTCACTCTTTGAGACCAACTCACCACGCAAAGGTATACAACGTCGGTACCGAGTTTGATATCACACGTGAGATCCAGTTCCCCGGTGCAATCAGCCCGGTACACACCTTTTTGAGTATCGAGAACTCGGCCGCGATTTTCGTAGTGCGCAGCGAATCCCGGCCCGAATGGAGCACAACCGACGACTTTGACTCAGAGGAGTATCACCTAGTGGTCAATTATTACCATCGAGATACGGGATTGCTTTTCATTTGCTCCTCGTTCCGAGCCGATGCCTTTTACGAGCACATTGGTCTTCAGTACCTTGCAGGTGTAGAGAATGCTCGCCTAAGGGGACCTTCGCTCAAAAGGCTCAACAAGGTCCTGCTCGATTTGGATAACCCACGTTTCTTTAATATTGGCATGCGCAAGTCCGTCATGGGAGACAACAGCGAGGCCTACCGCATCATTGCCGGCTCCAACGCGAGTGAAGCCATCGATCCAAGCCTCGGCCGCACGTTCCGCAGAGGCCACTTCTACGGGACCGCTGAGTCCGATGGAGAACGTGTCACAGTGGGACTCAGCAGCTCTGCCAAGCTCTGGAGTAGTGAAAAAACACGCATTCCGGAGCTCCTCGAATGGTGTAGCCAACTGGCTCGTAAGATTGCGAGCGATCGTGACCCCCGAACCCAAAGTGGATTGGACTTGCTATCCACCGGAGAAGACCTCTCCAGTATTCCAGAAAACGTCGCGTTCGCGGACTGGCACCAACATGTTTTCCAACAGCCGGTCAGGGTACGCTACTCAAATCGAGAGGGACATATCACCACCGCACAGCTGCTCGATTTGGACCTGAGAATTGATTTCGACCACAGCGATGCCCATCGCGTCACGTTTGTGATTTCGCATTCAGCTCTGACATACCGTGCACAGTTTTCGCTTGAGACCGATCGATACATCCACGAAACTGACGACAACGACACGGAGGTGATTGTCGAAGACCAGGGTATGACACTTGAAGATTACCTGAACTACTTTCCGCCCGTCTTCTTCACCGTCGATTTTGCGAGTTTCCAAGCGGGGAATTTCTTTGCACCCACAATAGTTGGCGGTCAGCCGTTTGATCTACAGCGGTTTGAAGCGGTTGATTGGACTGAGGCCGCTGTCGACATTGAGCACGAGTTTGGAGACCCGACCGCCCGCGGAAGATCGATTCACGCGTACTTGCGTGACCGCTTGGTCGCGTCGGATGCCGTGGTCGTGTTCTACGACCACGGTTCCGGAGAAATTGCAGATTTTCTCAGCTTCACAGAAACGAACGAGGACAAAAGAATCTCGCTATACCACTGCAAGGCGTCTTCGGGCGAGGTTGCGGGGCGACGTTTGGACGACGCGTACGAAGTCGTAGGGCAATCCATAAAATGCGTCCACTGGAGCAAGCCGCAAGCCCTACAAGCTTCCGTGACCAGACGGTCCACTGAAAGGGCAAATGCCTCTCGTTTTGAAAAGGGCGGCGTAGAAGCTCTAAGAGGATTCCTTGACCCAGCCATGCGACAGCGAATACTTTTCGAATCTGTTATCGTCCAGCCCGGTTTCAGTAGAGCTCGGCTCGACGAACGTATCGGGGCCTTACTGGCTGCCGCTGACGGATTCCTTTACGATTCTGGTCCCTTCGCCAGATTACGTGTACTTGGGTCCGAATGACCGTTTGGCTAAGCGCCCATCGTGAAGGGTTGGCCGCGTGTGGCGATAATCAAGTCATTTGTTGAGCCGGCACGAGGCGAATGGGCGGCGAAGCGAAACTCAACCGCCAGCTACGTGACCAGAGAAAATCTGGCTGCGTTACTGCGCTTCATCGAGCATCGGAGAGAAACACTAGTCTTTCCAATTGCGCATCGTCGCATCTGGCGCGGGAAAGGCGAGATTTCGGGCTAGAAGTAGTACTCAGAAAGATAATAACGACTGGTTGGCGGAGAAAGTTGAATTCGAACTGTCGAGTGGTTTCGCCAGAACTTCGTGCTTTTTGGCCCCAAAAAAACGCTGTCTTAAGACCGCAATTCAACCAGAGAATGCGAAACAGCGAAAACTGACCAAACTGAATGCCTAGGGGGATGAGATTCGAACTAGCGGTTGGTTCCGATAAATGGCGATTATCATCGCGGTCTCTTGCATCTGATCACGTTAAGCGGGGGACCACTTCTTGGGCGGATACCCAATGGGCCAGAATCCGGTGGCGGGCTCCACGAACTCGATAGCCACTTGGGTCCACTCACGCTGACGCGCATCTAGGCGGATTACACGGCCTTCTCGCCTATTCCAAGTCCTAGGGTTTATCAAAAGGAGCTTTTGTCCGCATGCTACCTGTGTGGCCAAGGCGATGAGTGCCCCATGAGCGTTTATGGAGATTGTAAACGCCCGTTCTTGAAACGACTGCTTTTCTGTGGACTCCCCGGACACCACAAACGTCACCTTGTTAGGCAGACGCGGGCTGCGGCGACGTTCCCTGTGTTCTACAGCGAGAGCTTTGGCTGCGCTTGCCATCTTCAGCCCTCCATTCACTCAATAGACCATAGCTGGCTGCACGCTTTTCGATTTTTGCCTCTCCGACCCAAGTTGGCGTATTGGCTTTCCCGGAGGGGTTAGCTCGAGGCGGAAAAGTGATGCTACGCCCATGGCGCAGTGGTCCGTCAATAGGAAAGGGTCCGTGGGCCCTTGTGGAAAACGTGTTGCCTGTGGAAAACTGGCGCCCGCCGCATGTCTGGGGCCCTTTTATTTTTCCTCGAATGATTCAGTTCAGCGTGATCCGCTGGGCATAGCCGATCCGGAGGTTTGCGCTGGCAGTACGTGATTCGCCCTAAGGACACCGCGAGATCATGCGCCGCCACGGCCTATTGCGCGATGGTCGGCGCTCAAACATCTACCCCCAATAGGCTCCCGCTTGGTTGCGATTGCCGTCGTCGGAGAAACAGGAGAGCGCCGAGGCTCGGTTTTCGAAAACCGCGACATCCGCGTCATAACGCTGGCGCATCACCACCAGATGATGACCGTCGGACGGTAGACTCGCGCTCAGGGCCGCGTGTCGAAAAACATATAAAGCGCTACGATCCGGCCGTCCCGCACGATGACGAAGTCCCTCCCGGAGTAAGCCGGCACTTCACCAGGGCGTCCCGATATCCATGGAACCATCCCCGCATCGCAATATTCCTGAGGAGCGGCAGTCACTTGATATCGAAAGTCACGATGAGTCGCCTTGACCGCGCCCGCGACGCGATCGATCTCGTCGCGGCCACGAATAGCGCCCTTGCTGGGATCGTAGAACACGCCATCTTCGGCCCAGAGTTCGTCGATGGCCGCGCGCCGACGCGCGGGATCGTTTTCACCGAAGACGTCGCGAAGATTTCGGATCAGTAAGTTCGATATGCTATTAGACATGTGTCGCCTCCTCGATTCTTAACCAGGCCCCGAAAAATCGCCCGATGGATGGTCATCACTCTCACCACTGACGATTCTTACCCCATCGAAACCTTGCCTCGTCCTCGCCTACATAGTCAGGATCAAGATAGATGTGCAGGCTCGATATTCGGTCATCTCGAAACTTGAATACGTTGCAGAAACGCCCGCCAGGAGTTTTGCCGCCTGCCCACGACTTGCCAGACATTCTGCCCTGTGACGTGCCTTCAACGATGAGATAGTCGGCTGAAGGAATGAAATTCAAACGGTCATAGTCGTGTTGAATATATTCCAAGACGCCTTCGAATCCTTTAACCATGTCAAGAAACGAATTCCGTCCAAATCCAAATCCGAATTTAGGGAAGTAAATTTCCGCATCTTCATCGAACAGTTCAAGAACGTCCGGGCGTCCCTGGTCAGCTCTGGTAAAATATTCGCGAGCGATCTTGATCTTCTCTTGATCATTCGCAACCATTCGTTCTCCTTTCTTTTTTCAGCCGATGCCCTGAAGAAGGGCAGGCGAGATTGGCCTCATCTGTCAGGAGAGCTCTAAGCACCGTTGCGGGGCCCGCCTAGCAGTTGCGTCTCCCACAAGGATACAGAACCAGATGCGCCGGCATGGTCGATAAAAAGCTGAGCGACTTCTTCGAGGCGCTCAGTGCGCGCCCAATCTCGCTGAAGTTCTCCCGCCAGGCCAAGCCAAGTAATGGGTTGAGCCCCCGCGGCTGCCATGCGGCGGACTGCCATATCGTGCGCCTCAGGCGAGACGCCGCCCGAGGCGTCGGTGACCACGTACACGTCGTAGCCGTCGCCCATCGCGTGGATAGCAGGCATTGCCAGACACATCTCCGTCCAGAGTGCGGCTATGACCAGCTTCTTCCGGCCCGCCTTCTTCACCGCCTCGACGACCCGCCGATCTTCCCAACAGTTGATGAAAGTACGGTTGATCGTTTTCTGATCCGGAAAAACTGCCTGCACCTGCTTGAAAATCATTCCGCCGCGTTCCTCATTGACTGTGGTGAGAATCGTCGGAATGCCATATATCTTCGCTGTTTTGGCCAGAGCTGTGACGTTGTTGATCACCATTGTGGGCTCGTGACTGTGGACGTTTGCCAACTGGAAAGGCTGGTGGTCAACGAGGAGAAGGACGCAATTCTCCGGTGTCAGAAGAGCATCGAGACCAACTTTCGTGAACGTTTGCATGATGTATTCCTCCCTATATCTGCGCAATGCCGCCGTCGGCGAAGAGCACGATGCGGGTTACGAAGCTTAAATCGTCGAAACCAGGAAGACGGGTTGATAGATCGACACTAGATCGTTGCCCGCCTCGACGCTTAGCATCAAGTTTTGCCATGGCCGTCCTCTCTAAAAGCGATACGTAATCCGTGGACAGATGTAGCTTTCAGTGGTCGTTGCGTGGACTGACCGTTCTTCGAACCGCCCGTTGAACACAAAGATGTAGTCGAGATGTACGGAAAGGTGCGGATTTAGCGTCCATGCAACTTCCACAATCGGCCGACTTCCTTCGTATCGCCCCGGTACTCCGTTGCTCGGAACGATCAGATTCCCAGGAATTCCGTACAATCCGTCTTGCTCGCTTTCGCGCCAGTAGAAACCCCATCCGGTCGAAACGGAGACATTTCGTCGCGGAGCCAGCGTCAGTGTCGGTTCGAGACGAATCGAATTGCTCGGCCCGAGCAGTTGTGCGCGTCCCGAATACTCACCACTCTGAAAGAAGGAGTTAAAGGTTCCAAGATTCGGACTCGATCGGTTCCGGTCTCCACTCGCAACGTCGAAGTCAATCCTGACGCGGGGATTCCATCGACCAGTGAATCCGCGCGATGCTTCGACCACGCCTCTCCAGGCGCGAATGCTGCCTCCACCGAAGGTGCCAAATTGGTACATGCCTTCGAAGTCGTACGCCCACAGTCCATCTCGCCAGAGTCTGGCTCCCAAGGTATGACGCAGTTCGTTGGCGACACCTTTGTCGAAGCCTGCGTTTTGCCGATCCCAGCCGAGGTAGTAAGCGTCGACTGATGCGTGCTCAAGTACAGTGTGCGTAACGTAGGCGCCCCAGACGCTAAATTGGCGGTGCGACGAGTCATCGAATATGCCCGGTGTCGTCATCACCGGTCGTGCTGCCCAAGAATCAAAGCGCCATGCTCCGGTTTGTGCGATCGCGCGCACGCCGTCGAAGCTTAAGGGAACGTTCGGACCTTCGCGTAGTGCATACAGGCGGCCGGACCCAATCGCGATCTCCTGGCGGCCTACTCGCACGCGTACGGCTACGCCAGGTCGTTGAATGATCTCGAACTCCAAGAAACCCTGATGCAAATCCAACTTCTCCTCGTCGATGACCGGTTGTGGGCCACCGACGCGACCGTCCTCGAACGAGCTGTTCAACTCGGTCCACAATCTGAAACGCGAGTCCACGTGTATGTCCGCATGCAGCAAGTACCGCTGCAAGAGGTATCCGTTCGGACTAGGCACGCTCAAGCCAAAGTCCTGGTTGCCAAACCTCTCGTACGACTCGCGCGCCTCCCCTCCGAATGAAGCGAACATTCCGCCACCTAACCGCACGTACTTGACGATGTCCCATGGATCGGTGCGGCGGTTCGGATCGCTCAGGAATTGCCAGTTTTCGTCATACGTCGGCAGCGGATACTTGCGCCCCGGGTCCGGCGTCGGAGTTTGGGCCGCGGCTGGTGAAGCCGCCAGAACGGCCGACGCGACGAGAACAAAGGTGCAGCAGCGCGAGAACATTTCAGTCTTGCTCCACGAACGATCGACACGCGGCCACGCGCTCAGGTCCCGCGTTCGACGCTCGAATGGAAGATTCGCGCTCCGAAAATTGACAAGAGTCGCTTTCGCATGCGGGCCTCGAAGAATTCTTGACGCCGTATAGCCCGAAATATCGCCCTTGCGACAATTCGAGTGTGCCGCGTCGTCGGTGGCCCCCGCAGTCAGCGCACTTGAGCGAAGCTCTTGCGCAACTCAGCGACGAACAGCTCCGGTTGCTCAAACGCGGCAAAGTGACCGCCTTCCGGAACCTCGTTCCAGTAGAAAAGTTTCGAATAGGTCCGATCGCCCCACGGCTTCGGCGGTGCGAAAAGGTCGCCTTTGAAGACGCTCACCGCGACGGGCATTTCGAGCGGCATGCGGACGAAATCCTTCGCGAAGCTCTCGTAGTACAGCCGCGCGGATGATGCCGCGGTGTCGGTCAGCCAATAGAGACTGATGTCATTCAGCATGCGATCGACGGAGATCGCCTCCGCCGGATCACCCTTGTTGTCGCTCCATGCCTGAAACTTTTCGTAGATCCACATCGCTTGCCCGACCGGCGAGTCGGCAAGACCGTACCCAAGTGTTTGCGGACGCGTCCCCTGGATCGACGCATAACCAGAACCGTCGCTCCCATACTTGACGAGCTGGGCCAGCGCCGCTTGTTCTGCCGCTGTGTACCCACCGGGCGGTGGTGGTGGTGGCGGAAAGAGAATTGGAAGGTTCAGATGAATCGCGGCAAGCCCCGGCTCCCGCTGCTTCGCCATCCAGCTCGTCACTCCCGCGCCCCAATCGCCGCCTTGTGCGACGTAGCGGCTGTAACCGAGGCGTGCCATCAGCGCGGCCCAGGCGTTCGCGATGCGCGGAAGGCGCCAGCCCGGTTCGGTTGGCTTGTCAGAAAAACCAAAACCGGGCAGCGAGGGGATAACAACGTGAAAGGCTTCGTCGGCTTTACCGCCATGGGCCGTAGGGTCCGCCAGAGGTTCGATTACTTGCAGAAACTCGATGATCGATCCAGGCCATCCATGCGTAAGCACGATCGGCAAAGCATTCTCGTGCTTCGAGCGGACGTGAATGAAGTAGATGCCGAGACCGTCGATTTGCGTGCGAAACTGCGGCAGCCCGTTCAGAGTGCTCTCAACACGACGCCAATCGTAGTGGGTGCGCCAGTATTCGACGAGCGCCTGTGCTTTGGCCAGCGGAACTCCCTGAGACCAGTCCGCTACCGGTTCCTTGTCCGGCCAACGAGCATCGGCAAGCTTCTTTTTGAGGTCGTCCAGTGCCGCCTGCGGTACATGGACTTTGAAAGGCGTCACGTCCTTCGTAGCTGTGGGTAACACGAACTGCTCAACCTTCATGCCGCTGCCCTTCAAACTTAACGATCCAAGCCCCGCTGGGACTATGCCAGCTACACCGGTTGCGGCAGCCGCACCTATGAAGTTGCGTCGCGAGATTGTGGGTGCCCCTACTCCCGTTCTGTTTTCAAAGTCGTTGTTCATGGATTCCTCCCGCAATAGCGAATCCGGTTCAAACGCGAATCGTGGCGAAACAGGCGCGCAATTCGCGAACGAAGGCTGCTGGCTGCTCGAATGCCGCAAAGTGGCCGCCCTTGGGCAACTCATTCCAGTAGATAAGCTTGGAATAATCCTTTTCTGCCCAACTGCGTGGTGCGCGGAAAATCTCCCGTGGGAAGACACTCACACCCACCGGAAGATCGATCTTGCCGCCAACATAGCTGGCCGGATTGTTCTCCCAATAGATTCGGGCTGACGACGCTGAGGAATTTGTCAACCAATACAGCGATATGTCGTCGAGCATCTGGTCCTTCGTAAGTGCGCTTTCAACGTCGCCGTCGTGGTCCGTCCAGGCGTTAAACTTCTCGTATATCCACGCCGCCTGCCC
>Ga0206939_10057_pt1 | contig 33438 bp, 28 predicted proteins | sample Alteio_BWOrgHeat_10_FD_152921 | JGI IMG/M metagenome (GOLD analysis project Ga0206939, IMG submission 152921) | Enriched cells from forest soil in Barre Woods Harvard Forest LTER site, Petersham, Massachusetts, United States -... | ecosystem: Environmental > Terrestrial > Soil > Temperate forest >... | reverse complement strand
TTTATCAACCGTGCCGACCAGCGCCGCCGTCAGTTGTGCCGGTATGATCGTGCCATGAGCCGAAACCAGTGTCACGCTGTAGTCGCCGCTATGGGCCAGCGTGTAGCCGCTATTGACTGTCAGCGTGCTGCCGTTGGTGCCGAGAACGTCCTTCGACGCATAAGACTCGGACAGGTTCGTCAGGGTGTCGCTGTATTGCAGGCCTGAGTATGTCGGCAATGCCGTCGACGACGTCGTGCCGTTATAACCTCTGCTATCTGTTGCCGCCGTGATCGTCAGCAGTGCGGGGGTGATAACAAAGTTAGCGCCGGTGTAGACGACATTATAGTTGGCAAGCGATGCAAGGGTGCCTTCGTTGATTGCGTATGTGCCAACATCTTCACCCGGTGCGCGGGCCAGGGCGAACGTATCGCCGTGGAGCAGCGCGCCGGTGGTGATCTGGTAGGTCAGCGTCGGGTCAGCAACACCGTAAGCTATGCTTTGCGGGTTCGCCTTAACATCCAGAGCGTACTTCTGGCCGGAAAGAACCAGCTCGGCTACGTTTGTATTCGAGTTCGTTTTTGTCGTCTGGTCATAAGCTGCGCCGGTGTAGAAAACCTGCTGCAGTGCGGTGTTAGCCGACGCTTCAGGTTTATTCGCTCCAAGCCATAGGCCGCCGCCAGTGGAGATAACCGAGGTCAGCGTGCTGCTGCTGGTTTTCGAGCTGGCAGTCGCTTCCGCTGTGCCCTGTACGCCCGCGCCGCCAACGACGATATCGCCCTTGGAATGCAGTTTCAGCGTCGTGTTCGCCGTCGTGTTGAAGCTGGTGCCGCTGTTATAGGAAGCGTTTGCATCAGCAGAGATCCCGTTTGACAGCGTGATGGCGCCATTCGTGCCATCAGCGGTCACGTTGACGGTGGTTGTGGCCGGGAAGTTGGTGCCGCTGTTCGTCGTCTTGGCGGAAGAGGCCTGCACAGAAACAGCGCCGCCAACCGTCACACTGGAAGTGGTCGATGCAATGTTAACGGAGGTAATGGAATCAAAGTTGTCCTGATCCGTATCCTTGGCTGTGTCGGTGACCGTTCCACTGACGCTGACCGCGTTCTTGGCGGACAGGGTCGTGTTGGCCTGGGAATAGCTTGACGGATCGTTGTTATCGAGATTGGTCACGTTAACGTTGCCGGCGACGGTTAAAGCCCCCGCTGAATTGACGTTCAGCGTCGACAGTCCGCCCGCGCCGACCGTGCCATCACTGACCGTCAGGTTCTTGGTCGTAATGTCAGTGTTGCCGGTACCGGTCGTGGTGAGCGTCAGCGTGCCGACTGAACCATCGGACTGGCCGCTGCCATCGGCAAGGTTAATCGCGAGATCGCCGGTGGCGTTGATGCCGCCGTTGGTCGCCGCAAGTGTAATGTTACCGTCGGTCGTGGTGATGGCCGCGGTCGTCAGGGAACCGTTGTTCGCAGTGACGCCGACTTTGCCGCTGGTGGCATTGATCGCGCCCGCCACATTAACCGAAGTCCCGGCTGTGACGCCGATATCACCGCTCGCCGTGGTAATCGCCTGCGTGCCGACCGAGCTGCCGGCCGACTTCAGGGAAACCGTGCCGGAGCTGCCGGTGGAAACTGCGCCCGAAGCCGTCAAAGCGCCGCTGGCAACGCCTGTGCCGCTGGCGTTAGCTGTGATGTTGCCGCTGGTTGAAGTGACAGCGCTGTCAAGCTTGACTGTGCCGTTGTCCGTGCTGACGCCGATGTTACCGGAAGTGGAAGTCAGTCCTGCGACTTCCACGTTGCCTGCGCTACTGCCGGTCGAGCCCTTAATGGTGATTGCGCCTGCGCCGGAGCTGATTGCGCCCGCCAGGTTAACCGACGTTCCGGCATTGACGCCGACAGCGCCGCCCGCCGAGGTTATAGACCCTGCCGCGTTGCTGGTGACTGAACCGCTGTTCGATGTCAGGGTGATGTCGCCGCCGCTGGTGGAGATAGCACCGTCGGCTGTGATGCCGTTCGTTGCCGTCGCGCTGAAGGCGCCGCCGTTAGTGGAGACGCTGCCAAAAGTGTGGACGCCGTCGTCCGCGATAGTGATTGCATTACCAGCGCTTAAAGTCAGGCCGAGCGCGTTGCCCGATGTTGCCGAAATCGCCTGATTTACAACGACGCTGCCTGACGCATTCATAGCGAGGGTAGCGTTGTGGGTGGTGGAAGAGATAGCCGCATCAACGGTGATATCGCCGTTGCCGGTTCCGGTGCCGCCCGTCTGAATGGTCACGTTCGTGCCGCTACCGTGGTTCAGAGCGTTCTCAAGAGTCGTGATGTTCAGGTTGGATGTAGCCGTACCGTTGCCGCCAGTATAAACAGGGTTGTTGGTGCTGCCGGAGTTGCCGAGGCCGCCGCTTGTGCTGGTGATATCGATGTTGTTCGGATCAAGCAACCATGTACCTGCCGCGCCGTTCGCCGCCGAAGCGTCTACGGTGCCGCTGGCATCAAGATAATTTGCGGAAGAGGTTTCAATCAGGCCGCCATTGCCGCCGTTCGTGCCGCCCTTGGCGAAAGCTGTGCCCTGGAAGCTGGTGGCGTTGTCGGACCAGACGGTGACGTTGCCGCCGTTGCCGGTGTCAGTCGCGCTGGCATCAAGCACAGCGCTGGATGTTACTGTCGTCGTCGCCGCGTGAGCAAGCGTGCCTTTACCTTGCGAGTCGCCGCCGACTTTAATGTTACCGCCGCCGTTCGCGCCGGAAACATCGAGCTTGCCGGAAACGGTGACGTTCGCGCCCGCGCCCGTCAGGACGATTTCTCCGTTATGATTGACGAGGGAAGTCGCCTGCACAACGCCGGCATTATTAATGACAGAGTCAACGACGTTGCTGGCCGCAGCCGCCGTCATCAGCACTTTGCCGCCCGGTGTTATGATGGAACCGTTGTTCTCCGCCTTGAGCGTGCGGGAAGCCGTGCCCTGGCTTACCGCCAGGTTGATCAGGCCGTCGCCGTACAGGTCAACGCCGAAGGTGTCGGCAGCACCGAGCTGGATCTTGGCGAGGTTGCCCTGGATAACGCCGTCGTTGCGTACGGAAGGCGCGACCAGCGCAACCAGACCTTCGTTCTCAACGGTGATGGTGCCCTGGTTGACGACGGAAGCATTCGCGTTGCCGGCTTTGTTGAAGCTGAGGTTATTCATGGCGTTGTCAGGGTCGAAAGAGCTGTCAGCAAGGCCCGATGCCGTGGCGATAAGACCTGCCGTATCAACGCTCGCGCCGGGGCCGAAGACGACGCCGTTCGGGTTCATAATGATGACGCGGCCGTTCGAGAGAAGGTTGCCGTTAATATCTGTCAGCTGCTGGGTGGTGGTGATCTGCTCGATTTCGGTCGAGGTCTTGCCCGGCTGGTTGACTTGTACCGTTTGGCCCTGAGCGATATCAAAACCACCGCTCCACTGGATTTTACCGTTCTGAGTGGTCTGGTTGATTGTCGTCAGGTTAGGCGATGTAGCGGTAATGGTCCCCGCCCCGCCGACGAACGTGCCGCCTGCCGGGTTGGCACGGGCCTCTGTCGGCGCACCCATCATCAAAGAAGCTGCAAAGCCATATAGGAAAAGCATGCGGGTGCAGATATTCAGCACCTGTGTACCTTTTTTCCGGAAGCTCCAACGAAATTCTTCTTTTTTGATGATGGGGTTGGTCATGGCTGTTTTTCTCCAAATTAATAGGTTAATTTTTTCTTAACATAAGCTTGTGTATCTTTTTATCATGGGATATGAAAAAAAGAAAGAACAAAGTTTATGTATTTGCTAAATTTTTATTTCAGTAGTCCTAGAACCTCTTTAACACACTGAAAAATAAGCGAGAACCCGTGTCTCCAGTCGAGGCAACGGGCTTGTTCAGAGGCTTGTCAAGCTCGACATAACCAGAGAAACTCTGCTCAAGGTTGAACCGCATTCCAAGACCAGTCGAAGTCAGAGAATCCTCTGAAGATTCGCCGGCACCGGGATTCTGATTATTAACCTTACCGTAATCAATGAACGTATATGCCTGATATGACTGTATAAGTTTATTGTTCTCGACAGGCCCGCCATAACGCAGCTCAGCCACGCCTGCATAACCAGAATCACCGGTAATTTCTCCAGAATCATAGGCACGTCCATAAGTCGGGCCACCTACTGTAAATTCTTCCGAAGCCAGCAGAGGATGATTCGAGATCTGACCGGTGCCGGACACCATCAAAGACAAGAGGTCAGGCAATTGCTGTACGCGGGTTGCCGTTGCGTCGCCTTTCAGGAAATCCTCATGGCCGTTCGCACGGGAGCGGCCGAGGCCATCAGGCGTCGCGCCGAGCCCGGAGATCCCCTGGGTTGCCATTACTTCGAACTGGTTGACGCCCTTGAGGGGGTCCGTCAGGTCAAAGCGCGTACCCGCACGAACCGTGCGTACGCGGTCATCAGCCGTCTGCGTGCCCGCCACATCCGTCACGGAGTCGAGCGCATTAAAGCCGGCAACGAGGTTAAAGTTGTACTGGCGGCTGCGCAGCAGAGGATAGAGACCTTCCAGATCATACATCTGGCTGTCGCCGTGAATAGCGAGAGAGGAAATATTGCCGCCCGGGTCCGAACTCGTGAAAGCCGCGCGTCCCGTTATCTTGGCGCCATCGCTGCCGATCTGTTCTTCATGGGTAATATCCCCGAATTCCAGTTCGCGGGGATCGCTCGCAAGAATGCCGCGCAATGTCGTGCGGTCATGGAGACCGAAGACGTCGTTGAAAGCACCAACCACCGTTCCACGCTCGGGGCCGAGGTATCTGCCGCCGCGATTATCAATGCTGGCGGAACCTTCGAAAGGTTTTTGCTCGACATCGATGATAAGGTCGCCGCCGCCGGTTTCAGCCGATGGCTTGATAAAGCTTTTCGCGGTTATGCCGGGCAGGTCATTGATGAGGAGCAGGTAACGCTCGATCTCTTTCGAGTTGGCGGCCTGTGACGTGTCGATCTGGTCGGCAAACTTCTGGATGAGGCCGTTTTTGTCGGTATAGTTGCCGACAAGCTTGACATGCACGATGCGCCCCTCAACGGCACGCAGGTGAACGACGCCGTCAACAACTTTTTGCGGCGGCAGGATAGCGCGGGAGAAAATGTAGCCGTCTTCACGGTATCTCTTTGTGACGCGCTGCGCGATAACGTTCAGGTCGGCGAAGGAAACCTTCTGGCCCACCATATCTTTGTACATGTCAAACAGGATCTCGGGCGTGTAGACATTCGGCTTGTCCAGAATAACCTTTTTAAGAACAAAGGTCTTAACGGTGCTGAGGCCCTTGCCCGAAGATTCTTCCTTGGGAACAACCACAACATCTTCGAGGCGCGATGGCGCGGTGGTGTTATCTTCTTCCAGCCCGCGCATAATGACGCCGGGGTTTGTGGAAGAGGGCGGTGTGGCCCATGAAACAGCCGGTAAAATAATAACAACGGTCGCGAGCAGTGCCGCAAATAGCTTTGCGCTGGTTTGTGTTCTCATAATTTTATATCCATTGGTGTGATGGTTTAGAATCTGGCTATAAAGTATATGTTTCAAAAGATTTTGCAACAGGGATTATACAATTTGTTGGTACAAATTGTTTTCCAGATATATAAATAGTTAAGTTTGAATTAGTCCGTGGCCTGACTGCAGCACACGGCTTCCTTCGGAAGAAGCTCTGTGACAGAGCCCAAGGGAAATGGCGACATTTTCACTGTCCGCAGAGCGGTGTTGACGGAACGGTGGTCGCTGGCATCAAGCAAATTTCCGTCATCCATAATCCGTTTTGCGTAGATGTGCATAATATCCTCCTGCGTCTGGAGCTACATTGTGCCGGTGAAAGATTAAAGTACTGTAAATGTGATTATACCCGTACGGAGAATTGCTTTTTATCAAGGATTTAAATTGGCCATAGCCGGATCATCGGTGAAATAAAAAGTTTCTAATGCTTGATTCCCGTAGCCTCACCACATACAATTACATACTGCCAAGTTTTTAGGGGAAAAGAAGTTGAAATCTATCCGCACAGTACTATCCGGTTCCGGCCTGAAAACTTTCCTTGGTCTGTTTGCCACTGTAATTATTTTAAATCTGGGCGCCTGCGCGGGGAAAATGCCTGTGCCGGGCGGAACTGAAGATGTTAACGAAACCTGCTTCAGCTCGGTAGCCGACATGCAGAAGCGTATACTGGAAGTGTCTCCGGGTATGCCGGAAGGCCAGGTTCTTGCCCACCTCTGCCGTAAAAAGGAAGCGCTGACACGGCTTGACCGGCGTGAAATCCGCATCGCCCTGCTGGGCGGCGATAACGTATTGTTTTCAGGCATGGATGCCGAGACGGACTCACATCTTATTCAGAGTCTGTACGGCTATAAACTGGCCTACAAGAGCGTCAACCGTAAGCACGGATTCCTCAGCCCCATCAGGATCAGAACGGATGAAACCGGCTTCAATTACACAGTGATGCTCATATTCAGGGACGGCAAGCTGTTTGAAAACCCTATTCTGTCCGGGGGCATTGTGAATAACGTGACAAGCGGGACAGTGTTCGACTTCATAACACCGGGCACGCTTGTCAGTCTCACCCCTATGCCTTAGATAATCATTCCTTAAGTTAGGGAAACTATAGAGCTTTACGCACCTCCCGTTCTTGAATCTTTGATTTTGCGCATGTTTGGTGAAAAAATAGCGTGTAACGGTTTGAGAGCCGCCAAAGGCGGAAAAGGGTTCCATGAGTAAAAAAAGTTTTGTAATCGGCGTCCTGTTTCTGGCTGCAGCCGGTGCGGCGGGATGGCACCTGATCAATGCGGATAGCCATGACGCTATCGGCAAAAAACAAGCCGCCTTCGTCACCGTAGCGCCTGTCGTGCAGAAAGACGTGCCGCTGGAATTAAGCGCCGTGGGTTCCGTCGTGCCCTATCAGAGCGTGACGATACACTCGCGCCTCGATACGCAGATCATAGACGTCAAGTTCCACAGCGGCGACTACGTCAATCAGGGCGACCTTCTCTTTCAGCTCGACGACCGCACGATCAAGGCGCAGATACAGGAGCAGCAGTCAAACCTGGCGCGCGACCGGGCGCAGGAAGAAAACCTGAAGCTGCAATTCGAACGCAGAAAAAAACTGGTGGGCCGCGGCTACGAGACACCGGAAAATCTGGAGATCGCCAAGGCGGCCTATGAAGCGCAGGCTGCCACCGTTGCCGCAACGGCAGCGGCGCTGCAGAACCTGCAGGTGCAGCTGGAATTTACGCGGATCACGGCTCCCATCAGCGGCCGCACGGGCACTGTCAGCCTGACGGCGGGCAATACCGTCAAGGCAAACGACCTGCCTCTCGTCGTCATCAATCAGGTGAAACCTATCTGGGTACAGTTCTCCCTGCCGCAGCATGTGCTTGATAATGTGCGTCAGGCGAAAGCCGCCGGCCCGGTGGCGGCGACGGCGCAGCATGAGGGCGGCAAGCTTGTCGCGGGCGCCCTCGACTATATCGACAACGCCGTCGATTCCACGACAGGCACCTTCGCCGTGCGCGCGCTGTTTGATAACGAGGATGAATCTCTCTGGCCCGGCATGTTCGCCAACACCACGCTGAAAGTGGGTGAAGAAAAAGACGCACTGACCGTGCCGGAGGTTGCCATCCAGCACGGCCCGGACGGAGACTATGTCTTTGTCATCGAGCAGGGCAAGGCCCAGCACCGCGCTGTAAAAGTCGCGCTCATTCAGAAGGACGAAGTTATTATCAGCGACGGCCTCAAGGCAGGCGAACAGGTCGCCATTGACGGGATGATGAAAATCGAAGACGGCGGCGCCGTCGAGATCGCGCCCACCACTGCGCCAGCTCCCGCAGCAGCGGAAAGTAAAAAATGAATATCTCCGCATTCTGCATCCGGAGGCCCGTCTTCACCATTCTGCTGATGGCGGCGCTGTTCGTGGGCGGCATCGCGGGTTACAGCGCCCTGCCCGTCAGCGCCCTGCCGCATGTGGATTATCCGACCATCACCGTCAATGCAACACTGCCGGGGGCATCGCCGGAAACAATGGCCTCCGCCGTCGCCACGCCGCTGGAGCGCCAGTTCTCGACCATCGCCGGCATCTCCCAGATGACCTCTGCCAGCACGCTCGGCACGACAAGCATCACGCTCCAGTTTGACCTGTCGCGCAGCATTGACGGGGCGGCGCTGGATGTCCAGACGTCAATCTCCGCCGCCGCGCCGAACCTGCCCAAGGAAATGACGACGCCACCCTCGTTCAAAAAGGTCAATCCGGCGGATGCGCCGGTTCTTTACATCGCCATTTCTTCGGACTCCATGCCCATGACGCAGGTGGATGAATATGCCGACACCGTTCTCGGCCAGCGCATCTCGACCGTGACAGGCGTGGCGCAGGTGCAGATTTTCGGAGAGCAGAAATACGCCGTCCGCATCAAGGTTGATCCTGACAAGCTGGCGTCCCAGAACCTGAGTTTCGATGACGTGAGAACATCTGTCGCCGCAGCGGCCTCGAATGCGCCGGTCGGCCTTATCAGCGGGCCGAAGCAACTTTTTAACCTTTACGTCGCCGGCCAGCCGCAGAATGCCGCCAACTTTCAGGACATGATCGTCGCATGGAAGAATGCGGCCCCCATCCGCCTCAAGGAAATCGCCGACGTTACGGATGGCATTCAGGATGAACGCTCCATCGCCAACGTCAACGGCCATCCCTCCGTCGTGCTGGCCATCCGCCGCCAGCCGGATGCGAACACGATTGATGTCGTCAACAGCATCAACAAACTGCTGCCTATTTTCCGCCAGCAGCTGCCGCCCTCCGTCACGCTGACGCCGCTATTCAACCGCGCCGACGGCGTTCATGATGCCGTCAACGACGTCGAGAAGACGCTGCTGATAACGATCGGCCTTGTCATCATGGTTATCTTCCTGTTCCTGCGTAACGTGCGCGCCACGCTCATTCCGGCGCTGGCGGTGCCGCTGTCCATCACGGCGACCTGCGGCGTCATGGCCATTCTTAACTTCTCCATCGACAACGTCTCGCTGCTGGCCCTCACCCTTTGCGTCGGCTTCGTTGTCGATGATGCGATCGTGATGCTGGAAAACATCGTGCGCCATATCGAGGACGGCATGAAGCCTTTCGAGGCGGCGCTGAAGGGAGCCGGGGAAATCGGCTTTACCATTATCTCCATCACCTTCTCGCTGGTGGCGGTTTTTATCCCCATATTGTTCATGGGCGGCATCGTGGGGCGGGTGCTGAACGAATTCGCCGTGACGATCAGTATCGCCATTCTTATATCCGGCCTTATTTCCCTCACACTGACCCCCATGCTGTGCAGCAAGATCCTGAAATATCAGCCCCACGAAACGGCCAGTTGGGCGCAGGGTCTTGAGAACGGCTTCCAGTGGATGCTGCGGCGTTACGATTCTTCCCTCAAATGGTGCCTGCACCACCGCCGCTTCATGCTGGGCGTGACATTCCTGATGCTGGCCCTCAGCCTGGCCTGTTTTGCCTACATACCCAAAGGGTTCTTTCCGCCGGAAGATACAGGCTTTATCTCCGGCTCGACCGAGACAGCTCAGGACACGTCTTTCGATACGATGGTGCAAAAGCAGGCCCGCGTTGCAGAGATCATCAAGGCCGATCCGGCGGTAAAAAATGTTCTGTACGCCGTTGGTGGCTCCAGCGGCTCTTATAATACCGGACGTCTCTTCATTGCGCTCAAACCGAAAAGCGAACGCCCGCCGATAGCTGTTATCATGGCGCGGATGAAAAAGGCTGCTGCAGAGGTGCAGGGTCTGAACATGTACCTCCAGCCCATCCAGAACATCCAGATCGGCGGGCGGGTTTCGAAGAGCCTTTACCAGTACACCCTGACAGGCAGCGACCTGAACCAGCTCTACAGCGGCTCCGAAAAGCTGGAAAAAGAGCTGTCACAGACCAAAGGCTTCGCCGCCGTGACGACGGATCTGCAGATTAAAAGTCTCGAAGCCTATGTCACACCGGACCGCGATAAGGCCTCAAGCCTGGGCCTGACCAACGATGCCATTCGCACCGGCCTTTACAGCGCCTTCGGCGATTTGCAGATCGGCAGCCTGTATACCTCAACCAACGATTACGAAATCATCATGGGCGTTGCCGACAGCGTCAAAACCTCGCCTGAAGATGTCGGCCGGCTTTATCTTCGCGGCGGCGGCACAAATCTGGTGCCCCTGAATGCCGTGGCGAATATCCAGCGCACGCTTGGCCCCCTCGCCGTCAATCACCAGGGCCAGATGCCCGCCGTGACGATCTCGTTCGATCTGGCGCCCGGCATGGCCCTCGGCACAGCTGTTAATAAAATCGAGGAAATAAAGAAGAAGATCAATATGCCCTCCACGATCACCGGCAGCTTTCAGGGTAACGCGCAGGTGTTTCAGGATGCGGAACAGGGACAGGGCCTGCTGATCGGCATCACGCTGGTTGTCATCTACATCATCCTCGGCATGCTGTATGAAAGCTTCCTTCACCCCGTCACTATTCTCTCCGGCCTGCCGTCGGCGGGGATCGGCGCCGTGCTGTCGCTGGTGCTGATGGGGATGGACTTAAGCGTGATCGCGATCGTGGGCGTCATCCTGCTGATCGGGATCGTCAAGAAGAACGCCATCATGATGGTCGATTTCGCCATTACCCAGCGCGCGGAGGGAAAACCGCCCGAAGAAGCGATCTATCAGGCCTGCCTTCTGCGGTTCCGTCCTATCATGATGACATCGTTCTCGGCCATCTTCGGCTCGCTGCCGATCGCGCTCGCCTTTGGCGCGGGTGCCGAGCTGCGCCAGCCGCTGGGCGTAACCGTCGTGGGCGGATTGCTGTCATCGCAGCTGCTGACGCTCTACATCACGCCGGTGATCTACCTGTATCTTGAAGAATGGCGGATGTCGCGTTCTGTAACCACGGCAGCGTAAACGCTATTTGTTAAGATTATTGCGTTCCCAGTCGTTTGACTGATTGTTCTGCGAACGGGGCTGGCTGTTCTGCGCATGCATACCATGATGCTCCCAGCTGTCCATGCCGTGCTCGTGGAAGCCGCCCATCATTTTTTTGCGCTCTTCCGGCGACAGCTTTGCGGCTATCGACGCGAAAGCCTCCGCATGGTGCCGCATCATCTGGTCATGCAATTGCTCCATCTGGCCCGAAAGCGAGAGAAACGCTTTCTTGTCAAAATCCTTGGCCACCAGAACAGCGTGCAGCTTCTCATGTAAATCATGCATTTTGCCGAAAAGGGCTTTGTCTTTCTTCATAGCTGACATCATGGCCGTATGACAAAGTTTTTCGTTCTCATCCGTCAGGCCAGAAGACTTGCACATATGGCCATGCCCGCCCCAATCGCCCTTGCCTTCCATGTCATGAGCGGAAGCCGTGCCGGACAGCGCCAGCAGACCAGCCAACGTGATGACAGCACATAATTTATTTTTCATATTATTCTCCTGCTGGGATGTTAAAGATGATGAATTCACTATGCCACGATCATAACGGAAAAACCCTGCGAAATTGCCGTGAAATAAAGCGCAGGGTTTCGTTCCTGAAGCTCGTGTATTTTTCACAGAAACCGTTTACCTTTGGGGCTTCAGAACAAAGGCACAGCGGATGATGGAAGAACGGGCAGAGGCGGCCCCTATCGAAACGAGTGGAGACGACGATGCGGCGCTTATGCAGAAAATCGCTGGCGGAGATAGCCGCGCCTTTGAAAGGCTGGTACAGCGACACCTGCCGCGCTCCGTCCGCATGGCCGCCCGCATCACCGGATCAGCCGCCGAAGCCGAAGACGCCGTACAGGAAGCTTTCATCCGCGTCTGGAAGCACGCCGCAGAATGGGAATCTCCGGATACGGCAGGGGCGCAGTTTTCAACCTGGTTTTACCGGATCGTACTTAACCTCTGCATCGATTATAAGCGAAAAAGAATCTTTACCCCGCTGGAGGAAATATCAGAGCCCGATGACGACAGAGACAACGCTGAAACCGGACTGCAGCGACACGAGCTCTCCGAGAGAGTCCGTGGCGCTATTGATACGCTCCCTGACCGCCAGCGCGCGGCCTTTGTCCTCTGCTTTTATGAAGAGCGCAGTAACAAAGAGGCGGCATCAATTCTGGGCATTAGCGTCAAGGCTCTGGAATCACTTTTGGTTCGGGCCAGAAAAGCCCTGCACGATAAACTTTTACCGGAGAAACGATCATGATGAAAATTTCTGACTTCCAGAGATATATCGACCTTTACGGCGCCGACCTGTCGCGCTGGCCGCGCCATGAAATCAGGCCTGCCGTCGACCTGATGCAGCACGACCCGAAAGCGGGAGAAATTTTATCCGCCGCGGAAAAATTCGACCAGCTGCTCCGGCACTATCCGCCCGCGCGCGTAAACATGAATGCGCTGGCAAACCGGATTATACAGCAGACTAAACGCACCCGCGCGGCGGAAAAACCCGCCGCCTTCAACCCGGCTTATCTTTATGTGCCGGGCGGCGGCTTGCTCATTGCGGCAATCCTTGGATTCATGATAGGTTTCCACACGCCGACAAAGGAAAGCCTGCTGCTTGATCCGGTATTCTACGCGCAGGATCAACTGCTCAGTAATAGCGAAGGAACTTCTTAAATGAAAACGAACAAATCGATGGCCCTGCTCGGCGCCGTCCTTTTTGCCTCGCTGTCCATCAATCTTTTCATGGCCGGCATCGTAGTCGGCAATTCCGTCAGCGCCCCGCATAAGCTCACCTCGGACGCGGAGGAACAGGACCGGCAGTTGCGCGAGCTATTGTCGGATCAGGACAAGCTCGTTCTAAAGCAGGCCATGGATGTGAACCGCAAAAAGATAACCCGGCTTCATGACGACCTCGAGAACATTAAAAAAGACATCAGGGGAATGATTAAAAAGGAGCCTATGGACGAGAAGGCGCTGGACGCCGTCCTGGAAAGCGAGAAAAGCAAGAAGCTGGCGCTGGTCATGCTCGTTTACGAGACCCGGAAAGCGGCGATGGACAAGATGTCGCCGGAAGGGCGGGCTCTGCTATTAAAGGTGGACCATCTCGGCTTTAACCTGAACACCAACAGTACCCAGAGCCACTAGCCGCGCGATTTCTCCCGCTGCTGCGCAATTAGCCCGGATAACAACTGCCGCGTATCCTGATGTTCTCTGAATTTCGCTTCGTTGCGCAGGCGCGACAGGTCGGGAACCATGAAGGGCGGATCGTCTTTATTCATGGGAATAGCGCCTAGCTTCACACTCTCCGGATGACCGCAAAGCCCGCAGACAAGCTTTACAAGATCGGCGACTGATATCGTCTCGCCCGAAGCGACGTTGACCGGGCCGGTGACACCTGAATCAAGAAGCTGCGCAAGCGCCCGGCCGCAAATGCGCGTATCGATAAAATCCCGCAGCTGCGTACCCTCCGTGCAAAGAACAGGCTCTCCGGCAAGCGCTTTCCGGATGGCATAGGGCACAAGCCGCTCCGGCTTTTCGTCAGGGCCAAAGAGTAAAAATACCCGCGCCCAGGCAGAGCTGACGGGAAGTGCGGCGAGCCTCTGCTGCAGGGCAAGTTTCGCCTGACCATAGGGCGTGTGCGGGCGGCACGGATCCGTTTCTTTCCATGGCGTTTTATCTTTTCGCTGCCAGTCGTATTCCGCACAACTGCCGACGCCGAGAATCCGCCGTCCACCCCCTGCAATAAAGCTCTTGAAAAGATGCGTGCTCGCCTCAAGCCAGACCGTATTCTCCGGCGCCATCCAGAACTTCCCGTGCTCGGCATACCAGGCTACGTGCAAAAGATGGGACGGACGGAGTTTGGCAAGGAGCTTGTCCGTGATGGCTGAGTCCAGCAGATCGCCTTCGAACACATGCACTTTATAACCAAGATCGCACAGCGGCTGAAGCGTCTGCCGCCCGATAAAACCGCCGGCGCCCGTCACCAGAACGGTTTTATCCGACATAATCGGGCCACCCCTTGTCGCGATCGGAAATCACAACCGGTTCGCACGGCCATTTGACGGCGAAGGCCGGATCGTTCCACCGCAGGCCGGAAGCCGCTGCCGGATCATAAGTGCCTTCGATCTGGTATAGCACATCCGTATCATCTTCCAGCGTGATAAAGCCGTGCGCGCAGCCCTTCGGAATAAAAAGGCCAAGGCCGTTTTCCGCGCCCAGTTCCGCGCAAAACCATTTCCGGTACGTGGGCGATTCTTTCCGCAGGTCTATCGCGACATCGTATATTTTTCCGCGCAGGCAGGTGACGAGCTTTTGTTCTTCATTCGGCTTCAGTTGGAAGTGCATGCCGCGCAGGGTTCCGGCGCGGGTATTGTGCGACAGGCTGTTCTGCTGCGGCGCGAAGTTTATTTTTTGCGCGGAAAATGTTTTCTGGCAGTAAAGCCGCGTGAAGTAACCGCGCGCGTCAGCCGCCTTCTCCGACTGGACGACATGGACGCCCGCAATGGGTGTTGCGACAAGACTGATCACGCGGCTTCTTTCATCTGCAGGGAGGGAATGGCCGTTACGAACTGTCCGCCCCACGACGTGATCTCTTTCATCTGCCGCGTTACCTCGGGCGCTATATTCCAGGGCAGGATCACCAGAAAATCCGGCTTCGTCTCCCTGATTTTATCGGGAGAGAAAATCGGTATGTGCGAGCCGGGGAGATAATGCCCCTGCTTCGCGGGGCTGAGGTCGCAGACATAGCTGATCTGTGTTGCGTTCACGCCGCAGACGTTCAGCAGCGTATTGCCCTTGGCGGCGGCGCCATAGGCGGCGACTTGTTTTCCCAGTTGCTTCTGCAGGTTCAGGAAGCTGGTGAATTCCCGGCAAACGTTTTTCACTTTAGCGTCGAAACCGCTGTACCCCGCAAGCCCGTGCAGGCCCGCGGCAGCTTCCTTCTGCCTGATCTTTTCAACGGCGGGCGTCGGGGCATGGGAAGAATCATGGCACACCCAAACCCGCAGGCTGCCGCCATGCGTCGGCAATTCAGCGACATCAAATATGCGCAGGCCGTGAGCCGCAAAAATTTTCTCCAGCGTATAGAGCGAGAAATAGCTGTAATGTTCATGATAGATAGTATCGAACTGCGTCTGCTCGATAAGCTTCAAAATATGCGGGGCCTCGATACTGATAACGCCGTCCCGTGCGAGCAGTGTTGCAAATCCGCCGACGAAATCGTTGATATCCGGCACGTGCGCCAGAACGTTATTGGCCACCATCAGGTTTGCCGGGCCATCTTTCGCCAGCATCTTTTTAGCCGTGTCACGCCCGAAGAAAACAGCCTCAGTCGGCACGCCGGATTTAATTGCCGCTTCCGCTATATTCCGCGCAGGCTCGACGCCCAGACACGGGATACCGGCGGCAACAAAATTTTTCAGCAGATAGCCGTCGTTGCTCGCGATCTCGACAACGCGGGAGGCCGGGCCCAGCCTGAACCGCTGGATGGCTTCCTGGCTGAATTTCCGCGCGTGCTCGAGCCAGCTGGTGGAGTATGAAGAAAAATATGCATAGTCGCCAAACAGATCCTCCGCCGAGACGGCGGGCTCCACCTGCACCAGCAGGCACTTCGCGCAGAGCCGCGCATGCAGCGGGTACTTCGGCTCCGGCTGCGCCAGCATGGCCTTGGTCAGATAGCGGTTCGCCAGCGGCGTCGCGCCCAGATCGACGAAGGTATGCTCCAGCGGCGCACGGCAGAAGGCACAGGAAAGACTCATTTCATCCTCGTATAATATTCTTCGAATTGTTTTTCGCACAGCTGCTGTGCATTTTTTCCGGCATAAAATCCCGCATACCAGTCGGCTGTCCAGCGCACGGCTTCATCCATGGACAGGTTATTTTTCCATTTGATGGTCTTCACGGCAAGGCTTGTATCCAGCAGCAACGTCGCCTTTTCTGGCAGAGCCGTAGTCTCTACCTTATGAGGCACTTTCAGGCCGAGCGCCCGTTCAAAACTTTTCAGGACGTTTTCTACGGTGACAGCTTCATTTTTGGCAGGCCCTAGATTAAGGGCGAGAGGAATGCCGGCGTCCTTTGCGCTCAGCGCCTTGATATAACTCAGGTACCCAAACAGCGTATCCAGCACATGCTGCCACGGGCGCACGGCCTGCGGATAGCGCAGCACCAATGGTTTATTGGAGACCATGGCGCGGTAAATATCGGGGATCAGGCGGTCTTCGCTGAAATCGCCGCCGCCGATAACATTGCCCGCCCGCGCACTGGCAATGACACCTTGTTCAGACGGAAAGCTTACGCGCCAGCTCTGCACGGCTACTTCGGCTGCAGCCTTCGAGGCGCTGTAAGGATCGTCCCCGCCCAGCGGATCATCTTCACGAAAGGCGCTGCCCTTCTCCGTATTGCGATAGACCTTATCACTGGTCACGACCAGCGTCGTCACGGGCCTTTCCTTGGTGGCCTCCAGAATATTCACCGTCCCCATAACGTTGGTATCGAAAGTTTCTGCCGGTATTTTATAGGAGCGCCGCACCAGCGCCTGCGCCGCCATATGAATCACGATCTCCGGCGCATGCTCGCGCACGGCCTTTTTCACAGCCCAGACGTCGCGGATATCCGCCGTTATATTTTCAACATCCGGCGAGAGCAGCCGAAAGAGATTGGGATCGCCTTCCGGCGCCAGCGCGAAGCCGGTAACCTTCGCGCCCAGCCGCGCAAGACAAAAAGACATCCATGCGCCCTTAAAGCCCGTATGTCCCGTCAGCAGAACGCGTTTATCGGTCCAGAATTTATCTCTCATGACTTCCAGATTTTCCACGGCGCATCGCCGGCCTGCCAGAGGGACTCGAGCTGGCCCTTGTCCCGCAACGTATCCATCGGCTGCCAGAAGCCGTCATGACGAAAGGCGGAAAGCTGCCCCTCGCGCGCCAGCTTCTCCAGCGGTTCGTTTTCCCACTTGATGCCATCGCCGCCGATATAATCGATGCATTTGCGCGACAAAACGAAAAACCCGCCGTTGATATAACCGCCGTCGCCCTTCGGCTTTTCGAGGAACTGCGTGACCTTGTTTCCCTGCATGTCCAGCGCGCCGAAACGGCCGGGCGGCTGAACAGCCGTGACGGTGGCCAGACGCCCCTCGCTGCGGTGAAAATCAATCGCCTTGCGTATATCCACATTGCCCACGCCGTCGCCGTAAGTGAGGAGGAACGTATCGTCATCGCCCAGATAGCGCGAGGCGATCCTGACGCGACCGCCCGTTTCCGTTTTTTCACCCGTTTCCACCAGCGTCACGCGCCAGTCCTCGGCGTCGCTGCGATGAAACACGACCTGGCCGCCGGATTTTATATCCACGGAGATATCGGAGCCGAAAAGCCGGTAGTTGGTAAAAAAGTGCTTGATAACATCGCCGCGATAGCCGAGGCAGACGACAAACTCCTTGATGCCGTGCGTCTCATAAATCTTCATGATATGCCAGAGGATCGGCATGCCGCCGATTTCAATCATCGGCTTCGGCAGGGTTCGCGTTTCCTCGGCGATCCGCGTTCCAAGGCCGCCCGCTAAAATCATCGCTTTCATTTCAACACATCCTCTATCTTGTTATAAAAGTTCTGCGCAAACCGCTCCGTCTGCCCCAGCGGCTTGTTGCGGATCTGCGCGCGCAAGGTTCCGCGCAGCAGCTCGCGGCGCTTTTTGTCTCCTGCCAGCGCGACGGCACGGGCGATATATTCCACCCGCGTGAAAGTGCACAGGTCGCCCAGTCCGGCGTTATTCAGGTTGCTGTAGCTGAGCCGCTCGAAAAACGCCGGCCCCACCAGCGTCACGGCCGGCACGCCCATCCATAAGGTCTCGCAGGTCGTCGTGCCGCCGACATGCGGGAAAGTGTCCAGCGCAATATCAATTTCGTTATAATACGGCAGGTTGTTCCCGCGGACGGCAATATAGGCAAGGCGGTTTTCTTCGATACCGCTCTTTGCAAACTCTTTCGCCATGTTTGTGCGGAACGCGGGCACATCGCCCTCCGGCCTGACGAACAGGAAGCGCGAGTTCGGCACATGCTTCAGCACTTCCGCCCACGTCGCGATAAGTTCCGGCGTGTATTTGTTGGGGTTATTCATCGTGCCGAACGTGATAAAGCCGTTGCGGTTCTGCGGGATATCCGCCGTTATAGCCGGAACGTCATGGAAGCGGGTGCGCCCGAGACTCACCCACGTTTCCAGCACCTCGAAGGGCTTTTCGATCAGCATCCGCGGATCATCCGGCTTCAGGAAAGGATCCACCAGAATATAATCAATGGCCGATATGCCGATGGAATGCGGATAGCCGAGCCAGCTCCCCTGAACGGGCGCCGCCTTGTAGGCCATGACCTGCACTTTGTTCATGTCGGTCGGCCCGCCCAGCTCGAAAAGGATATCGAGATGATCGTCGGCAATGCCCTGCGCGACGTCAAAATTCTGTTTATGCGGCCACAGGCGGAAGGCATTCACATTCCCCGCTATGTGTTTTTGCAGGTTGTCCTCGGCGCCCGTGTAGAAAGAATAGCAGTAGACCTCGAAGCGGTTGCGGTCATAGTTTTCAAAGAGGGGCAGGGCAAAGTAACTCACCGGATGATTGCGCAGATCGCTCGACATGATGCCGACGCGGATTTTGCTTTTTGCCGGCGCGGGGGTGCGCGTCACGGGCGTTTTAGCTATCTGCTCTTCTACTTTTTCGCCCCATTCGCGGTGGTATTTCACCAGATCCAGCCGGTCCTGAAGCGTCTTCACCCGGCCAAGGGCCGTCCAGAAGGGCTCCACCCTGCCCTCGTCAACCCAATGCCGCGCCAGTAAAGCTTTCTCCGGCAGGGCGTCAAAACGTTCATAGTCGATGCAGCGTAAAAATAAATCCCACGGCGCATCGGCGTCGCTCAGGAGGCTGGCGGGAGGAAACCTGCTGACGATCTCGCAGGCGACTTCGTAAGCTTCCTGAATATGCGCCGCTTCCGAACCGTAGCGGGAACGGTTGAGGCTCTGACACAACCGCGACAGGGTGCGCAGCGAGCGGTTGCTGGCGGCAACGGCTTTCTTGAGATATTCGTTCGCTCTCGGACGGTCTATGGGCTCGAGGAATCTTGCCATCGTCAGAAGATCCAGAACGCGGTTTGGTTTTATCGCGAGCGCCTTGCCAAGAGTCTCGATGGCCTCATCAATCTTGCCCTGAGACTTCAGAACCCACGCCTTGGCGGAAAACGCCTGCGCATCGTCCGGAAAGCGCTTCATTCTCTCGTCTATCTCGCCCATGGCCTCGTCAAAAAGGCGCTGGTTGCAGAGAGTCCCGATAAGATCCACAAAAGCGCCCTCATGGTGGGGATTGACTGACAGGCACTTCCGGTAACTCTGCGTCGCCTCTGTATATTTTTTCTGCAGAAACTGCGTGTAGCCGATCAACCGCCAGTTCTCCGCATTACCGGGCTGCAGAATTGCCGTTTTCCTGTATATCGCCTCGGCCGCCTTTGTATCGCCCATTTCATTATAGGCGTTGCCCAGATTGCGGTGAGGATCCGGCTCCTGCGGCGCCATCCGGCAGACCTGCAAAAGCTTCTTGACGGCTTCGGGATAACGCCGCTGTTTTTTCAGCACGACGCCCAGAATGTGATTAAACAAAAAGTCCTTGGCGTTTCTGTGCAGGAAATAATTTATTTCCGCTTCGGCTTCCTTGAGCCGTCCGGCCTCCATCAGGCAGACCGCCTGCTCGAAGCGCACGGACTTTGTATCTTCACCGGCCTCGATCGCTTTTTTGAACCAGTCGGCCGCATCGGAAAAACGCCGCAGCGCCTTGCAGAGTACAGCCGCCTCCAAAAAATACTTTCGGGAAGCGGGGCCTCCTTCACGCACCAGTTTCAGGATAAGCTCAAGCGCGGCGAGGTAATCCCCGTCCTTTTTAAGGCTCTCGAACTCTGTCAGCATTACACTTTGTGCATCCATGAAAAAATCACCCCGCATAACAGGCTAGTCTTTCTGTTATTGGCTTGGCAACGGCAATTCTTCATCGGGCTTTGATAGACGCACGACATTTCCGTAAATATTGGATAGCGGCGCGTACCTGTTCAAAACCGCGGGTTTTTCATGTAAGCTGTGAGCAACAGTTATAAAGGGGCGCTTTCATGATCAATATAGAAAAGCCGTGGGTCGGCGACAGCGTGGCATGGTTTACCTGCGCTTCGACGAGCGGTCCGGAATATCACTTTGACGCCGCGGCGGGACGGTATGTCGTGCTCTTCTTTTTCGGGTCGGCCGCATCGGAAAGAAACCGCGCCGTCCTTGATTTTATCACGAACGATCTGCGTGACCGTTTTGACGACAAGCATGTCGCCTTTTTCGGGGTCAGCGTCGATCCGGGCGATGCGGAACAAAACCGCGTACAGGAATCTCTCCCCGGCATCCGCTACCTCTGGGATCTCGACGGAAAAATCAGCAAGCAATACGGCGCCGTTGGCCGCAACGCTAATGTACAGTCAGGGGAAGTGGCTTATAGCGCCTACACGCTTGTGCTTGATCCCATGCTGCGCGTGCTGGAAAGCATCCCCCTCAGCAACAATCCGCGCGAGCATAATTTCCGGCTGAAGAGCGCTCTCAACAGCCTTCCCTCTGTCGACCGGCATGCGGATGCAAGACTGCATGCACCGGTACTTATACTGCCCCGCGTTTTCGAACCGGAGCTGTGTCAGGGGCTTATGGACGCCTATAAAAAGCATGATAGCGCAGAATCTGTTTTTGTGCGCAATCAGAACCATCCTGCTCTCGCCGTTCATGATGACGAGCGTAAACGCCGCAAGGATTACAATCTGGAGGCAGATCCGGCCAACGCCTCCGTTCTGGATCTTATCCGCACGAGGGTCAGGCGACGGCTGGTGCCCGAGATAAAAAAAGTATTCCAGTTCGACGCCACCCGCATAGAGCGCTATATCGTCTCCTGTTACGAGGGAGATGTCGGGGGCTTCTTCCGCGCGCACCGTGATAATGTCATGCAGGGAACGATGCACCGGCGTTTTGCGGTGACGATCAACCTGAATGCCGAGGAATACGACGGCGGAGATCTTGTCTTCCCCGAGTTCGGCACGCATACCTACCGTGCACCGGCGGGCGGCGCCTGCATATTCTCATGCTCTCTCCTGCACGAAGCAACACCAGTCACGCGGGGAACACGCTATGCCTTCCTGCCCTTCCTGTATGATGATGCCGCTGCAAAACAACGCGCTGAAAACGTCAGGCTCTCGTCAGGAGAAGCCGGCGACAACACGCATAAACTATTTTCAGACGTGGGGTAACGCCTTAGTTGGGCCAAGCACCTTAGTTAGGAAAGTGTTCCTTGACCAGCTCTCTCAGCTCGGCCTCTTCCACTTTCGATGTGGTGGCGATCGCCCACAGATCATAGTGGGGGTGCGGGCGCGCTTTGGCCGCTACCGCGACAAACCCCGCTGCCCGCAGCGTGCCCATCAGCACATCTTTCGTGAAACCGCAGCGGTGCGCCATGTAATGCTGGCCCTTTTTTATGGAGGCGCGGTGACCATAGAGAATATCCAGCGGCGTAATGGGGCCGGCAGGAGACATGTAAGCCGGCTCCACAAGTTTACCCTGCGCCACCAGGGCGCAGACAGACTGCAAGTCCGGGCAGGTTATAACGACAAAACCGCCGGGCTTTAGCACGCGCTTGAATTCGGCCAGCGCGACAGGCACTTCATAAACATAGAGGTGTTCTATATTGTGGCTGGAATATACCCCGTCGAAAGAGGCCGTCTCGACCGTCGACATATCCGTCATGCTGGCAACGATATCGGGGGATACTGATTTATCAATATCCAGGCGCACTTCGTCCCATGCAGGCGAGTTAAACCCTGCGGTCGTACGGTCTTTATGTGCCATGCCGCAGCCGGTATGGAGAAACCTTTTGTTTTTTGAAGTGGCTTCCGCCTTAGAAACTTTTTCCGCTTTTACAGCTTTGCTTTTTTTCACCGCGCCCATGTAGTCCTCCCTAAAAATGACACTCCAAATTATAGGCCTCATGATGCGCGAGTGTCATCTGGTATGTGGTCGTCCCATTGTGCAGCGCGTAACAGGCGGCGCATTACCATATACATTTCTTTACCAAAAATAAACCGATGCTGCGTTAGAATGGGGCCAACGGCTTCGGCCTTTTGTCAGTGGAGAATTTTGGTAATGGCGAGAAAAGAAAAAACTTCCGGATGGGCCCGGTATCTGCAGAGTATTCTGCTCATCACAGGGTTTTCCCTTGGATTTTCAGTTTACATCCCGCAGGCTTCGGCTGCCGTCATCTATACATATTCATCCCAGGACGAAGATACCCTGATTCCCGGCGCCTCATGGCTGACGGGCGTGTCGCCCGATCTCACATTCTCCGTCGAAAGACCTTTCAGCACCTATACGGGCACAGCCGGTAGCAATGATGCTTATGTCGCCCAGAGCAGCCAGTCAGCCTCCCTGCCTGTCGGTAACGAGATGGACTTCGGCATCAATTACAAACGTCCGATTGATGACGGCGCCATGGTCAACTTCGGCATTGCCTATCGCGTGGACGCCGATAATGTCGCCGGTATCAAGGATAAGGCCGCCATGCTGCGCTACCTGAGGGCGTTCTAGACCAACCGGAAGAGAATCGTAATGAAAGATCTCAAGATCGAACTTCATGATGCCGAAGAGCGATTGCTGTCCTCGCTCAGAAATGTGCGGCGCGGACACCGCGACAATGCAGAAAATACAAATCCATGCGACTCCGGCCTGACCCGCGGTCAGCGTATCGCAGATGCCGTCGCCGCCACGATGGGTTCATGGAAATTCATTATCATCCAGTCGATCCTGTTGTTTCTATGGATCGTGCTGAATATCACGGCCTACGTCAAACAATGGGACCCCTACCCTTTTATTCTGCTGAATCTGGCGCTGTCGTTCCAGGCCGCCTATGCAGCGCCTTTTATCATGATGAGCCAGAACAGACAGCAGGACATCGACCGGCTGGCCGCCCAGAACGATTATCAGATCAACGTGAAAGCGGAGCTTGAAATAGAGCTGCTGCACCAGAAAATAGACCAGCTGCGCGAGATGGAGATTGTGAACCTGACGCAATCCGTGAAAGACCTGACAGACATCCTGCATAAGGCAAAAATTGAAATAAAAACAACGCATTAGCGCACAGTTACGCGACTTTACGCGTTTCTGAGATTTATTTAATGTTCAGGCGAAAGCTTCTCAATGCGCCATAAGCGACAATGAAGGTATGTGTTGAATTTTTCATCACTACCGATTCTGGCTTCTATAATCAAACGTATCTTAAAAAAGGAGAACTAAAATGACAACAAACGTAAAACAACTACTCTTGGCTTCCGTCGTCATGATGACGCTGTCGGCCCCCGCTTTCGCACAAGACGCAACAGGCACGACGACACCCGGCGCGCCTTCAACCTCAAGCGGCCTCGGTGTGGACAACAACGGTCCCCTGCAAGGCAATGACAAGCCGACGTCTATAAAAGGCGAGCCTCTCGGCGCAGGCCTGGAAACCCAGCGTGACATGAACCAGCAAGACCGCATCGAGAACGGCCTCAAGGACGGCCAGCTCTCGACCGGCGAAGCGGCGAAGCTTGAAAAAGGCGAAGCCCGCATCGACAAGCAGGAAGCCAACGACATGAAAAACGGGCCGATGACGGCGCAGGAGAAAGCCCAGATCCAGAAAGAGCAGAACAACGAAAGCCGCCAGATCAACAAGGACAGGCATAACGATGTCACCGGCAACCCCAATAGCGCCTCCAGCAAGCGTATGCAGAAAGACGTTCAGCGGGACGCAAACCAGGAACAGCGCATCCATAACGGTGTAGCAAACGGCTCCCTGACGAACAAGGAAGCCGGTTCGCTGGAAAAAGGTCAGGCCCGTGATGACCGTCAGCAATATCGCGCAGGCAAGGACGGCCATGTTGGTGCACGCGAACAGCGCCGCATGCAGCGTCGCGAGAACCGTCAAAGCGGCAAAGTCTTCAACAAGAAGCATAATGATCGCCGCCGTCATGGCAAAGCAGCAGGCTAATCCAGCCTGACTTCTAAAAAAAATCCCCGGAAAACCTCCGGGGATTTTTTTTGGCTCTTATTATGTTCTTGCTGCATCGCAACAATTATTGCGGCCCGGCGCGACTTGACTATTCACCGATGCCTTACTAACATCTCGTTCCATCTGAAAAATGTCCGGCATCCGTCGCACTGAAAGAAAAGCAGAATTGTCGCCAGAGAAGAAAACGGTTCTCGTTACGGGATCAACCAGCGGTATCGGTCTGGGCATGCTGGAAGCCTTTGGCGCCGGCGGCTGCAACCTGATCATGAACGGCTTTGGGCAGCAGGCCGAAATAAAGCGCCTTCAGGATGATCTCAAATCAAGGTTCGGCGTGCCCGTCGTTTACTCCGCCGCCGACATGGCAAAGCCGGAAGAAATCCGCCAGATGGTCATGGATGCAGAAAAATCCTTCGGCAGCGTCGATATTCTTGTCAACAATGCGGGCATCCAGAACGTGCAGCCTATAGACGAATTTGCCGATTCAAAATGGAATGATATTATTGCCATCAATCTTTCCGCCGGATTCCATACCATCAAAGCCGTCGCACCCGCGATGAAGAAAAAGCGCTGGGGCCGGATCATCAACATCGCCTCGGTCCACGGGCTGGTGGCGTCAAAGTTCAAATGCGCCTACATAGCGGCCAAGCACGGGCTGGTCGGCCTGACGAAAGCGGCGGCGCTCGATCTGGCGGATTTCGGCATCACGGTGAACGCAATCTGCCCCGGTTACGTCGATACGCCTCTCGTCCGGGGGCAAATTCCACAGCAGATGAAAGAACACGGCCTGAGCGAACAGGATGTTATCGAGAAAGTCATGCTCAAAAACCATGCGATAAAACGGTTTGTCGATGTAAAAGACCTCGCCGCGATGGCCGTCTTTTTGTCTTCAGACGCTGCCGTCGCCATGACAGGGCAGGCATTAACCATTGACGGAGGCTGGACGGCACAATGAAGGCGCTCAAGAAAATTATTTATCCGCTGCATGATGCCCAGAAACGCAGCCTCCGGGCTTATTTTAACCTGCTGGCCGCCGGCACGGCAGCGCAGGCATATGTGCTGGACGCTTTCACCCCGTTTACGCTCATGCCTGACGCCACTGCGGCGCTGGCAAAGACCTGCGCCGCCACATCTGAAATGCTCAAACGCGCGGTGAAGGATTACCCCAAGCCGGAATTCGGCATCAACAGGACGGTCATTGACAATAAACCGGTGCCCGTCACGGAAGAGATCGTGATGAAAAAAGACTTCGGCGCGCTGCTGCACTTCAGGCGCGATACCAAACGGCACGATCCGAAAGTACTGATCGTCACGGCAATGTCCGGACACTATGCGACGCAATTCCGGGATACCGTCACGGCGCTGCTGCCGAACCATGACGTCTATATTGTGGACTGGGAGAATGCCCGCGATGTGCCGCTATCGAAAGGGAGCTTCGGCCTCGACGACTACATAGGCTATGTGCAGGATTTTATAAAAGCGGCAGGACCGGAAACAAACCTGATCGCCGTCAGCCAGTCAACCGTGCCCGTGCTGGCAGCTGTCGCGCTGATGGCGGCGGAGAACGCAAAGAACCAGCCGTTGTCGATGACTTTGATGTGCGGCCCCGTCGACACGCGCGAAGCTGAAACAGCCGTTACGCGCTTTGCCAAAGACAAGCCGCTGACATGGTTCTCCGACAACCTGATCTCGACTGTTCCCAAAGGCTACGCGGGCGCCGGGCGATCTGTCTACCCGGGATTTCTGCAGCTTGCCGGCCTTCTGGCCGTCAAGCCGACGGCGCATATAAAAGCGCATATGAAGCTTTTTAACCACCTCACCCGCGGCGACGACAAGAAGGCTGACGAGATCAAGAAATTTTACGATGAATACCTGTCCGTCTGCGATCTGTCGGATAAATTCTATATCGATACCATCGAAAAAGTTTTCATGAAGCATGAGCTGGCCAACGGCAAAATGTTTGTAAACGGCAAGAAGGTCGAGCCGGAAAAAATCAGAAAGACGGCGCTGATGACCGTCGAAGGCACCGCCGATAACATCACCGCGCCGGGCCAGACCGTCGCCGCGCACCCGCTATGCAGCGGCCTCAGTGCCGATCAACACCGGCATTATTTACAGAAAGGCGCGGACCATTATGGCCTTTTCAGCGGCAACCGCTGGCAGCAAGAAATTATGCCCCGTTTCGCAGGCTTTATCCGGCAGAACGCAAAGGCACAGGGCATCAAATACGCTCCCATCGCGTATGTGATCGAGCCTGGACGCTGGATTCCCGCCAATACGAATAACCCTTCGGGTCTCCTCAGCAAATCTCCCGCCTTTAAAAATTAGCAATCCCGCTACGAAGCGGTTTTCTGCTAGACTCTGTATGATTCTAATAGCTTCAGACGGGGGTAAATTTTCATGTCGCGGATACAAATCCAAACTGTTCTCACTTTGGCCATACTTGCCCTGCTGCCGGTCAGCGCGCAGGCGGCAGACACATACCATTTAAGCAAGACTGTTTCTATAGGCGGCGACGGCGGCTGGGATTACCTGAGCGTCGACGGCGCCGCCCGCCGCGTTTATGTGTCACACGGAACCGAAGTTGATGTTCTCGATGCAGACTCGGGAAAAATCGTCGGAAAAATAGAGCACCTGCAGGGCGTTCACGGCGTTGCCCTCGCGCCGGACCTGGGCCGCGGGTTCATCAGCGACGGTCGCGCCAATGCCGCCGTCGTCTTCGACCTCAAAACGCTTAAAACGCTGGCACAAATAGAGACCGGCAAAAACCCGGACGCTATCGTTTATGAACCGGTAACGCATAAAGTTTTTACCTTCAACGGCGGCAGCGGCGACGCAACCCTTATCGATACGGCAACGAACAAGGCCGTCGGCACGATCGATCTCGGCGGGAAGCCTGAATTTGCTGTCGTGGACGGAAAAGGGCATGTGTTCGACAATCTGGAAGACAAAAACATGCTTGTAAAAATTGATGCCACCAAACAAACCGTAACCGAACACTGGACGCTGGCTCCCGGCGATTCACCTTCGAGCCTCGCCATCGACAGTAAAAATAACCGGCTGTTCGCCGGCTGCCACAACCGCCTGCTTGCCGTCATCAGCGCCGATACCGGCAAGGTTATCACCACTCTCCCCATCGGCGAGGGCGTTGATGCCACTGTGTTTGACCCGCAAACGGCACTGGTGATCACGACCAGCGGCGACGGCACGATGACGGTTGTTCATGAGGACAAGGCTGATAAATATCATGTTGCGGAGACCGTCCAGACTCAAAAAAGATCAAGAACACTGACGCTGGATGAAAAGACGCACCGGCTTTTCGTTCCGGCAGCGCAGTTTGCCGCCGAACCGGCCCCGACACCGGACAAACCGCATGCCAGACCGGCTATTATCCCCGGCAGCTTCTCGGTTCTTGTTTTTGATGCAGGCAAGCAATGAGCACGGACGTACAAACCAAGGATACTTTCAACGACTTGATGCGGCAGGCGGACAAAGGCGATCCGGGCGCCTGCGCGAAAGTTGGCCACATATACGCAGTGGGCGACCACTCTCTCGAGCTTGAGCCGAACCGGGCGCTGGCCGCGCAATACTACGATAAAGGCGCACAGGCAGGAGATCTGCATTGCATGTACGGCCTCGCCGGAACCTGCCTGCCTGAAAATCCCGATAAAGCCATAGCGCTGCTGGAGACCTGCGCCAAAGGCAAATATATCTGGTCGCTCGCGACACTCGGGGATCTTTATCTACGTGGACGGCATGTGCCGCATGACGCCAACAAGGCGTTCCAGTACCTGCAGGAATATACCTCTCTCTGCCGTCCCGATAAGGTCGGGCAGAACACTTTCAGGGTGCGATGGGATCTTGTTCTCTATCCTCTCTGCCTGCTTCTGGGCGTCGGCTGCGAGAAAGACGAGAAAAAAGCGCGCGACGTGCTGACCGAGCTTACAAATCTGGGCAATCTCAGTGCAGGCGATATTCTGCACACCGGAAAGCTCAGCGACTGGATGGCCGCCAAACGTTTCAACTTCGACACTAAGGCGCACGGGCCTGTTACCCTGTTTAGCGTGGCAGGACAGGATCAAACGCAGGTCAGCACATTCACCAGCAAACCCCGCGTGCACAAACCGCAGTATGAAGTCCTCCATAAAGAGCATCTCAGCAAGTTCCTGCAGCGCTCGCTTATCCCCGACGAGCCTATCCTCATGCGCGCGCAGTTTCCCCGCATTTATACGGTTGATACATATCTGCGGCTGTTTTTCTATCTCGGGCTGGGCCGCTGGATCGAGCACATGATGGCGCTTCATGCCGACGCGGTATCCGCAGCCCTGCCTTCCCAGGCCTATGCCTGGCTTGCCCAATACCCGCAGCTGCCCGTCTACATTCTGGGCCTCTACGGAGTCTTTCACTTTCTGGGCCGGATGATCAAAAAGTGGACGACCGAAATCGTGCTGACCGACCGGCGCTTTATTTACAAGCATGGCCTTTTTTCTATAGAGATGATCCAGATGAACTTCTGGCAGATCGAGCACTCTGATGTAACGCAGTCCATGCTCGGCAACATGCTTGATTACGGTCTGGTACACATCCAGAGCTATGCGGTGCAGACTCAGGAAGACCCGTCAGCCGCCAAAGGCCTGCTTACATTGCCGCTTATCGCACACCCGTTCCTGTTCACCCGGCTGATCGAGGATAACAGGCAGCTCCCGTACAAAAACAACGGCGTTGGGGCGCCGGTCCCGATGTGGGGCGGCGGGCGGCGTTAAAAACGCATTATCCGTAATTTTGCACATACGCGTGGGCAATATTGAAAACATTTATTCATTAAGTTAAATTCCTGCGATAAAAACGACATTTATTTACAAGCTTTTTACGCCCCCTTCTCCGGGGAGGAGTAGAATGGGTCGGGGTGGCAAAACACCCTTGTTTTAAACAAGTAAAGGAGACTTCTATGGAACAGAAAAAAACAGAACAACAGAAGAAAGACCACGCTGCAATCGGCGGCTGCTCTACGGGCGGCGGCATGCAAAAGAGCTCCGGCTCCTGTGGTTCCGAAGTCAAGAAATCGGAACAAATGGGCTCCTGCGGCTCCAGCGACAAGGGCAAAAAAGGCTCTTGCGGCCAGTAACGTACTCTTTTCATTAAAAAAGAAGCCGGGCATTGTTCCGGCTTCTTTTTTCTGTTCAAATAAACCATCATGAAGCGCCAGCTCCTCCCCATCTTCGGCCTTGTGGCTTTCTTATCCGCCTGCACTATTGTCGGCCCGGACTTCAAGCCGCCGGAAGCGCCGGACGCAAAGACCTATACGCAGGAAAAAGAAGTTCTTAGCGCCGCGCAGCATATCTCTCTCGGCAAACAGCTCGAGATGGACTGGTGGCGGCTATTTGCCTCGACGCCGCTCAACGACATCATCACGCAGGCCATGGCCGACAATTACACAATTGCCGCCGCGCAGGAAACGCTCGCGCAGGCCGAGGAAGAAGTCACCGCCGTCCATGGTGGCCTTATGCCGCAGGTTGCGCTGAACGGCACGGCGGGCCGGCAGAAATACGGCGTCGCCTTGTTCGGCCCGTCGAATTTCAAGATCCCGCCTTTCAACTACTATGAAGCCGGGCCGACGCTCAGCTGGTCGCCGGATCTTTTCGGCGGCACGCACCGCAGCATCGAGCGGCAGCAGGCGCTGGCCGAATATCAGTCGCACCAGCTGGATGCGGCTTATGTGACGCTCACCGGCAACGTCGTCGCGGAAGCGCTGGAAATCGCCGCCGCCAAGGCAGAGATCGGCGCGGTCAAAAAAATTATCGCCGAAGACAAAAAAACCCTGAAGCTGGTACAGGCCGCCTTCAATGCCGGGGCCGATACCAAAGTGAATGTTCTGGCGGTTCAGAGCCAGCTTGAGAATAACCAGGCCCTGTTGCCGCCGCTGGAGCAGCGCGTCAGCATCGCCAAACATGCGCTCGCTATTCTGATGGGCAAGGCTCCCGGTAACTGGTCGCCGCCGGAGTTCACGCTCGAGAGCCTCATCCTGCCGAAAGAGCTGCCGGTCAGCCTGCCGTCGGAACTGGTGCACAAGCGTCCCGACATACTGGCCGCAGAAGCAAACCTGCATGCCGCGAGCGCCGCTATCGGCATCGCGACCGCCAACCTTTATCCGAAGATAACGCTCTCCGCCACGACGCTTCAGGAAGCGCTTGTGCCGGGCCGTCTGTTCGATAATGCCAGCAATGCCTGGAGTCTGATGGGCGGAATTAGCGCGCCGATCCTGAACGGCGGCACGCTGTCAGCGGAACAGCGTGCGGCGGAGCATGCCTATCAGGCCGCCCTCGCCCAATATAAAGAAACCGTCCTGCAGGCCTTCGGTCAGGTGGCGGATGCGCTGACCGCGCTCTCGCATGATTCCGACCTGAACGCCGAACAGCAGCGCGCCTTTGATACAGCCCACGCTTCCCTGACACTGGCACGCAAGAGCTTTCAGGCCGGCGAAACAACCCTGCTGCAGGTTCAGGATGCCGAGCGGCAGATGGCGCAGGCGGAACTCGGCCTTATCCGCGCACAAAGCCAGCGTTATCAGGATACGGCCACGCTCTTTGTTGCGCTTGGCGGCTCTCCGGTGCCCAGGGAATAAATGAATATTCCGGCGCCTTCTCCGACCATCAAAAAATACCTGCCCTGGGTTGTCGCGTCGGCGCTTTTCATGGAGCAGCTTGATTCAACAATCGTCAATACCGCCGTCCCCTCGATGGCCCTCAGCCTGCATGTGACTCCGCTCAGCCTCAAGGCGGTTGTCGCAAGCTATATTCTCAGCCTTGCCGTCTGCATTCCCGTCAGCGGCTGGATGGCGGACAGGTTCGGCACGCGACGCGTCTTCTCCCTCGCCATCGCCGTGTTCACGTTTTCTTCCATGCTCTGCGGCCTTGCTGTGAACGTGCCCATGCTCGTCGGCGCACGGATCATACAGGGCATCAGCGCCGCCATGATGATGCCTGTCGGGCGCCTGACGATCATCCGCACCTTTCCGAAGGCCGAGCTGCTCATGGCCATGAACTTCGTTATTATTCCTGCCCTCATCGGCCCCCTGCTTGGCCCGACAGTGGGCGGACTGATCGTGCACTGGCTCTCCTGGCGGGATATTTTCTTCGTCAACCTGCCCATCGGGCTGGTGGCGCAGTTTCTGATTTACCGCCATATGCCCAATTATTACGGCGACGAACCGCGCCGTCTTGATATTACCGGTCTCATTCTCTTCAGTGCCGGAACGGCGCTGATTTCATGGCTGCTGGAAATATTCGGTGAACACTATATTACGCCCGCGGCTATTTTTATCCTGCTGCTGACTGGCATTGCCCTGCTCGTCGCCTACGGCTGGCATGCGCGGAAAATATCCTATCCGCTGCTGCGCCTGTCTCTCTTCAATGTCAGGACGTTCCGCATATCCGTTATCGGCGGTTTCATCACCCGCATCGGCATGGGCGGCATGCCCTTTCTGCTGCCGCTGCTCTATCAAATTGGCCTCGGGTTGCCCGCCTGGCAGTCCGGCATGCTGATGATGCCTGCAGCGCTAGCAGCCATGGGCATGAAAATTATTTCCGCGCATGTGCTCAGACGCTTCGGTTACCGTCAGGTGCTTGTCGCCAATACGGTGATGATCGGCATCACGCTTTGTCTTTTTTCGCAGGTCGTGCCGGGAACACCAATAGCCATGATCATCCTTCTGGGCCTGACGCAGGGCTTTTTCAATTCCCTGCAATTCTCCAGCATGAACTCGATGGCCTATGCCGATAACGACACGAAGGATTCAAGCATGGCCAGCACCATGGCAAGCTCGCTGCAGCAGATGTCCATGAGCTTCGGACTTGCCGCCGGGTCTTTGATCACGGCGTGGTATCTGGGCAACCAGCCGCAGTCGGATCATGCAGCGGTCGTCAGCGCCCTGCATCATGCCTTCCTGACGCTGGGGGCGCTGACGATGCTGTCATCGCTCACCTTCTGGGCGCTGCGCCCGCGTGACGGCGAAAGCGTCAGTCGCGCAAACCTGCAGGAAATGACGGAGAAAGAGCACTGAGACTAATAAAAACGCCGGCCTTCCTAAGAAAGCCGGCGTTTTTTACTCTGCCCTTACAGGCGAAATATTAGTGCTGATCGTGGTGGTTGTCGTCATGATCATGATGCTCGGCATGCTCGGCGAATTCTTCTGCCTGATGCAGTTCGGCCAGCGCGGCATCAACGTGCTCGATCGCTTTTGCGCGGTGACCGCCGTACTCGTCGCCGGCTTTCTGCAGATCTTCCTTAGCATGCTGGAGCTTTTCCATTGCTGCATGAACCTCAGGAAGGCGGTCTTTGCCTGCTGCCATATCATGGTGCATCTCTGTCTGTGCATGCGCAGCAACGGTGAAGCCCGCTGCAAGGATGACCGCGACGGCCGTGCAAATGAATTTATTCATATCTTTCTCCTTGTGTGTATGTTTTTACAATGTCGTTTTGCGACAAGTCCGCATACTTTAGGCTGCCTATGCACACTGTCAAGCGCGTTGCGAAGCAGCTCTATACATAATGTTAGCAGTGGCGACGTCAAAAAACCCGGACTGTTCTTGCAAACAAGAACTGACTAAACTGGGCCAAAGGAGAAACGCAATGGGATACGAGAACTGGGGTGACATTGTCACCGAGGGCGTCAAGCGGCAAGGCCCTCTGGTGATTGGCATCGACCCCGTTCATGAAGATATTCCTGACTGTTTTAAAAGAAACAATCAGGGCACAGCAGGAAAAATACAGAGTCTGCGGGACTACAACACGTTTCTGATCGACACGATCGCGCCCCATGTGGGATTTATCAAACCCCAGTCCGCTTTCTTTGAAGCGCTCGGATCACCCGGCGTCGATGTTCTTGCACAGGTTATGGCCCACGCGCGGCAAAAAGGCCTGCGCATTATTCTCGATGCAAAGCGCGGAGACATATCCTCGACCGCTGCCGCCTATGCGCACGCCTATCTCACGCCGAACGGCTCTAATCTCGAAGCAGACTGCCTGACCATCAACCCGTTTCTCGGGCCGGACACAGTGGAGCCCTTTGTTGAATGCGCCAGAAAATACGGCAAGGGACTATTCATTCTCGTAAAAACCTCCAATCCGGGCGGCGGGTGGATACAGGATCTGACCGTTGGCGGTGAAACGGTTTCGCAACGCATCGCCGATAAAATTGCACTGTGGTCGCAAGACTGCATGAGCCGCTCGGGCCTCAGTCCCATAGGCGCTGTCGTCGGCGCCACTTTCGCGGAAGAAGGCGCGCGCCTGCGTGAACGTATGCCGCAGGCTATTCTCCTCACTCCCGGCATCGGCGCGCAGGGCGGGGACGCCGGCGTTATAAACATGCTGCGCCGCGGACGGGAGGATTCCGTTCTTGTCCCGATATCGCGCGGGATCACAAAAGTTGAAAATATTTCGGTGAC
>Ga0206939_10046_pt2 | contig 33465 bp, 26 predicted proteins | sample Alteio_BWOrgHeat_10_FD_152921 | JGI IMG/M metagenome (GOLD analysis project Ga0206939, IMG submission 152921) | Enriched cells from forest soil in Barre Woods Harvard Forest LTER site, Petersham, Massachusetts, United States -... | ecosystem: Environmental > Terrestrial > Soil > Temperate forest >... | reverse complement strand
GGTCACGGCGAGGAGATCGTTCAGGAGGTTTTTCTCGCGCTGTTTCGGCACCTGCGGCAGGGGAAGCCGAAAGACAATCTGCGTGGGTGGGTTTTTCGCGTGGCGCATCATCTGGCGCTGAAGGCCAGAATGAGCGAGCAGACCCGGCCGGATCGCGTCGAATTGGATGAAGCAGTTGCGGCAGAGCAGGTTGATTCTCAGCCGAATCCGGAACAGCAATTGGCGTCGGGACAGAGGCAGACGCGGCTGATGGCGACGGTGCGAGCGCTGCCGGAACGCGATCAACACTGCTTGCATTTGAGGGCCGAGGGTTTGCGGTACCGCGAGATCGCGGAAATTTTGAGTATGTCTCTTGGGGCGGTGTCGATTTCGTTGAGCCGCTCGCTGGCGCGTTTGGAACGCGCGGATCGTGGATGAACAATGGGTCACTTCGAAAAACATCTGAGCGACGAAGAATTGTTGCTAGCGATCGATAGCGAACTGCCAGGTTCGCGTGCGAAAGAAGTGGAAGAACATCTGTCTGGATGTTGGGATTGCCGCGCGCGGAAGCAGAACCTCGAAAAGACGATTGGGAATTTTGTAGAGGCGCGGCACGCGGAATTCGATACGCAGGTGCAGCCGAGTGCGGGACTCAGGGCGTTGCTGAAGGCAAATTTGGAGCTGATCGCGGCTCAACCGGTGGCGAAAGAGAAAGCTCCGGTAACAGTTTTACGATCGACTCGGGTGCGGCGCGCGGTTATTGTGGCGTTTTCGACGGCTGCGGCGATCGCGTTCATTATCGGTGGCGTGGAACGCACCCGCATTCAGAGCTCGGCCGTCTACGCAGAGGGGCCTCTGGAGCCCCGACCGACTTTGACGCCGGGAGCCGTGAGGACGGTCAACGCGGCGGAAGTTTGCGGCGCGAGCATCGAAGCGCACAAGGAGCTGCTCGCGATTCCGGCTTCCGTAAAAGAGGAAGTGTTTCGCGAGTACGGAATGAGCGCAGCCAGGCCGCAGTACTTTGAGATCGATTTTCTGATTACGCCGGAGCTGGGCGGTTCGAACGAAATTCGGAATCTATGGCCGGAGCCGTACCGCGCGCCCGTCTGGAATGCCCACGTAAAAGATCAGTTGGAAAATAAGCTGCGCGACATGGTTTGTAACGGGGAGATCGACCTGGCCACTGCGCAGCACGATATCGCCGCCGACTGGATTCTCGCCTACAAGAAATACTTTCACACGGATAGACCTCTCTAACCTGGCTCGCATCTCAAAGATGATCACGGCACGTTAACCGCGCCGTGATCCTCGTTAAGCGTACTGTTATCTTTGTATGTGTAACATTTTGGCGCGTGGAATACGTCTAATTGGAGACGAATACCGCGCAGGAACTCTCCGCGCGTTCGGTTGAGGAAATGAAGCGACATAAAAATAAGTGGATCAAGACGATGGGTTTGCCGATGGTGTGCATGTTGGCGGTAGTCATTGGGTTGGGCGTCGGTGCGCGTCCGGCTTCGGCAACGCCATCATCAGCATCACCCCAGGCGGCAGCTTCGAAAGCAGTTGGAACGGTTAAGTCGATTTCGGGGAACAACATTGTATTGGCCGCAGAAGGCGGCTCGGACACGAACGTCGTCGTCCAAGACGGAGCGCGTTTGCTGCAGATTGAACCAGGTGAAACCGATCTTAAGAAGGCGACGCCGCTGCAACTGACTGACTTGCAGAACGGCGACCGGATTCTCGTGCGCGGAAGCGCGGGACCGGATGGAAAGTCGATCCTGGCAGTCAGCGTGATCGCGATGAAAAAAGCGGATCTCGCTGCGAGACACGCGCACGAGCAGGCAGAGTGGCAGCGGAACGGAATTGGCGGGCTGGTGAGCGCGGTCGATCCGGCGGCGGGCACGATCACGGTTTCGACGTCGGCGCTTGGAGCGAACAAGAGCGTCTTGGTGCATGTTTCGAAGAATACGGTGCTGCGGCGATACGCGCCGGGATCAGTGAAGTTTGACGATGCGGCGGCTGCGCCGATCGATCAAGTCAAGGCGGGCGATCAGCTTCGTGCGCGCGGGCAGAAAAGCGCGGATGGCGGCGAGTTGACGGCAGATGAGGTTGTGTCGGGCTCGTTCCGAAATATTTCTGGGACGATCAATTCGATCGATGCGGGAACAAACACGATTACCGTGCAGGATTTGGTGACGAAGAAACCAGTGATCGTGCAGATCTCGCAGACGTCGCAGTTGCGGAAACTGCCGGCTCCGATGGCGCAGAGGATTGCGGCGCGATTGAAGGGCGGATCAGACGCACCGGCAGGCGCCAATGCTGGTGGTGGTGCTCCGAGTGGCGGAGCGGGTTCAGCTCCGGCTGCGCCAGCGGCTGGCTCGGCGCTCGAACAGCGGAGCGGAGATAGCGGTGCAGCGCGCGGACAGGGCGGACCAGGTGGTCCTGGCGCAAATGGCGGCGGACGCGGCGGAGCGGGAGGACAGGGCGGAGACTTGCAGCAAGCGATCTCAAGGATGCCGCCGTCCAACCTAACGGATTTGCAGAAGGGCGATGCAGTAATGATCGTCGCGACTGCGGACAACACTGGGGCGTCGGGCGGCGTGGTGGCAATTACGCTGCTGTCGGGCGTCGAACCTATTTTGCAGGCCTCACCAAGCGGCCAGTCGATCCTAACGCCTTGGACAATGAGCGGCGCACCGGGCGGCGACGCGGCGCAGTGAAGACGCATCACAGGAATAGCAATCCAGCGTAGTCAAAGTCAGGAGAGTTGATGAGTTTCCGCACGGCCCCGCGATTCAGGACTGCAGTTGTATTCGTGTTGCTGGCGTTGCTTGTGCCGTGGACCCCGGCATTTGCGCAGAACGCCGGGGGCGCCGCGTCCACGTTGCGCGGACAGGTGACCGACCCGTCGGGGAGCTACGTCACGACGGCGACGATTGTGCTGACGACGCCGAGCGGCGATGCGATCACCGCGCAGACAGACAAAAACGGGAACTACGAGATCAAAGGGCTGGCGACGGGCAGGTACAGCCTGAAGGTGATTGCGGACGGATTCACGGATTTTTCGAAAGAGGGCGTTGACGTCGGCGCGGGCGCGAACAAGCTCGATGTGAAGCTGTCGATTCAGACGCAAGAACAGAAAGTGATGGTTACCGATGACGCGGCTGCGGCGTTGAGTGTCGATCCGGCGTCGAATGCGGGCGCCATCGTGATTCAGGGTAAGGACCTGGATGCGCTGTCGGACGATCCCGACGAGTTGCAGTCAGATTTGCAGGCGCTGGCAGGGCCGTCGGCGGGACCGAACGGCGGACAAATATACATCGATGGTTTCACGGGAGGGACGCTGCCCCCGAAGGCGTCGATTCGCGAGATTCGCATCAATCAGAATCCGTTTTCGTCGGAGTACGACAAGCTTGGTTACGGTCGCGTCGAGATTCTGACGAAGCCGGGAATGGACCAGTGGCACGGCCAGCTTTACATGAGCGGTACGACCGCGGGGCTGAATTCGCGAAACCCATTCGAGAATTTGCCGGATGGCGAACAGCCGCCCGGGTATGAATCGACGCAGTTCAGCGGCGACATCGGCGGACCGCTGAGTAAGAAGGCGTCGATGTTTTTCACTTATGAGCAGCGGAACATCAACAACTTGAACGTGGTGAGCGCGACGGTTGTGGACCCAACGACGTTTGCGGTGGAGCCGTTCAGCCAAGCGGTGCCGAATCCGGACTTTCGCATCAACCTGAGCCCGCGTGTGGATTATCAGGTGAGTGATTCAAATATCTTGTCGATTCGTTATCAGTATTACCGGCAAACGCAGGACAACGAAAGCGTTGGAGCGTTCAATCTGGCTTCGCTGGGGACGAATCAATACGACGCTGAAAACACGTTGCAGCTCAGTGACACGCAGACGTTGAGCCCGCGCACCATCAACGAGACGCGCTTCCGGTTTCAGCACGAGGTAGCGAATCAGGGCCCGGTGAGTACGACGCCGATGGTTTCGGTGACGAGCGCGTTCGCGAACGGTGGAAACGCGACCGGGACAAACGACGACACACAGAATCGGTACGAACTGCAAAACGAGACGTATATGAATTTCGGCAAGCATTCGCTGAAATATGGCGGGCGTTTACGCGCAACGACGGACAGCAACGTTACGAATGCAAACTTCAACAGCGAGTATTCGTTTGGCAAGCGAACTCTACCGGGTTGTGTGCCGACGACGGTGGACAATTGCCAGATCACGCCCTTGGAGGCCTATCAGATCACCGTGAAGGGCCAGGCGGAAGGCCTGCCATTCGCTCAGATTCAGGCGATGGGCGGCGGAGCAAGCTTTTATACGCTGGCGGTGAATTCGGCAGGACAAACAGCGACGGATATTACGTATGTCGACGGCGCGTTGTTCGTGCAGGACGACTGGAAGATCCGCCCGAACATTACGCTCAGTGGAGGGCTGCGGTACGAAACGCAAAATAGTCTGGGCGATCACGCGGATTTCGCTCCGCGTGTTGGATTTGCATGGGGCATCGGCGGAAAAGGGAAGACCGGATCGCCGAAGATGGTTCTGCGCGGTGGGTTCGGAATCTTTTACGACCGGTTCACGGAAGATTTGATTTTGACGCAGCAGTTGAATAACGGGATCGAGCAGCAGACTTACCTTGTGCAAAATCCGGCGTTCTTCAATCCAAACGCGGTGGTGCCGCCTTCAGCGTTTGGCGGGTCAGCGCTCTCGCCGCAGACGGTATACCAGCCGAACAATAATTTGCGGACGCCGTACACGCTGCAGACGGGCGTCAGCCTGGAGAAGCAACTCACGAAGTCGGCAAATATCTCGGTGACGTATCTGACTTCGCGCGGCGATCATCAGTTCTACACAAATTTTATCAATGCGAATGCGCCGGGAGCGCTGCCACCCGCCACGATCTTGTATCAGTACCAGTCGGAAGGCGTGTTCAAGCAGAACCAACTCATTGCAAATGGCAGCATTCGCATGGGGACGAAGCTGACGCTGTTCGGCTTTTACGTGCTGAACTACGCGAACAGCGACACGGGGACGCCGACGTACGTGCCGTCGGATCCGCTTGATCCGTCCTCAGACTACGGGCGGGCGCAGTTCGACTACCGAAATCGGTTGTTCATGGGCGGTACGATTTCGCTGCCGAAGGCCTTTCGGCTGAGTCCGTTTTTGATTGCGAGTTCGGGGCAGCCGTTCAACATCACGACCGGCGACGATTTGTTTGGCGACGCGCAGTTCAACGCGCGTCCGGCGTTCGGCGATTGCTCAACCCCGGCTCCAAACCTGGTGCAGACGAAGTTTGGATGTTTCAACACGGCGCCAGGGGCGGGAGCGACGTTGATTCCAATCAACGGCTTCACGGGGCCGTCGCGATTTACGATGAACCTGCGGGTGAGCAAAACATTTGGCTTCGGCAAAAAGAAAGAGACGGCGGCGCAGGGGCCGAATGGGCCTAGCGGCGGAACGTTTGGACGCGGGCCGGGAGGCGGTGGCCGTGGCGGTCCCGGCGGGCGTGGTGGACCGGGCGGCGGACCAGGAATGGATGCGGGTGCTACCAACCGGCGCTACGCGCTCACGTTTGCGGTTTCCGGGCGCAATATCTTCAACAATGTGAACTTGGCGCAGCCGGTCGGAAATCTCAGTTCGCCGCTGTTTGGTGAGTCAAACGGGCTCGCAGGCGGACCCTATGGATCGAGCACGGCGAACCGGCGGGTCGATCTGCAGGTGACATTTACATTCTAAAGCGCTGCCGTGTTCGTGCGGCGCGTTGGTCTGCATTCGCAATTTGAGCTAAGCTCGCGATACGGGCTTGGCTCTTTTTTTGCCGGGCGCATTCTCGAAGACTTCAATGAAGAAGCGAAAGAAAAAGACTCTTGACGTTGGGCAGGTCGCCCGTCGACGTGCACGCGAGTCGGGCATTGCGCCCAGCTCAACGCGCGTGATTGAAGACAAGCGGAAGCGTCCGGCGAAGCACAAGAAACCAATTCGCTCGGATGATGCGATTTAGTTTGCTCGCGGTAGGTCCCGACCGGACCTAGTTTTTCGACCCTCAACCAGGTTTGTGGTCGGGGATGCGTTCATCGGCACGAAAGAGCGGCGCAGCCGCCACATGTTGCCGCTCGGCCAGCGAAGCGCCGATTTCTTCCAATCCCTTTTTGTCGAAGCCATTGCAGACAACGCTGATCGCGCCGTCGGGTTCGATCAGAAAAACCGTGGGAACGTTGGTCAATCCGTACGCGTTCGAAGCAGGATAGTTCTTGCCGCTTTCATCGAGAGGCATTGCAAAAGTGACGCCGTATTCGTCGGTGAATTTCTTCGTCGCCTTCGCGTCGTCTTGCGAGATTCCAAGAAAAGTCGCGCTCTTTCCGTACCGCTGGTGCAATCTTTCGATGAATGGGAATGTGAACTGACAAACCGGGCACGAAATCTTGAAGAAGGCTGCGACAACCGGACCTTTCTCGAGCAGCGTCGAAAGGGAATAGTCGTTGCCGGCCGAATCGGTAAGAGAAAATCCGGGAGCTTTGTTCCCGGCCACGATGTGCGTCATCTGACCTTCCGATCCTAGGATGCGCGAAATCAAGCGCTTCAACGTCATGCGCTGATTATAGTTCAGCCGAGATATTCAGTGAATCTTAGTGAATCTGTTTCGTCTTTCGCTGCATGTAATCCATCAGCAGATATTGGCCCAGCGTGTAGGGTGTAGTGAAGTACGCCTTGCCGCGGCACATTTCGGTGATTTTCTGTACGAAGTTGATCAGGCTGTAATCGCTGGCGAGCATGAACGTGTTGATGAGGATTCCCGCGCGCTTGCACTTGTTCACTTCTTCCAGCGTCTGACCGACGACGAACGGATCGAGACCAAACGCATTCTTGTAGATGCGGCCGTCTTCCAGCGTGAGCGCCGAAGGTTTGCCGTCGGTGATCATGATGATCTGCCGCATATCTTTCTTCTGCCGCAGCAATATGCGCTGCGCCATCCGCAGCCCTTCGCGTGTGTTGGTGTAGTACGGGCCGACTTGCACGCGGGCCAACTCCCCAATCGGCACTTCTTCGGCGCTGTCGTGGAAAAGGACGAGATTCAGCGTGTCGCCAGGATATTGGGTGCGAATCAGATGCGACAGCGCCATCGCGACGCGCTTTGCGGGCGTGAAGCGATCCTCGCCATACAAGATCATGCTGTGGCTGCAGTCGAGCAGCACGACCGTGGCGCACGAGCTGTAGTATTCGCACTGATGCACCATCAGATCCTTGTACGTGATTTCGACGGGGACTTTCGCGCCATCGCGTCGCACTGCGTTGAACAGCGTCTCGCTGACGTCGAGGTTCATGGTGTCGCCGAATTCATATTCTCGCGACACGCCGCTGGCCTCGATGCCGGTTGCGAGATCTCGCGTGGCGTGACGCCCAAAACTACTGCGGCCCAGCGATCCGAGCAGATCCTGAAGCGTTTTGAAGCCGAGGAAGTCGATCGTCTTGTCGGTGATTTCGAAGCGCGCTTCGGTGTCGCGTTCCTGCGCTTGGCCCACCTGGCCTCGCGCGCTCGATTGAGGAGGAGGCGTTACCTGCGGCGGCTGTTGCGGATTGATGTAGCCTTCTTGCGCCATGCGCTCCATCAATTTTTCGATCAGGTCGCGCACTTCCTGGCTCTGCCGCGCGTTTGGGTTGTTCAGCATCTCGCGCAGCTCATCGCTCATCGCGCCTTCTGGCATCAAGTCGCCTTCTTGCAAGGCGCGAAGGATGGCATCGCGCAGCGCTTCCATCGATTTTTCCGGATCCATCTCCGAGACGCCGTAGAACTGTGACTCGAAGCCGCTCTGGAGAAAGAAATTCCCGAGCTTCTTGACCAGTTCTTCCAGGTCGATGGCGTCCGCCGGCTCGCCGACGTATTTGCCGTACTTGACGAATTTCATCGTTGGCCCCAGCGCGATGCGATGATCGCGCTCACTTCATCGCTGCGATTAATTAAACTGCCGGCGCGGCCGATTCGGATTCTCTCGCTGCTCCGGTTGCCGCTGCTTCTCCGCGTAATAGCCGCGCTCTTCGCTTCGGCCGATGCGGCGGTGCGCCCACAACCCTTCGAGAATCATTTCTGCCGCCGCTGCGGCAGCGCCCGCGTCTTTGCGATCGTTGACCCCAAGCTTGCCGACGTGATCCATCAAGCCTTGAATTTTCGAGAGCTGCTCATAACGTTCCGCAGTCGTTGCCAGTTCCGGAAGTTTCAGTTCGCCGCCTAATTCAAACCACTGAATCACCGGCTGGAAGCTGACTTCGCCGAATCGCTTGCTGAAAACGCGCCCGACGGCCGACCGAATCAGTTCGCGGGCGATTGTGTCCGCGCCCTTGAGCTCGCCTTCGTACTCGAGTTCAAGCTTGCCGGTGATCGCAGGCAGCGCCGAGTAGACGTCGGCTATTCGTGCGATGCCGCATTTCTCGCCTGTACGAGCTGCTCGCTGTTCTGCGCTGCTTACTGCGCTTTCCAACGTTGTGATCGGCAACCGCTGGCTAACGCCGGAGCGCTTGTCGACGCGCTTATCCTCGCGCGCTTGAAACGCGATCTCTTCGATCACCTCGCGCAAATAATCGGGAACATCGATCTTTCGCGCCGGATCGCGCCCAACCCACGCTTCCTGATTCGTGACGGTCATGCCTTCGGCCACGGTGGATGGATAATGGGTGCGAATTTCAGCGCCGATGCGATCTTTCAGCGGCGTGATGATTTTCCCGCGCGCCGTGTAGTCCTCAGGATTCGCCGTGAAGACGATCAGTACGTCGAGCGGCAATCGCAACGGATAACCCTTAATCTGGATGTCGCCTTCCTGCATGATGTTGAAGAGGCCGACCTGAATCTTTCCCGCGAGGTCCGGAAGTTCGTTGATCGCGAAGATGCCGCGATTGGCACGCGGCAACAGTCCATAGTGAATGGTCAATTCGTCCGACAAGTCGCGCCCGCCGCGAGCAGCTCGAATCGGATCGACGTCGCCGATGATGTCCGCGATGGTCACATCGGGAGTTGCAAGCTTCTCGACGAAGCGCTGATCGCGCGGCATCCAGGCGATCGGAGTCGCGTCGCCTTCCGTCGCGATCTTGTCTTTGCAGGCACGGCAAAGGGGCGCGAGGGGGTTGTCGTTGATCTCGCATCCCGCGATCACCGGAATCTCGGCATCCAGCAAATTCGCCAGACCGCGCAGAATGCGACTCTTAGCCTGTCCGCGCAGCCCCAGCAAAATAAAATTGTGTCGCGATAACAGGGCATTCACGATTTGCGGAATGACCGTGTCCTCGTAGCCGTGGACGCCGGGAAACAGCGTTTCACCCTTCTCGATCGCCCGCAGCAAGTTGCGGCGAATTTCGTTCTTCACCGATATTGCGGCGGTGCGCGCATCGAAATCCGGAATACTGCGCAGTTCGCCGAGGGTTTTCGGCTTTGCATTTCCGGATCGCGAATGCTGTGTAGCAGTGGTATTCGTCATTGGGTCCCCATTCAGCGCGGCTGTGAAGCCAACGCCAGAATTCAATTCACTGCTCAATTTACAGAGTTGCCGTTTCCTTCTGCATGCTGTCGTTGTGACTCGATCTTTTGTAGATGCGGCGCCCACTCGCGCAGGTACGTGACTAACCGCTCCTGGCGGTCCGCCTCCGACCGTGACTCCAGCACTTGCTGCTTCCACATCAAATCCATCGGGAGCGTGCCGGCGATCGCGTAAGACAATTCGTCCGGGTCCAAGGCTTGCACGTTGCGCGGATAATCCCCATAGACGATCGTGTGGCAGACCTCATACAGTTGAATCAGTTCGCGCTGCTTTTTCGGGTCGACGGGCCGTTCGCGATCGTCCAGATAATCGACCGTACCTTCAAGCAACATTCCGTCTTCGTATTCATCCTTGTTGACCAGCTCAACGATGCGGAACGGCGTGCGCCCGACCGCCACAACGTCCATTCGTCCGTCGTGATAGCGCTTGCAAACCTCGAGGACTTCCGCCGTGCACCCGACGCGCACCAGGCCCTTCGGCGCCACGAGGAGCATTCCGAACTCGCTCTTGTTTTCGATGCAGTCGTCCACCATTCGGCGGTATCGCGGCTCAAAGATATGCAACGGCAGATCGCCGCCGGGCAAAAGAACAACGTTGAGAGGGAAGAGCGGGATTCGTTCGGGCCGCGTTGAACCCATGGCTCATCATAGCAGACGAAGCAAGAGCGGTCGAAATCGGTGCGCAAGTCGCACCGTTTGATTGCATGCGATGCCGCGATTCAGGTGAGCGCAGGATGAAGTTTACTGCAGCTCCGCCAACAGCGACTCCATCTCGGAGCGCGCGTGCCCGTCGCCCTTCAAGCTCGCTTGATTGATTCCATCAACGAGAATCCTGCAGGCGTCATCGACTCGGGATTCGCGCGAGAGCATCTGCGCGTACATCAGGTAGGCAGGCACATAATCTGCGTTGCGGTTTAGCAGCTCTTTGAATTGCTGGTCGGCGGCAGCCGTGTCGCCGGAGTTCATGCACTCCATCGCGAGGCCGTAGCGCGAGAACGCGTCTTCCGGCTTCTTGGCAACAAACTCTTCCAGCAGTTGGCGACGCGTCTTTTTCGGTTCGGTCATGAGCCCAGTATAGAGTGCGGAACGCGAGCGGCAAAACCGGAGCAGAAATTATCAGCTAACGCCGCCAACCCACAAAGGCGTGCTCGTCGGCTGCGGGCTACCACCGGGCGGCTCTTCGGTAATCGCCAGCGCCTTCGTATCTCCCATATCGTCAGGAGGATTCGCCACCATCTCGCCGATCTTACCGTTCGCATCGGGCCAGAATACATGCGACGGCATCGGCTTAGCCCCGGGCGTCTTGGGAATCAGCCACAATTGCAGAACTTTATTGTTCTTTGGCATCGGCATTTTCTGCGCGGTCAGATAAATGCCTAACTTCGAATGCCACATCGCCTCGACCTTCGGCATGTCCTTATCGCTTGGCATGATCTCGATCTTGTGCGAGGCCGGGTCGGTGAGAATCATGGCTTCGTGCTTCGCCATGGTCAGCTCATCCTCTAGTTGCTTGCGCTCTTTCAGCCCCGCAGCCGCGTGCTGGTTCATCTCTGCGACATCTTGCTGCATCTTCCGCGCTTCCCAAGTCGAATAGAGCGAAACGAGCAGCAGCGCCGCGACCCCGGCCCATAGCCACATCGGCACCGAAGTCCTTTGCGCCCCGCCAGCCTGCATCGGGAGCGAACCGCCGCCACTGCCACCGCTTGCGGCATCTGCTCGCACACTGCGCAACACGCGCGCACGCAACATCTCCGACGGCTCAGCCGGCGGCGCGAGATACGCCAGTTGCGTCACAACCAGCCGCGCTTCTTCCAGCGCTTTCGCACACTCCGGGCATCCGCTCGCCAGATGCGCTTCGAGCGCCGCTCGCTCATTCGCGTCGAGCGCACCGAGGGCGTACGCCTCGATCAGCTCCCGGAATTGGTCGTGTTCGCTCACGATGCCGTCTGCAATCCTTCCTTCAATCGCAACAAACCGTTCCTGATCCAGCTTTTCACTGTGCCTAGCGGCTCTTGCAGCGATTCCGCAATTTCGCTATGGCTCAGCCCTTCGAAGTACGCCATCTCAATCGCTTTTTTCTGCGGCGCACTCAGCGTGCCCATCAGCGAGCGCACCCGTTCCGCTCGGCGCTTTTCGTCAAGCACCTTCTCGTATTCTGGACTTTGCGCGATGGCGGGAATTTCTTCGGTCTGGTCTTCGCGCCGTCGCTGGCGTTCGCTTTTCAGTCGGAGTTGATCGAGCGCTCGATTGCGCGCCAGAGTCAGCAGCCAGGGGACGAAAGGCCCGCGACTCGATTGATATTGGCCGGCGTTACGCCACAGGTGGAGAAAAACATCCTGGACGACTTCTTCCGCCGTCGATCCCTGCTGGAGAATGCGCACCACAAGCGCATAGACAACTCGTGAATGCCGGTCGTAGAGCTCTTCGAACGCGCTCACGTCTTTGCGAAGAAACCTCTCCACCAAGGCGGAGTCGGACGGCGACTCGCCTTCGCCATACTTACCCATTATGGCCGCGAGGAACACGGGTTAGAGGCTTCGTCTCCTGTCAGATATACGGCTAAGGGCGCAAGCCGGATGAGTTTACAGCAGCTTACGGTTTTTGGCGGTGAATGATTTCACCGGCGACGGAGAGGGCATTTTCGACGCAGGAGCCGATAGCTGGGCCGCGGAAGTAGTTGCCGATGAGCCAGAGGTTAGGCTGCTTTTTTCGCGCTTCCTCGATGGCTTCTAGGCGTTCGCTGTGGCCCAAATTATATTGTGGCAGCGCGCGAGGATAGATCGTGACGTTCGAGAATGTCGGGTTACCGCGGATTTTCAAGATTTTCGCGGTCTCTTGATGGACGATTGCGGAGAGTTCGTCGGGCGAAAGCCGCGCAGCTTCGCAATCCGTCGTGCCCCCGATGAAACTGGTGAGCAGGGCATTGCCCCCCGGAGCCCGGTCAGGGAAGAGCGAAGTGTTCCAGACGGTACCAAGCGTTCGAACGGCAGCCGAACGCGGGATCAGGAATCCGAATCCGTGCAGCGGATCGCCGATCTCGCTTTTGACATAGCCGAGTGAAACGACCGCGGTCGAGGCGTACTCGATTTCTTCGAGCCTGCTGGAAATGGACGGCTCGATGTCTCGCAGCAGCGTCCCGGCAACGTTGCTCGGGGTTGCGACAATCACTTGATCGGCGATGATAGAGCGCTGCTCATCGCCCGTGCGAACGGTGACCTGGAACGCCGGTGTTGAACCGGACGCATCTCTGGCGACAAACCGCACGACCGTATTCAGCAAAAGTCGGTCACCCAATTTCGTGGCCAGCGTGTCAGGGAACGTTTGGGTGCCATCGTTGAAACTGAGTAGGGTCGGACGCTGCCGCGGCTGATCTGTTGGCTTCTTTGCCTTCGCGAGTATTCCGCGAATCACGCTCCCTTTGCTCTTCTCCGCCTCGAGAAGCGTTGGGAAGGCGCTGCGGAGGCTCAGCTTCTCTGGATCGCCCGCATAGACGCCAGAAACAAACGGCCCGACGAGCCGGTCGAGCAGCTCTGCCGAAAATTTCCTGCGGACGAAATCTGCGATCGATTCATCCCTTGCCGGTGGAGTGCTTTTTCCGATCACATCGCGCAAAAGCGCGAACTTGGTGCCGATCCCGACGAGTCCCGATATCAAAAACGCTGCCGGGTTCATCGGCACTTCTTCCAACATACCATTCACAAGCACATAGCGCGGAGCGCCAGCAGGCGCTTGGACAACCTGCCGGCGAATTCCGAGTTCGTCAAACAATTGCATCATCTGCGCCGTGCCGCTGAAGCTCTGCGGACCCAGCTCGAGCAAGTACCCGTCGCGGCGTTCGGTGCGAATCGCGCCGCCCGCGCGATCAGACTGCTCGACCAACAGCGCATCGACTCCCGCTTTGCGCAGCGTGTACGCAGACACCAATCCCGAAATTCCGCCGCCGATGACCAGCGCTGCGACTCGTTGCATCACGCCGAACCCCGTCGCGTTCCCATGTCAGAGTGTTTTCGAGAAAAGAGGTTTCGCAGCCAGCTGCTGCTTTTCAAGGTAAGGATCAAACACCATCGCCAGATTGCGAATAAAAATCCGGCCGAGCCACGTCGTTCGAATCTGATCGCGCTCCAGCAAAACGAGCCCATCGTCGCGCGAAGGCTCCAGCCGCCGCAGTTCCTCGGCGAAATACTCATCGAAGTTGACGCCAAACTCGCGCGCAACTTCGTCCTTGATGATGATCGTGTGGCAGAGCAATCGGCTGATCACCGAGCGCCGCAATCGATCGTCTTCCGACAGATGATACCCGCGCATCGTCGCGATCCCGCGATCCGCGACCGCCTTCTCCCACGACGCCAGATCGCGATGATTCTGTGCATACGCATCCTGAATCCCGCTGATCGCCGTCACCCCCATCCCAAAGAGATCAGCTCCCGCCTTCGTCGTGTATCCCTGAAAATTCCGGTGTAGCGTTCGTTCGCGCTGCGCTACCGCCAATTCATCGCCCGGCTTCGCGAAGTGATCCATCCCTATATAGAGGTAGCCCGCCTCAAGAAACTTCTTCAGCCCGACGCGGAAAATCTCGAATTTCTGCATCCCCTCAGGCAAGTACATCGCAAACGCGCCCTGCTGCTTTTTCAGCCATGGTACGTGTGCGTAGCTGAAGAGAGCCACGCGATCCGGTGCAAGTTCAACAAGCTGATCGACCGTTTTCGCGAAGCTTTCCGGCGACTGGTGCGGCAACCCGTAAATCAAATCCGCGTTGATGCTGTCGAATCCGAGATCTCGCGCTGTCTGAAAAAGCTCCCGCGTCATTTCAAACGGCTGAACGCGATGAATCGTCCTCTGCACTTCAGGATGAAAATCCTGAATCCCCATGCTCAGGCGATTAAATCCCATCCGCCGCAGCATCTCGAGGTGCTCGCGTGAGGTCACTCGCGGATCGACCTCGATTCCAATCTCCGCATCCGGCGCGAACGTGAATTTCTCCCGCGTCGCCCCAAACAAGTCTTCAATCTCCGCCGGCGACAAAAACGTTGGCGTCCCTCCGCCCCAATGAAACTGCACCACCGGCCGCTCGCGCGACACATGCGAACTAACGCGCGCCAACTCCTGCTTCAGCACGCCGAGATACGGCTTCGTCACCGAATGATCTTTTTGAATGATGACGTTGCACGCGCAAAACAGACACAAGCTCTCGCAGAAGGGAAGATGCATGTATAGCGAAACGGGAGCTTTCACACGATCCGATTGCTCATGCACTTGCTCAAGGTCGTCGGGCCCAAACGCGTCATTCCACACCGGCGCCGTCGGATAGCTCGTGTACCGCGGTCCCGGCCGGTTGTATTTCGCCAGAAACTCCGCACTAACGCGAAGCTCCTCGCCCAACTTCTCCGAATTGTCTCTAGCGATCGTCACGACAATCTCAACTCAACAAAGCAAGCAAACTCATGTAGGGGCGCAGCACGCTGCGCCCCAAACGCCCAGGCGCCAGCCTTTAATCTCCTATTCTCTTGCCAGTCGCCAGCCACCAGCCGCCAGTCACCTCGAGGGCGCCGCGCCCTTCGTCTCCGCAAACTCCACGCGCTGCCCGGTCTCAATAAACAGGCGCGCATTCTCCACCGGCGTCCCCTGCAAAATCCCATGCCCTAGATTCAAAATATGCCCGATACCACCCAGCGCCTCTGCGGTTTGGCGCGTAACATTTAAAACCTTCTCCGCCGGCGCAAACAAAACCGCCGGATCAACATTCCCCTGCAACGCAATCCCCGGCCCCAGCATCGCCCGCGCCTCCGCCAAATCAATCCGCCAGTCCACACTCAAAACATCCGCGCCCGACTTCGCCACCGCACCCAACAAATGATGCGAAGCCTTCGTGTAATAAATCACCGGCACCGCCCCGCCAACGCCCGCAATAATCTCGCGCACCGCAGGCAGCGCAAACCGCTCGTAATCCTCCAGATTCAATTCACCGCACCACGTGTCAAACAACTGCACCGCCGTCGCCCCCGCCGCAATCTGCGCCTTCAAGTATCCAATCGTCGCCGCCGCAATCTTCTTCAACAGCAATTCGAACGCCCGCGGCTTCTCCCACATCAACGCCTTCACGGTCGCAAATCCTTCTTTCGTCCGCCCCTCCACCATGTAACACGCCAGCGTCCAAGGTGCCCCCGCAAATCCCAGCACCGGCACCGTCGGCCCAACTTCCCGGACGATTCCCTGAATCGCCTCCATCAAAAATCCAGTATCGCCCGCCGCATCAAAAATTCGCAGCGCCTCGATATCACGCTCCGTCCGGATTGGCTCTGGCAAATTCGGCCCCGCATCTCCCAACTCCAGTTTCATCCCCATCGCTTCCGCCGGAATCAAAATGTCCGAGAACACGATGATCGCGTCGACGCCCAACCGCCGAAAAGGCTGCAGCGAAATCTCGATCGCCAATTCCGGCGTCTTGCACACTTCCAAAAACGCCCGCTTCGCCCGAATCTCGCGATACTCCGGCAAATACCGCCCGGCCTGCCGCATCATCCACACCGGCAGACGCGGCACTGCCTCGCCGCGACACGCGCGCAAAAACAGCTCCTTCCGCGTCATTGATCCGTTGGTCATGCTCGCTGCGCTATTCATTGTTGGTTTAGCCAGAATAACAAATCTAGCGAGTCGCTGCCGGTAGTAGGCCCATTTCTGTCCGAAAGGGCAGTCGCGAATCGCGAGCGTTCCGCGGTAGTCTCGTTTCCATCGACACGTGCGCCCAGCCGCCGCATTCGTGCGGTCTCTCATGGCCTGGGCTATACTCAATAATCGCCGGTTGGACGCGAGGGGCGGAGCGTTGTCGCCGGCGAGCGGCCAAAAGCCGCGTCCCGCAGAAAACAACCCGATGCCGCATTTCTTCCTATTCTTGACGATCGTGGCCTATGTCTTCAGCCTCGGCTCGTATAGCCGCTATCTCCGCGCAGGGAAAGAGATTTCCGGCCGACTCGGCACCGTCTTCCTCATCCTCGGCCTAATCGCCCACTATTTCGCGCTCCTCGATCGCGCGCGCGCTTCTCACACCGTCCCTTACCACGATATCAATGGCTCGCTCTCTCTCTTCGGCTGGCTACTCGCGCTGACCTACCTCGGCCTCGAACTCTTCCACCGCCAGCGTTCCGTCGGCGCATTCGTGATGCCGTTCGTGCTCGCATTCTTCCTCGCTGCCAATCTCACGGCTGGCGACAAGCTTTCTCCACCGCCAGCCCACGGCGCCGTCTTCGCCTTCCACGTCACGCTCAGCATCCTCGCCTACGCCGCCTTCGCGCTGTCGTTTGTCCTCAGCCTCATCTTCCTCGTCGAAAACAGTCTCCTCCGCAATCGCAATCTCACCGAATTCGTCTGGCGCCTTCCGCCGCTCGAACTCCTCGAGCGCATGAGCCGCTCCAGCGTCCTCGTCGGCATCGTCTCGATCGCGATCGGCACCGTGCTTGGATTCATCTGGGTCGACCGCCTCACCGGTCAATATTTCGACCCCAAATACGTCGTTACACTTCTCGTGGTTTTGCTTTACGCCGTCTATTGGCTTCTCTCGCGCACCACAGCCTGGCGCGGCGTTCGCGCATCGCGCCTTTGCATCTTCAATTTTGTGATCGTCGTACTGAGTTTCACCGTCGTGAACTTATACTTGTCGCACAGTCATCGTTACTTTTAGCGTCGGTGTTTAGCGGTCGGAATACACTGAATCTTTGGTTGCCAAAAGACACAAGGCGCCAGGAAAGGATCGAGCGATCACCGAATGGAAATCGTCCTCGTCGGCTTAAATCATCGCACCGCGCCCGTCGAAGTGCGTGAACGCGTTTCGTTCACCGCCGAACAGGCGCGCCGCGCCGCCGACGAACTCCGCGCTCGCGGCATTCTCGAAGAAACGCTCGTCCTCTCCACCTGCAATCGCAGCGAAGTCTACGGCGTTCCGCCCGAGTCCGCGCACGATAGCCTCAAAGCACTCGCCTCGTTCCTCAGCGAATTCCACTCCGTCGGCGTCGAAATTCTCTTCAGCTCGCTCTATCACCATTACGACCGCAACGCCGTCCGCCATCTCTTCCGCGTCTCGGCGGGACTTGACTCCATGCTCCTCGGCGAAGCCGAAATCATCGGCCAGGTGCGCGATGCCTACAAATCCGCCCACGAACAAGGCGCGACCGGCCCCGTTCTGAATCGCCTCTTCCAGGGCGCGCTTGAAGTCGGCAAGCGCGTACGCACCGACACGCAACTCGGCATGCGTCCGATGTCCGTCGCTGCCGCCGGCGTAAAACTTGCCGAGCGCATCTTTGGCAAACTCGCCGGCCACACCGCGCTCGTCATCGGTGCAGGCGCTGTCTCCGAGCAAGTGATCAACACACTCCGCGACCGCGGCGTCACCGATCTCTTCGTCATGAATCGCTCGCGCGACCGCGCCGAAGAGCTCGCGCACAAAGTCGACGGCACCGTCGTCGAATGGGGCGACTGGCAAAACGCTCTGCTCAAGCCCGACGTCGTCGTCTCGTCCATCTCGACGGAAGATCCCGTCCTCTCGCGCCTCGTCCTCGAATCCGCAATGGAAGCTCGCTCCGGCCGCGCGCTCTTCCTTATGGACCTCGGCCTCCCGCGCAACATCGAGTCCACCGCAGCCGACATCTACAACGTCTATCTCTACAATCTCGACGATCTCAGCTCCATCGTTTCGCAGAATCGCCAGGCCCGCGAAGGCGAAGTCCCCCGCGCCGAAGCCATCATCGAAGACCACGTCACCAAATTTCTCTCCTGGCAAGCCAGCGTCGAACTCGTCGGCTTCGTCACCGCCCTCCGCGCCCGCCTCCGCGAAGACCGCGCCGCTTTTCTCCACGCGCGTCTCGCGCAAGCAACGCACCTCTCGCCTCAAGATCGCGAGCACATCGAGTCGATCATGGAAGAGATGCTCGAAAAATTCCTCGTCCAGCCCGCCGAACGCCTCCGCGACGAGCGCGAACTCCGCCGCAAAATCCAAAACGTCGAAGCCCTCCGCGACCTCTTCCTCTCCGACCGGGAGAAGCGATGAGCACCTTTCGCATCGGCACGCGGGGCAGCCTCCTCGCCAAATGGCAGGCCGAATTCGTCCGCCGCCAGGTCTTCCAATCCACCGGCGTCGAAGGCGAAATCGTCATCATCAAGACAAGCGGCGACAAACTCGCGCACACGTCGCTCTCCGAGATCGGCGGGCAGGGTATCTTCGTCAAAGAGCTCGAAGAAGCCCTCGTCGACAATTCCATCGACGTCGCCGTTCACAGCGTCAAAGACATCCCCACGAAAACGCCGCCCGGCCTCTCGTTTCCCGCGATCCTTCGCCGCGAAGACATCCGCGACTGCCTCGTCTCCAACAACGGCGCCAATCTCGCCGGACTCCGCGAAGGCGCCCGCGTCGGCACCGGCAGCCTCCGCCGCCGCGCGCAACTCCTGCACCTTCGCCCCGACCTGGACATCCGCGATCTCCGCGGCAACGTCGACACCCGCCTCCGGAAAGTCGAAAGCGGCGAATACGACGCCATCATGCTCGCGAAAGCTGGCCTCGACCGCCTCGGCGCAACGCATCGCATCACCGAAGTCTTCGCTCCCGACGTTTTTCTTCCCGCCGTCGGCCAGGGCGCCATTGGCGTCCAATGCCGCGCGGACGATTCCGACACTTCCAACGCCGTCGAAAAACTCGACGACCCCGAAACGCGCAGTGCCATCATTGCCGAGCGCAGTCTCCTCAGCACCCTCGAAGGCGGCTGCCAGGTGCCGCTCGGCGCATGGGCCCGCCTCGAACGCGACGAACTCGTCCTCGAAGCATGCGTCTGCAGCGTCGATGGCACGCAGTACATCAGGCAGCGCGCCACCGCGGCGCCCGCTCAAGCTCGCCCGCTCGGCGAACGCATGGGCCGTCTCCTCATCGAAGCCGGCGCGCAATCCATCCTGCAAGAAGTGAGCCGCCAACGTGGCTGATCGTTCTCAGCACACGAGTGCCGCCGCCTCCGCTCTCTTCGGGCACCGCATCGTCATCACGCGCGCCGTTGAACAAAGCCCCGACCTCGTCACCAAGCTCGAACGCCGCGGCGCCATCCCGATCTCTTTGCCGCTCGTCGCTTTCTCGACTCCCGAAAATTTCGCCCCGCTCGACGCCGCCCTGCGCCGTTGGCAGGAATTCGACTGGGTGCTCTTCACCAGCGCCAACGCCGTCCAATCCGTAGCCCAGCGCGCCGCCAACACGTATTCAGGAATCCTTCGGCCATCAAACCGCCCGCAAATCGCCGCCGTCGGCCCCGCAACGAATGAAGCCGCAATGAAAGCCGGCCTGCTCGTCGCTCACGTCGCAAAAACGCACTTGGGCATCGCCCTCGCCGAAGAACTCGCCCAGCAACTCCGCAATAGATCCGTCTTTCTCCCGCGCAGCGATCGCGCCAATCCAGACTTGCCCGCCGCGCTCAAGAAACTCGGCTCCAACGTTACCGAAGTCATCGCCTACCACACGCTGCCTCCAACAAACGTCGACCGCGCTCGAGTCACCGAAGTCCTCGACGAAAATTCCGACGCCGCACTCTTCTTTAGCCCCAGCGCTGTCAACAATCTCGCCGACCTGATCGGAAGGGAATCGCTCGTCGCATTGCAAAACAAAATCGCCATCGCCGCCGTCGGTCCGGTCACCGCAGCTGCCCTCCGCGATCACGGCGTAACGAACATCGTCACGGCTGCTGACACCACCGCGGACGCGGTGATGTCCGCACTGGAAAATTATTTCATCAAGCAGGAAAAGCTCGAATCAGCAGGCCAGACGAACCACGCCTCAGGAGCCACCCACGGATGAGTTTCCCCACCCATCGTCCGCGCCGCCTGCGCCGCACCGAAGCTCTCCGCAATCTCGTTCGCGAAACCCGCATCTCGACGGCCGGCCTCATTTACCCGATGTTCGTCTGCCCCGGAGCAAAAGTCCGCCAAACCGTCAGCTCCATGCCCGGCATCGCGCAACAATCCGTCGATCAGCTTCTCGAAGAGTGTCGCGAAGTCGAACAGCTCGGCATCCCCGGCGTCATTCTCTTCGGCCTCCCCGAATCAAAAGACGCCAGCGGCTCCAGCTCCACCCACGCGCAGGGCATCGTCCAGCGCGCCGTCGAAGCCATCCGCAAAGCAAACCTCAATCTCGTCGTCATCACCGACGTCTGCCTCTGCGAATACACCGATCACGGTCACTGCGGCGTCATCGAAAACGGTGAAGTCGCCAACGACACCACGCTCGAAATCCTCGCCAACCAAGCGCTCTCCCACGCCCGCGCAGGCGCCGACATCGTCGCCCCCAGCGACATGATGGACGGCCGCGTCGCCGCCATCCGCGCCAAGCTCGACGCCAACAAATTTGAAAATCTCCCGATCTTCGCCTACGCCGCCAAATACAGTTCCGCCTTCTACGGCCCGTTCCGCGAAGCCGCTCAGTCCACTCCGCAATTCGGCGATCGCCGCAGCTACCAGATGGATCCCGCCAACGCCCGCGAAGCTCTCAAAGAAGTCGCGCTCGACATCGAAGAAGGCGCCGACATAGTGATGGTCAAGCCCGCGCTCCCATATCTCGACGTCATCCGCCGCGTTCGCGATAAATTCGACGTCCCCGTGGGCGCCTACAACGTCAGCGGCGAGTACGCCATGGTCAAAGCCGCCGCCGCCAACAACTGGCTCGACGAAAAACGCACCGTCCTCGAAATCATCACCAGCATCACGCGCGCCGGCGCCGACATCATCCTCACCTACCACGCCAAAGACCTCGCCCGCTGGCTCCGCTCCTCATAGCAACAAACCCCGTGCCGCCCGATGCCCTCGCAAGATCATGTAGGGGCGCAGCATGCTGCGCCCCATGTCTGCAGGATCGTCCCGGTTCAGCTCTTTCTTGCCTTTGTAGGGGCGGGGCTTGCCCCGCCCGCCCCAAACACGACTACAATGTCTCAGTAGAGTGCCCATTCCCGATTTGTGGGTCGGAGCTTCAGCTCCGACATAATCGATCCATTTGACAAGGGGCTTCAGCCCCTGAAGTAAGCCGAGGAACGCGTATGACCGCCCCGCAAACCAAAACAAAACTCTCCCGCCCCCGCTCCCGCGAAATCTTTACCCGCGCCGAAAAACTCCTCGTCGGCGGCGTCAACTCCCCCGTCCGCGCCTTCCGCCACGTCCAAACCGACCCGCTCATCATCGACCGCGGCGAAGCCCAATATCTCTACGACGCCGACGGCAATCGCTACCTCGACTTCGTCTGCTCCTGGGGTGCGCTGCTTCTCGGCCACGCCAATCCCCAAGTCACGCAAGCCATCGCCACGCAAGCCGCCCGCGGCACCAGCTTCGGAGTCACCACCGAACTCGAAGTCGAACTCGCCACACTGATCAACCGCGCCATCCCCGCGCTCGAAAAAATCCGCTTCGTCTCCAGCGGCACCGAAGCCACCATGTCCGCCGTCCGCCTCGCCCGCGGCGTCACCAAGCGCGACTACATCCTCAAATTCCGCGGCTGCTACCACGGCCACGCCGACAGCTTCCTCTCCGACGCCGGCTCCGGTCTCGCCACTCTGAGCATCGCCGAATGCCCCGGCGTTCCCGAGGCGCTCGCGCAACTCACGCTCAACGCGCCCTACAACAGCATCGACGCCACCGCGCGCATCTTCAACGAACACAAAAACAAAATTGCCGCCGTCATCGTCGAGCCTATCGCCGCCAACATGGGCGTCGTGCTGCCCGAGCAAGGTTTCCTCGCCGACCTGCGCGAACTTACCCGCATGCACCACTCGCTTCTCATCGTGGACGAAGTCATCACCGGCTTCCGCCTCCACAACGGCGCCGTCCAGCAATATTTCAATATCGACGCCGACCTTACCACCCTCGGCAAAATCATCGGCGGCGGATTGCCCGTCGCCGCATACGGCGGCCGCGCCGACCTCATGAACCACATCGCCCCACTTGGGCCCGTCTACCAAGCGGGCACGCTGGCAGGGAATCCGCTCGCGATGGCCGCAGGCATCGCCACCTTAAAACAACTCGGTACCGAAGGCCTTTACCATCGCATCGCCGAACAAGGCGACCGCCTCGCATCGGGTTTGCGCAAGGCGTTGACCGACGCAAGTATCCCCGGCCAGGTCAACAACTCGGGCTCGCTCTCCACTCTTTTCTTCAGCGATCAGCCCGTCCGCGACTACGCCAGCGCCAAGCGCTCTAACACCCAGCGCTACGCCCGCTTCTTCCGCGAAATGCTCGACCGCGGCATCTTCCTCGCCCCTTCCCAATTCGAATCCGCCTTCGTCTCCGCCGTCCACACCCCCGCCGACATCGACTACACGCTCTCGGCCGCGACCGACTCCCTAAAATCCATCGCCGCCGACGCCTAGCTGAATCGCGTCTGTCGTTCCCATCGATCGCTCGCGCAGCCCCACGCTCACTCCCCGCTACGGTCAATATGGAGTGCGGCACTCCAGTGCCGCTTTTGCAGCGTCAACATCGTCACCCAAACGTTCTGTTTCCACTCAAAATTAAAAAATCATGTCATCCCGAGCGAAGCGAGGAATCTGCTGTTTGGCGACGCACGTTAATTCGTCCGTTCGCCACCCCTGTAGCCTCGATCGCTTCCCAGGTCGCGGCAATTAGATCCAACCCCGCCGACCCCAACTGTGCGTGCGACACCCATCTTCACTCCCCCGCCAATTCCGTGAGATAGTCTTTCAACACAAAGCATCGAAAGGACGCCCCGACAAAATGTCCGAAGGCATCGAGCTCCCCGAACAAGAAGAAGACGCGCACCATCACCCGCTCACCATTCCGGTCACCGTTACCATCGCCATCATCGCCGTCCTGGGCGCCATCGTCACACTTCTCGGTCACCGCGCTCACACCGAGGAACTCCTCCTCCAGGCCAAAGCCAGCGATCAATGGAATTACTATCAAGCAAAGAACATCCGCCTCCACGAGATGGAAGCCGTCGCCGATATGCTCGCCGTCCTCTCTCCCGGCGATAAAGAAAAAGTCGCCACAGTCCACGAAAAATACGTCAAGGAAGTCGAGCGCTACGAAAAAGACAAAGACACCATCAGCGATCAAGCCAAAGAACTCGAAGCCGAACGCGACGTCGTCAGCCACCGAGCCGACCGCTTCGACGCCGGCGAAGTCTTTCTCGAAATGGGTTTGGTCATCTGCTCCATCACGCTCCTGACCAAAAAGCGCTTGTTCTGGTTCAGCGGCATCACCATCGCCACCATCGGCGTCCTCCTCGCCGCCACCGGCTTTCTCATCCACTAAACCCCGCTCCACTCTGACGGCTTTTGGGTGTCGCACCCTCAGCTTTCAGAGGGTGCGGGTTTAGATGGAACCTCGCTCATACCAACACGACGACCCCGGTTCGATCGCCGTGTCTTTCCTATTCCGTCCTCAACGCCACCATGAAACAAATCCCCCACCCCATCCGTTTCTATCTCCGGCCAAAGCAACGCTCCCCCTCGCGCAGCCATCCCACTGCCCGAACCTGGAGCCTTGCGTCCAACGTGATATAACTCTCACTCATCACATCCGACATACAGGAGCCCGCACTTGCCTCTAAAAATCTCCGCCCTCTCCAAAACCTATCCTAACGGCGTCCAAGCCCTAAAAAACGTCTCGCTCACCATCGGCAACAACATGTTCGGCCTCCTCGGCCCTAACGGTGCCGGCAAGAGCACGCTCATGCGCACCATCGCCACCCTCCAGGATCCCGACGACGGAGAAATCTGGCTCGACGACCTTAACGTCCTCAAGCACAAGAACTCCGTCCGCCAGGTCCTCGGCTACCTGCCCCAGGAATTCGGCGTCTACCCGAAAATGAATGCCGTGGACATGCTGCACCACCTTGCCGTCATGAAGGGAATCACCAACGCCGGCGAGCGCAAAGAAATGGTCGACGCGCTCCTCAACCAGACCAATCTCTGGGACTCCCGCAAAAAAGCCCTCAGCACCTACTCCGGCGGCATGAAGCAGCGCTTCGGCATCGCCCAAGCTCTTCTCGCCAATCCCAAACTCATCATCGTCGACGAACCCACCGCTGGCCTCGACCCCGCCGAACGCAACCGCTTCCTCAATCTCCTGAGCTCCATCGGCCGCAACGTGATCGTCATCCTCTCCACCCACATTGTCGAAGACGTCCGCGAACTCTGCCCGCGTATGGCCATCATCAGCAACGGTCAGCTTCTCGTCGAAGGCTCGCCCGCCGAAGCTCTCGACTCGCTCCGCGGCAAACTCTGGAGCAAGGTCGTCAGCACCGACGCCGAACTCTCCGCCACCGATGCCAACTTCAACGTCGTCTCCACGCATCTCGTCGGCGGCCTCCACGAAGTCCGCGTCTACAGCGACGCCAGTCCGGGCGACGGTTTTACGCAAGATGACGCCAATCTCGAAGACGTCTACTTCCTCACGCTCTCCAAACAAGCCAACTCCGCCAAGGCGTCGAACTGAGAAGAGAGGTGATATAAAAAATGTTCTGGGAATTTTTCCTCTTTGAACTCAAGTTCCGGCTGAAGGGCATCTCGACTTACGCCTACTTCGTCCTCTGGTTCGGCATGAGCTTCCTGAGCGTCGCCGCCGAAGACTTCGGTCCCGTCGGCAACGGCAAAGTCCTACTCAACGGCCCGTGGGCGATCAACGCCGTCTACATGAACCTCACGCTCTTCGGCATCATCGTCATCGCCGCCATCTTCGGCACTTCGATCCTTCGCGATTTTCAGCGCGACACGTATCAAATCCTCTTCACCAAGCCGATTTCAAAATTTGCTTACCTCGGTGGTCGTTGGGCCGGCTCCTTCGTGGCCACGGTTTTCGCTTTCAGCGGCTTGGTCTTCGGCACGATGGCCGGTTCCTCCGTCCCCTGGGCCGATCACACCCGTCTCGCGAGCGGCCACATCTGGTGGTACTTCCAGCCGTTCCTTTACTTCGTCGTTCCCCAAATTTTCTTCCTGGGTTCGCTCTTCTTCTGTGTCGCCGCCCTCAGCCGCAAAATCATCGTCGTCTACCTTCAGGGCGTCGTGTTCTTCATGGCCTACGTCATCGGCATCACCGTATTCAGTGCGACGCGTAGCCTCGAACATTTCTGGAGCGGCATTCTCGACCCCGTCGGCTTCCTGCTCGGAGACGCCATCTCGCGTTATTGGACCGTCGTCGAGAAAAACACCCTTCTGTTCACCTATACCGGCGTATTCCTCTACAACCGCCTTCTCTGGATCGGTATCGGCCTCATCTCACTGATCGCGGTCTTCGCGCTCTTCCCCATGTCTGTCGAGGCTCTCACCGCCGTGAGCAGCAAGCGCCGCGCCGCCAAAGCAAAATTCCTCGAACAGGAAGATCCGCGCCCCAAGCGCAGCATCGTCGCCGCGAAGCTCCCGCTCGTTCACCAGGTATTCGACTCCGCCACCACCTGGCGCCAGCTCATCTCGCTGACAAGCCTCCGCCTCTCCAACATCCTTCGCGAGATTCCGTTCTGGGCGCTCGCCGCGCTCCTCGTCGCCTTTGCCATCAACAATGGCTACTTTGCCGGCCGTCTCGCTGGCCGCGACGTCTGGCCCGTCACCTATCTCATGCTGCAAGCCGTCGAAGGCTCAGCCACCCTCTTCTTCTACATCGTCGCCACGCTCTACGCCGCTGAACTCATCTGGCGCGAGCGCGACACTCATTTCGACGGCATACACGACGCGCTCCCCATGCGCGAAACCACCGACTGGCTCAGCAAATTTTTCGCGCTCGCCGTCGCCGAACTCATTCTCCTCGTCATCGCCATGGCCTGCGGCGTGTTCATGCAGACCATCCTCGGCTACCACCACTACGAATTCGGCCAATACTTCAAAGAACTTTTCCTCGTCGTCTATCCCCAGGTTCTGGCCTTCATGCTCCTGGCCTTCTTCGTTCAAACCGTCGTCAGCAACAAATTCGTTGGCCACGGAATCGTCATCGGTGTTTTCGTTCTCATTCCGATCCTGTTCCGCTACGGTTACGAAAACACGCTCTACTTGCCCGGGCAGACTCCGCCTTACACCTACAGCGACATGAACGGTTACGGCCACTTCGTCGCCGCACTTGCCTGGTCGCTCGTCTACTGGTTTGCGATATTCGCCGTCTTGGGCATCATTTCGATCGCGTACGCCCGGCGTGGTGCCGAAGACAGTTGGGCCGCGCGAACAAAGGTCGCCGCCCAGCGTCTCCCGCGCCTCGTCCCTGCACTCGTATTTTTCGTCGTCGTCGCCATTGCGAGTGGCTCTTGGTATTACGTCAACGGACACGTCTGGAACGAGTTCCTCAGCGCCAAGCAGCGCCGCGGGGTTCAGGCCGACTACGAACGCAACTACAAAAAGTACGAGCTCCTGCCCCAGCCCAAAATAACCGCCGTCGACGCCAAAATCGACATCTACCCCGAGCGCCGCTCTTTCGAAGGCACCGGCTCCTTCATCCTTCAAAACAAATCCGACAAGCCCATCGATCAGATCCACATCACCGACTCGCTGCAAAGCGTCGAGTCCGTCAATTTCGATCGCGGCTTCCACAAAATTTCATCCGGTCCGCGCGACATTTATTCCATCTACGCTCTCGACAAACCCCTCCAGCCCGGCGAAACGACGCGTATGAGTTTCAACGTCGGCTACAAATCGCACGGGTTCCGCGACGGCAACGAGCGACCTGAACTCGCCTACAACGGCACCTTCTTCGACAGCTCCTATCTCCCCGGAATCGGCTACGACCGCAACATCGAACTCGATGATCCTCGCCGTCGCGCTGAGGAAAAACTTCCCGCGCTTGAAGAGATGGCCGAACGCGGCGACCGCTACTGGGAACGCGTCAATCTCTTTTCCCCTCAGTCCGACTGGATCACCTACCACACCATCGTCAGCACCTCTGGCGATCAAACCGCCATCGCCCCTGGCTATCTCAAAAGGGAATGGACCGAAAACGGCCGTCACTTCTACGAATACGATATGGGCGCGACTCACACCGCCGATTTCTTCTCCTATCTCTCCGGCCGTTACCAGGTGAAGCAGGAAAAATACAAAAACATCAATCTGCAAATCTTCTACACGCCCGGCCACGAATACGATCTCGACGACATGCTCCAGGCCACCCGGTCCGGTCTCGATTACTACGACAAAAGCTTCGGGCCCTATCAATTCGATCAGTTCCGCATCATCGAATTCCCGCGCTATCGCGCCTTCGCGCAATCCTTCCCCAACACCGTTCCGTACTCCGAAGGCATGGGCTTCATCGCCCGCATGAAAAAGCCCGACGACATCGATTTCACTTATTTCGTCACAGCTCACGAGTTAGGCCATCAGTGGTGGGGACATCAACTCATCGGCGGACAAGTACGCGGCTCCAACATGATGTCCGAAACGCTCGCCGAATATTCCGCGCTCAAAGTGATGGAGAAAAAATACGGCGCCGACAACATCCACAAATACCTCAAGCACGAGCTCGACACATATCTTCGCGGCCGCGCCGGCGAAATCCGCAAAGAGCCGCCGCTCGTCCTTGTCCAGCGCGAACCCTACGTCTGGTATCAAAAAGGCGGCCTCGTGATGTACACGCTCGCCGACTACATCGGCGAAGACAAGGTCAACGCCGCCTTGAAAAAATTCCTCGACGAATACCACTACGCCAACGCGACCGACAGTCAGACCGCGCCGTACCCCGACACGCGCCAGTTCGTCGCCGCCCTGCGCGAACAAACTCCGCCCGAAATGCAGTACCTCATCACCGACATGTTCGAGTCCATCGTCCTCTACGACAACAAAGCCCTCACCGCCACAGCGACCGAAATGCCGGACCACAAATATAAGGTCGTGCTGGAAGTTCAGGCCCGCAAAGCCAAAGCCGACGAAAACGGTAACGAAACTCCCATGCCCCTCAACGACTACATCGACATCGGCGTCTTCTCCGGCGAAAAAGACCACGAAAAGCCGCTCTCCCTCAAAAAGGAGAAGCTCACCCAGGAACACCAAACCTTCGAAATCATCGTCGACCAAAAACCAACCCGCGCCGGCATCGACCCCTACAACAAACTCATCGACCGCACCGCCGACGACAACCTGATCGACATCACCTCAAAATAACCCGCACACTCGGTCGCTTCGGTAGCGCCGGCGTCTCGCCGGCTCTCGGTTGCGCCGGCGCCTGCGCAGGCTGTCTGTTCTTTTGCGCCCGATACAAAAAGCGTTGTCATCCTGAGCGCCTTCGCAGGAGGCCGAAGGATCTCAACAGATCCTCATCAACGTTTACAGCGCCATCAACAACCGCGCGCCACCACCAACCAGTCACCCGTCACCAAGCACTCACGATTCACCCCTCCTCCGGCAACGCCTTCCTCATCCTCGCCAACTCCTCCGTCACCATCTCAAACCGCCGCAAAATCTCCGCATGCCGCGCATCATCGTCGTCCGGCTTTTTCCCGATAAACGTCATCGTGCCGCCGGGTTCCAGAATGCATTGGTGCACATCCTCCAGGTCATCAAACCCCTGCTTCCGCGCCGCCGCCGCCAATTGCTGGATCGAGATCAATTCCTTCTTCAAATGCTCGGTCTTCACTTTGCCGTTCTCGATCAGAACGTCTGCGCGTCCTTCGATCAGCTGATCGAGTTTCTTGTGGTTATACAAAAACCTCACCACCAGATAATTCACCGTGAGCAGGGAAGTCGCCCCAATCAATCCACCGCTGACGCTGTTGTCGTCCCCAATAATCGCGTTCTGCACCGTGTTCGACAGCGTCAGCAGCACCACCAAATCAAACGGGTTCAGCTGCACCAACTCCCGCTTCCCCGACAACCTCAAACTGATCACCAAAAACGCATACACCACCACCGGGCGCAAAATCTTCTCCGCCAGCGGCAACCCCAACGAAAACATATGCTGCCAAATCGTATGGTCCACGCCCAACCCTCCAAAACTCCCATCGCGAGCCCACTTCATGATTCCAGTAGCAACGAAGATTCGCCGCGAGCGTACCACGCGCATCGTGCGGTCGTTAACTACCACAAATGTGATGACTTACCGCGACAGCCATCAGCCTCTCGCCTGTCCCTCCGTACAGTCATCCTTACGCTGTTGTTTCCTACTTCGCACGCTCACCCTCCTCTAACCTCTTCTAAACTATCCACATCGCGACTTTCCCCCGGCCCGAATCGTGTCCCTTCGCAGCCGTGCGCGAAATCGCCAGCTCAATGGAGGCTGCCCGCTTTCCCGCCCCCAGCGCAGCGAATCCTCGCTCGCTCGGGCCGGTGCACCACGCAGCAATCTCATGCCTCAGCGCCCGCCATCCGATTTGGCCAACTTTGGCCTCCAGCAGCTCTCCGCTGAGCAACTCTCCTCTTTGCTGGGCTCCACGCGCGAGCTCCTTGCCCTCTTAACCAGCGACGGCTCCGTGATTTATGCCAGCGAAGGCTTCGGCCGCGTCCTCGGCTATTTCAACAGCGAACTCGTCGGCACTCCCATCGTAAATCTCCTCCACCCCGATCAGCGTGTCGGCGCACAGGATTGCATCGACAAACTTGTCGCCACCCCAGGCGGCTGGATCAGCAACAACTACCGCATCCAGCGCAAAGACGGCACCTGGCGCTGGTTCGAGGTCTCCTGCCAGAACCATCTCCGCTATCCCGGCGTCGAAGCCATCGTCGTCAGCTTCCTCGACATCACCGATCTGCGCCGCATGCAGGAAGAGCGCCAGGTCATCTCCGACATCATTCACGCGCTCAACGAGACCTCCAATCTCGATCAGCTCCTGCTCAGCATCCACCAGTCGCTCAGCAAGGTTCTCTACGCCGAGAATTGCTTCGTTGTTCTCCACAATCGCGAAACCGACAACTTCCACTTCGCATTCTTCACCGACGAATTCGACACCCAACCCGCTCCTCAAAAACTTCCGCGCACCTGCACTTCGCTCGTCTATCGCACCGGCCGCGCCATGCTCATTCCGCAAACCGAATTCGACCGTCTCGCCCAGCGCGGCGAAGTCGAACTCGTCGGCTCTCCATCTCCCGCCTGGCTCGGCGTCCCACTCAAGACTCCGACCGCGACCATCGGCGTCCTCGCCGTCCAGCACTACCGCAACGAAAAAATCTACGACGAGCGCGACCTCGAATTTCTCGACTCCGTCGGCGGCCACATCGCCCTCGCCATCGAGCGCCGCAGCGCCGAAGACGCTCTCCGCAATAGCGCCTCCATGTTCCGCCTCTTCTTCTCCAATAACCCGCTGCCAACCTGGGTTTTCGACTGCGAAACCTTCCTCTGCCTTCAGGTCAACGACGCCGCCGTGAAACTCTTCGGCTTCTCGACCGCCGAATTTGAATCCATGACCATCCTGGATTTTCGACCCGCGACCGAGCATGTCGCATTTCTCGATTTCCTGCGCCAGCCCAGCTTCGGACCTCACGCCAAGCCGACCTGGAAGCACGTCCGCAAAGACGGCAAAATCATCGACGCCGAAGTCATCGCCCATCGTCTCGAATACGCCGGCCGCCCCGTTTACCTCGTCGTCGCGCAAGACGTCGGCGAGCGCCAACTCCTCGAAGATCAGCTCCGCCAGGCGCAAAAAATGGAGGCCGTCGGCCGCCTCGCCGGTGGCGTCGCCCACGACTTCAACAACCTGCTCATGGTCATCAAGGGCCACACCGAACTCCTGCTCAACGCTCTCCCTCAAGGTGACAACGCAGCTCGCAAAGTCGAGCTCATCGACCGCGCCGCCGATCGCGCCGCGTCCCTCACACGCCAGCTTCTCGCCTTCAGCCGCATGCAGGTGCTCCAGCCGCGCGTCATCAATCTCAACAAAATTGTCGAAGACATGGGCAAGCTCATCCCGCGCCTGCTTGGCGAAGACGTCGACCTCGTCGTTCGCACCGCCAACGACCTCGGCGCAATCCGTGCCGACGCCAGCCAAATGGAGCAGGTCATCATGAATCTCGCCGTCAACGCCCGCGATGCCATGCCCAGCGGCGGCCGCCTGCTCATCGAAACTTCCAACGCGGAGCTCGACCGCTCCTACGCCAACGCGCGTCCCGTCGTTACTCCCGGCCAGTACATCCTCCTCGCCGTCAGCGACACCGGCACCGGCATGGACCAGGAAACCCAGGCCCGCATCTTCGAACCGTTTTTCACCACGAAGGAACAGGGGAAGGGAACCGGCCTCGGCTTATCGACCGTCTACGGAGTTGTAAAACAGAGCGGCGGTTTCGTCTGGGTCTACAGCGAACTCGGCAAAGGCACTTCGTTCAAAATTTATCTGCCTCGCGTCGATCAGCCCATCGACGCTACCGGCGCCACCGTCAGCTACGCCGAAGCTCCGCGCGGCACCGAAACCGTTCTCCTCGCCGAAGATGAGGCCGATGTTCGCGAACTCGCCCGCGAATTCCTCGTCGCCGCCGGCTACACCGTCATCGAAGCCCGTAACGGCCAGGAAGCTCTCAAACTCGCCGCCGAACGCGCAGAAGAGATCGATCTCCTCGTCAGCGACCTCGTCATGCCCGGCATGACCGGCCAGCAACTCGCCGCCCTGCTCCAGCAGCAGGATTCGTCGCTGCGCGTCATCTTCATGTCCGGCTACAGCGAACACGCCGCGGCCGAGGCCGCTCAGGCTGGCTCTTCCGTCCGCATCCTCACCAAGCCCTTCAACCGTATGGCCCTACTCCGCACCATCCGCGAAGTCCTCGGCACCCCCGCAAAATAAATCGCAGGGCGCTCGCGGCCAAAAGCCTTTTTTGAGTACGGCGCTCCCGCGCCGCCTTTACCGCCGACTCACCCAACATCACTCACACAATTCCAATTCTTCTCCGCTTCCTCTGCGCTCTCAGCGTTTCCGCGTTATCTTTTCCTCGTCTCGCCGCTGATCTAAATCAACTTCGGGTGCCTCTTATGCCAATCCGAATGCCCCTGAAACGTCCGCGCCGCCTGAATCACCCCAAAATCATCCCCCGCCCGTGCCACAAACTGCACTCCCACCGGCAAATGTTTATCCGTAAATCCACACGGCACCGACAGCGCCGGCAACCCGCACAAATTCCCGATCGCCCCCAGCGGATCAGGAAACGACAGCCCGGTCTCCAGATTAAAATCCAGCGAAGTCGCCGGCAGCGGCTGCGACACCGTCGCAATCACGTCGAACGAATCGAACAAATCCGCCATCTTCCCCTGCAGCTGCTCCCGAATCTTCGACGCCTGCCAATAATCCGCCGCCGAAATCTGCTCGTTCACGTACCCGTTGATCTGCCCCAGTGGATCGGCAAGCTCGCTCACCTTCCCGCTCCGAATCAACTCTCGAAACGATGCCGCGCCTTCCGTCCCCATAATCACGTTGCCCACGTCATCCCACGGACCTTGTGGCAGCGCCGCGCGATGCACCGTCGGAAATATCTTGTGCAGGGATTTCTCCGTCGCATCCGCGATCTTCGCTACACCAGGATCGACGCTCTTCCACGCGTTCGTCAGCCATCCAACTGTCAGCGATCGTGCCTTCAATTCCATCGACGGCGAATACGTGAACGCCGCCTTATCCACCGCCAGCGTCGAGTGATCCTTCGGATCGTGTCCCGCGAGCACCGCAAAAATCCGCGCGCAATCTTCCGCCGACCTCGCCATCGGCCCAATCTTATCCATCGACGGAGCCAGCGCCATCGCCCCGTACTTGCTCACGCGCCCATACGTCGGCCGCATTCCGCTCACGCCGCAAAACGCCGACGGGCAAATAATCGATCCCCAGGTCTCCGTCCCGATCGCAAACGCCGCCAGCCCTGCCGCGACGATCGCTCCCGACCCCGATGAAGATCCGCAAGTCCAACAATTCGTATTCCACGGATTCTTCGCTTCGCCTTGCAGCGACGCCGACGCAAATCGGTAATTCATCCCGCCCGCAAGCTCGATCATCGACGCCTTGCCGATCATCACCGCGCCCGCGCGATTCAAATGCTCAATCACC
>Ga0206939_10055_pt1 | contig 33848 bp, 20 predicted proteins | sample Alteio_BWOrgHeat_10_FD_152921 | JGI IMG/M metagenome (GOLD analysis project Ga0206939, IMG submission 152921) | Enriched cells from forest soil in Barre Woods Harvard Forest LTER site, Petersham, Massachusetts, United States -... | ecosystem: Environmental > Terrestrial > Soil > Temperate forest >... | reverse complement strand
GAATCCGAAGGGCGAGTTAGGACGGAGTTGAACGAATTTGGGGAGTTCCGAAATGGGATGGTGGGGGTATACCCCGGGTTGTTTTTTGAAGAGTGTGGAAGCTATTGGAAAGAAGCAGGTTAAAACCTTCCATTTTTGGGAGTGTGGAAGCGATTGATTCTGCGAGGGATGCGGGAGGGGTTTGTTCGAAGGGTAAGGTATCATGGAGGAGTGTACCATGTGGTAACTAGTTTGTCAATGGGTATTTTTACCGCCCGCAGCGGATTGAAATGGTTGGAGTTGCGGGCGGGGGATTTCGTTTGGGATTCGAACGGCGGGGCAGGGCGAGGATCGCGAGACACAGGCAGGGCAGCTGCAATGGGTTCTGACTCATTTAAAAGCCACCCTCTGAAACCGAGGTTGGGACACCCGCGGGGCCTTCGGGGCTGACATCGTGCGGGCATGGGGCCCAGCGTGCTGCGCCCCTACATTGCTGGTGGAGCTTGGTCGTCTAGTGCTTACTTTGCCGGCGGGGTGTCGACGATTTGTTCGGTGGTGGGGTTCCAGTAAAGGCGTTTACCGGACCAGTAAGAGTCGCGGGCCATCATGGTGGCGATGGCGTGGGAGAAGCCGTGGTTGACGGTGGCGTTGGGTTGCTGGCGCGAGCGGAGGCACTCGAACCAGTTGGTGAGGTGGGAAAGATCTTCGTCGCCCATGCCAGCGGGAGGGAGCTCTTTGTCGCCGGGAAGGAGGATGTCTTTGGTGACCCTCTTTTTGTCGATGTCGAAATCGTCTTCGTGATTGCCAACTTCGCTGACGAATTGCCAGCGGGGGCTGCCTTCGCCGCCGGTGTTAAACATAGTTCCCTTTTTGCCCATGATGCGGGTAAAGCTGGGAGCGTCGTTGCCAAAGCTGGTGCAGTAGCTGGCGAGGAAGCCCTTCGGATAGGTGAGCAGAGCCTGGAATGTGTCGGGGTTTTGACGGCCGTCGTGCCAGGCGAAGATGCCGCCGTTGGCGGTTACGGATTCGGGAGCGGTTTCGTCCATGAAGAAATGGCAGAGGTCGATGCCATGGCACATCCACTGATCGGGAATGCCGCTGGAGAATTCTTTGAACAAGCGGAACTCGAAATAAAGTTGGGGATCGAAAGGGCGAGCGGGCTTGGTCATGAGCCAGACTGGCCAGTTCACGTCCTGCTCGCGGACCTCTTTTACTTCGGGGCGGCCGCGCCAGCGAGGGCCGTTGTAGTTCCATTCGATTTCGTACTTCGTGACGTCGCCCAGAGCGCCGGTCTTGATGAAATTGCGCGCGGCGATCTGGTAAGGCTCGCTGCGATGTTGCGTGCCGATCTGGACGATCTGTTTGCTTTTCAGCGTGGTATCGCGAGCGGCCTTTACTTCGGCGAGGACGTTACCCATCGGTTTTTCGGAGTAGACGTCTTTGCCGGCTTCGACAGCCATCTTGAGGAGGGGCGAGTGTGAATGCTCGGGCGTGGAGATTATTACGGCGTCGATTTCTTTGAGTTTGAAGAGTTCTTCGGGGACGAGCACGGCTTTCGGGGCGGCGCCGTAGGCTTTTTGGTTGAAGGCGACGGCGCGCTCGCGGTTTTTGGTCCAGAGGTCGCAGACGGCGACCATTTGCACGTTTTTCGATTTGCTGAGTTGAGCGACCATGCGATCGAGCTCGGAGCCGCGGTTGCCGATGCCGATATGGCCGATGGAGATGCGATCGTTGGAGCCAGCGATTCGGCTGTAGGAAAGTGCGCTCGAGCTTGCAGCGGCGGTTGCAGTCGCAAGGATGGCGCTCTTTTGAATGAATTCGCGGCGTCCGACTTTTCCTTCTGATGAGCTCATTTTGTTGTCCTCGTTGAAATCGTTTTAGACCCTTGGAGTCGTGGTTTCCGTGAGCAGCGACGCGGATTCGGTGTCGAGATAAATGGTCGTGTTCGGATGTGTACGAAGGATGGAGGCGGGCGCCAGCGGGCTGATTTCGCCCTCCAGGCATGCTTTGACCGCGCGAGCTTTTTGGGCGCCGGGAACGACGGCGATGATTTCGCGGCTCTTCAGGATTTGTTTGACGGACATGGAGATGGCGCGCGCGGGAACTTCTGGAATGGAATTGAACCAGCCTTCATTGACCTGCTGGGTGCGGCAGGCTTGGTCGAGCTCGACGATCAGATACGGTTCTTCGGTTTCGAAGTCGGCGGGAGGATCGTTGAAGGCGAGATGGCCATTTTCTCCGATTCCGACGAAAGCGATGTCGATCGGGGCGGATGCCAATTCCTTCCCCACGGCGCGGACCACCTCGGTGGGATCCTGCTCGCCGTCGAGCAGGTGATAGCGGCGGATACCGGTTTTTCGAACAAAGCGTTCCATCAAGTATTTGCGGAAACTGGCAGGGTGCTCGACCGGAAGCCCGATGTACTCATCGAGGTGGAACATTTCGACGCGGGGCCAGTCAATGCCGGGAGTGGCGGTGAGGAATTGGAGGAAATCGAGCTGAGAGGCGCCGGTGGCGGCGATGATGCGCGCGGTTTCGGACTTGGCCAACGCGGCTTGGAGCGATTTGGCAGCGTGTTTGGCAGCGGCTGCTCCTGATACGGGCTTGCTAGGCAACACATTAACCTGCACGACTTGTCTCCTGGTATCCCAACAGCACGAAAGGCTTTACGGCGCTCGAAACCGAGGCCACCGTGGGGCCGTCTTAGGCGCGACGGACGGGCCTCACACTATCTTTTTGTTTCCCTAAATACTAGTTAAATTTCCGGCAATTGGGAAATTACGGGACCCAAATGGCTAAAGAATTTCGTTGGATACTGGATTCAAGTCTGGGATAGTCTTACGCGCTATGAAAACGCCGAAAACACGGCTCCTGGATGTGGCACGACACGCAAAGGTGAGTCCCGCCACCGTTTCTCGCGTGGCGAATGGGAATCCTCAGGTAGATGGCCAGATCGCAGCTTCGGTTTATGCGGCTGCCAAGACGCTGGGCGTCGATCTGACGCTGAATCGAAAGAACCGGACGATTGCGTTCGTGCTGGGAAACCGGGATACGGTGAATGAGTTTCAGTCGAAGGTGCTGCTGGGAGCGGAGGCGTATTGCGCGCAGCACAACTGGGACATGCAATTTATTTCGTTTCGGCGCGACCTGAATGCGCCGCCGACGAATCTGCAATTGCCTCATGCGCTGACGAAGGCGAACCGACCGGCCGGGGTGATTTTAAGCGGGACGCATTCGGTGAGCATTCTGGCGGCGTTGCGGGAGAAGAAGATTCCGTTTGCGGTGGTGGGAAATAATATTGTAGGTGAGTGGCGGCCTGAGGAATGCGATTGCGTGTACACGGATGACATCCGCGGGTCGGCGGAGTTGACGCGACATTTTATCGCGCAGGGGCATACGGCGATCTGGTACATCGGGAATTTGCGGCTGCCATGGTTCGCGCGGTGCTACAAAGGGTACGAAGAGGCGATGAAGGAAGCGGGGCTAGCGCCGAAGTATAAGGAGATTCATTCGGAGGATCGCGAGCTTGGGTATCTTGGAGTGAAGTCGCTACTGGCGAGCGGGGAGCGGCCGACGGCGCTTTTTACCGGGACGGATCAGGCGGCGGCGGGGGCTTATCAGGCGCTGCAGGAGTCGGGGATACGGATTCCGGACGATGTGAGCGTGGCGGGATTTAACGATACGATCGGGGATGTGTTGCATCCGGGGCTGACGTCTGTGCGCGAGTTTCCGAGAGAGTTGGGGACGCATTTGGCGGAGTTTACGCTGCGGCGGATCCAAGAGCCGAATTTGGCGCCGCAACAGTTGTTGTTGCCGACGGAATTGATTCGAAGAGAGAGCGTGCGGCGGGTTGCGGCGGCGCCGGCGAGAAGCGGACAGGGGCGGCAGGCGAACGCGTCTTAGGTTCATATCGGATGTTGGGGGGATTGCGCTCGTGTAGACGCCGGGCGGGGCAAGCCCCGCCCCTACAAAGGCGGGAAAGAATGGGCGGGGCGGAATAGGGCTCGCGGTTCGAAGACGGGAAAGAATGGGCGACCGAACCTGGACGGTCGCCCATTTTGTTTTGTGCTGCTTTTGGGGTGTTAGAACGTGATCCGCAGGCGCAGGCGGACGGTTCGACGGCTGTCGATGCCCTCTTGCGTGAAGCTGTTGATCAGACGGCCGAAATCTGGGTTGGGAATGATGTCTTCGGGATGTCCCTGACCGATTGGGAGTAGCTGGCCGTTTGCGGGATTGACCCGGATGTTGAAGTCGCCGAGGAGCGCGAAGGTGCCGCCACCGCCACCCGCGTCGGAATCGGGCGAGAAGAGCGGATGGTTGAAGATGTTGTCGACGTCAGCGCCAAGCTGGGCGGTCCAGCGCTCGCCGAAGTGGAAGTCTTTGTGAACGCCGAGATTGACGCCCCACGTGCCAGGACCCCAGAGCAGATTGCGCTTGGCGTTGGCGGGATTGGAGAAAACGTCGGCGCCGACGGATGGGAGGCCGAAGGCAGCTGCGTTCCAGATGCTGTCGCCGGTCTTCTTGTTGTAGTTGTTGCTAAGGATGGTTGGGCGATAGGACGGCTCGGCGTTGAAGTCGCCGACGGCGTCGACGCTCGAGATGCCGATGTTGCCGGGCTCGACGGGATTGCAATCGTCGCAGATCCAGAACGGCGTGAAGCCGGTGCCGGACTTGGCGAACATATTAAAGGTGGTAGACCAACCGCCGATGATGGCGTCTTCCCAGTGGTTCATGCCGGTGCCGAATTGACGGCCACGGCCGACGGGTAGATCCCAGACGCCGTAGGCGACGAAACGGTGCTTGGAGGTGTAACCGTCGATGCCGTAATCCTGGTTAGGATTTTGGGAATCGTAGGCGATACCGCCGAGGCTCGAGTTGCCGGTGTCGAGAGCCGTTGATTTCTGGTCGAGATAAGTGTAGGCGAGGTTGAGCAAGAGGCCGTGTTTATAGTGGCGTTCGAATTGAGTTTGGAACGCGTTGGATTGTGCGTGGCCGTAGTTGCCGTAGCTGAGGACGAAGTCGCCCAGTGCCGGGAAGCGATAGCGATTCGCGTCGGCGGGCGAGATGCCGCAGTTGAATTGAGTCGGGTCGCAGATTGAACCGGGGATGATGTTGCCGTCGTCGTCCACGGCGCTGACGCCGAAGGGCGTGGTGCTCGGTGCAATCTGGTTGAGATCTTTGCCGGCGATGAGGCCGTGCATTGTCGCGCCAAGGTAAGAGACGCGCACGACGCTATCCCAACCGATTTCGCGCTCGTAGGTGACGTTGTACTGGTGAATGCGCGGCTGATGGATGCCGAACGGAACGACGTTGACGGCAGGCGTGTTGCCTGTGGGTGAGATGGTGCCGCCCGTCAGCGGACTTGTACCGTCAACGCCGTTACCTGGCCAGCCATCCGTGCCCTTCTTGGTGACCGATTGGTTGAATGGGTTTGTGGCGATTGGATCGCGGATGCCTTGTGCTGCGGAAGTCGGGTAGTAGATACCGTAGCCGCCGCGGATCACGGACTTGTTGCCGATGCGCCAGGCGACGCCGACGCGCGGAGACCAGTCGTCTTTGTCGGTGCGAACTACGCCGCGACCGACGCCGAGGCCGGAGTTGCCGGCGGTGACGTAGCCGAAGTTGATGATGCGCGGATCCAGAAATTCGAGAGTCTTATTGGAAGGGATGACGAAGCGGCCAAGCTGGCCGGTAGCCGGATCGACGTAGTTTGGATCGAAGTTGGCGATCAGATCGTTCTTGTCGATGAACGGCGTGATGAGTTCATAGCGCAGGCCGAGATTCAGAGTGAGGCGGTTGGTGAGCCTCCAGGTGTCCTGGAAGAAGAAGCCGCTCTCCCAGTTGTGGACGTCCATCGCGGGGCGCGGATCGGAGACGGTGGCGACGCTGGTGCCCGGCAGGCCGAGAAGGAAATCAGTGAAAGGCTGCAGGCCGGTGCCTCCGTAGTTGATCGCGCCGCGGACGTTGTTGCGGTTAAGAGCGAAACCGTCTTGGGCTTCGTTGTAAACCATGTCGCCGCCCATGCGGAAGGAGTGCTTGCCTTTGATCAAAGTGACAGTGTCGCCGTAAGTGATGAGGTTTTGATTGAGGGGACGGAAAGTGTTGCGGCCGCCGTTGGTGAAGGTAGCAAAGGTGCCGCTGAAGTTGATCGCGGGATGGCCGAAAGTCGAGAGCGCAAAGGGACCGGTGGCGGCGCCGTAAGCGGTGATGTCGGATTGGCTGAAGCCGATGCTACTGAGGAAACTTTCGAGCGTGGTGTTGCTGTGCTGGAGGAGGTTTTCACGGTTGAAGCCGCCGCGGACCTCGTTGATTAGACTGTTCGAAATCGTGCGGGTGTAGGAGAGCGAGAGAGTGTCGTTGCGGCGATTGACCTGAGTGAGGCCCAGGCCGGGGTAGGGATTGACGACAGGGTTCTGCGCGCTGGTTTGGGCCGATGCGTCGTACACGCCGTAAAGGTGATCCTTTTCGCTGAAATCATGATCGACGCGGAGGACGCCACTGTCGAGCGTGGAGAATCCGGGAAGAATTGTTTGATAGCCGCCGGGGATTCGGCCGGTGTCAGGATCGATGGGGGCGCTGAGGCCGATGTGGGGGAAGTAGGTGTTGATGAGAGCCTGTGTTGAGGAATTCAGGAGGCGCTGCGGGATGGTGACGAATTTGCGAGTGCCGTCGCCGTTGCCGGAATCGATCGTGTCCGTAGCGATTTCAGCCGGCGTCATTTGTGCGAGAGTGGCGTCGGGAACCAGAGGCTTTGAGGCGTCGGAAATTTGAGTGAAGTTGCCGGTGTAGAGGTCGGGGTGAGCGACGGTGGTGGACTGGAATTTCACAGGCGCGACGTTGTAGTCGCGCTCGTAAGCGGCGAAAAACCACGTTTTGCCGAGTTTCGGGATTTTGCCGCCGACGGAAGCGCCGAGATCGTTTTCGTTGAAATAAGGATTCGGATATTTGCTCTGGAATGCGCTGGGGGCGAAGTTGGCTTTGCCGTTGAGATCGTCGAGTGTCCACGCGGCGAGGGCGGAGTTCTTATTCTGATAAAAAATTGAGCCGTGATACTCGGACGTGCCGCGCTTGGTGGTGACGCGGACGTTGGCGATGCCGGCGTATTCGGCGCTGAAGTCGGAGGTCATGATGTTGACTTCGCCGACGGCTTCGAGCGAAGGCTTGCTTTGCGTCGGCTCGCCGAAGATGCCGCCATTGGAGCGCTGGCCGTCGAGAGAGAAGCTGGCGCCGTAGCTTTGTGCGCCGAGAAATTTGAATTCGCCGTCGGCGGAGCCCTGCGTGATGTTGGGATTGAGATAGAGGAAAGAGTAGACGTCGCGGCTGTCGCGCGGGAGTTCGGTGACGGCGGTGCTGCTGATTGTTTCGGAGATGGTTTGGTCTTCTGTGTCGATCGAGACGGCCTCGGAAGATACGGTGACCGTCTGGCTGCCTTGGGAAATTTTCAGTTGAGCGTCGGCGCTGATTACGTCGCTGCCGTGGAGAGTGACGTCTTTGATTTCCATCTGCGACATGCCCGCGGCGGTGATGATGACGGTGTAGGTGCCGGGGCTGAGGCCGAAGACTTCGTAATTGCCTTGGCCGTTTGTGGTGCTCGCGCGGACAGCGCCGGTCGACGCGTCGGTGATCGTGACGGCTGCACCGGGGATCACGGCGCCGGCGGAGTCGGTGACGACGCCGCGGACGGTGCCGAGGTCGGTGCCTTGACCCGAGGCGTAGCCTGCTCCGAACAACATTGAAAGTAGAAAGAGAAATACAGACGTAGTTCTTCGAATCATGACCTGGACTCTCCCCGTTACAGCGTGAAGACGGTTTAACACGGGGAAAATGGGAATACAACAGGTAAATAGAAAAATAATGCTCTAATTCAGAAATATTTCTTGTGGACAGGAAATATGGTCCTAGGACTGAGCTTTAAAGCGGGGGTGAGAGTCGCTCCATCAGGTCGCGCTATCACCTGGGGCGCCGCGCGGGGTGGAAAGGCGGGTGCTTGGTCGCTAATAGCTCGGACTACGGATGGTTCGAGTCGGAGAGAGCCAGACGAATGTAGTGATGGGACATGCGACTGTCGGGGAGGAGGAGGGCGTCGTGGAGTTCGTTGTTCCCTGCTTCGTCTTGTCCGGCGGATTTACGCAAACTGCCGGCGATGTAGATCCACCAGGCTTTTGCGTTGCTGCGTTGGGCTTGTTGCTCGGCGCGGGGGACCGCTGAGATCAGACGGTCGGTCCATTTAGATGAGTCGTAGCCGGGGAGACGTTTTGCAGAGCGGGCGGCCCAGATGAGATTTGAGTGATCGGAGTCTGGGGCGAGTTGTTCGAATATCGCGGAGGCTTTGGATTTTTCGCCGCAAGACTCATAGGCATCCGCGAGGAAATATTTTGTGCGCGTGGATTTGACGAATGGGTCGAGGCCGTCTTTGGTGAAATCGAAACCGTCGACTGGATCGGCGATCGCGTTTGCTTCGGAGAGCGCTTCTTTGCAGCTGCCGGATTTTGCTAACGATTGAATCTGTTCGAGCTTCACCTCGATCCAGACTTGGCGAACGTTTGTGCCGCCTTCTTCCCTGCCGAAAAATCTGTTGTGAAACAGAGCGGTGGCGCCGGCGAAATCGCCGGCCTCGGCTTTGTTGAGAGCGAGTTCGTAGACGAGGGCAAGCGGCATCGATTTTGGATCGGGATACCGTTCGAGGATTTGCACGCGTTGGGCGGCGGATCGGCCGAGGATGGCGAGGGCGGTGATTGCGCCGGAATAATTGACGGCGTTTTTGGGATCGTTGGCGATTCCGTCCTTAAAAACAGCAAGGGCTTTTTCGGTGTCGTGAGTTTCGTGGAGGAGCGCCCAGCCGAGGCTTGCTTCGAGCGCGGGGATTTTTGCATGAAGATCGCGTGCGGTGTTCCATTCGCGGAGAGCGGCGGTTGTCATGGCGCGGGAAAAGAAAAACGTGCCGAGGAGGTAGTGGGCGGTCGCGTCGTTTGGGTTGGAGCGGAGAGCGGACTCGAGGGCGGAGCGGTCTTCGTTGGTGCTGGGGAAGACGTAGAGGGTTGAGAGTTTCGAAGCTTGAGCGTAGTCGACGGCGCTGGATTCTCCGGACTTTTCGCGGGCGTAGCCGAGCAAGTAGATGACAAGAGGATTGTCTTGTGGAAGGCCGATGCCGGGTTCGTGTTGATCGGCGGGGACGGCAGGATAGGTGCGCGAGAGAACTTTGACTGCTTTCGAATAGAAGCCGAGGCGGATGTATTCGCCGGCGATCTTCGTGACACGGTAGGGATCTGCGGCGAGGTGGGCGAGGTCGGGATTCCCGGATTCTTCGCGAAGGAAGGCGCTGTTGGGGAATTTTCGCAGGAGGAGTTCGGCTTGTTTGGTTGCGGACTGCGTGTCGCCTGAGGCGGATGCGAGGGCGACTTGCAGTTCTTGCGCGCGGAGGTCGTCGGGAGTAGCGGCGAGGCTTTCGGCGATATTTTTACGTGCGTCGGAGAGATTTCCGTGGCGAGCCTGATATTCGGCGATTCGAAGGGCGGCCGCGGCACGATGCTCTGGCGAGCGCATCGCGGCTTGATAGGCGTCGAGGGCTTCGGGGCCTTTACCGGTGGCTTCGAGCGCAAGGCCCTGATAGAAGGAGACTTCTCCGTCGGTTGTGTTACGTGCATGGGCGGCGGCGAGCAGAGGTTCGGCGTCTTCGAGTCGCTTCAGGCTGACGAGAAGGCGACCGGTGGATTTCTGGAGTTCGAAGCTGGTCGGGAATTTTTTCAATGCGGCGGTGTAAATGCCGAGGGCGGCGAGTTTGTCGCCGTTCAATTCCCTGTCTTCGCCGGCTTGGAGCCAGTCGTCTTCGGTTCGGGAGTTCTCGGGCGGGATGACGTAATTTGGTTGCGGGCCGAGTTTGATGTTGGAGTCGTCGGTCCATGCGTATTCGCCTTCTGTTTGGCGCAGCAGGGCTGAGCCGTCCTTAGACTGAAGTTCGAATGTGTATCTGCGGTTGGCGTCCGGTAGTGGAACCGATTTCGTCCAAGTCTTATCGGGCGAGAGGTTTTCTTTCTCGCTCAGCAGAACTTTGGCGCCATCGAGGACGCGGAGAGTAGCGCCGGGGAATTTTTGATTTGCGTTCAACGAAACGACGAGAGAGTCGCTTTTGCGGTCGAGATACGCGACGGCGGAGAGATTGGCGCGAGAGATTCCGCCGAGCTGTCGCACGGGAATCCAGTATTCGGTGAAGCTGATGTGCTGGCGCGGCTGGAGGTAGGCGTAGGTCTCCTGATTTCGGAAGAGGCCTCCTTGCACTTCGGAGTAGGCACTGTTGTCGTCGGACAGGGCGTTGCGCCAATCGAGGCCGTCGGCGTCGACGCCCCAGGACCAGATTTTTTTCGCGGGGAGTTCGTCATAGTGGGCAAAGTGTGCGGTGCCTGTGTTCGAATGCGGGTTCCAGAGGCCCATGAACTCTTCGCGGCTGCCGTGGACGAAGAGAGAGACGGGTCCGTCGATTTGATTTTTGATGATGCTCAGGTTTTTGCCCTGAGCATCGACGGGCCACTTCTGAATCGCCGCGAAGCCGTGTTCGGCGGCGTAGCGCATCGGATATTGAATTACGGAATCGTCCCAGACGCGCACCCCGGCGTTGCTCCACCAATAGAAGCGCTGGCGGATGTCGTTGCGATTGCTGAGGCGGACGTGCTGTTCGAGGACGGTCGTGCCGGGGCGTAGGACCAGCTCGACGCTCCACTCCATGCCATAGACGCGATCAATATTGCCGACGGTGATGCTCGCGCTGCCGTCGTCGTGTTTCGCGTAGGAAAAATCGACGGGCGACATCGACATCCAATTGTGTGAAACGGGAAAGTTAAATTCGACGCCGAACGCGGCCCATGCGCCGCGATAGCCGATGTCCGCTTTCTTCAGAGAAGAGTTGGCGTAGAACATCGGTTGGCCACTGATTTTGTCGATGCAGGTGTAGACGTGGCCGCCGATATCGGGAAGGACGGAGCACTTCAGATACTCGTTTTCGAGATAGATGGCGCGGAGATCGTGATTGCGGCGTTCACCAGTGAGTTCGTTGCGCAGCGTGTAGGGATAGTTGAAACGCGTGGTCGCTTGTTGATCGAATGGAGGATTGGGATCGGGATTGCCTTCCTCATATACCGGCAGCGTTAGCGTGCCTTCCCAGACGCGGACTTGAGCACGTACGGGACCCGCAAAGAGCAGAAGTAACGAAACGAGTGTCCAGCGCAGGGACACCCTGCTCGAGCAAAGCGTTTTCATGTGTCGGACCCTCGTGGGTCGCTCGTCATTTTGCAGGTTGCAACTCTGGAGTTGCAATGTCTAGAGGGCGATCTTTGCCGTCGACCGTGCCGTGCCAAACGCCGCCGCCAAATGTGGTGATGTAGATCGCTTTCGGATTTTCAGGATCCGGCGTAACGCGATGGCCCCATTTGAAGTTGAAGCCGGGGATGCGGCTCCAGTGTTCGCCTGCGTCGTGCGAGATCCATGCTGACGATTCGAAACCGGCGGCGTAGAGAATTTTGGCGTCGCGGGGATCGATGGTGATGTCGTAGATGTGGCGATCGCGATCGAGGACTTGCTTCCAGGTTTTGCCGGCGTCTTCAGAAAGATAGATGCCGCCGCCGTCACCGTGTTCGCCGGTGGCGCGCGCCCAGGTTGCCAAGTAGAGACGGTTGGAATCTTTGGGATCGATCGCGAGACCATTTGGCGCGTTGGCGCCTTCGGGCATGGCGACAGGCGTCCAGTGCTCGGCGCCGTCGGTGGAGCGATACATTGCGCCATCTTTGTCGGTGCCGATGCTGCCGTCTTCCGAGCGGCGCGAGATCAACAGATAGAGAGTGCCTTTGTCGTCGCGAGAGATGCGCCACGCGAACGGCTCTTTCTGCGCGATGCCATTATTTTTCAGTGTCCAACTTTTGCCGCCGTTTGTGCTTTTGTAGACTCCGCGGCCGAAGCCGGTGACGTAGAGGGTGCGCGAATCGACGGGGCTCGTAGGGTCGAGAAGGATGAAGGTCGCGGCAGTTTGATCCATGCCGTCGTTTGATTTCACCCAGGTTTTTCCGCCGTCGTTGCTGATGCAGACGCCCCCGCGATATTTCGCAACGCCAGATCGGCGCCACATTTTGGGGCGCGGGAGATCGTGCGTCCAACTGTTGACACTCCAAACGCGTCCTTTGACGGCGGGATCAAAAACGATCCAGTAGGTCGTGTTGCGCCAGTCGCGCGGGACGCCGTCGGTGGACTGCATCCATGATGCGCCGCCGTCTTCGCTGCGGAAAAGTCCGATGTCGGTGGTCGAGATGAACTGGCGATTTTTGTCGAAGGGATCGAAGTGGTAGCCGTAGGAAGTGGTGACGTCAAGACCGGTGCTGGTCCAACCGCCGCCGGTTGATTTTTGGGAGTAGACGGCGTTCCACGTCGCGCCGCCGTCGGAGGATTTCATGGTGCGGCCAAGGTCGGTGGCGTAGACGAGATTTGCATCTTGATTTGCGACAGAAATCGTTAAAGGGTTTCCAGCCCAGTCAGAACCAAATTTTTCGGTGATCCAGGCGTCGTGGATATTCGCGCCAGGTTTGCCGACGGGGTTGATGTCTTCCTTCCAAGCTAGACTCCAAGTGCGGCCCGTGTCGGTCGTCTTGGCGACGCCCATGTAATTCAGGCCGTCGTCTTCGAGGTCGCGATAGGAGACGTACGCTATTTCGGGATGAAGGAGGCTGGTGGCGATGGCGTTCTGCTTGATATCGCCATTGCCGAACTGGATTTTGCGCCAGTGTGTGCCGAGATCGTCGGAGACAAACGCAGTTCGTTCTTCCGCGATGGCGTAGAAGACGGGATTGCCTTGGGGAGTGAAGCCGACGGAAATGTCGGTGATTTTTTGGCCGGGTGAAACGGGGATATCTCTCCCCCCGGATGACTTCCAGATGCGGATGAACTTCGGGCCGGCGACGACGACGCTGCGCTGATCTTCGGAAGAGGCTTGATTCACAAAGACTTTGAAAGCGGTGGCGGGAAGGTCGATTAGCTTCGACCAACTCTCGCCTGCATTGCGGGAAATGTAGAGTCCGAATGGTCCGGCTTTTCGATCACCGGCCGTCGCATAGAGGATTTTGGAGTTAGTAGGGTCAATGGCCATCGCAGAGATGGTGCCGAGCGGATTCGGGTCCGCGAGGACGTCCTCGTCGGAATGGTCCGAGTTCATCTTCACGCCTTTGACCGCGGCGGCCTTCGGATAAACAAGTTTCCATGTCTCGCCATTGTCTTGGCTGCGCCAGAGGGCGGTCGATTGGACGTAGATGACATTTTTGTCGTGTGGATCGAAGACAAAGAATTCGACTACGCCGCGCAGGTTGAACATGCGCCAGGACTTGCCGCCGTCATGGGTGATATAGGCGCCGGTCATGTCGCAGGCGACGAGGACGGTGTTGGGGTCATGGGGACTGACGACTGGGCGGAACATGGCACCGCCGCCGCCCGGGCCGACGATGGTGAAGTTTCCGGGGCGTTGGGCGAAGGCAGCTGTAATAAAAGTAAGCGCTAGAGCGAGGCTAAAAGCGAAACGTGTCATTGGTGAGCTTCCGTCGTTGTTGGGCAGCGTGGAAGCGTTTTGTCAGAAAGGATCGCGGCTGTCAATCAATATTTCTCAAATCCCGGAAATATTTCCGCAATTACCCTCGCTCCGACCGAATGCGAGCGGGTCGTCTAGTTCGAAAGCTTCAGAAGTCGAATCGCGTTTTCGTTGTAGACCTTTTTCAGGATTGGGTCGGGCAGGCCGATTCCGTAGATGCGCCACCGGCCCTGAGGGGGTACCGGCGCGGGAGCGTAGTCGAAGTACTCGTCTTCGGTTTCAAGGAAGCGGTAGTAGATCTCGTAGAGTTCATCACCGTAGATCTGCTGTGGGGTGTCGGTGCCGTTGGGAACGGCGTCAGTACCGAAGAGGATGCGATCCTGATATTTGTCGAAGAATTTGCGCGATGCGCGTGGCTGGCGGCCGAGTTCGCCGACGCGTGCGGCCATTTCGACTGACATGTTTGGAAAGCGATCCATGCACTCGCTGACGTAGGCTAGATTTTCGGCGTCGTTGCCGACGTGCAGGACGATGAATTGCGTCTTGGGATGCTTGGCGATCATTCGATTGCGGGCTTCGAGGAGCTCCATATTGCTGGGGAAATCTTTGCCGTGAAAGGACCAGTCGGGGTGATTGTTGAGCTCTTCGAAACGCTCGTTGGTGCCGTCGGTGGGAAGGAAGAAGGCTTCGGGATCGGAGACGTGAATGGCCACGGGCATGTTGAAGGCGCCACAAGCTTCCCACATCGGATCGAAACGCGGATCGTCGATTTTGACGAGGTGGCCTTCGCTGACATTTTCGCGAAGATAGAGGCCGAGCGTTTTGAGAACTTTGAGTCCGCGGGCGCCGGTGCGGTGGGCCTTCTCGATCTCATCGGCTTGGAATTGAGGATAGTTCGGCTGATTCGTGTGATCCCAGGTCGGTTCGGTGAAGGTGATGAAGCGATCGGGATGAGTTTTGTCGAAGCGCTGGATGGTTTCTTCGAGTCCTTTGCCGGAGCCGCCGGTTAGATTCACGAGGAGGCGGATGTTTTTGCGGTCCATCACTGGAAGCAGGGTGTCGGGGGTGGCGAGAAAATCCATTTTTTCACCGATGCCGACTCCGTTGAGGTCTTTGGCGCGAATCGAGAGGTGAGTGTGGATGTCGATGACCGGATAGCGCGACTTCGGAACCTTGGTTTCGGGGGCGTGGAGCATGCTCTTGGGACGGAAGTCGGCGAGATCGAGCTTCATTTTGCCGGAGCCTTCGGGGGACTTGAGTTGGGCTCTGGCGGCGCTAAGTGCCGATGACGGCAAAGCGCTTGCGACTGCGGCGGTGCCAAGGCTTTCCAACCAGCGCCTACGATTGAGCTTGCTCACGATTCCTCCGTGGACTTTCGTCTTAACAGAAAAACAGAACTTCCGTGCAAAGGCTATCGCTTATTTTTGATTTGCTTCTCTATCGTTTACTTTCGGTCGCCAGAGTGGCATAAATTCTGCGCCAACTCAAACGTCACTAGCGCAACGGTTCATTTTCTTTATCGAATGGAGACGACGCCGCCCCAATGACTTCCTCGCGAACCAGCCTTGCTTTCCTGTCAGTAGCAGCCACCGTTGCTTTGACTGTCGCTACTTATACTTTCGCTCAGTCGGCACCGGCGCAGAACGACAATCAATATTTGAGCAGTAGCGAAATCGTTGCGACGTATTTATCGAGCGATTTTGTGCCGGACGGGAATCTATCAAAGGCAGCATGGAAGAAGGCGAAGTGGGTTGAGTTTGACCACGATCCGACTGGCAAGACCGAGAATCCACTGATTCAGACACGCGTGGCAGCGGTGTGGAGCGATCGATATGTCTACTTCGCGTTTGGCGGCCGCTACGAGTCCCTGAATGTTTACGAAGGCGAGGATATTTCCAAAGAGCGGTGGGAACTATGGAATCGCGATGTGGTGGAAGTTTTTCTCAACCCGCGGCCGGAGCGAATTTCTCACTACTACGAGTTTGAAGTGGCGCCGAATAATCAGTGGATCGATCTGGAGATCGATAAGACGAAAACCCCTTTCAACGACGCTGCGTGGAATTCGGGATTTGAGCACGCGACGAAAATCGATGAGAAGAATCATGAATGGATGACGGAGATGCGGATTCCGCTTTCGGCGGTGGGGGTCGACCGTATTCACAACGGCGATGAGTGGCGCGTGAACTTCTTTCGCGCGGCGGGACACGGTGGGGACGAGAAGCGGACCTTTCTGGCATGGAGTTCGATCCCGCAGGGCGGAACGTTTCACGTGCCAAATCGATTCGGGATTCTTCGCTTCGCGAAGTAACCGTCAGACAATTAGTTCGACTGCTGAATGTAAGCGCCGCCCGGCACGAGGAACCAAATCGGCCAAGTCTCGCGCTTCTTCTCGACCAGTTCCTGCCATTGGACGAACAAAGAGTCAGACGCGCGTTGAAGCTTGATTCCCGGCGCAACTTCTGCGATCGCTGCCGCGACTGTGAAGGCCTCGCCTGGTGCGACTACTTCAGTGATCTTTACTCCTAGTTTTTCTTCGGCAAAGCGTTTCGCAATTTTTGCATCATCGATCATTTGGTAAAAATACGGCCTTCCTGACAGCAACGAGTTGTAGATGTGGTTTGCCAGGACACCGGAGACTGGATTCATGTAAGCGTGATCGAAATCCAGTTTGCCGAGCAATGGGTCGTCGGGAGAGACGGCGGTGTACGGCATGCGCGTTTCGCCGAGGCCGCGAAAATCGAAGGTGACGACGCCGTGACCGGAGCGAAGAAGATTTTCGATTTGTGGCCAATCCGAAGACGCCGCCTTCTCGGTTTCCTTGAACCAGAGTAAGGCTTCGTTCTGCTTACCGGACGATTTGTGGATGTAAAGCAGGGGCATGACGAGCAGCTTGCTGTGGCGGAGAAAGTATTTGTCGATCTGAAACTCGCCAAATTTCATCGAACCAAGGGATTCCCATGCGATTTGACTCTCAGTGGGAGGCGCGCCGTTGAATTGAGTCGTAGTCCACTTCTCGATTTCCGGGGGCTTGGATTCTTGATACCGCGCGATCAAGTTCTTTCGCGTCGCTGATTTATGTTCCTCGTAGTACTCGAGGATCACATCCATCAACGAGCGCCCGTCTTTTTCGTCGAGCATGACTTGTCCAGACTGCGTGCAAAGCAGATCTTCGTCGGGCAATTCCTTTGCGGTCAGCAGGCCACTCTGCATAGGCATCCCATTGAAGCGATCCAAAAAATCGAGCGCGACTTCCTGATTTTCGTCGGAGTACTGGTGACCGTGATAACCCTCGGCCATCGCGATCCGGTCGGCGTGGCCCAAACGCTCGTAAATTCTTTGCGTCTCGCGGAATGATTTGCGGGCACCTTCAATCGGATAAAAGTCCAAAACCGCGGACGCGATCATCACCGGCCGCGGATACATCAAAAGAAGCAATCCCGTGTAGCCGACGTTCTTGGAAAGCGTACCGAAGAGATCTTGTTCCGGATCGCTGTCGGGATCGGCGAAGATGCGATTGCCCATGCGCATCGGCATCGAGCTGATGTAGCAGGATGGTGCGACCACTTTAATGCGTGGATCGAGGGCGGCGATCAGCGTTGTCTGTGTGCCGCCGCCGCTCGTTCCGGTGATGCTGATGCGATCGGCATCGACATCTGGGCGCGTCAGGAGGTAGTCGACGGCGCGCATTCCGTCCCAAATTTCCCAGCGCGCGAGATTTGCGCCGGCGAGATAGGCCAGGTTGCCCATCACAGCGTGTTCGGCGCAAACCAAGTTGTAGCGGCTCTTGCCCGCTTTCTTATCCCAGAATTGACTGCGCTCGCCTTGGCCGATGGGATCCCACGCGATGACAACGTAGCCGCGGCTCGCTAATCTTTGGCTTAAAGCCTGATAGTGAATTTTTCCGTTGGTGGCGTGACCGCCCGGAACGAGCACGGCGGGATGCCTGATTGAATGATCGTCGGGTGAGTAGACGAGTGCGGTGACGTAAACGCCCGGCAAGCTTTCGAAAATCAATTTCTCGACCGAGAAACCTTCCATTTGAATCTTGCCGGTGATTCGCGCGTGAAGATCGGTTTTGCGATCTGGTAAGCCACCGATCATTTCGAGCAGGTTGGCACGCAGTTGCGTCTGAAGACGCCGCAGGTCGGCTTCCGTTTGGATCGACTCCCAAATTTTTTGTTGGGCTTCGTCCTGGCGCCAAGCTTCGTCCAGTTGGTACTGCAAAAACGGCGTAATCGCCGGACCGGCTTTCGGCTTTTGCAAGACCTTGAAAGCCTCGGCGGGCGGAGTATTCTGCGCTGACGATGGAGACGCGCAGAGCAAGGAGAGTAGTGAAGTGAGGCAGAAACAGAGAAAGCTAAGGCCGCGGTTCACTATTTTTCACCGTGAGCGCGCCCATCGCATACCAACCGTCGGCTTGCAGTCCTTCATTCGCGAATTTAATCGCAGGTAAACCGGTTCTGGGATCGAGCATCGCAACTCGAACGTCGTAGTTTCCTTCGTCGAGATCCGCGGGAACGTAGACCGAGCCGTCGTAAACGGCGTCACCGGGAAGCCATTTGCGCACGTCTACCGGAATTCGAATGCGAGTTGATTTCTGCGCCGAGCGCAGTTCCATCACGAGGTTGTACTCGCCGTAGATCGGCGCGATGCCATCGTTCAGCCACCACATGTGTACAGGCATCATCGTGCCTTTCGGAACGGTCTTGCTGTATTCCAGGCGGCGCAGAATGAATCGGTAGCCGATTTTCTTCTGGAATTCGTCGAACTTCCCTTTCCACTCCGCAGGAATGGGCGATGATTTTATATTGACCGTGCTCACATGCCAGCGAAGCGCCTGAGCAAGAATGTAGTCGACGTCGTAGCTGCGTTCTTTCCACCCAGGGACGGTGTAGCAGGTTTCGAGCGAGACTGGGCTTCGCTGCCAAACATCCTGAATCCCGGTGCGCACGATCTGTTGCGGATAGATCTCCAACATCTCCGCGGGGAAATACGGATCGTTTGAATTCGCGCGCATATCGCCCCAGCAATCCAGGCGCCAGCCGGCGCCGTGCTGCGTACCGTACGCCAACGCTTCGGGTTCGTCGAAGTTCATCAACAGGGGCGTGTGTTTGAACGCATCGATCCAAATATCGATGAGCGCTCTTTGCGCGGAGAACGCAGGCATGTACGGGCTCCAGCCTTCGCCCCAGTAGCCGACGGACGAGATGTCCACGCTGTCCAGATAAGGATTGCCGCCGTAACGAGCTCCCGCCTCGGCGACCAATTCGCTCCAATACTTGAAATAAAGAGGATCGGAGAAGTCCGGCTGCCAAATTTTTCCATCTTTGTCGGAGTCTTTGTTCGCTCGCTTGGCTCCGGACTTGCGAAACCATTCCGGCAACGGATCTTCATTCGAATACGGCATCAGCCGAATGGCAAGTTTCTGTCCGTGCGCACGAGCTTCGGCGATCGCCAGATCGATGATCGCCCAATTGAACTTTCCAAGCTCGGGCTCAAGGACGTTCCAATACCAGCGGCAGTAAGACACCGAAGTGTCGGGAAAATCGGGCTTCGTCGCTGCCTGAGGCAATTTCGCGACCGGCCCGACCTCCGACCATTTCAGTGGTGGATTTGGCTCCTGCCCGTTGAATCGTTGGAACGTGGTGATCCCCATACCGGGATTCACGAGGACATCGTCGATTTCCTTGGGACGCACAACCACAACGTTCCGCTGCGCGTGCAGAGGACTCGCACAAAACAATCCATTCAGTATCAAGATGCCGGGGAGAAAGATGCGAGAGGTAATTCGGCGAAACGCGATTTCCGTCATAGTGTGTTCGATAAATCGACCTGGTTTCGTTTCCTAAACTTACGTTTGCTTTCGTGCATCTTGAATAGTTCTTTTCGCGTCGAATTGTCAATCCTTTCTCCGACGGTGCGGAGAAGAAAGATCGTGCTTCGACGAAATTTAACGACTGCAATTAACCATTTGTCGATTCTGTGCTCAGCATCTTTGGTGACTGACGCGAAGGGACACGAGCAAACGCCGCTGCTAGGTCGTAGTGTAAGCTTGCGGAGGCGGGTCTGGCCTCTAGGTTCGGATCACTGCAAATTTCGGGGCTGCGTTTCGAGGGATATCCAGGATTGTGCGGCATAGCGGGATTCACACATAAAGGTTCGCAGCCTGTAAGAGAAAAAGTGCGCGAGATGGTGGCGACACTGGCGCACCGTGGCCCTGACCAGCAGGGCGTTTTCAGCTCACCTATATTTTCATTCGGTGCAGCGCGACTCAAAATCATCGATTTGGAAGGCGGGGATCAGCCAATCCTGGAGAATGGCGGCGAGGGTGGAATTGTCTTTAACGGCGAGATTTACAACTTCGCGGAGCTGAAGGCTGAGCTAGAGGCATTGGGGCACAAATTTTCGTCACATTCGGACACGGAGACCGTGCTCAAGGCGTTTTTGCAGTGGGATACGGAGTGCTTCGCAAGATTGCGAGGGATGTTTGCGGTGGCGGTATGGAATCTGCCGCAGAAACGCGTCGTGCTGGCTCGCGATCGAATGGGCATCAAGCCGTTGTATTTCTCGCGTCGAGGCGAGGACCTGTATTTCGGATCGGAGCTGAAGGCCCTTCTCGTTCATCCGGAGATAAACCGAAAGCTAAGCCGCGACGCGCTCGATTGCTACATGTCGTTGAATTACATCCCGCAGCCGTGGACGATGATCGACGGCATTCGCAAGGTTCCGTCAGGCACATGGATGGAGTGGAACGATGGGAGAGTCAGCACCGAGAGCTACTGGGAATTGCCCTACGGAAAAGCGTCCTACACCTCACTCCCGGAAGCTGCTGAAGAGCTCGACGGGTTGATGGCGGAGTCGATTCGCGAGCACATGATCTCGGATGTTCCGTTGGGCATCTGGCTAAGCGGGGGACTCGATTCGACTTCGGTGCTGCACTATGCGGCGAAGGCAAGCTCGTCGCGGCTAAAATCGTTTTCCATTTCTTTTCGCGGACGCAGTTTCGACGAGTCGGACCACATTCGGAAAATCGTGAAGGAATATGGGACCGAGCACGACGAGCTAGACTTGAATCCGGGAGTCGATCTGACAGGCGCGATCGAAGAATTTGCCTATTACTCGGACGAGCCGAGCGCGGATGCCGGCGCACTGCCGGTGTGGTTCCTGTCAAAACTGTGCAAGCAGAAAACGACAGTTGCGTTGAGTGGCGAAGGCGCGGACGAGCTTTTTGGCGGATATCAGACGTATCGCGCGAATCGAATCGCACGAAATCTGCGAAAACTTCCAAGTAGCATCATTGCCGCGGGGCTTGCGGCGCTGCGGAAATGGCCGGTGTCCGACGAGAAAATTGGGTTCGAGTACAAAGCAACGCGACTGCTCGAAGGTACGCTGATGGCGCCGGAACAAGCGCACGTGTATTGGAACGGAACATTCGCCCAGGCCGATTTGGGTTCAGTTGTCTCGGAGCCGCTACCTAAGACGCTGGACAAGGTTCTCAGCGAAATGACGAAGCTACCGTCCACAGACGACGACTTGGCGCCATTTCTGTGGCTGGATCAAAAATTTTATCTGGCTGACGATATCCTGACGAAGAGCGATCGGATGAGCATGGCGCATTCGGTTGAGGTGCGGCCTCCATTTCTGGATCATCGCATCGTCGAATTCGCGGCGTCGTTGCCGGCCGACCTGAAGATTCGCGGATCGCAGCAGAAAGTGGTGTTGCGCGAACTGATGAAGAACAAATTGCCGGCGGAGACGCTGCGACGCAAGAAAATCGGATTCGATATTCCAGCGCATGAGTGGCTGAGAGGACCGCTGCGCGGGATGTTGGAAGACGCGTTCGAATTCGGATTAGGGGAGTATGGGCAACTGTTCAACCGCGATGGCATCACATCGCTCAAGCAGAGGCACTTTCAGAGACAAATCAATGTCGGTTACCATTTATGGGGACTCCTCATATTATTTCTGTGGATGAAACGATGGAAAGTTACGCTTTAGCCGCCTGTCCCGAATGAACGATCTCTTGCAGAACCGCAAGTTTCTTTTATTTCTAGTCGTCCTCTTCACTGCTGCAATTTATTTAGGTTGTGTGGTCTCGCCGCCATCCTTGATGGATGACGTGGACGCCGTGCAGGCGCAGATCTCCAAGACGATGCTGCTGAGCGGCGACTGGGTGACCGCGCGGCTCGACGGCGTCTTGTATCTTGAGAAAGCACCGCTAATTTACTGGCTGATCGCGATCAGTTACAAAATTTTCGGCGTGACTGACTGGGTGGCTCGGCTGCCCGTTGCGCTCTCCGCGATTGCACTTGGGCTTTTGACGGCGGCGTTCGGCATGTGGGCGTTCAGCAAACGCGCGGGATTCTACGCCGGTTTGTGTATGTCGACATGTGTGGGTCTGTTCCTCTTTACGCGAGTACAGATTCCCGACGTGATGTTGACGTTTACCATCGCGATGGCGATGTGGGCGTTTTTGCGCACGCTGGAGGAAGAAGAAAAGCAGCCGCGATTGTGGGCGGCGGTTTTTGCGGCGAGCCTGGGCGTCGGGCTGTTATTGAAGAGCCTGATCGCGATCGTTTTTCCGGTCGCCGCGGCCGTGATTTATCTGTACGCGACGAAACAACTGTTCGCTCGCAGAACCTGGCAGCGGCTGCGACCGATCGGTGGAGCGCTGATCGTGCTGGTAGTCGCGGCACCGTGGCATGTGCTGGCTACTCTGCGCAATCCTCCTTACTTCGCATGGACCTTGAAGAGCGGACCCGGCCTGTATCACGGATTCCTGTGGTTCTATGTGATCAACGAGCAATTGCTGCGTTTTCTGAATTTGCGGTATCCGCGCGACTACAACACGGTGCCGCGATTGTGGTTCTGGTTGTTTCATCTGTTGTGGCTCTTTCCTTGGAGCGTCTATCTCCCTGCGATTGTGAAACTGTCATTCAAGCCGATCGATCGCGCGGGGCGCGCAAGGCTGATGGCGCTATGTCTGACTGGATTCATCCTGGTTTTCTTCACATTTTCGACGACGCAGGAGTATTACTCCATGCCGTGCTACCCAGCGCTGGCGTTGTTGCTAGGCTCGGCTATGGATGCGGAAGGCGAGTGGATCAAGTGGGGGAGACGCGCACTGGGTGCGACCGCGGCCCTGGCGGCGCTGACTACTCTGGGAATCGCGTTTGCAGTACGTAATCTGCCCACCCCAGGGGACATCGCCTCGGCATTAGCGCGGCATCCCTCTGCGTACACTTTGTCGCTAGGGCACATGCTCGACCTGACGTTCGATTCGTTTGCGTACCTACGATTGCCATTGTGCGTGGCGGGCATCGCCTTTTTAATAGGCACGGCCGGCAATTTGCGCTGGACGGGAATGCGCGCATTCCTGGCGACCGGCGTTATGATGGTGGCGTTTTTTCATGCGGCGCGGCTAGCGCTGGTCGTATTCGATCCTTACCTGTCGTCGCGGCCGCTGGCGAATGCATATCTCGCCGCACCGCCGGGGAAATTGATCATCGATCATCACTACTACACATTCTCGTCGGTGATTTTCTACACGGGGCAGGACCCGTTGCTCTTAAACGGAAAGTTCAATAACTTAGAGTACGGGGCGGCGGCACCAGGGGCTCCGGCTGTTTTCCTGAGTGATTCCGAGTTCAAAGAATTGTGGTCGGGTTCGGCCCGATATTACTTGGTTGCGTCCAAGCTGGGTACCGAGCGCATCGAAAAGCTGATGGGAGCTGAAAATTTTCAAACGGTGGCAACGAGCGGGGGGAAGTTTCTGTTGACGAACGTATCCGCGAACCATGCTCCAAACTGAAGCTTCAGCAAAGGCTTCGAGGAGCGAGAAAGTTTCCGTGCTGCGGAAAACGATACTCGTGTCGTTGCGGGTGGCATTTGGCGTCGCGATCCTTATCTACTTGGCCAAGTCGGGCCGACTCGATTTCTCTTCACTCGGCCGGTTGCAGCACGAGGGGCGCGTGACCGCGGCTGCGGTCGGATTTCTACTGCTGGACATTTTGTTCATGTCTGTGCGCGCTTCGTTGTTGTTCCGCAGTGCGAGGCTCTCGCTTTCACTGGTGAATTCGTTCCAGTTGAATTTGGTCGGGTTTCTGTTCTCCACATTCCTGCCGGGCGCCGCGGGGGGCGACATCGCCAAGCTGGTGTATGCGACCCGCGAGAATCGCGGACGACGCACTGAGGTGGCGACGGTTCTGATCCTAGACCGCGTTGTAGGACTTTTCTCGCTCGTGCTCTTGCCGTTGCTCTTTGCGCCGTTTTTCCCTGACTTAATCCGTTCGGTTCCCGCTTTGCGTCGTGTCTTAGCCGTTGACGGATTACTGGCGGTCGGAATGGCAATAGGTTCAGCGCTCGTGATGTTCTATGGTCCGACGCGCAACGTGATATCGCGCTTACTCGGCCGCTGGCCAGGCATCCAGACTCTCGCCCTGAGAGTGGTGGACGCACTGTCGCTTCAGGGCAAGGACCAGCTGACATTGATGTATGCCTTCCTGCTGTCGCTGCTGGCGAATCTAGCGTTGATGGTGGTGACGGCGCTGGCGTTGTTCGCCGTACACCCGGCCTCGTTCTCGATTCGTTTGGCGCTGGTGGCGCCGGTCGGACATTTGGTCAACAGCCTGCCGCTGACACCGGGCGGAATCGGCGTGGGCGAGAGTGCGTTCAACGCACTGTTTCTGTTGACCGGGATTCACGGGGGGGGGCGGAAGCCCTTCTGTGTATGCGATTGTGGAATTGCGTCGTAGGTGTCTTGGGTCTAGTCATATGCGTCGTCGGACTGAATCGGGTGGTCTACACCGAAGAGGAGTTTGAGAGTTACTCGCGCGCCGAAAGCCTGAGCCCGGAATCGATCAACTGAGGTGAAACCGGGGGATGTCGCGATACTTCTTACATCCAGTGGGGCAAGGTAGGGGGTTGGCTCAGGGTGGCGATCTGGCCGGCGCTGGAACGATTTTCGGTGATTAGGGAATGATGTATCGGTGATTTCGGCCCCGTTGCCCTATTCGAACGGATACAACATTCAAGGGGAGACTTGATGAGAGTAATGGTTCTAGGCGGAGACGGATATTGTGGATGGGCGACGGCGTTGCATCTCTCGTCCCAAGGACACGAAGTATCGATCGTCGACAACTTCGTGCGCCGGCAATGGGATCACGAACTGGGCGCCCAGACCTTGACACCCATTCTTCCCCTCAGCGACCGGCTGCGGGAGTGGTCGCGGCTAACCGGCAAGAATATCGATCTGTTCGTTGGCGACGTGGTGGACTATGAGTTTTTCCTCGAGTCAATGAAACAGTTCGAGCCTGAGGCAATCGTGCACTTCGCCGAGCAGCGGTCGGCGCCGTATTCGATGATTGACCGCAAGCACGCGGTTTCCACCCAAGTGAATAATGTGGTGGGCACGTTGAACGTACTGTTCGCAATCCGCGAAACGCAGCCCGATTGTCACCTGATCAAGCTGGGCACAATGGGTGAATACGGCACACCGAACATTGACATCGAAGAGGGTTACATCGAGATCGAGCACAATGGCCGCCGCGATGTGCTCCCGTATCCCAAACAGCCCGGGTCCTTCTATCACCTCTCGAAAGTGCATGACAGTCACAACATGATGTTTGCGACCAAGATCTGGAACATGCGCGCCACGGATCTAAATCAAGGCATCGTGTACGGCACGCTTACGGATGAAGTGGCGATGGACGAAGCGCTGATTAACCGCTTGGACTACGACGAAGTGTTCGGGACGGTGCTGAATCGCTTTTGCGTACAGGCTGCGATCGGTCAGCCTTTGACGGTTTACGGTAAAGGCGGGCAAACCCGCGGATTCCTCGATATTCGGGATACCGTTCGTTGTGTTGAGCTGGCGTGTTTGACACCCGCAAAGCGTGGGGAATGTCGTGTCTACAACCAGTTTACAGAGCAATTTTCAGTTCTCGATATCGCCCTGAAGGTGCAGGAAGCGGGGAAAGCATTGGGAATCAAGGTGGAAGTCGATCACATTCCGGACCCGCGCGTAGAGGCCGAACAGCACTACTACAACGCGAAGCACTCCAAGCTTTTGGACCTTGGATTGAAACCTCACTTTTTGTCGGATTCCCTGCTGGATTCGCTGATGAACATTGCGGTGAGATATAAGGACCGTGTCGATCCTACGATGATGCTACCCCAGGTGAATTGGCGTGAACCGCGGAACGCACGCCGGCTGCAAACCAACGTTGGTGGGGTGGCAAAGGGCGTGGCATCGGGCACGGGAAACGGCAACGTGGCAGGGGCTGCCAGCAGCGCAAAGAAGCGCTGACGGCTATGAATCGCTTTTTGTGGGGGAGTACGACGACGAGGTGAGATCTCGGCTCGGCGATGCAAATTGACCGTTCTTTAGCTGATACGTTACGCCACGCCACCGGATTGACGATCGCGTGAAACTCGCCAGCCAGATCAGAAATGCCAGTGCGTCCCAGAATGGGATGAGCGCCATTTTCGTCCAGATTCCCTTCTGCTTGAGCCCGTGTACCCCGATAAGCCAGGTGATCGCAGCGCGAAAGGCTGCGTACCCGCCGAGATATACAGCGACAACGATTACACTAGGATGAAGCAGAACGGCGAGGATCGACCAAGGAAGTCCCACCGTAAAGATCAAACCGAAGTGGCCCCAAGGACGCATGTTGCGCATCACCGTCATCCAACGCAGTCGCTTGGCGAGAAGTTCGCGAATGCCTGCAAAATCGGGAACAGTCTCGACGGCGCTTGGCAACAGCTTCATTTCATAACCCTGTTCGGCGATCAGGCGCCCGAAGAGCAGATCGTCTCCAGGACGATTCTCAAGCGCCTGGAAGCCGCCGAAGCCCGCGATACGCTGTTTCGTGGAGACCATCGTCGGACCAAGCGCAAAGTGCACACCGTCGAGTTGCCAGGCGACCAGCACCCCCGCATAGAAGTCGGAAATCATGCCTACCGTCTGAAGACATTCGACGAGCGAGCGGTCGTGCGCCGAAACGTAAAAACAAGTGACGCCGCCGATGTGCGGATCAGCAAGCGGGGCAACCACACGGCGCAGGTAGCCCGGGTCGACACGCACGTCGGAGTCGTTGATGACGATTGTTTCGTAGAGCGCTTCCCGCTCCATCAGGCGCAGCTTAGCGACTTTGTCATTGATGGCCGTATGTCCGGCGCTGCAGAGCAAGCGAATCTTGCGATCAGGAAAATCCCGCATCAATCGGTGGATTGCAGGCACGCAAGGATCGGTAAGGTCGGTGACGCAAAAGATCAACTCATATTCGGGATAGTCCTGACGGCAAAGACTCGCGAAATTGTCGTATGCTTCGGGATCGAGACCGCGCACTGGCTTCAAGTTACTGACCGGCGGAGTAAACTCGGAGAGATTCTGCGATACGTTTTTTTCCTGCGTGAAATAACGGCTCGCGCTGTAGAGAACGATCAGATAATAGACAAACGGAATCGCCGCCGCGAAAAGCGGAATGTACTCGCTAACTCCTGAGACCATAGCACCTCAATTCGAGATTTTGGTGCGAGTGGTCGCTGACTCTAGGCGTTGCCGTACGCATGCTCCTTGGCGAAAATACTGTCGCTTCAAGGTAGATCGGATGAGTTGCGAAGAGTGTGAGCCGGAATTGGCCAGCCTTGATATTAGCATAGGAAGTCGACGCTCTTCGGCCGGGAGGGCCCCGCAGCCTCTGTGGCGGCCCCTTCACAGCGACTTCCTTCGGACACTCCAACGCCGGATCTCCGGTTTTGTTACCCTGAATCAGCCGTTGAAACCGATCACGTGACGCATACTCGCAGACTCCAACTGAAGACTATTCCACTGATTTTGATCAGCATCGTCTCAGGTCCGCTGGGTAACGTGTTTCTCGGCAAGGGGATGAAGCGAGTCGGCGCGGTGACTTCGGCGACGACGAGCGAATGGTTTTCGTTTGCGGTTCACGCGCTGACGGCAGGCTACGTCTGGCTGGGCATCGCGTGCCTGCTGACCTTTTTTATCGCGCATATGCTGTTGTTGACTTGGGCCGACTATAGCTATGTACAGCCCGCGACTTCCCTGTCCTATTTCTTTCTTACGGTGCTGAGCTACTTCGTTCTCGGTGAGACGATCTCGCCGTTGCGGTGGCTCGGAGTGTCGGTGATTTGCCTGGGTGTATTCATCGTGGGACGCACGGCGCCGAGTACGACGCCGGCCTCGGGAGCGATCTAGCCGTGCGCGAGGCCATCTTTTTCTTCTTCATCGTCCTGGCGGGTACGGGCGGCGAACTGTGCGTCAGCAAGGCGATGAAGAGTATCGGCGAAGTTCACGACTTCCGCCCAAAAGCGCTGTTCCTTTTCGTGATCAATTCGCTCCGATTACCCTGGATGTGGTTGGGTGTCCTGCTGATGAGCCTCGGATTTTTTTCACTCCTCGGCATCCTGTCGTTTCAGGAAGTAAGTTTCGTTGTGCCGGTCAGCGCGTTGAGTTACGCCGCCGGCGCGTTCGGCGCAAAAGTGTTTTTGGGAGAGCGCATCAGCCGAAACCGCTGGATCGGGATTGCAGTAGTCTGCGTCGGCGTAAGTATCGTGTGGTGGAGCAAACGCTGATAGCGGCTGCCGAACCCCTGATTTCGGGTCGCTAAGGCGTCTGATATCCTGCGATCAATGTGGAAAGCCGGCACTTCAGATGGATGTTCAAAGCCAAGATCTCTCGACGGAAGAACAACTTAGGGGATCTCATGGATGACAGAACCGCGAGTCTAAGTCCGTCGACGTCGTTTCAGCCTCAGGAAATCCCCGAACGACCTAGTTCCTCGTGCCATGAGATGTGCAAGTAAGGGCAGGTTTGGTACCTTGCACCAATTTGAGCCTCTAGAACAGTAGAGTGCCTGCAAGAGCGTCTCCTATTCTCGCCTCAGGACGTCAAGAAGCGAGCGCACTCACCAGCCTCTCAGCACTCGCCGGATCGAACATAAACACTTGACTGAGATTCGTACGTCGATCTCAGAAATCTCCAGTCTTGTGCGACCGGAATTGTCGAAAGCCAATCTAGTGGCGAGCGAACCGAGTTTCCAAACCACGTTATTGGTGCCATCGCGTTGAAGAGTACCTGCTGGGCGGGCCCCTACTAAAAATCAGCTCTGAGGCAAGCGCAATGTCGGACCGCGCTGGAATGCCTGTAGGAGCGGAGGAAATGATGAAGCGCATTAATCTTGGAACGACACTGGGCTTGCTCTTGGTGATGATCGGCTTGTTTTCGCCGAAGGCGGCAGCAGGCGCGCCTCAAAACGGTGGTGGCAATCGAAGGAGAGTGACAGTCTCGGTCTCGCCGGCAAAATCGAGCGTCGCGACCGGAGGGAAGGAACTGTTTATAGCCACGGTGCACGACACAGGTGACAAAGCGGTGACTTGGCAAGTGAACGGCGTGACTGGAGGAAGCGCCACTTCAGGAACAATTTCCGCGGCCGGCGTCTACACAGCACCGGTGAAGGTGCCAAGCCCGGCAAACGTTACGGTTACGGCTGTCTCTCAGGCCAAGACGAGCGTCTCCGCCTCTGCCACGGTGAAGATTACGGGCGCGAGCGCTACACCGCCTCCCGCCTCTGTGACTGTTTCCGTCTCGCCGGCGACAGCAAGCGTGGTTGCCGCAAGCACACAAACCTTCGCGGCCACGGTGAAGAACACGAGCAATACAGCCGTGACTTGGCAGGTGAATGGCGTTGCCGGCGGGAGCGCCAGCACAGGAACGATTTCCACTTCTGGTGCCTATAAGGCGCCAACGAAAGTCCCGAACCCGGCAAGTGTGATGGTGACGGCCGTTTCGCAGGCAAACACGAGCGTCTCCGCCTCTGCTGCTGTGACGATCACGAGCGCCGCGTCGACATCTACACCGCCACCCGCTGCTGTTACCGTTTCCATCTCGCCGACTGCGGCGAGCGTGGCAACCGGTTCATCGCAGGGTTTCGCCGCCACAGTACAGAACACGACGAACACAGCCGTGACCTGGCAGGTAAATGGCGTGACCGGCGGGAGCAGCGCTATAGGAACCATCTCATCTTCGGGCGCCTATTTGGCGCCTTCGGCTGTGCCGAGTCCGGCGACGGTCACTGTGACGGCCGTTTCGCAGGCGAGTAGCAGCGTTTCGGCGTCGGCTGTCGTGACCATCACCGCCGCGGCCACCACCGGCACGGGTGCGAGCTTCTACGTGGCAACCACCGGCAACGATTCAAATGCCGGTACGATCAGCTCTCCCTGGAAAACGATTCAGCACGCCGCCAGTTCAGTGCATGCGGGCGATACGGTTTACGTCCGCGCCGGCACCTACAACGAGTCGGTGACCATTGCCGTGTCCGGAACCGCCTCGGAGCCAGTGACTTTCCAGAGCTACCCCGGCGAGACCGCCATTGTTGACGGCACCGGACTCTCGGTTGCCGGAAACGACGTGCAAGGACTCTTCAACATCGAAGACGAAAGCTACGTGACCATCTCGGGATTTGTGATTCAGAACTACACCACGTCGAGCGCCAACTCTACGCCGGCGGGCATCTGGGTCACCGGATCGGGCAGCAACATCCAGATCCTGAACAATCAGGTTCACAACATCACCACAACTTCCGAGAAAAACGGCAACGCCTTTGGCATCGCCGTGTACGGGTCGGAAGCCCCGGCATCGATCAGCAATATCACCATCAGCGGAAACGCCGTCTACAACAACAAGACCGGAAACAGCGAGACAGTCAATGTCGACGGGAACGTGAATGGCTTCACGATCAGCAACAACACGATCCACGACAACGACAACATCGGGATCGATGCGATCGGATTCGAAGGCGTAGCGCCGAGCGCCACCTATGACTTCGCCCGTAATGGAGAGATCAGCGGCAATACGGTGTACAACATCAGCGCCATCAACAATCCGGGCGAGGGCAATGAGTACGACGCCGATGGCATCTATGTCGACGGCGGCTCGAATATCGTGGTGGAACGCAACCTGACCTATGCCAATGACCTCAACATCGAGGTTGCCAGCGAGCACAGTGGCCACTACGCCATCGACGTGATCGTGCGAAACAACCTGGTTTATTTTGGGAACTCGGTTGGTATTTCGATCGGCGGATACGCCAGCAACGTCGGCGGAACGCAGAACTGCACCATCGTGAACAATTCCCTGTTCGAGAACGATACAAAGAATACGGGCAGTGGAGAATTCCAGGTGCAGTACAACGCTACGAACAACACTTTCGAGAACAATATCGTCTACGCGTCGTCGCAGGGACTGTTCGTCAACAACTACACCAACAGCGAAGCCAACCCCGTCACCATCGACTACAACATCTATTTCTCTTCGCTCGCATCGTCTTCGGCTAATTTTCTGTGGGATGGAGCCAATGAAACGGGCTTCGCCAAGTATCAGACAGCCTCGAAACAGGACGCCCATTCCAGCTATACGAATCCAGATTATTTGAGCGTAGGGACGCCGCCGAACCTGGACGTTCAGCCAACTTCACCGGCAGTGGGCGCAGGCGTCAACCTTGGGTCTTCGATTGTCGGCACTTTGGATTATGCCGGTAATCCCAGACTGCCCGCAGCCATCATCAACATCGGGGCTTATCAACAATAGGAGCAATGCGGTCGGCGAGCGTACGGGCGTAAGCCCGTGCGCTCCAGCTCTGCTCAGTTGAGGTTTATGCCGAGCCCTTCGTAGTGGTCGCCGTTGGTCCCGCGTTCAGGGGCTCTTCTCTCGCGCGCGACAGCCTCCGAAGGATCGTCCATTTGAACCAGAGTCTTCACCGATTGCCACAATTCGTTTCTCTCCGGAGTCGGCTGAGCGGTTTGTGAAACGGTAGCAGTGAGCCGGAAAGCTCGGGCGACCTCATCGAATATGTCCGACGTAATACGGCGCGCCCCCCTCGCATAGCCTACAAGAAGGGCATTTTCACAAACAACGTTAATGAGCCGAGGAATGCCGCCGGAGTAGCGATGAACGTCGGCAGCAGCCTCAAGAGGGAAAAGGTTGAGTGCCGCAGAGTGCTCGCACCCGGCCACGCGAAGCCTGCGCTGTATGTATTCGAGCGTTTCTTGAGGGCTGAGCGGATCGAGTTGGCAACGAATGGCAATTCTCTGCTTTAGTTGGCGCAGCTCAAAGGAATCGAGTTTCGTGTCCAATTCCGGCTGTCCTACAAGCAGGATCTGCAAAAGCTTTTCCTGTGCCGTCTCTAGATTCATAAGAAGCCGAATCTCTTCAAGGACCTTCTGCGAGAGGTGGTGGGCCTCATCAATTACGAGTACGGCAGTGAGCCCATCTTTATGGCAAGAAAGCAGGAAGTTATTCAGCTCCATCAGGAGTTGACCTTTGTTCCACCCAGTGTCCGGCAATCCGAAATCACAAGCGACCGTGCGAAGGAAATCAAAGGGAGTCAGAAGGCTATTGAATACGTACGACGAGACCATGTTCTGACTGCGGATTTGTTGCAGTAGAAAACGGACGATCAAGGTCTTCCCTGTGCCGACCTCTCCGGTTATGACGGAAAATCCCTTGCGTCTCATAACCCCGTAGTACAAAGACGCCAACGCTTCCTTGTGTCGGGTGCTGGGAAACAGAAACGACGGGTCTGGCGTGATCTCGAATGGGTTGAGCTGTAAACCGTAAAATTGCTTATACATAATCCCTCCTCAACGGATGAACCGGTAACCGTGGGGACGGGTGGCCCGGGATCAATTCTGTTACTCGGCTCTCGCCTCTTGCGCGGCCGCCTTGAGCGCATCGTCGCGATGCACCCGATAAATCTGGAGATTTTCGTCCTTGAAGTAGACCTCCATGTCGGAGTGGTTTTGGCGATAGCTCTCGCAAAGCTGGAGAGCGTCTGATTCCAGACTGGCGCGTCCCGCCGGCGAACGATAGCTGCGATAAGTTGCGTCGGTCAGAACTGCGAACGGCACGCTAAGAGGCTCGCGATCAAAAACTTGAAAAGGTTTCTTCTCAACGTAGATGAAGAGATCCTGGGCTGTGCTTGCGAAGTGGAAATCGCGCGATGCGACTTGGGACCGGTTCTTGGACACAAAGTCGGCGAGATCCTCGTACCCACCGAACCCGAGCGTTTCAGGAAACTGTTCGACCGGCGCGACAACAACCCACTTCTGAGCCGCAAATTTATTGGCAATGTCCTGTGTCTGGCGAGCGGCAGAATCATACTCGAGCGGCTGCGACACCAACCGATGCGGACGGAACCAAATTGCGGCGACCAGCAAGCAACTGGCTAAGAGTAGCGGCTCGGCACGCCTTCCAAGATCGGAACGAATCATCGTGATAACTACCGCCAGGAACCACCCTGCCGCAATGGCAGCAGCAACAGGGAGAGTCATGAAGACATCGTTGGTGATCGAGGTACCCGGCGAAAGGCGAGCATAAACCGCCGCTTCAAAGCCGAAGAGAACGAACCCCACGGGGGCGAGCTTCGGCCGAAACAGCAGCATCACCGCCGCAATCGCGAACAATACCAGCAAGAACGGCGAAATGAGGCCCGTGAGGATCACGCTACAGGCAATGTCCACGAGCGAATCCTTGTGCGGAGTCCAATGCCATTCCGCAACAAAGGCAAGACCCAGCAGAACAAACACGAGTCCGAGCTCAAATTCACAACTGCCCTGAGTGGTGGCCGGAGAGCTTAACGCGAATAGCTCAAAAATCTTTTGAACGAGAGAGGTCGGGACAAGCGTCGGTTCCGCTGCAGGGGGAAACGCGGCCGATCCGAGGCAGTACATCGCAACGGCACTGGCAAGACTCACGCGCATGGAGGCCTGCAAGAATGCGCCCAGCGCCAAGACCAAAAGCACGCCAATCAAGGCCGACAGAAAGCGCGTGACGTAGATCGGGTCTACCGCACTGACCAGAGAGGTTGTCGCGATCAACGAGGGAAATACAAACGGCCGGCCCGTAGGATGTACGTTCAGAATCAGCTCGCGGGCGCGAAGCAAATAGTCGTACTGCTCGACGTGGTTGAAGCGAAGCTCGCTCCAGGCATCCGCATACCGGAGGATCGCGGCAATCGTCACGGCCGCCAAAACGCACAAAATCGGAATTCCTCGCTCCTTGAGGATCTCCGGCCACCGCTGGGAAAATCGCTGCTCTTCGGCGGAATCGGACGCCGCCGCATTCGAGCGAAGAGAGCTGAGCTTAAAGGAACTCGTCTCCAGGTTGCGCACAAACTGCACAACAGTTCGCTGAACTTTGCTGTTCAGTGCGCCAAACTTCCAGTCGATCCGGTAGAGGTACACCAACGCGAATGCGATCAAAAGAATGAAACCGATCGCCAGAGCGGTTAAGACG
>Ga0206939_10056_pt1 | contig 33976 bp, 32 predicted proteins | sample Alteio_BWOrgHeat_10_FD_152921 | JGI IMG/M metagenome (GOLD analysis project Ga0206939, IMG submission 152921) | Enriched cells from forest soil in Barre Woods Harvard Forest LTER site, Petersham, Massachusetts, United States -... | ecosystem: Environmental > Terrestrial > Soil > Temperate forest >... | reverse complement strand
GCGGAAGATGTTTTAGGACTGGCTGGCCTCTTTGATACGGATGTCATTCACTCCATGGCGCGCTTAGTTCAAGAAGAAACAGACCCGGATATCCGCAGCCGGGCTGCCCATGTTCTCATGCACCTGGGTCCAAGGGCCCGCGAAGCTATCCCGGCTCTTGTGAAAGCGCAAAAAGATCAAGTTCCCGGGGCCGACATGGCCCTCCGCGCTGTCCGTTTGCCGATTCCCCGTCGACATTAAATTATTTATTGACGCGCGAGCGCTTCACGCTCATACTTAATGGCATGCAAGACGCTTGTATTTTTGCATTGATGAAACTGCCTTCGGCCGCCTTGCGAAAGATCCTCCTCAAAGGATCGATCCGGATGATCAAGTCTCTTATCATTGCTTATCCTCAAGCGATGGGAGCCACAATTTTGGATGCGCTGGCTCCCGCTGTTAGTCCGGCGACACTTAAAGTACTCATCGAAGAAGTCTCTAAAGGTCAAATTCTAACCCCTACACAAATCAAAAACGCCGAATGCGAATTCATCAAGCTCGTCAACGACGAAAAAATTCTCCCTAGCGCGCTGTCCTGCTAAGTTTTTATAGGATAATCTCCTATCCCCATGACGAGCAAACCCGCACCCAACGAAAAAGAGATCGCCGCGCTGCTCACTTTTTTATCCGATACGAGCCAACAGACCGTCGCCTTAGCAAAAAATCACCTCAAAAAAATTCTTCGGGAAAACCCTGCCTACCGGGATTTGTTGGAAAACCCGGCGGATCCCGCGATCGCATCGCAAGCCAAAGTATTTTTAGAGGAAACAAGGTTGGAAGAATTGAAAGATGCTTTTCGCGAACTCTCAGCACAGGGCGAGCATCTGAATTTGGAGCAAGGGACGATTCTCCTGGCCCAATCGGCATACCCGGGCCTTCAGGCTTCCGTCATTCCTCGCGCCCTCAATCATATGGCGATGGAAGTGGAGAAGGAATTGGACGCACAGGAGGCATCGTCATCCCGCGAAGTCATGATTCTCAGACGCTATCTTTTTGATCGGCTCGGGTTTATGGGCGATGAGCGCAACTATTATGACCCGGATAACAGTTTCTTGAATCGTGTCATCGAACGCAAAACCGGCATTCCTATTTCCTTATCATGCGTCTACCTATTTATTGCCAAGCGTCTCGATTTGTCGGCCTATGGCGTGGGGCTGCCGGGACATTTCATTGTCGGACATAAAACGCCACCCGGCGTGATCTATGTCGATCCATTTAACCGTGGAAAACTTTTAACACGTAATGACTGCATCGAGATCGTCCGTCAGCGCGGAATGGTGTTTCAAGATGCATTCCTCGCGCCCACGCCCAACCATCAAATTTTAACGCGCATGATTGCCAACCTCGTGAACGTCTATACGGAACAGCGGCAGACCGATCGTGCCCAATGGTTGACTCAAATCTTGGGGCTTTTTGAAAATGTGTAATGGCTAAAACAATCCTCGTCGTGGATGATGACCCAAACATTCGGGACACGGCGAAGGATATTTTAGAAGACGCCGGCTACACTATCCTTACCGCCGAATCCTGTGCCGAGGCCCTTCAAGCGCTCGCCGCTTCTTCCGTTGATGTCGCCATCGTGGATTTCAATTTGCCGGATGGTCATGGCGCCGATTTGGCGGTTAGAGCAAAAGAGATCCAGCCGAAGTTGGCGGTACTTCTTTTAACCGGCGAATCTCATGTAAATTTAGGCCCAGCGCAAACTGTCATTTATTCTGTTTTGACCAAGCCCGTAGACCCTACCGCGCTTATTCAGATCCTTCGCAAAATAGTTGATTCATAATTTACACGTAATTCAAGCTGTTATTTCAATAGGAATCTACGGCAGCGTCAAGATTTGTAAATAATCGTTGACGCTACGAAGCATCTGTCTTAGCTAAGAGTATGTCCGCACCTCTTCAACTCACCGGCTCGATCAAGACCAAAACGAGGATTTCCCAATGGGGCATTCTGATACTTTTTGGCGGCCTCGGCGTGATCTCATTTCTTCAAGCTAAGCTATTGCTGAGGACGACAGGCGGAGGAGAAACCTCTACTGGTCTTATCACGCAATCGATGCAAGCGCGTTTGAACGGTGTCTCGCTTGGCATCGTTTCTTATTTGCAGAACCATGATCCGGATTCGCTGGCTCGCATCAAGTCTGAAGGAAAAGAAGCGAGCCGGCTTTTGGGGGATCTTAAAGCCGACGCGCTTCAAGGCGGAAACGAAGCCTCTTATGTCGCCATCGGAAAAGCGCAAGAAGACCTTCGCACCGCGACCCTGGATCTGTTGGCCGCTGATCATGATGTCGTAGTGCGCCGCCAAGCGCTAAAAGACACTGTCGGGACGCTCCAATCTTTGACGGCGCAAATGGAATCGGCGATCCGGTCCAATCAGCTCAACGCCTCGTCTCGCCTTCGGTCGGTGCATGCCCTGATGGACGACGCCAAAAAGTTTGCTCAGAACCAAACGCCCGGCAACGATCCGGAATTGAGCCGAACTCATTTCGGGAAAGCCGTGGCCACCTATCAGGATTTGTCCCGTTCGCGGCGCACTACCCATTGGGCGGATCAGGCGCGCGATCTTTTTGAGCAATGCGTGACTCGCGCGAAGGACCTTCAAAAAGCCGAAGAAGAAAAGGTCGTCGTTTCAGATCGCTACAGCCAGACCCGTCGGACGCTTGATCAAGCGCTTCAGAAAAACTCCTCTACACAGGCGCCGAAGTGGCATGTACGTTCCGTCAAAGAAGCGTTCAGTTCTGGGATTGCGTATGTTGCGCTCTCCGGGCTACTTCTCTTGGCGGGGATTTTCCTCGTTTTGGGGACGACGCATCGCTCGGAAACGCAGTTGGTGGGCCCGCTCCATGAGATTCTGCAATGCGTAGAAGCGGCGGCTACAGGAGATTTGGCGCGGATTCCCACGCACTGGTCGCGCGATGAGATGGGACAGCTTTCACAGGCTGTAGGCCGTTTGATTTCGGTGCTGGCACGCTCAGAAAATCTGGTCTATCACCTGGCCGCGCTCGTGGAGTCCTCCGGCGAAGCGATCATCAGCCACACGCTAGACGGAACAATTTTAAGTTGGAACAAAGGCGCGCAGAGGATCTATGGCTATTCCGCCGAAGAAATGAAAGGACGTTCCATCACGATTCTGTCGCCCGATGACGGTGGGGCCGGCATGATGAACACGCTGCGCCGCATACAAAACGGGGAACGCGTGCAGCCTTTCGAAACGATTCATCAAGCAAGCAACGGCCGTTCCATCCGCGCGTTCGTACGCGTCTCTGGCATTCTGGATTCGACGCGCAAAGTCATCGGCGCCTCGTTCTGCGCACAGGACCTCACGGACACCAACCTCCTCAAACCCAAAACCATCGAAACCCGTGAAACAGTTCAGTAAAGACGAGCGACGGAATGTTCCGGGCAGGCGCGGTCGCAGACGACCGTGACGGCGGGGCAGACGCTGCGGTAGTTGCAAGTAGGTTCTTCGAACATTGTGGATCCGATTTCCGGAGTGGCCTGAAGGCAATAGGATTCATTGGCCGGTTCAACAAAATTGGGATCTTGATAGGAAAACGTTCCGCCCTGCGCACCGCATTTATCCTGAAATTCTTTCAACTTGTTAAACCAAATCGTATAAGCATGTAGGCGCGTAATGCTGCCATCGGGACCGCAGCGACTCCGCACTTCTTTGCTTTCCATGCAGGACACCTTGGCTCCTTCTTCTTCCGATAAGCCGATGCTGATGCCGCCTTGGTCGACACAGCGCACCTCTGAGTCTATGACAGTGACTACATTCGCGGTGCAGGAGCCCGCTGCCCATAGGGGTCGGCAAGCGAGGAAAGCCATCATCATCAAAAGAGTTTTTTTCATCCCTACAGCGTTGCGCGCTGTGAGGAAACGCCGCAAGGGCGGTATTTTCGTGAAAAGCCTTGTTAATGTTGATATTCCGGTGATATAGAAATTCAGGAGAATTGGTCTAGAAACAGATTGCTTTTCGCTTAGCAGCTAAAACCTGCGGTCATCCGGGCGGCCAGTCTTAACAACCCCTCATCCGCCTAGGACCGTGAGATATAATCGTGAGGTGAGCGTCAGATGAAAAGTACCCATAGCGCCGGCGGCGTTGTCCTGAACAAACAGGGGCAGGTTCTCGTGGTCAACCAACGCGGCAAAAGTTGGTCGCTGCCGAAAGGCCATCTCGAAAAAGGCGAAGAAGCGCTCACCGCCGCTCGCCGCGAGATTTATGAGGAGTCCGGCGTCAAAGAACTCACCTTTGTCAGACTCTTAGGTTCTTATGAGAGGATGCGCATTGGCAAACACGGCGGCGAAGACGGAGCGGAGCTGAAAAAGCTGACCTTTTTCCTTTTTAAAGCGCGCACGGAAGAATTAAAACCGGTAGACCCCGACAACCCCGAAGCGCGGTGGGTAGACCGCGATAAAGTCTGTGATCTTCTGTCGCATCCGAAAGACAAAGAATTTTTTCAAGGAATTCTGAAAGAGCTATGAAAAAAAGAAAACAGAAAGCGGAAAAACACAGAATACGAGTAGCCAAAGCGAAATGCGAAAGAAGTATAAGCAGATTTTTCGCTTTCTGGGATGGCTATTCGAATGTTGCGTTTCTCGTTCTATGAATTTCAGTCTCGGCTTTTCCCGATTGTACAACTCATTATTCCGTCGCTCGTCGCCTGTCGCCCCTCGCCCGTCGCCCCTCGACGTTCTGCGCGTCCCCTGCGAAGCCGATCTCTACTGCCGGAAGCGAACATCGATTTCGACGATGCTGGACCCGGATCTTTTCGCGCTTTACATGACAGGGATAGACCGCATCGACGAAGATTGGGTGATTCAGAGCAACCCGCCGAGCGCGTTCAAAGCGGAATTTCATGAAGGCTGCGACGCGCTCTTCGAACTCCTCCAAATCGACCCTGGCTTATATGCGAGCAAAGGCTTTTTAAATTTCGCCCCGCCGGATATCGGCTCGCTCGACGAAAAATCCAAAGCTACGTATCTCGCCAAAATGCAGATCATCGCCCATACCGCCTGCCGCGAACTTAAAACTGTTTCAGCCCCACCGCAGCAATAAGCCGAACTCGTTCTTCCGGATCTTTTAAAGCTTTTTCGAGCGCGCGTTTCCCGGCGCGGCCCATCTTACTGAGGGCGGTTGCTGCGCCTTCGCGAATATACGCTTTGTCATCCCCGAGAAAAGGACGGATCGTGTCGGCCGCGCCGTCTGTGTCCCACTGCCCCAGTGTGATGAGAGCCGCTTGAACGACTTCGGGGTCGGGGTCGTGCAGACGATCTGTGACGAGCGGCAGAAGCTGGCGTTGGAATTGTTTTGCGGCTTCGAGTTCAGCGCGGAACGCTTGGTCATAAAACTTTTTGTTTTTCAAAAGCACATCAGCGTAAACCTGCCACGTCGCCGTGGCCAAGGCTTCAGGTAAATCCTTCTGTGCATGCGCCACCGTTAATCGATCTGTAATGGGAAGATCGGGCTTCAGGGCGAGCAGCGCGAATAGGTCAGCTATATATTTTTCGCTCGTCTGCGCTCGGATTGTTTTGTCGTGCATTCGTATGATCGTGAGACGTCCAGGGGTGCGGCCCTCTTCCTGATCAAACCAATAACCCAGAACTCCGAGAGCCGCGCGACGGATGCGCCAGTCCGGATCGTTCAAAGATGCTTGGACGACGGAGACAAAATCTTTCGGGGCCCCGTAACTCATCAGGCTTAAAAGCATCATTTTCCGCGTTCCTTGTGCCGAGATGAATTGGTCGTGAAGTGCGTTGGTTGACAGAGCGGCATAAGCGGCCAATATAGACCGGGCATACAAGTATTCGTCGAATCGTTCCGGAGTTACACGTTCAATGAAAGCCGGTAGTTCCGGCGTTGTCAGCGTCCATAAGCGATCCCGTGCCTGAGCAGGAACCTCCTGATCAAGTCCGAAATAAGCCGCGACAAACAGCCAATCGCCAATCCGATCTGAGGCCGGTTCTTTTTCAGCCCGAGCCATTTTCCCAGAGAGCTCTGTCTTTTCCTTTTCTTTTGATTCCGCGCGCTTTGGAACTGTCGGCCATTCAGGCTTTGTCAGATCGAATGTATCTTTGAGAATGGTACTGGAAGATATTTGTTGGATTCCCCAAGGACTCGACACAGGAATGATCTGATTGGATTCTCCGGAAACGGAGACTACGCCATAACTAGGGGCGTTGCGGCTGATCGCGCCCGATCCAAAAGCGGGAAGAGCCAATGTATTTTTATCGCCGGAAATGTCGGCTAGGGCATGGCCGTTGATATCGCCATGCCCCGAACCCCAAGAGGCTTGGGCCGTATTTTCATTTCCTTCCAAAGCAAAATATCCCACGCCATAATCCCAGCCATAGGCGGGACCGACGGCCCAGTTCATCAGCGTATTTTTATTTCCGCGGAGAAGCATCGCGCCCGCGGCGGTGTGGATACCGGCTCCCTGATCGTAACGTCTAGCCTGAATGGCATTTTCATCGCCCAGAACAAAAAATCCGCCGAACCCGAGCCAGTAACCTGAGCCTTGCGCGAAATAACTGCTTTCGATATGGTTGTGGTCTCCCTGCACAAGCGCAAGGCCGACGCCTCCGGCGGCATACGCCCGCGGGCCATAGCCTACTCCCTGACAAAAGCTCGTGAATCCCAACTCTTCGCGTGGATCGGGATAGGTCAAGCCTCCGCGAATATCCGCTTGCGAACCGTGATGAATGAAAATTCCCGCGCCCCGCGTAAATCCTGCGCCCTGGCCTCCGAAGTCGATCTGGTACGCCGCATTGGCGGGAATATCGGCGGAAAATAGCCCGATACCGAATAAGCCGGCGCCTTGTCCCGCGTTACCGCAGGTGAAGGTCGCGCTGGATCCCTGAACAAAAACTCCCCCGACGCCAAAGAGTCCGGCTCCTTGAGAAAAATCACCGCCGCGGAGAATTTTTGTTCCGCGCGCGTTGGGAAGATACAGCAAGCCAATACCAAAAATTCCGCTTCCGGCAGAAGGCGCGGAGGCTGTATCGATGGTGACCTCTTCAGCGAAATCGATGACGACGCGAATTTGTTTTTCACCGGCGGCCGCCACTGGCCTTTGGTACGTGTGACTCTTCCCGTAGCGGATAAGAAGTTCGGGATTATCAACGGGATGGGGAGATCGCTCCAGCAGCGGCAATGCGCGATCTACAGCTCGGGCCACATTATAGGCGGCTTGAATTAAAGAAGCCTGATCAAATGAAGTGGACGCTTGGACTGCAAACTCTAAATCCGCTGTCCCTTCGTTGTTGCGTAGCATGTCTTCCCAGGCGTCGAGCGCCTTCTTCCGGTTTTCCGGCGTCAGCGAATGGACAGCGCGGTCGAGAAGCGGCTGGGCTTGACTGATGGCGCGAAAGAGGTCCTGCACAGGATCATGCGTCGCCGGAAGTAGCGGAGCTTCCGATACTGGAAGGCCTAGCCAATCCACCGCTTGCCTCAAGAGATCGGCGGAGTTGACCATTCCGGATAGAGCGGCGGCCTGCTCTTCGGACACTGAACCCATTTTGAATGGATCGCGGAGCAGCATGTCTACCGAAGCCAGACCAAAGGGAGTGTCCCAGCGATCTGGACGAATGGCGATATCCGCGCGCGTCGCTCGAACGCCTGCCACCGCCTTTTCCAAATCAGAATCATCTGCCCGCGCGTTCATCGCGACATTCGCTAATAAAAAAATAAATACCAGGGCTCTTTTTTTGACCACCCCCTCAATGTATATAATTGGTTTAAGACCTAAAAGTATAACGAGGAGGACTTCACAATGCCTTACGCCCCACAAAGCTTCGATCGCCTCATCGGGACCCCGGGATTCTCCGACCAGTTGCTCAAAAATCACTTCACTCTTTACCAAGGGTATGTGACGAATACCAACAAGCTTTCCGACAAGCTCGCCGCTCTTTCCAAAGAAGGCAAGGCCGCCGAGCCTGAATTTGCCGAACTTCGCCGCCGCTTCGGCTGGGAGTACAACGGCATGAAGCTGCATGAGCTTTATTTCGGAAACATGACGAAAAGCGCTCCGGCCACTCCGAGCGACGTTTCCGTCACCAAGAAATTAGCTCAAGAATTCGGCTCGCTCGACGCCTGGGCCAAAGACTTGAAAGCCACCGGCGCCATGCGTGGCATCGGCTGGGCGATTCTCTATTATGACGCCGCCGCCGGCCGTTTCTTCAACACTTGGGTGAACGAGCATGACATGGGACATCTCGCGGGCAGCACGCCGCTTCTCATCCTCGATGTTTTCGAGCATGCCTTCATGATCGACTACGGGTTGAAGCGCGCCGATTACTTAGAGGCGTTCTGGAAAGCCATCGACTGGACGGTGGTGTCCGAGCGTTTTGACTCCGTCAGTAAAGTTAAAGTCGGCGTCTAAGACCGCTTGTCAAAAGTGAAAAGCCCCTGGAGGACATGGATTCCTTCAGGGGCTTTTTGTTTGTTCCTGATCGCCCGTCCGGCCATCGCCGCCGACCCGCGCCCGCGCATTATTGCCTTTGCCTCGGAAAATTGGCTGACGGTCGCCGTCGGAACATTTACGCCGGGGAAAAAAGGATGGACACAAGCCACCGATTCTTTTAAACCGCCCGCGCCCACGGACCTATTCACTCTTTTTGGAAACACCGGCAAATTAGGGGAGGTTGCGGGAAAAGACGAGCGGCGGGCAGACGCTCACTGGATCCCCATCGAATGGCGCATGCGCATCGATCGCGGCGACACCATCCGCCAACCGTTTGCGCTCGCCATTCAAGGATCCTGGCCGGAGGATGCCGTTCTTGCCCGGGAATTACCTTTGGATGACCCGGCCGCCGTCAGCGCGGTTTCCAAATACTTGAAGGAAAAAGGGCTGAAGGTGGAGTCGCCTTTTCTGACTCAGGCTTATGAAGTGGATTTAGCGGGCGATGGCCAATTAGAAAAAGTGGTCTGTGCGCATTCCGATATGAAAGCGATTGTGGATAATCAACCTGCCGCTATCTATGCCGTGGCGCTCATCATTTCAGGACCGCCTGGAAAAGAAAAAATGAAAGCCTTGGCCAAACAATGTTCTTTCAAACCCGCGAGCCAGTCGATAGAAGAGCACGAGCATTTCTACGGAACGCGCGACTTTTACCGGATCATCGCGATTCACGATATCGACGGGGACGGAGCTCAAGAGATCGCCCTCTACCGAGCCAAAATCGACGCCACGCAAATAGATGTGTTCACTTTCCACAAAGGTCGTCCGTACAAAGCCCTTTCGGTCGATAAATTTAACTACAACTAGAGAGTAACTTTAATGATGTTGCCGCGCGGGAGTTTCAGAGGTTTTCCGGCGGCGGCGACGTGGATGATGTAGTCGCCCGGGGCGAGGTCGGAAGAAGCGGTGATATCGGCCGCGACCGTCGTGGCATCCTGCCAATGCACGTTTGATATTTTAAGGTCTTCGGTATCCGTCGTGAGTTCGATCGTTTTAGCAAAATCCGGCGTGATATCCCGTCCTACCACCTGCAAATGTCCATTTTTCCCCGATGCTAAAGAACCGCTTAATTTGACGGCCGCCAGCCAATTAGCGGGCACAATTCCGAAAAGAGTGGGCTGCTCCTGCAGGACTTTTCCATTTGAGAGAATGGTGACGCCGTAGACCCCGACAGGAGCGTTCGGCGGGATATGGAACGTGGCATTTAACTGACCTTGCGACACATAATTAAAAACGGCAGGACCCATATCAAATCCGTCGACGCGGCCGGTCAGAAATGTCCCCGCATTGGCGGAAAAAGCGCTCCCTTTAATAATGAGATCAAGCTGATCGCCCGGCCGGTGCGCCTTTTCAACCGTTTCGACTTTTTCGATAGAACCGGTTTTACCGACGGTCGGCTTCACGACGTCCACGAGCGGATCCTGGCGAAATATTTCGCGCTTGCCCATGTAGGTCACGACGCCGTACTGACCGTGCTTCAACCCTTGAGCGATCATAACCACGCCATCGACATAGAAGGGGTAGCGCGGTTTTATATTCGATACTTCCAAAAGCTGATTCGTCGGCTCCACTCGGAATTTGGCGAAGGACTTCTCATCTAAATTGGTAATCACTTGGAACCGTCCCCATTGTCCAGTCTCATCAATAGAGGTGAGCTGGATGTCCAGCACTTCGTTTGGGCGAACGACGCCGAACGGTTCCGGCGCGCGGAACACAGGCAGAGACCGAATGATCACTTTCGGATGAATGTACTGTGTGGTCGCTTCCGGGCCGACTTCGATTTGCCCGTGGATCTGGTTGGCGGTCACGAGCCGGAGATTTTTGACCGAGACGTCGAGCGCATCAGGATCAATCGAAATGATTTTGTAGAACGCATCATCAAAGCCGGAGCCGTTCACATCAAAGCCGAACGTCGTTCCAGGTCCGACGACATCCAAGTCATAGTAGCAGCGCACAATCGTGACGCCTTTAGGAATCAGCTCCGGGTGCAACGGAACCACAAACGTTCCTGGCTCTTCGCTCTTCGGCAGGATGTCCGCCATAACGGCCGGCATCGCAAGCCCGGCCAAAATGGTGACGACGATGAGTTGTTTCCTCACAAGAACGAGAATAGGCTTTCCCGACGGGCGGTGTCAAGGCATCTCGGGGGCGTAGCTGATTTCGGGAAAAGGATTCGGCTTGGGGTCGCTGGCGAAGTCATAGTAGATAACTAACGCTTGGCTCAGCCGGTACATCCCCGAGTCGAAATCAAAGTCGACCGTCTGTGTTGGATGTGATTCCCGTTCGCCCATGCCGGTTCCCGCTTCTTGTTTCTTGCGCGCGGCCGCAGGAGCGGCCAAGGACATATTGTTCGACCCGAAAGAAGATTTTTCAACCACTTGTCGATCAGCGGCTGCATCTTGAGCGCGGAAAGCATTCGTATATCGGTACTGCGGATGTGCTTCGTAATAACCGTCGAGCTCTTTCTGGCTCCAGAAGTAAGCCGCGCCGATCACGCCGCAGTTGGCGGCCAAATCCTTGCCCATTCGTTCCCCGCGCCATTCGGCATACGTTTTGGGTTTATCGGTGAAAAAGAACCGCCGAGATTCTTCGCCGTTTACCTGCCAGCCGCGCAAGGTGATAAAGCTGTAGGGCTCGATGATCCATTTGGAGCCATCCTTAATACCGCTGGGTTTTCCGGTGATGGAATTCAAACCATCGACGGTCAAGTTGACGCCCACGCGGATGGGGAGGGGATTATAGAGCCGTACCGAATAGCGTTCGCCAGGCTGCGCCGTCACAAAGGCACGACCATCGCGGACCGATTCTGTTTTGACGCCTTCATCGTCACTAATGATCTGAGCGAGAAAAGAATAGGAAGGCCGCGAAACTTCGCGCCGCATGTTCCCATCTTCAATAATGACTTCGCGGGTTTTAACCGGGAAGCTTTGATAAGCGGCATGAAGGTTTTGGAAAGGCAGCAATACTAGAGCCACAAGGCCTGCGGAAAGTCGTTTCATAGAATCCTCCAGAAGTTGAATTTTCACGTCCTGGAGTTCGACACCGGCTTTCGCAAGAAGTTCCAGAGGCTTACAAGAAATGATAAAACCTGCCTACCGGTAGGCAGGCGAACCGGAACTTCCTTTATAATCTGGTGTCCAACATGGTAGATGACAGCCAATTCGAGGCGATGATGCGCGCGCAAGGCCCCAAAATTTACACCTTGGCCGCGCGTTTGGCGGGCAATGTGTCTGACGGACAGGACATTGCCCAAGAGACGTTCATCAAAGCCTATGAGCATTGGGAAAAGTTTCGCGGTGAGGCTGACGTCTCCACGTGGCTGTACCGCATCTGCGTCAATTGCTGGAAGAACCGCGTTCGTTATGAGAAACGCCGAGCGTTCTGGAAGCATTTTTCTTTGGACGCGCAGGACGGCGATTCCGACAAGCCCGTGCGCGAAATTCCGTCGGGAGAAGCGCCTACCGGACAATCTCTTGAAAAAATACAGGAGCTGGAGGCCTTGCACGGAGCGTTGGCTCGGATGAAACCGGAGGATCGAACGGTTCTTGTGCTGTATGAAATGGAAGAGCGTTCTTATGAAGAGATTTCCGATGTGTTGAACGTGCCGGTGGGAACGGTACGCTCGCGCCTTTCGAGGAGCCGCGATAAGCTGCGCGAATTATTGGAAAATACGGTGAAGACATGAGCCAACTGGACGACCAAAAAATTAAAGAGCTGTTGAAAAAGAGCCCGCCGCTCACGCCGCCGGAAAGCTTTTACCGCGGCGTCATGGAAAAAATCAATGCACCCTCAGGCGCTCACGCTCCAGCACCCACTCCGTGGTTTTTGGGTTATCCAGTCAAAGCCTTCGCGACGGCCTGCGTCCTAGTTGTGATTGTCCTGGTCGCTCGCGACAAAAAATCATCTGAGCCAGAGCGCTCTCCGCAAAACACCGAATTCGAAAGCAATCCGACAGCGGATAAAAATAAAGCGCTCGATACTCCGGCGTCTGTAAGCAAGGCGCGCGAAAAAAGCGTGGATTTAGCCAACACCAAAGAAGTCCAAGACCGCGTTAATCGCAGTATCACAGGCTATGTCGATAACCCCTCTCCATTTGAGGATGTCGATGAAAAAGCCGGGCACGATCTGGTGCCGCAACTGAAAGATGCCAGCGCGCCGCCAGCCGGCTCGTCTTATAATTTTGGGGTTGCGAATCGCAAAAGCGTAGCGGCTTCTCCTCTTCAGGCCCGTGATACGGTAAACGGCATCGCTTCGCAGGGGAGTTTCCTTCAAGGGCAACAGGACTTTTCCAAAAAGCAGGCGAACGTTCGGGCCGAAAATCTGGACGCCGCCGTCCAAAATGAAACTATGCCTTGGAAAGGATCGAATAGCGGTATTGCAGAACCAAGAAAGGTGGTCATCCGCTCGCAAGACTCATGGAATCAGCTCTGGCAGGAACATAGTCAGGGGCAAAGTTTCTCATCGATCCCACCCGTTGTCGATTTTAATCAATACGATGTCGTCGCCATATTTGCCGGAACAAGCCCGGGCCTTTCAGGAATTCACATCGACCATACTGAGACGACATTAGACCGCGTCATCGTCTATTACAAGGAAGAACCGCTGATCTCCGCCCCGGGAGTCACTTCTGTGGCTAATCGCCCCTATCATCTTCTACTCATTCCTAAGACAACTCTTCCGGTCATCTTCCAAAAGCAGCAATAGGTTGCGCCTTTTGCCCTGAGCAAACGGAGCAACGTAGTGATCCGTTTGCTCAGGGCAAAAGGCGCGCGTGGAACTTTATTTTCAGAATGGTGTCCAACCCTCCAGAAGCCAAAATTGTTCGAGGAGGACGCCATGAACCGATCCACCGCCTTCGTCTTAGCCGCACTCTTTAGTTTATCTTCCGTCGCCAAAGCGACGGAGCATGTCAGCTTGCCGGCGGGGTCGCAAGGGGAAGTCACCCTCGACTGGTCGAAGTTTCGCGAGATGTGGACGCAGATGCAAGGGATGGAAAGAAAGATCGAAGACCTGCAGAAGCCGGAGAATTTACCGCCGGTTCCCTTCACGATCACCAAAGCCGCTTATAAAGGATACGTCGGGGAGTTCAAAACCGAGATGACCGCGATCTTTGAGATCGATGTTTACGATCCGAAGAATTGGGTCAAGATTCCTTTTTTACCGTCGAGTATTGCCATCACGGAAGCCCAATTGAACGGACAGCCTGTCGGCGTTGTTCAGGAAGACGGCTTTCATCAAGTGTTGCTTAAGAAACCGGGACGCTACATCTTGCGCGCGAAATTTGCGATGAAATCTCCGAAGCCGGAAGAAGCGCCGCAGCTTTCTTTCATGATTCAGCCCACGCCCATGACACTCCTCAGTCTCGAATTCCCCCGGCCGAAACTGGACGTCCAAATCGAACCTTCCCAGGGTACGGACGTCCAAGCGGTCGGCGATAAGCATACGCTCGTCACCGCCGCGCTTCCGCCGACCTCTTATGTCAACGTGCGATGGCAGAAAGCGCTGCCGGAAGAAACCGCCGGACCGGCCAAGCTATACCTCGACACTCAAAGCCTGCTCACGGTTTCGGAAGGAACGCTCAAAGCCCATTGGAATTTAAATTACAGCGTCCTCCGTCACGGCGTTCGCGAGCTGCGCATACAAATGCCGGAGAATTGGAATGTCCTCGCCGTGACTTGCGACGGCTTGCAGGAATGGAAAACAATCGACAGCTCCAAAGCGACGGTTCTTCTCGTTCAGCTGGTCTACGCGCGCAAAGGGAACGTTGAGCTCAGCATTCAAATGGAGCGCGCGCTCGGGGACAAAGATGAAGTGATCGAGATTCCGCGTCTCAAGGCGCTCGACATCGAACGCGAACAGGGAACTGTTGGCGTGGAGATTAAAGGCGCGGTCGAAGTGGCGGTTCAAAATGCGGCCGGCTTGCAAGCGATGGATCCGCGCGAGCTCGTGGGCGGTCTCTGGCAATCGGCCAGCCAGCCGATCATGCTCGCGTTCCGCTACACAAAGCCCTCGACGCTCGAGCTCTCGATTAAACGCCATCCCGAAACGCCGGTACTCACGACGACGGTGGATGACGCCAATGCCGTCACAGTGCTCACCGACCGCGGTCAACTCATTACGAAAATTCGTTACCAGGTCCGCAATCAGTTGAAACAATACTTAGCCTTCAAACTGCCGCCAGGAACTGAACTTTGGAGCGCCTTTGTCGCCGGCGAGCCGGTGAAACCCATGAAAGCCGAAGACGGCACATTCCGCATTCCTTTGGCAAAGTCGCAATTAGAAAATCAGGGACAAGCGGGCTTTCCTGTCGAGCTGATTACCTATCGGCAATCCTCCAAGTTTATGCCGATCGGTTTGAAAACCTTGACCTTGCCGATGCCGGACGCGCCGGTGAGCCGCATGCTGTGGTCGGTGTATCTGCCGGAAAAATACCGCTTCCCTTATTTTGGCGGGGACGTGGAAAAAGGAGCGATGGCCGAGCCATGGAACGCGCTTCAAGGAAATGCCATCGTGGATCATTCGGAAGGGAGAGATTCCGGCGTATTAGGTCAAAAGGATAAAGAATGGTATCGGGAAGATCTAAAAAAGCTCACCGGTCGGATGATGGCTGTATCTGCTCTTAAATCGGCCGCGGCAGATGAAATAGTGGCCAAACAAGCCGATATGGCGGCCAGCCTTTTCCAGGAGAAAAACGCAATTCCGGTATCGACAGGCATTTTTCCGGTAGCCTTTGAGCTGCCGGCCTCCGGCCAGCTGTTTCATTTCGGTCAGATCATGGTGGTGGGTCAAGATCCCCAGCTGACGATGGCCTATCTGCACGTGCGCATTCTTCACGTTCTCTTCCTATTGCTTTTGGGCAGCGTCGGGATGTTCATGCACAGACGCCGTTCGATCCTGGCGGATTTCCTGTTGCATCTGGGAGCAATCCAGGCCATAAGAAGTAGAATTAAGGTGGAGACCCAGATCAATTAACGCGGGAGGATTTCATGCGCGAAACACAGAATGGACAGGACGAGTGGAAAGCGGCGATCGTAAAAGCCCAGGAAATGTTGGAAGAAGGACGCAAAGAAATGGCCAAAGCGGCCGAGATGGCTAAAGCCAAGGGCGAAGAAGCTTGGCAGGCTGCCCGCCAAAAAAGCCGCGAAGCCTGGGATGGCGTACGCGCCACGGGTTTGAACGCGCTGGATGATGTTCGAGACAGGGGCGAAGAAGTGTGGGAAGATGCCGAAAAGCTCGTCAAGAAACACCCGGCCCGCGCTATCGGTTTGACCCTTTTGGTTGGTGTCGTCATTGGAGCATTACTTTCCCGCGATCGAGATAGCTGACCGTCGAAGAAATGGACTTGAAATAAGCCCTATTTCGAGGTATCCATAATAGGCATGAGCCCCGGTCAATTCCTATCCCATAGCCTACTTCTCGTCCCTCTGATTGCAGGGGTAGTGATGTGTCAAGAACCATCGTTGGAGTCCGCGGGGGCTCCCTACGCACCGATGGAAGTCTCCAAAAAAATGCAGGATCCTACTGTTCCGCTGTCCAAAACTCAGCGCAATGAGTTATTAGGGGAATTTAAGGGGCTTGTTCATATGGGTCTGCATAAAACCTCTTTGGAAAAATGGGAAGGAAAAGATATGGCGGACTGTGATAAGCCGCAGCATGCGGAAGATAAGTGGAGCTACCGCTGCGAAATCATCACGGGCCAGGGAAATGGCTACTATTATTTTTACCCGAACGAATCACGCCAAGCCTCCACACTCCAGGAATTGGATATCCGGGTGAACGTTTCGGACGAACACGTGCTGGATGATTTCCGGCGGCCTGTTCAGGACATGTTCGGCCAAGCGTCGATTGTGGAAAAAACGGCCGTTCGCGCGCGGCCGACAGGGCTCATCCGTCATTGGACGACGAGCGAAGATATGGCGGAACTTTTTATCGATCACGGCGTGCGGCCCGAAGGGTCGGTCCGTTTTGTCTGGATGCGCGCGCCGCTGATCTCCAGCGACCACGCCAGCCTGCCTCGTGCCGCGTCAGACCCGCAAAACTAAAACCTAATAAGGATAATTGATATCGACGAACACGGCAGGACCTTCTTTGCCGATCCCTACTTCCACATCGCCGACGACGTTTGGCTTAACGGCCGCCCGGAAAGCGGCCCCCCACACGGGCCTGTAATTTTTGAGATTCATATCCTGCAGATCCGCAAAAACGCTGCCCACATCGAAGAATGGCGCGGCTTCAAAGTTGGTTTGGATATTCATGAGATTGACCGACGCAAACGTATAGCGTTGTTCCAAATTAAACACCAAGCTTCCGCGATCTGCGAAACGGCCCTCGCCATAACCCCGTAAACTGTCCCGGCCGCCTAACTGGGCCAATTCATAAAACGGAATATAGGGGCCGTTCACCCGTTCATAACGACCGCGCACGACCGTCACCTCGTTCGGATTATTCCATAAGAAGAAGCGTTTTCCCTCAAGTCCGTACCGGATGAAATCCGAATCGCTACCCAAGGCTTGGCTGGTTTTTTCCCCAAAAAATTCGCCTGAGCTTCCGCGCGAAGGGGTGACCGGCGAATCGCGCGTGTCCCAAAGCAGACGAATTTCTTGGGCGATCGTATTTTTTGTTCCGATACCAGGGGTATCGGGAAAGCGGACAGGCAAATTGGTGGTATCCGGAATGATCGTATCGTCCGTGCCGAACCGGCGAAACCGAGTTCCGATCGTCGCGCGCCAGGCATGTGCGAAATTGATGCCCACCGCCGCACGACCGACGGCATCTTTGGATGTGTAGCCCGTTTCGTCTCCTTCGTGCGTTGTGGGGCCAATGCCGTAAAACCGATTGGACGCATCGACCGTGTAATAACTCTCCGCTCGAATGTAAAGCACGCCGTCGCGCGCCGAGGAGTTTTCGTAGCGGGCTTTGACTTCGCGGTTCGTATGCTGCGAAATGCTGGCGGTTGTAAAGAGTTGGCTCACGTCCGTGGGATAAAAGTAGTACCGCCACGTCCCCGTGGTTCCAAACAGGTCGTTATAAGTCAAAGAAGGCGCGAACAAATGACGGATATGATGCGTGTCGGGATCAGCGAGGACGAGTACGGGTAAAATGCCAAAGGTCGGTCCCGCATTAGGGTCAGTGGAGATGGCCGGCAGCCACACAAAAATATTCCCATTCCAAGATTTAGTCATTACTTTGGCTGCTGCATTGAAAAAACGGTCCGCTCCTGTAGCAGGAGGCGTTGGTGTTTGTTTTGGTCCTTCAGGCATGGCCGGCGCCTGACCTGGCATGGCCGACGTATGCGGGGATTGCACGCGCGGGTTGGGAGACGTTCGTTGAATGGCCCGATTCAGATTTCTCTCCATATTGCGCAGTTGCCGGATCGGCGTTTTCCGCGGGCGATTTTCGCGCGTCAGTTTTCGTTGCAATTTTAACGGAGGCGTGGAAGGGTAGATAGAATAATCTTCTTCCAAAATAGTAGACGTGGAGAGCTTAACTTTGGAAAAATCCGGCGGGGGGCTAGATGAGACCGGAAGCGAAATACATAGCGTTAAGAGACAACCAAGTCGAAAGGATTTGAGCACATTCTTTTATAGCAATACTCTAGTCGTAATATTCAATCCCCAAATGCGTGATGAGTTCTTCGCCTTTCAGCCAGCGCAGCGTGTTTTTGAGTTTCATCAGCTGGATGAAGAGATCATGTTCCGGGGCGAGACCTGGCGCAGCCATCGGGCTCTTGAAGTAGAACGAAAGCCATTCCTGAATACCGTGCATGTTCGAACGTTTGGCCAGATCGAGAAAGAGCGCCAAGTCGAGCACGATCGGCGCGGCCAAAATGGAGTCGCGGCAAAGGAAGTTCACCTTGATCTGCATTGGATAGCCCAGCCAGCCGAAAATATCGATGTTGTCCCAGCCTTCCTTATTATCGCCGCGCGGCGGATAATAGACAATGCGCACGCGGTGATCGACGTTCCCATAGAGTTCCGGATAAACTTCCGGCTGAAGGATGTGGTCCAACACGGACAACTTGGATTCTTCCTTCGTCTTGAACGCTTCGGGGTCATCCAGCACTTCGCCGTCGCGATTGCCGAGAATGTTGGCCGAAAACCAGCCATGCATGCCAATGAGTCGTGCCTTAAACGCGGGCGCGAGCACTGTTTTCATGAAGGTCTGACCGGTTTTGAAATCTTTGCCGCAGATGGGGACGTTGTTCTTGATCGCTAAATCGTGGATGGCGGGAATGTCGACGCTCAAGTTCGGGGCGCCATTGGCATACGGGATTCCGCATTTCATGGCGGCATAGGCATAAATTTGGCTGGGGGAAATATCCGGAGAATTTTCCTGCAGCCCGCGCTCAAAAGCCGCCCAGCTTTGGTGCACGGGGGCTTGCGTCTGATATTTTTCCGTCGATCCGCACCAGACGATCACGATGCGATCGCACTTGTTGGTTTTCTTGAACTGCTGAATATCGGTCATGAGCTGCTGGGCTAAATCCATTTTGGAAGATCCCTTCTTCACGTTGGGTCCCGAAATTCTGGACACATAGTTGGGATCAAACACCGCTTTCATGGGCTTAATCTTTTCCAGCTCTTTGCGAATGGGAGTCAAGTGCGCATGCTCAAGCACGCCGGCTTTGCAGGCTGCCTGGTACATATTGTCTGGGAAAATATCCCAGCCGCCAAACACGAGATCATTCAAGTCCGCCAACGGCACAAAATCTTTAATCTTGGGATGATTGTTATCGGTACGTTTGCCGATGCGGATCGCACCCATCTGGGTGAGCGACCCCACAGGCTTGCCGATCCCTTTGCGGGCAGAAAGCACGCCGGCGATAAAGGTGCTGGCGACAGCCCCCATTCCAGGCAGCAAGATGCCCAATTTCCCCTTGATCGGCTTAATCGGGCGAGGTTTAGAAACGGTTGTATTATAGAAGCGAGTTTTCTTAGTCACCTTCGTTTTCCTTTTTTCTATAGTGTAGCGATGGTAATAGTTATTGTATCAAAGGACAGGCAGGGCCAAGCGCAAAGCGTCAGTAGGGCCTTGACAAAAAAGGGATTTCGGCTATTAAAATAAATATTGGAAATACCCAGGACCCTTTATAGGAGGATCTGATGGACCAGAGCATCAAAGTGATTCATGAAAAAGTGAAACAAGCAAGCGTGTTCGTGCAGGCGCTTAAGCAGGAGATCGGCCGCGTCATTGTCGGCCAGGATTATCTCGTCGAGCGTATGCTGATTGGGCTTTTGGCCGATGGGCATCTTCTGCTCGAAGGAGTCCCGGGACTGGCCAAGACGCTCGCCGTCAAAACGTTGGCCAAAACGGTCGATACGCATTTCCAGCGCGTCCAATTTACGCCCGACCTCTTGCCGGCGGATTTGATCGGAACTCAAATTTATAATCCAAAAGAAAGCCAATTCACCGTTAAAAAGGGGCCGATCTTTACAAATCTGTTGTTGGCCGACGAAATCAACCGCGCGCCTTCCAAAGTGCAGAGCGCATTGCTGGAAGCCATGCAGGAACACCAAGTCACGATCGGAGAACAAACCTTTAAACTTGCCGAGCCCTTTTTGGTCTTAGCCACCCAGAACCCGATCGAACAAGAAGGAACATACCCGTTGCCCGAAGCCCAAGTGGATCGCTTCATGTTGAAGCTCCGCGTAACCTATCCTACGCGCGACGAAGAACGTCTCATTATGGACCGCATGACGTCGGGAAAATCCATTGAGGTGAAACCGGTAGTACATCCAAAAGAAATTTTGGACGCGCGCGCCATCGTCAACGAAATTTATGTCGACGAAAAATTGAAAAATTATATTCTGGATATTGTATTTGCCTCACGCTCGCCGGAAAAATACAAATTGGAATCTCTGAAGCCGCTCATCGCCTACGGAGGCTCGCCGCGCGCAACGCTTTGCATGACGCAAGCCGCCAAAGCCTACGCCTTCTTGCAGGGCCGCGGTTACGTCACGCCGGAAGATGTGAAAGCGATCGGCGCAGACGTCTTGCGCCATCGTATTTTGCTCACCTACGAAGCCGAAGCCGAAAACACGACAAGTGAAGACATCGTGAACAAATTGTTCGCGGCGGTGGAGGTCCCCTGACATCGTTAAGCCCGTTTTGTCCGTTAAGCCTGTTTCGCTCGGGCCTAACTGGAAAAACCGGATAAACCGTCTAAACGTATGTTGACCAGAGAACTCATCGGCCAGGTTCACCGCCTCGAAATTAAAACGCGGCGGTTGGTGAACGAAATTTTCTCCGGCCAATATCAGTCGGTGTTCCGCGGGCTTGGCATGGAGTTCGCCGAAGTCCGCGAGTACGTGCCCGGGGACGAAGTGCGCTGGATCGACTGGAATGTCACGGCGCGTATGGGCCACCCCTACGTCAAAAAGTTCATGGCTGAGCGCGAGATGACCGTCATGCTCATGGTTGACGGCAGCGCGTCCCTCCGGTTTGGAACCGCGCAAAAATTTAAGTCGGAGCTGGCCGCTGAAGTCGCCGCGGTGCTCGGATTCTCCGCGATCCGCAACCAGGACAAAGTCGGCTTATGCCTGTTCTCTGACCGCGTAGAAAAATTTATCCGGCCTCAGAAAGGTCGTTCGCACACGCTCCGCCTCGTGCGCGACGTGCTCGAATTCGCGCCAGAACGCGTCGCGACTCGAACCGATGAAGCGCTGCGCACGCTGAACCGGGTCCTCAAGCGTAAGGCAGTCGTCTTTCTTTTGTCCGATTTCTATCAGATCGATGAAAAACTGCTGGCCGTCACCGCCAAACGCCATGACGTGATTGCGCTGCAAGTCCAAGATCCGAGAGAAGAATCGCTTCCGAATGTTGGGCTGCTCGAGCTTCGCGATGCCGAAACGGGCGAAACGCTCTGTGTCGATTCTTCAGACCGAACCGTTCGTCGGCGTTTCGAAGAACAGGCGCGCGCCAGGCAAAAAAATATCGACGCGATGATGCGACGCCACGGGATCGATCACATCGTTCTAAAGACGGACAAATCATTCGTTATTCCATTACTCCGTTTCTTCCAGAGCCGTGTCAAACGAATTCGCTAATTTAGATTCTCCAACGGTCCAAGCGCGCGTCGAGCCCTCGTCGGCGACGCTAGGCGACGTACTGCAGCTGAAGATTGATATCCAGCATGCTCAAGCGCTGGCTGTAGACAATCCTGCTCTTTCGAAAACAATTGGTACGTTCGAAGTGATGGCGAGCACGCGCCTGCCCATAGAAATCAGTGGGGATAAAGCCGCAGATCATTTTGTCGCGGCGCTGCAAAATTTTGCGACCGGCCCGCAGCTTCTGCCGGGAATAGAAATTCCTTACCGCGATCCGATGGGGAAAACCCATTCCGTAAAAACTCCGGAAGTCACCGTGATGATTGGAGAAGTCCCGCCAGGCCCTAAAGATAAAGGGGACATCCGCGGCATCAAAGGCGTGATTGGCCCGACGGCTTGGTCGCCGTGGTGGTGGGTCCTAGCTGGAATCATAGTAGCCGCGGCGGCTTTCTATGCTTGGATGAAAAGGAAAAAGATGTTACAAGGACCGCCTCCACCTCCGCCAATTCCAGCGGATATTGCGGCGATGGAGAAACTTCAAAAGCTTTCCGAAACCGATTGGATCGCGACCGGTAAAACCAAAGAATATTACAGCGCCATCTCGGATATTCTGCGGGAATATCTGGAAAAAGGATTTCAGACAGCGGCTTTAGAACGTACGACTGGCGAGCTCATGCGCGATCTGCGCCGAAAACAAGAAATCTCGACGGAAGATCAATCGCACTTACGCGATTTGCTTGAGGCTTGCGATCTCGTCAAGTTCGCCAAGTTCCGGCCGGAGGCCGAAGAGGGGACAGCCTCTCATGCGGCAGCGGTTCGATTTGTGGAAAAAACGCGGGCCATTTTAAGAAAAGATGACGAGAATTTTGTTCCCTTATGAACTTCGCCAACCCTGAAGCGTTTCTGCTGTTCATTTTTCTCGGGCTCCTCGTGTGGCTCCGGGAAAATAAATCGCCGGTTTTTCGCGCCAAACTTCCTTTCCCGTCTCTCGACGCGGCCAAATCGCTGCCCGGCACGTGGCGTACCCAGTTTATTCGCATGCCTGGATGGTTAATCTATGTGGGCTTGGGATTAGCGGTGATTGCGTTGGCTCGGCCACGAAATCTTTTGAAAGGGGAAGAAGCGCATGCGCGCGGAATCGATATCATGATCGCCCTCGACACGTCAGGGTCCATGCGCGCGCTGGATTTTGATCCCAAAGATCGCATGACCGTCGCCAAAGAAGCGACGAAGAATTTTATTTTGCACCGCCAGTATGATCGCATCGGTCTTGTCGCTTTCGCCGGCGTGGCCCTCCTGCAATGTCCACTGACGTTGGATTACGGCCCGTTGATTGAATTCCTTGATCAAGTGGAGGTGGGCGTCACGACGACGGAAAACACCGCCATCGGCACCGCGATTGCAACCGCGTCCAATCATTTGAAACGCTCGACGGCCAAAAGCAAAGTGATCATTCTCGTGACCGACGGCCGCAACAACTCGGGCGAGATCGATCCGGAGACAGCCGCCAAAGCGGCAGCCAGCTTGAACATCAAGATTTACACGATCGGAGTGGGCATCCGCGGTGAATCGAAAATCCCGGTCGAGACTGTGTGGGGAAAACAACTCGTGCCCATTCAGGAAGATATTGATGAGCCGGCTCTCGAAGACATCGCGCGGGAAACCGGCGGACGGTATTATCGTGCGGCGAGCACGAAAGAATTTAATGAGATCTTCGGCGAGATCGACAAACTAGAGAAAACCGAAATCAAAGGCCCGACGACGCATGAATACCGCGACCAATACTTAGGCTGGCTGATCGTAGGAATGATTTTGATCACGTCCGGATGCGGTTTGCAATTAACGATATGGCGGACGATCCCATGAACGATTTCGCTTACCCTTCGATGTTTGCGTGGTTTGGCGTGGTTCTAGCGCTTTGGATCGCCGGCGGCTGGCTGGCTCGCCGCCGGCTGAAGGCCTTGGGAATTTTAGGCCAGACTTCCACCATCCGTCGAATGTTTCCCACGGGGCTTGTGCGTCGCCGCCGCTGGGCACGCGGTTTGCAGATCTCGGGACTGTTGTGTTTCGCACTCGCGCTGGCTGGACCGCTTCTCGGCTCAAGGCTCGTCGAGTTCAAGCAGAAAGGTCTCGACGTCTTTATTGCGATCGATTGTTCGTTGTCGATGCAGGCGGAAGACTTCAAGCCAAACCGCATGGCGCATGCCAAACTGATTTTGTCGCAGCTGATTGACAAACTCGCCGGCAGCCGCATCGGCATCATTGCGTTCGCCGGACAAGCCTATGTGCAATGCCCGCTCACAATCGATGAAAATGCGGCCAAAGATGTTTTAGACACGATTGATGTCGGCTCGGTTCCCATTCCCGGCACGGTGATTGGCGATGCCATCCGGGTCGCGATCAAAGGCCTCAAAGCAGGCGAAGGGCAAAACCGTGTGCTGGTTCTTCTGACGGATGGTGAAGACCATCACAGTGATCCCGAAGCCGCCGCGAAAGAAGCCGCTAAGGTAGGGCTCAAAATTTTTCCCATCGGCATCGGCAGCGCTGACGGAGAGCCGATTCCCGTGATGGATGATCAAGGCCACCGCACTGGGTACAAGCGTGACAAAAAAGGCGAGGTGGTGCTTAGCAAGCTGGATGAGTCCGCCTTGGTCGCCATCGCACGCGATACGGACGGGCATTATTTGCGCGCGAGCACGACAGGCGACGAGGTCGATGAGCTCTCGCGTTATCTGGATAAACTGCAGGAAGGCGATCAAAAAACAAAAATGTTCAACCGTTTCGAAAACCGCTACCAATGGCCTCTCGCGCTGGGGCTTATTCTGTTTCTCGCAGGCCTGGCGATTCCGGAGATGGGATGGAGAAAATCGTGACAAGTGGCAGGTGGCAAGTTGCAAGAATGATTATTAAAAGTGTCGCGATATTTTTTGTCATTTGCCACTTGTCACCTGTCACCGCATTAGCATCCGAAGCGCAATTAAAGGAAGGCAATCGCCAATTCAAAAACGGCCATTATGATGAAGCGCTCAAGCTTTATGAGGACGCCCTGATCGATGCTCCTTATTCGAGCATTCTGCATTTCAATGCGGGCGATGCTACGGCAATGAAGGGAGACTATTCGAAAGCTGAGGTCTCCTATATGGAAGCCGCCAAATCCACGAATCCCATTCTTCAGGGCGGGAGCCACTACAACCGCGGCAACGTGCTTTTTGCTCAGGGAAAATGGCAGGAAGCGATCGATGCGTACAAAGACAGCTTGCGCGTCAACCCGCGGGACCAGGACGCCAAGTATAATCTCGGGATCGCGCTGCGAGCACTTAAGAATCCCCCGAAACCTAAGTCTGGTCAAGGGCAGGGCAAACAAGATGACAAGCAGGATAAGAATGGGAAGGGGAAAGACCAAAATCAACAAGCGCAGCAGGGAGACGGCCAGCCAAAACCTGGACAAATGAGCAAAGAAGACGCCGAACGTTTGCTGGCCGCGGCCGGCTCCGGCGAAAAGAAAAAATCACAGCAGAAAATGCCGAAAGGAGACGTTCCTCATCCTGATGAAGACTGGTAAAGTAAATGTGACAAGTCGCAGGTGGCAAGTGACACGAACAGGCGCGAGAATGGCGTTGCCTTTTCTTGCCACTTGCCACCTGTTACTTGCCACAGTGTTCGCCGCCGATTTTCAAGTTTCCGCCGGGCTTGATCGGAACCAGATTTCTTTGAATGAACAAGCGGTGCTTTCGCTCACTATTTCCGGAAGCAGCAATGATTTGCCGCAGCCGCAGCTTCCTGGCTTCGCCGATTTTCAAATCTATAATGCCGGCCGCTCTCAAAATTTTACGTGGGTGAACGGCAAAGCCTCTGCGAGCGTAACCTACAACTACGTGCTGACGCCGCTCAAAGAAGGGAAGTTTCAGATCCCGCCCATTCGCGTTCAATTTCAGGGTCAAGCGTCTCAAACGCAGGCGCTCGAGCTCGATGTGGTAAAAGGCGACGCTTCCGCCGTTACACCCGGGTCCGCGCATCTGGAAGGGGAAACTCAGCCCGCGCAAGCCGCACACAATCCCCCCGGCGTGTTCATCACTGGCACGGTGGATAAATCATCGGTCTATGTGGGAGAACCCGTCGTCTTCACGTTCCGTCTCTATAACCGCGTGCCCATTTTGAGCCAGCCCGCCTATCAGCCTCCCGAAATGACCGGCTTTTGGACCGAAGATCTTCCGCCGCAGCGCAATTACACGACGAACGTCAAAGGCATTCCGTACAACGTGACGGAAGTCCATACGGCTCTTTTCCCGAGCGTGCCTGGCAAAGCGCGCGTGGGATCGGCTTCCTTGACCGTCAATCTGGAAAATTTCGGAACCGACCCCTTGGGCTCTCAATTCTTCGCGCAGTTCTTCGGCCAAGGAGAACAAAAAACACTGCACACAGAACCTGTCTCGATTTCCGTGCACGCGCTGCCGGACCCTAAGCCCGCTGATTTTAAAGGCGCGGTCGGCGACTATAAACTCTCGGCCGAAGTCGATAAAGAAAAAACATCCGTCGGGCAGCCGATCACGCTCACGCTGACTGTGGCCGGTCACGGCAACATCAAATCCTTGCCGGAACTTCCGCTTCCGCCGCTGACCAATTTCCGTACGTTCGATGCTAACGCGGCGACGAACATCGAGAAAAAAGACGGTCAGGTCCAAGGTTCGAAAGTCTTTAAGACGGTGCTGATTCCGACCGCTTCCGGCGAACTCACGATTCCGTCCGTGCCGTTCGTTTATTTCAACACATCCGAGCGCGCGTACCGAACGGTACGTTCCCCATCCATCACCGTGCATGTCGTTCCCGGCGCGGCCGGAGCCAATACGCTCACTCCTTTACCTGCGTCAGGGGGAATGAATCCATCCTCCGGGCAAACGCAGGCGCCAGGCATTAAACTTCTCGGCGAAGACATCCGCTATATCCGCACCCCGAACGAAATCCGTGCGGAAGGAGAACCGCTCTACCGACAGAAATGGTTTCGCGTTCTTCACATTTTTCTCTTGGCTGTTCTGGCGCTTGGCGGTTTGGTGAAACTTTACTTCCGGTTGTTCATGTCCAACACGGCCCTGTACCGTTTCCGTAAAGCGCATGAACGAGCGGTGGCGGCGATTCAGAAGACCGAGGAGCACCTCTCGAAAAACGACATCAAAGGCGCGGGCGGTCACCTGGCGGATACGCTGCAGGATTTTCTAGCAGCCAAGCTCGGCGTCGACAACCGCGCGTTCTCATTGAAAGATATCGTCGAACGTTTGAAGTCGCGCGGGCTGGTCAGCCACACCGGGGAAAAAGTGCGCAACATCTGGGAAACGCTCGATCTTTACCAGTTCGCGCCCGCGCAGGTGCGACCGGAAGAAGTGCGGGCCGCGATGGAAACCGTCGGGCACGTGATGGAAGAAATCGAGAAGGAGATCATGTGGGCAAAATAATCATTATCGGACTGCTGCTCGCCGCCCCTGTGTTCGCGGAGACGCCGCAGGACTTTGTTAAAACGGGCAATGCCGCGTATGCTGAAGGAAAATTTTCGGATGCGGTGCAAAAATATCAATCTGCGGCGGACAGCGGGTTTAAGAGCTGGGTTCTGGAATATAACCTGGGCAATGCCTACTATCGAGCCGGGCTGCTGGGGAAATCCATTTTACATTACGAGCGCGCATTTCACATGAATTCGAGCCAAGGAGATGTACGCTATAACTTAAATCTCGCGACGACAAAGGCGGGCGAACCCGAGTTTTCATCAAGCGTGTTGCCCATTTTCGCGTGGCAGCTCTTCTATGGTCTTACCATCAATGCGCTCACGCTGTTCTGTTCGTTTTTTCTTCTCTTTTTCATAGCGATCGCAGGGTTTGCGCTCGCCGGGCGCCGAATTATTAATCCCGACGCGGTTATCGCGGTCGGCTTTCTGTTCATCATTCTAGCGGGCTGGACCGGAATCCGAATCTATCTTTTAGAAAAACCCGAAGGCGTCGTCGTCTCTTCAGTCGCAGAAGTGCGATCGGGCCCGAACCTAACCTATCCCGCCAACTTCACGGTCCCCGAAGGCCGCCGCGTCTTGCTCCTGCAGGAACAAGAACCGATCCAAGGCTGGCTAGAAGTCGGCGTCCCGCAAGAAGGCCTCAAAGGCTGGGTGCCCGACACCTCGATCGAAGCGATTTAAGAGAAGTCCCGACTTCTGTCTGGGTCTAGTGGACCAACATTTGTAGTCTTTTGATTCATTTCGTTGCTGATCTTCCCGCGATACAATTATTCCCATGACTCATGCCTTTCGCGTCTTTTGCCGGACATGGAGCCGTATTGTTCTGTGTGCTGCACTTGTGGTATCCAATCAATTTATTCCGTCTGGAGCGGCCTCGGTCCCTTTATTTCCTCTCCATTCATCTGCTATCGAGGCGCAAGCCCTAGCCGCCGGCCCAACGTCTGCCCTCCAATGGCTCACTACGAGTAGCGGCCTATGGAAATCTCGACAGGGTGTCAGCAGGCCGGTCATGGGAGGCATTTCAGGAATGTCGGGTTGGTGGGTCGCGATTCTTGCGAATTCACAAACCGCTGATCAAACATCTGGAATTCCAGATTGGAATACCGTTAGAGATTCTCTGAAAACATTACCCGCGGGCACAGCGTCTCCAAAAAGCGATCCCCGGCCGTTTGATCAGGCTCTCGAGAGTGCCTTACGACTATTTAGTGCCACATTGAAGTCGTCAGGAATTGGAAAAGTTCAAGCGGCCGTCGGCTATACGCTGATTGCCTGTGGGATTCCGCTCGACCGGTTCCGGTTGATTCAGAATTCTGAGAGCGTTCGATCCTCCGTGGCAGAAGATGCGGATCTTCCTTTTGCGACGTACACGGCGGACGGGTATGTAGTCGTTGATCTTCCTGCGGTTGTGAAATGGGTGCTTGGGGAAATCCAAACCCGAACACCGCAAGGCTATTCTCTTTCGGAGGATGTCTTCGTGAGACTCTTAACAGAGGGGATTACCGGAATCCTTATTCATGAACATGACGAGCGGCGGCTCTGGCGCCAGCGTTTGACCGAAGAGCTCGTTCGGCAAGAAAACATGTCATATCGGGAAGCAGATGCCCAGATTCGAGATTATTTTAGAGGAACTCCGGCGAGCTCCTCCATTCAAGAAGCGCGTCAAACGCTTTCTGTGCCCGAGCGCATCCTTGAACGTCATGCCGTGGCAGAAAAGCTCTGGTCAGTGAGCCGGTTCCGTGCCGAGATTCCCGCCTATGGTCACCATCAGAACCGCCTGACCGAAATCGTCATGCAGGAATTAAAAGGAAAACAACTCTATCAAAAAAGTAATTTATTGAGCGCAAAGTATTGGGAACACTTTTTTTCGAAATCTACTGATCCCGCTGCCGATGCGCTCACAGCTCGGTGGATTGTGGCCACGGCCTACGAACGAATCACCCACCGCAAGGCCTACAACGAACGCACACGATGGAATGAAACAGCCGTCTGCTGGGGAAACATCGTGGCGGCTGAAATTGCGCGGACCGAATGGCGGGAAACGGAACATCCGCAAAGCCCGTTAGGGAAATTAGATTGGGGCCATCCGGTGGTGGATCATCGTCCTCCGGAAGAAGGATGGCCGCTTTTCCCACGGCTGATCCCGGCATCCTCATCGGACCGACATCTCACGCGTCTTCGTGATGTGCTTCTGTTGATGCAATCACGCGGACCAAAAATTATCGAAATTCCTGATGACGCCACGCTAGCCCAAATTCACACGTTCATTCGACTTTTGCATATTCTTGACACTCCCTTTTTCTACCACGAGGGACTAGCCACAGGGGGAACGCAGGAAAATCCCCATGAGATCGAGGCGTTGTTCTGGGCGGGCCTACGGGATGATGCGCCTACGGAATTAAAAGAATTAGCCAATTCCTTGATCGCCATTTTTGAGGAAGAATTTCCAGCGTATGCAGGCCGCACTCGCTCCGAGAAAGGTGGAGCCGATCGTGAAGGAGTTCTGGGGCAATTGGATGATTATCACATCACCGATGTGGTCTACAAAAAGCTAAGCGAAAAGTTGAAAACCTCCAAGGGGTGGACCAAATACTTTAGTTATGGCGATGTCCATTTTGATCATAAAGTAGTCTCTAAACTCGCCGCCAATGCTCATATCAGAGCCCCGCAGGCCAATCTGAATATTGATGTGGATAGTATGGTCGCGGAGTTTACCGAGGCGCTTGAACTCACCTATGTGGGGCGCCAACACCATGGCATCGGAACTACTGGGCACGATGCCTTTAATGAGCCCGTGACTTGGTTTTTCTACCGGTTTTTCCGCTGGGTCCCTTTGTGGCAGCTTCGACGTGCGCTCGCCGAAGGGGCCTATGACATACTTTATGCGCCAACCCCTTCCTTCTGGACAAGGCTTCGCCAAACCGCACTGAATCTGATGGCGGCTGCCCCTTGGATGAAAGGGACCGATAGTCCTGATCATTATGGCCGTAGTTGGACACACCGAGCGATTATCACGGACCTCACGCGCGTACAGAACTTCTTCGATATTGTCCCCGAAGGACGCGATGATTTGATCGATTATTCGAAAATGATTTATACGTTTATGGGCGCCTACGAAATTTTAGATCTCGAAGTGGCCAAACAAGAAATGAAAAAAGCGCTTGAGAGCGCTGACTCTTCCAAAATCTTTAATCTGATGATGGGAAGTTTACCAGAGGGGAATAAAAAACGAGTATGGTATAAAAAGGCCTGGCAAGAATGGCAGCAAAAAGGAGCATTCGAAAAACGTTGGACCGAGTTCGAGACTGTTTTTAACGAAGATATGTTTGTCGATTCCGTGACGCAAGGAATGAATCGTGTATTAGCCCATGGCCGTTACCAGGACTTTTATGCGGGGAGTGTTCACAAATGGCGCGCCGTCGAAAAGAGCGTTTATGATCCCGTGAACGACAACTTTACGGTGAGTATCGGGTATGAATCTCCCTGGACCACATTCATCGTGACCCAAGCCGCTATTCCGCCGATTAATCCCGATGGAAAATTAACCGCCGATGAGGCAGATGCCGTTCGAAAAGAGCGCGAGCGCATTTCCTTCGTCTATGAGCCGGCCGCTCGTACGGTTGAGCTCTTTACACCGGCGGTCGTACATCCTCTCTTCGAAAAAATTCGAAACAACATCCGCGCGCATATCCAAAAACTATTCCCTCCGTCCTTGGCGCATTTAGCCTTTTCCACCCATCGGTCCGCCTAATCTTTTTGAAGCTAGGCATCCTGATGAAGTTCCCGGTTTTCTGCGCGTTCTGAAAACGTCCATTCAAATTCCACGCCTGTCTCAGTAATCCAGGCTTGGATCATTGCCGGAATCACAGCCAGAGCGCGGCGAATCTCCCATACCGCCAACAGTTCAATTCCGCCGGATTGACCGAGGCGTGGATTCCATACAGGTTCAAGTTTATCTGCGCGATTAGAACTCAGTTGCGGGAGTGTCAAAGCATTATCTCCAGGCAGGAGGGCGCCTCCGCGCGTGGGGCGGGCTACAAGGGTTGAGGATCCCGATAAATGACGCACGACCCGACTAAAAACTTCTTCCGCCATGGCATCAAAGTATTCCACGGCGAGATCATTTTCTATAGGGCATACTTTCTCTTCGGCCGCCATAATGCATGTTAGAACTTCCTCATCAGAGGGATCACTTAAATAGTGAATCAGTCGGTCCACTGTTAATCCAGCATTGTGGACATGGGTCAGAATTTCCTTTTCAAGAAGGACCGCTTGCGTTCTAGCAATGGCAAGCGCTGCTCGGCGCCTGTTTTGATACTGAGCCAAGTCCCGTCTATTCGATAAGGACGCGGGGTCCCGAGGCGAGACGTGATATAGATGTTCTAGAATATGGCCAACACGGTTGTGTAAGTCTTGCGCATGCGCTAGGGCGTAGGTTTGTCGGGCCTGCGTGATGTCTAAATGGGGTACTCCTTGGAGCAAAGGAAATTTGAGAGTCTCAATTTCTTCCAGCGTTCTCTCGTAATCCAGAAAAAATTCTTCGAAAGATAGGGGGTGTGCCCTATCGGGGCTTAGCGAGCTGGCTATCGCTGGCATGCTTGAAAATTGAGCACGCGATCGCTCTGTTTTATGGTCGTTTCCAAAGGCCGTTTCAGATAATTCAGCAAGCGTATGAGGAACCTGGTGATCTAATTGCGTCTCTGTGATGGAAGGATCCAGCGGCAAAATTAAATGTTCATAGAGCTCATGAAAGGCATCCAACGCTTGTTCGCGGCGTTGGTTAGGAGTTGGACGAGAGCCCGTTGGCCGAGTGGTATATACATGCAAGACACCGTCTTTGATTTTGACAGTGGCTCGAATCGGAAGTTGAGAATCTTCGTCATCCATCAGTGGCTTACCGAACTCGCGGAATTCGATTCGCTCCACATCCAAGGGCCGTCGGTTGCTTTGATATAAGCGTTGGACGTCCCGGAGGACCGTTTTTATATCTTCGCCGCTCAGAAAGCGTTTAACGAACTCCAATTCCTGATTGAATTTTGGAAAAGCCTTTTGAAACTCCGGCGTTCTGGCTTGGCGGCCCAAAACAAGCTGGTCCCGCAGGGAATCGAGATCCGTTCGGGAAAGGGGTTTGGAGAAGGCTTCTTCCGTCTTTCGTTCGGCTTCCTCTTCATCGGACCAGAGATTAAATTCCAATAGGATTTTGTGGTGAAGCCGTTGCCATGCAGCCTCGAAAACATCGTTCATCATCATATGGGAACCGATGGGTTTTCGAGTAGTCAATCGTTGTTCAACTTGCCGGTCCTTTAAATCTTGAAAGGTTCTTGCCTTCCAAATGGCCTTTAAAACAGGTGCAAAAAAACGGGGTTGCTCGGACAACGCTTGTTGAGAGAAACAAAAAATCCTGTGATGTTCCATCCGGCCCAGAGAATTAACGGTCTGTCCGGAAATGGATTGAGCGGTGAAGGTTAAAACGAAGAAAATGGACGAGACACGCATAGCCCTAAAATTCTACTACGGAGCAACGGAGCAATAAATAGAACGAAAGTCTAAATACTTGGGCAATACGTCCTGGGTCCATAAGCCTCACGGAATTGGACTTTTTGTTCCCGGAAAAATCCGCCTAAGAATGCGATTCCTGCGAAGCCGGTTGGTATAATTCGTACGTGTCTCCCAATCCTTTAACGCAATTTCAAACCTGGTTTCACGCCGCGAAAAAGTCAAAACAGATTGAAGATGCCACAGCCATGTGCGTATCGACGCTGGATACGGACGGATTTCCCGATGGCCGGATGGTGCTTCTTAAAGAATTTGATGAGCACGGATTTGTGTTCTACACCAATCTGAACTCCACCAAAGGTCGCGCGCTAAAGAAGACGCCAAAGGCTTCACTCACCTTTCATTGGCCGCCGCTCGAGCGGCAGGTTCGTATTCAAGGGAAAATTGAGTTTGTCACGGATGCCGAAGCCGATGAGTATTGGCGTACCCGCGCGCGATTATCGCAGCTCGGCGCTTGGGCGTCCAAACAGAGCGAGGTATTATCAAACTGCCTCATTCTCGTGAAAGACGTCGCCAAACTCGCGCTCAAATACGGAACCGGCCCCGTCCCGCGCCCATCTTACTGGACCGGCATACGCGTGGTCCCCCACAAAATCGAATTCTGGCAGGGTCGTCCCAATCGCCTTCACGACCGGTTTTTGTATACGAAGAAAGGGAGCCGCTGGAACATCGTGCGTCTCTACCCTTAAGATTGTTTAGCCGGTTGAGCCTGTTGTGTCCGTTTAGCCCGCAGATATCTCAAAAGGCCATCGATCATTCGACGAATGCGTTCGGCCATGGAATAAAGTTGATCAAACGTATCTTGAAAAATCCGACGTTGATCCAAAAGAACGTAGAGGCAATTTTGAACTTCCGATGAGGATCGCCTTGAATATCGCAAAAATCGAATAAATTCTAAATTCGATTGACTGTCAAAACCTTCCGCGATGTTATTCATGATTGAAACGGTAGCCGCCGTAATCTGGTCTCGCAATCGATAATCGTGACCATAATTAATTTGGTACACGAGTTTGGTAAGCTCGCGCGCTTTCATCCAGACGTCCAAATCCTCAAATCGTTGAATACTCATTCCTTCTATTAGAGGGAAAAGAAGAAAAAATATTCACGTATTTTCCGCAAAACTTACCATTCCCGTCCCCAACCGGCTAACTGGCTCAACAGGCAAAACCGGCTAAACGTAGGTATAATTCCACCCATGCTTGATATCAAATGGATCCGGGAAAACCGTGAAGCTCTTGAAGATATGTTATCCAACCGTCGATCAAAGTTTGATACCGTTTCTCTATATCAATTGGATGGTGAACGGCGAAAGACGCTAATGGAATTAGAGTCGTATCAAGCCAAAAGGAATTCATCAGCTCAAGAAGTGGGGCGAATTAAGAGTCA
>Ga0206939_10054_pt1 | contig 34249 bp, 28 predicted proteins | sample Alteio_BWOrgHeat_10_FD_152921 | JGI IMG/M metagenome (GOLD analysis project Ga0206939, IMG submission 152921) | Enriched cells from forest soil in Barre Woods Harvard Forest LTER site, Petersham, Massachusetts, United States -... | ecosystem: Environmental > Terrestrial > Soil > Temperate forest >... | reverse complement strand
CGACGTGGCTCCGCGGCTTGCGCACGGGGCAAAGCGGGCAACTGAATCCGCCGCCGGCGCTCCCGCAGGGCGAGCTTTTCGATCAGATTCATCGCGAAGTGACGCACCTGGCGCGCGATTTGAACGCGGCGCGCGCCACAGCGGAAGAAGAAGCGCGGTTGCGCGAGTCAAACGTGTCGCTGTGGACGGCGGAGCGGCTGCGTGTGAGCCTGGCCAGCAAGTTGCAAAACAAACCGCTGTTTGTCGTTTCAAACCGCGAACCGTACATGCACGAGCGGAAAAACGACGGCTCGATTCAAGTGATTGTGCCGGCGAGCGGTCTGGTGACGGCGCTGGAGCCGGTGCTGCTTGCTTCGAATGGAACGTGGGTCGCGGACGGTTCGGGAAATGCGGACCGCGATACGGTCGATGCGCGCGATCGGTTGCGCGTGCCGCCCGATCATCCGGCGTACACGCTGCGGCGCGTGTGGCTGAGCAAAGAAGAAGAAAAAGGGTATTACGAAGGATTTTCGAACGAAGGAATGTGGCCGCTCTGCCACATCGCGCATACGCGGCAGATTTTCCGTCCTGAAGATTGGATGTCGTATCAGGAAGTGAATCGGCGATTTGCCGACGCTGTGCTGGAAGAGATGGAAGGCATCGAGTCGCCGATCGTTTTGGCGCAGGACTATCACTTCGCGCTGTTGCCGCGGATGGTCAAAGAAGCGCGGCCGGACGCGCGCGTGGCAATTTTCTGGCATATCCCGTGGCCGAATCCGGAAGTGTTTGGGATTTGCCCGTGGGCACGCGATTTGATTGACGGATTGCTCGGGGCGGATCTGATCGGATTTCATATTCAGTCGCACTGCAATAACTTTTTGTCGTCGGTCGATCGCTCGGTGGAAGCGCTGACGGCATGGGATCGATTTGAAGTGAACCGGAAGGGGCATTTGACGCGTGTGCGGCCGTATCCGATCAGCGTGTCGATGCCGGAGAACGGACACACCGACGAGGCGAAGGGCACCGGCGAGTTGGTCTCGCAGATCTGCAACGATCTCAACCTTCACGCCAGTGTGCTGGGCGTCGGCGTTGACCGCGTGGATTATACGAAGGGGATATTGGAGCGGTTCCGCGCGATCGAGAAATTTTTAGAGATGAATCCGTCATATCAGCGGCGGTTCAGCTTCATTCAGATCGGCGCGCCGAGCCGCACGGCGATCGACCGGTATCAGAAATTGCTGGACGAAGTGGACCAAGAAGCGGCGCGCATCAACGCGCGATTCCAGGCGGGGCGGTGGATGCCGATCGTCCTGCTGAAGAAGCACCACTCGCACCAGGAGATCGCGCGATTTTATAAGGCGGCGTCGGTCTGCATGGTGACGGCGCTGCACGACGGGATGAACCTGGTGGCGAAAGAGTTTGTGGCGTCGCGCGATGACGACCGCGGTGTGCTGATTTTGAGTACGTTCGCCGGCGCGGCGATGGAGTTGAGCGATGCGCTGCTGGTGAATCCTTACGACGTGCAGCAGGTGGCAGGCGCGATTCACCGGGCGCTGGAGATGCCGACCGAAGAACAAGTGACGCGCATGCAGCACATGCGGACGAACGTTCGCGAATACAATATCTATCGCTGGGCTGCGAATTTGCTGTCCGATCTGACGGAGATTCGGATCGATACTCCGGTGGAGCGCGTCGAAGTTCCATGAAGCCTGTCCGCCGCGCCAGTAAGACCCTTCATTCTGTTCGGAAATCTAAAAGCGAAAAAGTCATTCCAGATTTACTGAAGAGCTGGAATGGTATCGCCGCGCAGATTCGCAGGCGCGGGCGGGTAATTATCTTTTTGGATTTCGATGGGACGCTCGTTGACATAGCGCCACGGCCGGAGCTGGTGCGGCTAAAGCCAGAGGCGCAGGATGTTTTGCGGCAATTGGCTAAGCATCCGCTGGCGACGCTGGTTGTAGTGAGCGGACGTAGACGCGCGGAATTGCTGGAACATATCGGCGTGCCAGATATTCACTATTTTGGTTTGTATGGGTGGGAGCGCGATGACCATTGCGCTTTGCCACCTGACGCACAGAAGGCGTTGCGCGCGGCGCGCGAGGCGCTCGAGCCGCTGCTGAGGAAATATCCGAATCTGTGGATCGAAGATAAAAACAGCAGCTTGTCGGTGCACTTGTTGCACGTTGCGAAGGCCCGGCATGAAGCGCTGCGAAAAGAATTGCTGACGGTGCTAGAGCCGTTTCAGAGAAAGCTGCACGCGGTGGGGAATATTCGTGATGTCGAGATTTTGCCGCGTTCGATTCCGGGCAAGGGGCTCGCGGTGAAGGAATTTTTGCGGGATACCACGGTTAAAAAGTCGCTGCCGTTTTATTTTGGCGATGATTATTCGGATGAGTCGGGATTCGCGGCGGTTGGTCGCGGGGTGTCGGTGCATGTTGGCAAGGCGCGGCCGACGAAGGCGCGGTATCGGCTGAAGACGCCGGCGGAAACGGCGGAGGCGCTGGGGCGGATATTGGGCGTGCTGGATGAGATTGAGAAGGGCTGATCGAGCGGCGGAGAAGTGCGCCGGGCTGTGGCGGGTCCACGGTAGACAAAACCCAGAGAGAATCGCGGGGCTTCGCGATCGAACGTGCGGAGATGGGGCGCAGCATGCTGCGCCCGTACATGGGCGTGCTGACGGACGAATCGAGGCAAGACGCAACGGCGTGGCGGGGTAACCCGCCTCTACAAAGAGTTGTTACCTAGGCGGTGCGGGCGAAGCTGGGAAAGAAGGTGCCGCCGTCGAGAACGTTGCGGACAGCATCGACCAGGTCGTGGCCGGCGCGTGATTTTGCGACGTAACCCTGGGCGCCGGCGTTGACGACTTCACGCACGGTTTGTGCGGATTCGTGGACCGAGAAGAACAAGATTTTTGCAGCCGGGTTTTCTTTTCGAATTTGCTGCGCGGCGTCGATGCCGGTCAAACCGGGCATATTGATGTCCATGATGATGAGGTCGGGACGCAACTCGCGCGACTTGGTGACGACTTCCCTGCCCTCAAACGCTTCACCGCAAACAGCCCACTCATCGTGACTTTCAAGCAGGCCGCGCACGCCGCGGCGCATGACTTCGTGATCGTCGGCGATGAGGATACGACGGCGCAGATCGGAGCTCGGTGCGGGCTCGCTGGTGGAATCGCCGTCCGGGGCGGCGACGACCACCTCGGATTCTTCGACTGGCGGAGCAACTCTTGCTTTTTTCAGCGGAACACTGGCGCAGACGCGAGTGCCCTCGCGGCCGAAATCCACTTCCAGTTGTCCCCCGAATTGACGCAAGCGTTCGCGCATGCCAGGTATGCCAACACCGAGCGATGCGATCCCTTCAATCTTGGTGCGCTCCGTGCCCGTCTTGATGCCTTTCCCGTGATCGACGACTTCGAGTTTTATCGCATCGGACGTGTCGTGAACATGGATCTCGGCATTCGGGCTGCCCGAATAGCGATGAACGTTGGTGAGACTTTCCTGCACAACGCGGAAGAGCGCCATCTCGACGTCATTGGTGAGACGGCCGAGGTTGTGAGGAATGTTGACCGTGAGCTGGATGCCGCTGCGTTTCTGAAAGCCCTCGGCGTACCAACGAATGGCGGAGCCGAGGCCGGATTCATCGAGCAAGGGCGGATGGAGCAAATAGGAGAGGGTGCGAATCTCTTCGCCGATGGTGCGAACGATTTCGCGCCCCTCGTCGAGCGCCTCCTGACGCTCGGGTTTTTTGGTGTCGAGGAGGCGAGCGACGCGATCGAGCGACATCGAGAGCGCGGCGATTTTCTGGCCGGTCGTGTCGTGAAGATCGCGCGCGATGCGGCGGCGCTCTTCGTCCTGAAGCTGAAGCAGGCGGCCTGACAACTGACGCAGCGAAGATTCGGTGACGCGCAAAGCCTCGTTGGTTTCGACGAGCTCGGTCAATTCGGTGGCAACGGCGCAGAGAGCCTCCATGCCGAATTGAGTGCTGCGAGTCAACGTAAGGCGGACGGTGCGCGCACGACCGGCGCGATCGACGAGGCGAATTTCGCCGCGCGCGACGCCACTGGCAGCATTGCGAATCAGGGCGCGCAAGGCTTCGACGTATTCTCCAGAGACGAAATTTTCAATGGGAGTGCCGATGAAGCGTTCGAGTTGCGCGTCGAAGATATTGGCGAAGCTGCGATTGGAGTAGAGGACCGTGCCGTCGTTGGAAAGAGTGGCGGCGCCTTCGTCGATGGTTTCGACCAGAAGACGATAAGGATGCTCAGCGCCCTGGAGGGTAAAGACCTGGTCGCCTTTTGAAGCGCTGACGACGACGGCGTCGACTTCGCCGGAACGGATGGCGCGAAGCGTCTCTTCGAGTTCGTTGACGCGCTCACGCATATTGTCGAGGACCGTGGGTCTGGTCGAAAGGCGAGTAGCCCGCTTCGATCGGGCTTTAGAGCGCTTTGAGGGTTTGGTCCGTTTGTTCTTCATACTGGCTCCTAGGCCTCTTTGAGATCGAGGCCCAGCACGACGCGGTTGGCGTCTGAAAAATCACCGACAAGACGGCGCAGCGGCAGAGGCATCGCCTTGATTAATGTAGGAGCGGCGATGATCTGCCCTTCAGCGGCGAGCGCGGGCTGCTGGTAGATGTCGATCACTTCCAGAGAAAAACGTCCTGGCAAGTGCTTCTCGCACAGCCGCTGAAGATTTTCGACGGACTTAAGCGAACGAGGAGTCTGCCCGGTGACGTAAAGACGAAGGACGTAGTTCGGCTTCTCGGTGACACGCGATTTCTTGCGCTTCGCGCCGCGCTTCTGAGATGCCGGACTACTTCGCCGTTTCAATTCACGATTCCAGTCTCCCGTAGGTTCAGTCCTACCAAAACTTTTTCCAGATCGGACAAATCGCCAATGATTTTGCGGATGGGAACCGGTAGCTTGCGGACCAGAGTTGGGATCGCGAGGATCTGGTCGCCCTGCGCGAGCTGCGGAGTCTTGACAAGATCGATAACGTGAAGCTTGTAACGACCCGTCAGGTGTTCCTCGCAGATTTTTTTCAGGTTTGCGAGAGCTGCGAGCGATTTAGGAGTCTGCCCGGCGACATACAGCCGGAGTTCGACCATTCCGGAGTAACCGTTCCCTGCAACTGGTTTCTTGCTCGCAGCTTTCTTTGTTTTCGGTTTTGCGGAAGCTTTTGATTTCATGAAGTTATCCAACCTTCGCTGCCCGACCGGCAGAGTTGGATTTTCCCCCTCGAAGTGCCGACATCTCGAATCTATCCTGCGCCATGCGTTCGGCCTTATTCAACTGCTCGGCGGCAAGAAGGGTCGATTCGTTTTCTTCATCGGCGAGCTCGAGACGTAATGCAGCGATTTGGCCTTCTACGGCTTTACGGCGCCGCTCGCGCGCGCGCATTTTTTCTTCAACCGTTTGCTGCCGAATAAGCAGATCTGCCTTCTCGCGAGCCTCCTGGTTGAGACGGGCCGAACCGGTTAGGACCGTGCCTACACCGATATATACGGGGAGCAGGCGGATGCCCTTTTGGGACATAACGAATTCCCGCACCTGGTTGGAGTGAGCCATACCGCGCGATTTGAGAACGTAAATGCCGCGATTGCGTTCTCCGTTGAGCTCGATATCACGAACGAGAATCCAAGTGTCGATGAGAGAAGAGATGCCGACCTCAGTCTGCTCGAATTCCTTCCGTGAACCTTCGGTGAGCGAGGTAAACATGGCAGTAATCTGTCTCATCTTCAGGAAATCCATCAAGCGCATCAGCATCGAGTGCACTTCATGAGGGTTTCCCATCATGAGATTCGAAACTGGGTCAATGATGACGACCTCAGGGTCGAACTCCTCGATGAGCTTGTGAATACGCAGGAGATGCATTTCGAGACCGCTTTGCGTCGGGCGCCACGCCTCGAATCTGAGCAGCCCACTCTTCCGGTGTTTTTCGAGGTTGATGCCAATCGATCGCATGTTACGGGCCGCCTGTGCGAACGACTCTTCAAATGCGACGTAAAGCACCTTGCGGCCGTCGCTGCACGATCGGTTGGCGAGACTCGCGCTGAGGCTCGATTTACCGGAGCCTGCGGTACCACTGACTAATACCGAAGTTCCTTTGTAGTAGCCTTTGCCTTCGAGCATGGCGTCGAGGTCGGGAACGCCGCTGGAAATGCGCTCGTTCGAAACCGTGTGATTCAGCCGCATCGAACTGCTTGGCAACACCGAGAACCCCTGGTCGTCGATCAGAAATGGATATTCGTCGGCACCATGCGAGGTGCCGCGGTATTTGACGACGCGGAGGCGGCGCGTGGAGACCTGGTCGGTGACGCGGTGGTCGAGAAAAATGACGCAGTCAGAAACGTATTCTTCGAGGCCGTAGCGGGTGAGTGAGCCGTCGCCGCGTTCCGCTGTGACAACCGTGGTGAGGCCACGATCCTTGAGCCATCGGAAAAGACGGCGAATCTCGGCGCGTAACATGCCGGAATTGGCGAATCCGGAAAAGATTGCTTCGAGCGTGTCGAGCACGACGCGCTTGGCGCCGATCTTATCGACGGCATATTGAAGGCGAACGAAGAGTCCTTCGAGGTCGTAGGCGCCGGTTTCCTGAATCTCGGCGGGCTCGATCTTGACGTAATCCATCATGATCTTTTTGCGAGCGGCGAGGGCTTTGAGATCGAAACCGAGAGATGCGACGTTTTTCGTCATCTCGTCGCCGGTTTCCTCGAAGGTCATGAGGACGCCGGGTTCGTTGAATTCCGTGGCGCCACGGACGAGGAATTCCATCGCGAACATAGTCTTGCCGCAGCCTGGACCGCCACAGACGATGGTGGGGCGTCCCTTGGGGAGTCCGCCGTTGGTGATCTGATCAAAGCCAGCGATGCCCGTCAGTGATTTCTCAAGCGCATGGGGCTTTTCCTTCTCGCTATGCCGCACTTTCAACGTTGCCAATGCGTGGTTCCTCCACAAGTTGGGAATGGCAGACAGTCGTTCCCATGGCTGGGACGCCAAGCGAACAATACCCGCAATTATCTATCGATCTTTTCTTCAATCGCATACAAACGGAGCGATCTGAAGCAGATACAAAGGAAATGGAAGGAATTGACTACAGGAAAAACTGTATGGACGCGCATCGAATCTATGTAGATTGATTCGTAAACATCCTCATTTCGAAAGCGCAAACGCTGCGCGCGGCAACGACTCCGGAAAGCACCGCATCGAACTCGGAATGGTTGGCAGACCTTCGCCGCGGGATTCAGGGGACTGCGGAGAACTCTCCATCGCTTATTCATAAGGCCGTTAGTCAGACCATCCGTAAGGAGAAAAGGGACCATGAAGCGTTTAGCAATTTTACTGCTGTTGGTGGGGTGTGTCGTGCCGCTGGCGCAAGCTCAGGATGACGAGCACGTGCAAGTCGGCGTGTTCGCGGATTATTTGCGGCTCGATCAGACGAGCAACAACTTTGGCGGAGTCGGCGCGCGGGGAAGTTTTCAACTCTATAAGGAGATCAAGCTCGAAGGCGAAATGAGCTATGACTTCGTGCAGACGTTTACGGAGGGCTTCACCAATCCGAGCGACGGTTCGGTTACGTTTTCGCGGACGAATCTTCGAACGCTTCACGGCGAGTTTGGACCGAGGGTGAATATCGGTCACCACGCGATCCAGCCGTTTGTGTTCGTTAAAGGCGGCTTCATTAATTTCCGGATTGATGGCGCGCCGGCGACAGTAGGGACGTTCATCAGCAGCGTGAGCAATCTTCGATCGAGCGACGTGAGTCCAGTGTTCTATCCGGGTGGCGGATTGCAGACGCATATCGGACCGATCGGGCTGCGGCTCGACGTCGGCGACGAGATTTACTTCAACAACGGGTCGCACAACAACCTGCGGGTCGCGTTCGGGCCCGTGTTTCGATTCTAGATTCATAAATCGATATAGCGGTTGCTTTTGAATCGCGCGGAGAGCGAGAGTTCTCTGCGCGATTTTTGTTGTCACGACGGCTGCGATAAGTATTTCTGAGTAATAGATATCTAGTTTTACCGCGATAGTACTTTGCCTCGCTTTACTCCTCTGAGGGGCTAATCGATTCGTTGACTTGCCTGTGGCGTCACCCTAGAATTTCTGCAACGTCCACTCGCTGCAGACTGGTACCACCATGCTCGGGCAAACCATCTCGCACTACCGAATCACCCAAAAGCTGGGTGCGGGTGGAATGGGTGTGGTCTACAAGGCGACCGACTTAAAGCTCGAGCGGACGGTCGCGCTCAAATTCCTTCCACCAGACATGGTTGTGACCGGCGCCGATCGCGAGCGATTGCTGCGCGAGGCGAGGGCTGCTTCGACGCTGGACCATCCGAACATCGGCGTGATTCACGGGCTGGAAGAAACTGAAGATCGTCAATTTTTCATCGTGATGGGCTATTACGAGGGGATGACGCTGGCCGAGAAGCTGGATCGCGGCGTCGTGCCGATCCGCGAAGCGCTTGACCTTGCGATTCAGATCGCGCGCGGGCTCGGCGCAGCTCACGCGCGCAACATCGTTCATCGCGACATCAAGCCGTCGAACGTAATCATCACGCCGGATAACGTCGCGAAGATTGTGGATTTCGGCTTGGCCCGAGTCGTGGCTTCGGCAAGCGCAACGCAGTCGATTTCGCTGACGGGCACGCTGCCCTACATGGCGCCCGAACAGATTTTGGGCGAGCCGGTGGATCAGCGCTCGGATGTCTGGGCGCTGGGAGTTGTGCTTGTGCAGATGATCACAGGCAGCCATCCGTTCGTCCGGCCAAACACGGCGGCGATGACGTTCGCGATTTTGAATCAGCCACCGTCGGCGTTGGATGCCGTGCCGGACGCCGTCCAGCCGCTCATCTATCGAACGTTGTCGAAGAAGCCTGAACATCGGCAGGCGAACGCCTCTGAGCTGCTGGCTGATTTGGAAGAAGCGCGGACAAAAATCACAGCAACGCCGCCTGTAACCGAACACCCGACGCTGACGCGCAACCTCAGTCCACGCGAATTGAAGAGAATGGTGCAAAACGCGTCGACGCCGCGGTGGAGCGACAATTCTTCGAAATGGATTACGCGGGTCGCACTCGTCGCGATGATTCTGCTCCTGGTTCTGACCGGGAGCGCATTTCTGCCCCCGGTTCGTGAGCGGCTCGCAGGCATGGTTTATGCGAGCACCGACAAGCACATTGCAGTTTTGCCTTTTGAAAACGACGGAAATGATCCGGCGTTTGAACCGGTGGCAAATGGATTCGGCGATTCGTTAACGAATAACCTTTCGAACCTCGAAGCCGCGCAAGAAGGACTGTGGGTCGTTCCAGCAAGCCAAGTTCACATCCATCACATCACCGATCCGGGCGAGGCTTACCACATCCTCGGTGCGACCATGGTTGTCCAAGGCAAGGTCCGACGGAAAGGCTCGGCGGTGATTGCGACGGTTGTGCTGGTCGACGCCAAACGCATGCGTCAAATCGGTTCAGCCGACGTCGCGAATTCACATGGGGATCTCGCCGATCTCCAGGACCAGGCATTACTCCACGTCGTGCGACTGATCGGCGTAAGGCCTCCCGAGAACACCAAGACTACCGAATTGGAGAACGCTTCACCCGATTCGTACGAGTCCTACTTACGTGGCGTTGGACTCCTGCAGCGGTACGACAAGACTGGAAATATCGAACAGGCGATCGAGCAGCTGCGGTCATCAGTCAACGCCGATTCGCGGTTTGCTTTAGGGTATGCGGCCCTGTGCGAAGCGTACCGGTTGAAGTACACGACTCAAAAAGATGTCGTCGCCGTTGAAGAAGCCTCAGCGAATTGCCATAAAGCGCTGCAGATTGATCCCAACCTCGTGTCGGTTCACGTCAATCTGGGTGGAATCGCCACCGCGACAGGAAAATATGATCAAGCACTCCGCGAGTATCAAACGGCCCTGACCGCGCGACCAAAAGACGCAGAGGCCCTGACGGGCATCGCGGACGTTTATGAGTTGACCGAGCGATTCGACGAATCGGAGGCGTCTTTAAAGAAGGCTATTGCGCTGCGACCCACATACTGGGTCGGATACCTGCATCTCGCCTTGTTTTACAACCGTCGAGATCGATCCGCGGAAGCCATTGATCTCATACATCACGTCATTGAGCTCACGCCAGACAATGCGATTGCCTACACAAATCTCGGCGCCGTCTATATGAATATCGGAGATGCAAAATCAAGGGAGGCCGCAGAAGTAGCCCTTAGCAAATCCATTCAACTCAACCCCAACTATGCGGCGTATTCGAACCTTGGCTTTCTCTATTTGGACCAAAAGCGGTATGGCGAGGCGGCCGAAGCATTTCAGAAGGCGCTAACGTTGAATGACAAGGACTGGCGTGTCTGGGCAAATCTTTTTATCGCGGATCAATGGCTCAACGATCCAAAAAAGATCCAAACATCGAAAGAAGCAACGATCCAAAGGATCGAGCAAGCTCTTTCTGTCGCGCCGCAAGACTCTCGGGCGCACGCGGTGCTGAGCACCCTCTACGGCGACACGGATCCAGAAAAAGCTGTTTCTCATATTCGAACAGCGCTGAGTTTGAAACCGAAAGATCCCGACATTCTCGCTGATGCAGCCGTGACATTCGACGAAATCGGCGAGCGAAAACGTGCGATGGAGTACGCATCGGCTAGTTTGGCGAATGGCAGCGACCTAAAAGATCTTCAAGCGCAGCCTGCTCTTCAAAGCATGCTAGCCGACCCAAGTTTCCGACCCCGAGGAAAGAAGTAAGAATCTGAAAGGAGAGAAGAACAAATGGCGACCCCTAAGCAATCAATTCCCGGTATACCTGAACCTGAATTCCGAGCAGGAGCAGTCGTAAGCGTACTGGACGGAGAGCCGTATCCAGAGAATGTACATGTAGGGTTGAACGGCACGATTCATTTCGTCAACCTTGACGCGACCGATTACAGAATACGTTTCTACACTCCGGCTCGAAAACACCACCCAGACGTAGGCGTCCTGCTATCTGCTCGCAGTAGTGCCACTGTCATCGTGGATATAGGTGATGCGACGCACGGCGAATGCTATTACGTACTGTTGCCGTTCAACATTTGTGACCTGGCTTCAGACGAGAAATACTCTCGCTTCATCCCTTCATTCGAATCAGCCGCGGCTGAGTCGCTTTCGAGGGCAGACGCTGTCGTCGACACATTGACGCATAACCCTTCTCCCAACCCGCCGATCCTTCCAGGTAAATATGAAAATAAATCCAGGGGGACTGGCCCCGGCGGCGGCATTATCACTGTTCCATAAAGCGTTGGGCTCGTTGCGTGCTTAGCCGCGAAAAGAGACCGGTCGCGCTCGACGGGTACAATGGTTAAAAGTCGAATGGCTAGCGTAATTCGTTCTTGTAAACGACGCCGGCCTTCATTACAAATTTCACGCGCTCGACCTCTGTAATGTCTTTGAGCGGATCGCCGCTCACTGCCACGAGGTCGGCCCACTTCCCTGCTTCGACGGTGCCGACTTTGTCGCTCCAGCCGAGCAGTTCGGCCGCTACCGTTGTGCCCGTCCGTAGCGCCTGCAACGGCGTCATGCCGTAGTCGACGTAATACTCAAACTCCTTCGCCTGATTCACTTCTTTCCAGTCGAAGCCGCCCGCGTCGGTACCGAGCGCGATCTTCACATTTTTCTTCAGCGCTTTCTGGAACGCGGTTTTCTCCAGATCAACCATCTTCGTCCAATTCCCGCCGCGCCCTGGCGCAACGTACGCGCCGACCGTGATCGTCGGCACCCAGTAAATTCCGCGCCGCGCGATCTCGTCAATTTCGGCATCGGTCAATCCGTCGCCGTGCTCCACGGTGTCCACACCGGCGCGCAACGCCGCCGCGATGCCGTCGCTGCCGATGCAATGCGCCGCGACTTTCTTCCCCAGCCGATGCGTCTCATCGACAATCGCTTTCGCTTCTTCGTCGGTGAAATTCACCATGCTGTGCAGCACACCATCCGCTTCGAAATGATATTTCCGGTCGGAGTAATACTTGATCCAGTCCGCGCCGTACATGATCTGTTCGCGAACCGCCTTGCGCGCGCCATCGACGCCATCCACATACTCAACGCCCTGCGGCACTTTCAGCTCCCACGAATAGCCAAGCGGCCCATACATCCCGGTCGGAGTCATCGCGCGCGTCGCGACCTGCATGCGCGGCCCAGGGACTTCGCCGTTCGCAATAGCCGTCTTCACATCGACGTCGGCGTACATTGCGCCTTCGGTTTCCAAGTCGCGAATCGAAGTAAACCCATGATCGAGCGCAATCTTGGCGTTGCGCGCGCCCAAAATCGCGCGGTAAGGAATCGATTCCTTTAAGAGCTGCGCGTCGTAATCTTCCGCCGTGATGTCGCCATTCAACACGACGTGCGTATGTACATCGGCGAAGCCTGGCATCACTGTCGCCTTCGAAAGATCGATTGTTTCGACGCCGGCGGGCGCCGCGCCTCCCGGGGTAACAGAAACGATCTTGTCGCCTTCGATCAAAATAACGGCGTTCGGAATTGCGGAGTCGCTCTTGCCATCGATCAGCCGGCCGGCTCGGATCGCGACGCGCTTCGACGTCGCTTCCTTCTTGGCGGTTTGAGCCTGTGCCGCAAAACCCACAGTCGTAAGAAGAAGCGCCGCAACGAATGCGGCCAACATCACTCTCGAATTGAATGTCATGGTGATCTCTGCCCTCGACGGGCGCAAAGAGTATCACAGCGAAGTGAATAGGAGTTGCCGCCGACAGGTGGAGAGCGCCGCGGAAAAAACGAAGGGCCAATCGGTCTCAAGTCCGATTGGCCCTTTTTATTCATGTGCTGCGGATTGGGTCTCTCAGGTCCAGTCCGCGTGCTCTGGTAAAACAAACCCGCAACATCGAAAACGCCCGCGAAGTATACCTCAGCCTGCGAGTCAGCGCCCGATTACTGCGCCGCCGCTGCCGATCCAGGGCGCCGCAGCGGGCGACCAGCTAGATCTTCGACCGACTTCGCTCCGCGCTTGACCATCGAAACCAGCGGATGGCTGCTTGCGGCCACGCGCTCGATGGCAACCACCCAACCTTTATGCAACAAATACCCACCCGCGACCAAGCCGCCGATCACCGCAAAAACCGCCGCGAAGAGAGCAAACGCCGCCAACAGCTCCTGAACGAAGTAGAGTTGCGTGGCCCCGACGATTGCCAGGAACCACCACATCCACTTTCGGCTTTTGTCTGTCTTTTTCATATTGGGTCTTTTCTGGGCCTCAGGTCCCGACTGCTAACTTCCTGTTTGAATCCTTTCGTCTACTCGGCTCAGGCTGCCTTAGCTGCCGGTTTTCCTTGGGTGGGCTGCCTGCCCATCTGGTCCGTTGACCGCCGCACCTGTACCATTTGACACGATTCGGGCAACGATATCGATGGTACGGCAGACACATTTTTGGCTCGAAACTCGCGGCCTAGTACGTTTTTGTTTCGAGCTGAAACGCCGTATCTCGCTGAATTGGAGTGACTTATTTTGGCGTCGACTTTCGTCAGTCTTTCGTCAGGGTTTCGCCTGACCGCGCCTTAGAGACCTGCACTTTAGGACAGGGGGATTAGCTCGCCCGTAGCCCGTTTCCTGTTCTACCTAGCTCTAAGACTGACACTTTTTGTCACTTTTGAGCTAAGGCCGCGTTTTTGGGGGACTTACCAACTCGGCCATTCGCTCCCAAATCACCCGTCCAAGAGGAGTGGCTTGAGGGCATAATCACAACAATGACGGGACTTATTTTGCTTGTGGCCCTGCTTGTCATTGGAACGCCAGTACTTGCGCTCCTGGCGTTCAGTCGTGCCCAGAAACTGTCAGAGAAAGTCGACAGCCTGCGACCTCAGGACCTTATTAGCCGGATCTATGCCCTGGAACAGAAGCTGGACCGGCTCGAGAAGCTGTTTCAAACCAGGACAGCTTCCCCAGAGATCGCCTCTGCGGAGTCAGCGAAGCCTTCCGCGCCGCACGCCGCGCCGATCACTGAGCGGCCACCCGCGCCCATCGGAGCGCCGAAGGTTACGCCACAGCCACAGCCCGTGCCCCCGGCGCCGCCCGTGCGACCTACGACCTCGACATCCGCATCCACAGCGCGAACAGCGCCCAACTCCCCGACCTTCGCGCCGATCGCCCACGCCTCGACCACGAGTTCGCACGATCTCGAATCCCTGATTGGCGGAAGCTGGTTCAACCGGCTGGGCATCCTGGCGCTCATCGTCGCAGTCTGCCTCTTCCTGAAATACGCCTTCGACAACAACTGGATCGGACCGACAGGTCGCGTCGCCATCGGACTGTTCCTCGGCGCCGCAATGCTGCCCTGGAGCCAGTGGCTGCTGGGCCGAGGATATTCGTATTTCTCCGAAGGCATCGCCGCGTTCGGGCAAGCGACTTTGCTTCTTTCAATCTGGGCGGGCTGCCGCTATTACACGCTGTTTTCGCTCGATGTCGGCTTTGCCGCGATGATCGTTGTCACGGCCGTGATGGCGGCTGTGGCGATTGGACGCAACTCAGAACGAATCGCCGTGCTCTCTCTGATCGGCGGCTTTCTGACGCCGGCGCTGCTAAGCACTGGCCGCGACCAGGAATTCGCGCTCTTTACCTATCTGCTGATCCTCGGCGCGGGGTTCCTCGTCACGGCGGGATTTCGAAACTGGTCGAGCCTGGCGCCCATCTCTTTTTTCCTGACCCAGATTTATTTCTGGGGCTACTACTCCGAGTTTTACCGGCCCGCGAAACTCGCGATGACGCTGACATTCGCGACGCTGTTTTTCTTGCTGTTCATGGCGTTGCCGGCGATTCGCGCCGCGCGCAGATCGACGCTCGAAACGCTCGAGTTGTTCGTCATCCTTTTGAATTCGTTCGCCTACATGGGCGCGTTATACGCCATGCTCTGGCCGGGGTATCGCTGGCCGCTGACCTTGGCCGTGCTGCTTCTCTCCGCTCTGCATCTCGGCATCGCGCGTTTCGTGCGTTCGGACAAGCCGGGCGAGTGGACTGCTTCGCAACAGCTTCTCGCGGGACTCGCGCTCACGTTCGTCACCATCGCCATCCCCATCCGGCTGGACGGAAAATGGATCACGCTCGCGTTCGCCGTCGAAGCGGCGCTGTTGATTCGAATGGGCTACCGTTCGGTGGCGCCGTTGCTGCGGGCGGCAGGATTTGTTTTGCTGGGGATCGCCGCTCTGCGCGTCCTCTTGATTCCCCTACCCGCAGAACACTTCCTCTTCAATGAGCGCTTCGCAACTTTTCTTGGCGTCATCGCTTGCATGGGCTTCGCGCTCTATTCGGCGCAGCAACAAAGATCAAGCCCGGACGTGGAATTTGACAGCACCGACTTAACACTTCTGGCCGGCCTATCGATCGTAATGAACATTTATGCGCTCGTCGCTCTGTCGCTCGAGCTTTGGGATTATTTCGGCCACTCCGCGACGATTGGCATCGACCGCGGCTTGGCGCAACACCTCGCGCTTTCCGTTCTCTGGACAGCCTACGCGACGGTGCTACTCATCGTCGGCATGAAACGTCAGTCACAGTTGCTTCGTTGGCAGGCGCTGATTCTGTTTGGAGCTGCCGTGCTGAAAGTATTCTTCTACGACAGCTCGTTTCTCGAGCGCTTCTATCGCATCCTGTCATTTTTCATTTTAGGTATCGTGCTGATGGTGGTTTCATTCCTGTATCAACGCAAAACTACGCGGGACCGCCTTCCGTCATGAGACGCAAAGGCGAAGGGCGCTTCGACGCTGCATCCATGTCCATATCTCTGCGGCGAGCAAACCGAGTTTTCGCACTAACGTTCCTCTTCTTCATCGCCACCGTCGCTCTCGCCTTTGCCGATTCCGACGTCCCCGATGCCTGGCGCGCATGGCGCTACTCTCGATCGATCGAAGTGACGAATCCTTCGGCGCCCGCGCGTATCGATGTTCCGTTCGATCTTTACGGCCACTCCGAACATGACCTATCCGACGTCCGCATCATCGATGAGACCGGCGCCGAAACTCCGTTCCTTTTCTACGGGCCGCAATTTCAACCGCCCATCGAAAATCGGGCGGCGACCCTTGGCGAGCGAAGCTTTCTGCCGAATCAATACACACAGCTGGTGATCGACCTCGGACCAGCCACCGGGTTTCACAACGGTGTCGAGATTCGAACGCCGCAAACGAACTTCATCAATTGGGTCGAAATCGCTGTCAGCGACGACGCCAGCACTTGGCGCATCGTCAAGGATCGAGCGCCCATTTCGAGCTTCCAGGCTGAAAACGTCGTCGGCAGCCGCCTCGTGCGTTATCCCGATACGAATGCGCGCTACATCCGCGAACGAATCTTCGAGCCCGCTCACCAATTCCCTGTTTCCTCCGTAGCCGTTTCCTTTTCGCGAGAGCCGAAAGCGGCGCCGCAAGAAACTCTGCCGGTCGTTCTCGAGATCGATCCGAGGGCGCCGAAGACCTCAACTCGGTGGACCGTCGATCTAGGCCAAAGCAAGATTCCCGTCGATGGAATTCGATTTGCCACCGCGCAGCCGCAATTTTTCCGCGTCGTGCGGCTCCAGAGCAGCGACGACAACGTGAACTGGGTTGAGTATTGCAACGGCGAAATCTATCGCTACAAACAGGGCGAGAAGCAGGCCGAGTCACTTCAGGTGACCACGCCGTTCGTTTATTGGAAGCCGCGCTACTGGCGCATCGAAATCTTAAATGCCAACGACGCGCCGCTCGCAGGCATTACCGCGACTTTACTGGCGACGCCGCGCGCGCTCTTATTTTTTCCGCAGCCTGGCCACGCTTACCGAATTCTTTACGGCAACGACACCGCCAAGCAGCCGACGTATGACCTCGCACGAACCTTCGATCAACACACGGAGCCCGAAGCAGCCGCCACGACATTGGCAAACGAAGTCGCAACGGCGAATTTTCTCGACACGCGGCCCTTCACCGAACGTCATCCCTATGTTTTGTGGATTGCGTTTCTATTTGCGGTCGCAGCGTTGGGGTACGCTGCGCTTCGAGCGCTTAAAGCGCCGGGCGTGCAAAACTCCTAGTTGCCCTTTAGCGCGTAGCCGACGTCAAACGGTAGCTTCCCGTCAATGCGGATCACCTTGACCGAGCTATTGATCGCATAGACGTCCACGATTCCCACGGCGCCTGGTGTCGCTCCCACTGTGCGGAGTAGATCGGCATCGTCGTCTACAATTTTAACGATCGTTCGGGTCTCGTTCAGCTTCGGCAGCGCCGTCTTCAGGTCAACCGGCGTCATGTTGAATAGTTTCTGCACGGCCGCGTGCATGTCGGCACTGGCCGGGTCGGTCATCACCAGAGTAAAACTCTTGCCCTCAATCCAGGTCTTCTGAACTCCCTTGCAAAGCTTCATCAGCTCGGAAAGCTGGACGTCGTCCATCTTCGTTCCGGCGGACATCACCAAAGCGATGTTTTTGATTGCGGGTGATACCGGCCGGGGCGCGACCAACATCGTCAACGCGATGGCAATGACTGCAACGCAAATCCGCTGGCTCCATGGAGTCTTTATCATGGTCCTGCATCACCTTTCGCAAGCGTTACCTTGAAGTATCGGCAGGGACCACGGGCGCGGCAAGTATAGTTTTTGTCACATGTGTCCAACCTTGCGCCAGGAGCGCGTTTTGTAGCGTACTCGCCACCTCTCATTTACCAAGTCGCACACCTGCCCTTGAGGCCAGTATCGGCTCAGCGCATGCAGACGCTACGTTGGCTTCAGACCATCGGAATGTTTTTGCAGCGAGGAGCGTACTCATGAACCGCTTATCCGTGCGCCTTGGCATTTTGGCGCTGCCGGCGTTGCTGGCCGGCCAGGTGTGGGCGCAGCAGGCCCCGCCGTCCCAGATCACGGAAGCCGCGCACAAAGAGCCCGTGCCCGCTTCAAAACCAGCCGCCGCAAGGAAACCGAAGGCTGTCGCACCAGCGGCCCCGCGCGCGCTCTTCGGCGTCTTCCCTGTGGCCACTCGCTCCGATGAAGCTCGCAAGCTGGTCGAAAAATCGATCGACGAGTACGAAAACGTCCTCCTCGACAATTCCGTCGCAACCGCAAAGCAGGCGACGGTTCGCGATCCGAAATTCGCTCTCGCGTATGCGATCTGGGGCTATGCCTCGAATCGCTCGCAGCCGGCTCCCGAAGCCGTCAAACATGCGCGCGCGCTTCTGCCGACCGCCACGCCGGATGAGCAACTTCTCGTCACCTGGTTGCTGAATGTGCAGGAAGCCGACAATCTCGCCGCCATCAATTCAATGAACGACTTGCGCATGCGCTTTCCGGGCGACAAGCACGTTCTCTATCTCACCGCCGAATGGCTGTACTTCCAGCAGGACTACACGCGCTCCAGGAAGATGATGGAACGCATTCTGGACATCGATCCGAACTTTCCGCCGGCGCTGAATATGCTTGGCTATTCGTATGTCGAGACCGGCGATCCCGATCCGGCCAAGGCCGTAAATTTCCTCAAGCGTTATGCCACGATCGAAAGCGATCAGCCCAATCCCGAAGACTCCCTTGGCGAGGTGCTGCGCTTTGCGGGCGACGATGCGGGCTCGATCGAACACTATTCCGCCGCTCTGAAAATCACGCCGAACTTCTACAGCTCGAACATCGGGATTGCCGACACGCGGACCTTGATGGGCGATTACACCGGCGCTCGCGCGCAGTACGACAAAGTGATCGCCGCCGCGACGAATCCGCGCGACAAGCTGCACGCTCAGTTCCAGAAGTCGCTCGTATATTTCTGGGAAGGCCAGCCCGAAGAGGGGCGCAAGGCTTTGCATGCGACTCTCGAATCGGCGCGCCGCCAGAAGGAGCCGTACGAACAGTTCGAGGCCGCGCTTACGCTCGCGCAGCTTTCCGACAGCAATGCCTCCGCACAGGAACAGCTCAAAGCTTTGGAGGCATCCATCGAGAAGCCGATCGCAGGCATGGGCGAGCCGGATCGCAATCTCTCCATGGGACAGGTTTTGCGTGAAGAGGCCCGGTTTGCATCGCTAAACGGCCAGCCGGAAGTTGCGCAGGACGCGATTTCGAAGCTTGAGCGTTATGCCGCGATCACGCGCGATCTGATTGTCGAAAACAACTATGAATCGGCTCGTGGCTTCGCGCTGTTTGCCCAGGGCGATTATGCGAACGCGGTCGATGAGCTGACCACCGATCCGCATTCGCCAATTGCTCTCCAGCAGCTTGCCGTCGGTTACGACAAGTTGAACGCCGCCGCCGAAGCGCAGACGATTCGAACGCGTCTCAAATATCAGCGCGCTCCGACCGTCGAGTGGTTTCTTGTGACGCATCCGGCTGCCGCCCCGAAATCCACGGCTCCCGCGACCGCATCCGTAACGGAATAAAACTCGCCGCACAAAAAATTGAGGGCGCAGATTTCTCTGCGCCCTCTTTTCTTTTCAAACTTCAAAACGTCTGAGCCGCTCGTCTAGAACGTCTGCTTTCCAAACGAAAGGCGCAGGCCGGTAGACAGCAACAGATCGTTGCCCTTCAATCCAACCAGCGGATTGCTGATGTAAATGTCGCTGAACGTGATCTGCCAGCTTAGCCACGACTTGAGCTTCGTAGCCGATGTCGCGTTGAACTGGAAGCGGTATTGGCCCGTGTCGCTGATGTTCGGAAAGAACGACGCAGTTTCACTAACGGTTGTCCGCCCGTTGAGTTTGGTGTCGAACTCTTCGCCAAGCACAATTTCGCCCGTCTTTCGAGTCACGCTCGTCGGCTCGTCCGGAGGATTCGGCGAGAAATATTCCTGCTGGAAGTCACCGCCGCCAAATACATCAAACGTTGTGTTTTCGCTTTTGATGACGTGATAACCAGCGCCGCCGCCGAGCGTGTTTCGCAAGTCGAGGTGCTGGAATTCATCGTATTGATTGTCCGTGAATCCAAACACAAAGACTTTGTCGCTTACATTGAGATCGCCGCGGAGACCGCCTTGTATCGCGTGAGCCGTCGTCCTACTCGGCGGAGTAGTATCGTCGCTCGCATAGACCGCGGTCGTGTAAACCGAAATCTTGTCGCGATCGGTCTGGCGAACCGCCTTGCCGGCAAGCGTGAAGCTCAACGTAGAAGAATTTCCGCGCGTCACGCTCAGTCCGGTGTCAAGCAAGCCGCTCCAAAAGTCCGTGAGCCGCGGATGTTGCAAGCGGTAAACGGTGTCATCGTAGCTTTTTTGTTCGGCATCGTTGCGAACCGCAACGACCGCATCCTTCGAAGCCGCAACCTCACCGGTCGTTGTGGTCGAGACGTCAAACTTATCGTTCGACGTCGTCACTGGACCCACGATCGTCTGTCCATCTTTCAATTGCAGGTGCAGCGGCTCGGCGGAAACGACTGACGCCACCGCATCCCACAGCACCGGTATATCGCCCGCAAAATCCGTCTTGATGACCAAAATCGTTTTGGTCTTATCGTCAGCTTTGACGTCGGTCTTGACGATCGTTCCCGTAATCCGATCTCCATTTTTCAATACAACTTGGTCGGCCCGCGCGCTTACCCCCAGTAAGCACAAAGCCACGAAGATGAAGACACTTCGGCGCACAGTAGTTCTCCTTAGTTTTGTTCGGTCTTAAAGCAGGCTTCGAGAAACCCCTACTTGAACACTACGTCCTGAACGGATTCTCAGGACCGCGGATTGGTACGCTGAGTCCGGCTCAGCGGCGCGTTTTAGCGCTGTGACACACCCTTTTTGCGCTCCCAACATCACTGGGAGGAGCGCATCTAGCTTACTCAATTCTTGGACGTCGTCCATCGGAATCTGCGTTTCATCCGCAAGTATTTTGGCTCGCAAAAATCGCCGCGAACGACCCTTCATGTATACTTTTAGATTCACCAGGGCTCGCGATTTCAGCTGTAACATGACTTGTTCCGGAGATTACCTTGCGCATTCGCTTACTCGCTGCATTATCGATTTTCTTCGCCGTGGGGATCTCCGGATGTTCGCAACCCGCGCCGAAACCCGCAGCGCCCGCGGCGACAGCAGCGCCCAGTTCCGCCACGCGACCCACTATCGTCTTCATGACCGATTTCGGCGTCGCAAATGACGCCGTCGCGATCTGCCGCGCCGTGATCTGGGGAATCGCCCCCGACGTGCGACTAACGGATATCACGCACCAGGTCACTCCGTTTTCAATCGAAGAAGCCTCGCGCTTCCTCTTCGGCGTGACTCCGTATTACCCGGCAAACACCGTCTTCCTGATCGTCGTCGATCCCGGCGTCGGCACTTCGCGCAAAGCCATCATCGCCAAATCGAAAAAAGGACAATACTTCGTCGCTCCTGACAACGGCGTCCTCACTCCCGTCCTCGATCGCGACGGCTTTGATTCCGCCCGCGAAATCACCAATCAAAACTGGATGATTCAAGCCGCAGTCTCTTCCACTTTCCACGGCCGCGACATTTTCTCGCCCGCTGCCGCTCACCTCGCTGCTGGATGGGACTACACCCTCGTCGGCCCCGTCGTCCCGCAACTCGTTCGCCTCACAAGCAAATCCGCCGTCGTCAGCGACAAAGGCATCACCGGCGATCTCATCGGCCTCGACGATCCCTTCGGCTCACTCATCACCGACATCACGCGCGAAGACTTCACAAAGCTCGGTTACGTCGGCGGCGATAAAGTCCCGGTGACAATTAACAAGAAAGTTGTCACCCTCCCCTTCGGCAAAACTTTCATGGACGTCCCCGTCGGCGAACCGCTCCTCTACATCGATTCGCGCGGCCGCGTCGGCATCGCCATCAATCAAGGCAACTACGCGAAGAAGTTCAACGTCGAAGTTCCCGGCACGGTCTTCATCCCGACCAAGCACACTCCGATCACCACGCCCAAACCCGGCAAGCACTAGCCACCTGCAACAAAAACACGGCTAGGTCCAACAACGCGCGTCAATGTGCGAGCGTCAATCCGTTCGCTCGCCGATCTCCGTCGTTTCACGTCCGCACGGCAATTTGACTTCAGTCTCGAAGTATGGTATAATGTAGTAACGGAGCTTCGTGTAGTAAACACTCCGGACCGACTGTAGGCGCCCGCCGTGGCTCATGCGTCGGTTCGAAGGATTACGCCGTGGTGTGCCACGCAATATCGCGCAAAAACCAACTCTGAGAGGACCGAATGCAAATCGCAACGAAACCAGTCACCTACAAAGACGCCGACACAACTTTGAACGGCATCTTCTTTTGGGACGAATCACTCGCCACTAAACGACCCGGCGTCCTCGTCATTCACGGCGGCGCCGGCCTCGACGACCATGCCAAAAATCGCGCCCGCCGCTTCGCCGAACTCGGTTACGTCGCCTTCGCCTGCGACATGTACGGCGAAGGCGTTGCCGGCAACCGCGAGCGCATCATGGCCCGCATCGCCGAGCTCCGCGCCGAACCTGACCGCCTTCCGCGTCGCGCTAACGCTGGAATCGAAGTCCTCCGCACTCATCCGCTCACCGATGACCACATCGCCGCCGTCGGCTACTGCTTCGGCGGCATGACCGTCCTCGAACTCGCCCGCAGTGGCGCGCCCATCGCTGGCGTCGTCAGCGTCCACGGCAGCCTCGACACAAAGCGCCAAGCCACGCCGCCCGACGCCGTCAAAGCGAAGATCCTCGTCTGCCACGGCGCACTCGACCCTCACGTCCCTCTAACTCAAGTCACCGCCTTCGCCGAAGAAATGAAAAACGCCAGCGCCGACTGGCAACTCATCATCTACGGCAACGCCCAACACGGCTTCACGCACGAAGATAAGTGGAACGTCCCCGGCGTCGCCTACCACGCCCCCAGCGACGCCCGTTCCTGGCGCGCCATCGAATCCTTTTTCGCCGAAATCTTCACCACCTAAGCACCTCGGCCCCCGATTCGCCCACCAAACATCGATCCGTCCGACGCCGTCATGTAGGGGCGCAGCACCGCTGCGTCCCATGTCCGCACGATCTCAAAATCTTGAGACGCTGTTCCCCCCGGGAATGGTCCGATAACCCGCCCGACGATAACTCCTTCAAAACCTGCAACTTAGTCAGATTTCTTAGCATTCCGCTCCATTCCCACCTCCACTCCCCTCCTATTCCGTGTAACCTTTCTCCCGCCCCTCGGTATTCATGTTCGCAAAGCCGATTCATCGCCACGCAGCAAGAACCGGCCGCGCAGAAATGATCGAGACCGCCACCGAATGACTTCGGTTCCCGACGAGGACGTGATGCTGCAAGTACGCGACGGCGAAGTGCACATGCTTGGGGTGTTGTTCGACCGCTACCAGGCTCCGCTCTTCAACTTCTACTCAAAAATGACGCAAGACCGCACCGTCAGCGAAGACCTCGTCCAGGAAGTTTTTCTCCGCATCCTGCGTTATCGCCAGACCTATCGCCCCGGCACCACATTCCGCACCTGGATGTACCAGATCGCGCGCAACACCCGCATCGATCAGGTCCGCAAAGTGCGTCCCGAGTCGCCGCTCACCTCCGAACCGCTTGCCCCAACCCGCGCGAGCGACTCCGCCGAGCGCCAGCAGGAAGCGCAACTCCTCCAGCGCGCGCTCATGCAACTCCCCGAAGACAAACGCGAAATCCTCGTCCTCAGCCGCTTCCAGGAAATGAAGTACGACGAACTCGCCCGCCTCCTCGGCTGCGAAACCGGCGCCGTCAAAGTTCGCGTCCATCGCGCGCTGCAACAACTTCGCGAAGTCTATCTCGCGCTCGAAAATAATCCCGCGGCTCAAACGCAAGAACCGCGCCGCACATCAACAGATTCCCTGCCTCCAACCGGGAGGGTCCAATGAACAACATGAACTGCCGGCAGCTCGAAGAATTGCTTCCCGACTATCTGCAAGGCGCGCTCTCTCCCGCGCAGACCGCCGAAGTCGAACAGCACTGCGAACATTGCGCCGGTTGCGCGCAAGACATCGTGATGTGGAAAAAGCTAGCGCTGCTGCCGCAAGAAACGCCAAGCGTTGAGTCACGCCAGCGTTTCGATGCAATGATGCACGCCTACTCAACAACCGTCGCCGAAACCGCCGCCTCAGTCCGCTCCACCGCGAACGCGCATGCTGCGCAGCAACAACCGTCCACCGCAAAGCCATCCTGGAATTTCATCGAGTGGTTCCGCTCCCCGTTCGGCGCCGTCGCCTGGAGCGCCGCTCTGCTCCTGATCGGTCTCTACGCCGGCACACATCTCGGCAACCGCACCACAACCGCGCCGAGCGAAGAAATCGCCTCGCTCCACGCCGAAGTCACCAGCATGCGCCAGCTCGTCGCTCTCTCGATGCTCCAACAACAATCCGCCAGCGAGCGCCTGCAAGGCGTCAGCTGGAGCACTCGCGAAGATCATCTCGACCCGCAGGTGCAAGCAGCACTCATGCGTACCCTTCGTTCCGACGGCAGCGTCGACGTCCGACTCGCCGCTCTCGACGCGCTGAGCCGCCACGCAACGCAGCCGCTGGTCCGCAAAAACGTCCTCGACGCGTTGCAGGAGCAGCAATCACCGCTCGTGCAGGTCGCGATGATCGATCAGCTCACCGAATGGCGGGATCCCGGCGCGGCAAAGAGCCTGCGTCTGCTCGAGCAAACGCCAAATTTGAATCCGGCCGTGAAGCAGCGCGCCGAGTGGGCCATCGCGAAGCTACAGGAATCGACACAGTAGTCCGTCACAGCACTCGGTGATCTCCGGCAAATCACCACGGCGCTCGAAGTGTGCCCGGAAACAATTTCGAAGTTGGATTTCACTCTCGAACGGAAAGAAACAAGGTGTGCGCTTGAAAAACAACGAGGAACACAGAAGAGGGGGAAAAATGAGCCGAACGCGATTCCAAAGAATTCTCGCTATCTACATCATAGGACTCGCCGTGTTAGTCCTGTACTTCGCGGCACATCACCGCGTCGCGCAGTCGACGAAAAAAGCTGTCTCCTTCGTCTCGCAGGCCATCCAGATTCGCCGCGCATACGCAGCGGTCCGCGACGAGGACGAATCGAGCCTCCCCGTTCACGACCATCAAGTGATCCAAAAATCCTTCCCGCTCACCGGCGAACACCGCTCCATCGACATCGACAACGTCTTCGGCTCGATCGAAGTCGTCGGCGGCTCCGGCAATCAAGTCGAACTCGTCGTTGACGAAAACACGCGCGCCGAATCCAAAAACGCGCTCGCCCTCGCGCACAAAGAAGTCAATCTCGACATCACGCAGCCCGACGGCGGCCTCCGCCTCTACGTTGACGGCCCCTTCCGCTGCAACTGCGAAGACGGGTGCCGCGGCCAGCGCCGCCGCCACGACGACGGCTACATCGTGAAAATGGATTTCGTCCTGCACGTTCCCAGCAACGTCGATGTCAACGTCCGCACCGTCAACGAAGGCCGCGTCGTCGTCCGCAACGTCGACGGCCACTTCATGGCGCGCAACGTCAACGGCGACATCGAACTCGACAGCATGGCCGGCTCCGGCCTCGCGCACACGGTCAACGGCCCCGTGAAAGTCACGTTCCGCCGCAATCCGCAGGAAAATTCCAGCTTCCAGTCCGTCAATGGCAATATCGACCTCTTCTTCGCGCGCGGCCTCTCCGCCGATTTCCGCTTCAAGACATTCAACGGTGGAATCTACAGCGACTTTCCCGTCACCACCATGCCGCTTCAGGCCCCGACAAAAGAAGAACGCGGCGGCAAAGTCGTCTTCCGCGCCGATCGCTTCACCGCCGCCCGCATCAGCAACGGCGGCCCCGAAATCAAAATCGAAAACCTGAATGGAGACATCCGCATCCTCGAAAACCATGAATAACCCAGCGATCCACAAAGCAACGAAGCGCAACAAATTTCACGCAATCGAAAATCCAATGAGTGAGAAAATCGAGAAAATCATGGACACGCAGACGATGAGACCAGCAGCGAGCAACTCGAAACAGAAATTCATGCCCCCGAGATTCGTGACCCTGAAATTCGTGAAAGGATGCGCGACCTGCGCCGCGTTCTTAGCGCTCGCGCTCACCGCGCCGCCAGTTCACGCCGCCGCTGCGAGCAACTCGAACACCGCGATCGCAGCCCTCGAGGAACAACAGGGCAAGCAGCGCTCCGGCGATCGCGTCGTCGTCACGCTCAGCGATCCGTCGCGCCCCTCCACCGTCAAAGCCTCGCTCATCAACGGCGGCATCACCGTCAAAGCCTACGAAGGCAAAGACATCATCGTCGAAGCACACCCTCGCAACCGCGACGACTCCGACGACGACAACGATCGTCCCGGTCCTAAGCGCCTCAACATCGCCACCACCGGCCTGAACGTCGAAGAGGAAAACAACCAGGTCAACATCGGCGCCGACGCCATCCAGCGCCCAATCGATCTCGTGATTCAGGTCCCCGTCCACACCTCGCTGCATCTCCGCGCAGTCAACGACGGCGACATCATGGTTACCGGCGTCGATGGCGAATTCGACGTTGACGACATAAACGGCTCCGTCACGCTCAACAAAATCGCCGGCAGCGCCGTCGCGCACGCCCTCAACGGGAAACTCCTCGTCTCCTTCACGCGCATCAATCAAAAGCCCATGGCTTTCAGCTCGCTCAACGGCGACATCGATGTCACCTTCCCCGCCGACCTCAAAGCCAACGTCAGCCTCCGCTCCGACAACGGCGACGTCTTCAGCGATTTCGATGTGAACATGACGCCGCAATCATCGCAGCCCGTCGTCGAAGACGGCCGCAGTCACGGCGGCAAATACAAAGTGAAGATCGACAAAACCGTGCGCGGCTCCATCAACGGTGGCGGCCCTGAAATGCAATTCACCAACTTCAACGGCGGCATCTACATCCGCAAGTCCGGCTCAAAGTAGCTTCATCTAATGCAGGGGCGCAGCCCGCTGCGTCCCTGCTTGCCCGGGCGTCTTACCCACTAAGATCTGGTTTTCTTGGCGCATCTCAGCGCCCGCTGCGCCTCTGCGTTAGATTTTCTTTGTGGATTCTGCAGTGCGGCCGGGTGCCGCACACTCGCCATTCAGAGCCTGCGAATTTCCTCTTCGCTTCCTCTTTCGACTTTCAACTGTCGACTGTCAACTTCTTCCCCTCACTGAACCTCAACATCCTTAAACCCAATCCCCCGCAACAACCCACCAATCGTCGTCTTCCCGTTCTGCGCCGCCATCGCCAGAATCCCATCCTGCAACGCCGCCTCCGTCAACTGCCTCTCCGCCTCCTGCCTCACTTCGCTCTCCAAAAACGGATCCGTCGACGAAAGCAACCCTGTCTCACGCGAATAAACCCGCGTCTTTGTGTTATCCAAACTCGTAGTGAAAACCTCCGCCGCCGGCAGCTTGATCGAAACCTTATCCCCCGCCACCGTCACATCCCCAGTCTGCACACCAGCAAGATCGATCCCCGCAATCACCTGCCCATGCATCACGAGCAACAACCGGTCCCCCACCAAAAATTTCGGTAGATACGGATTCGAATGCTCGCCCGAAATAATCTTGTCCAGCGAGTATTTCACCGTCTCAAGCCGCTGCAACTGCTGAATCTGCCGCACCACCGTCGGCTGATCGACATTAATCTGCGTTGTAGTCTTGCTCCCTTCGCGCAACGTGGTGAGCACATGCAACAACCCAAGCCCCGTCGTCATCCAGACAAACGCCCCAATCAAAATCACCGCGAGCGTCGCGCCCAGCAAAATCCCCACGATCCACGCACCAGTCGAACGGCGCGGCGGCGGCGCCTCCGGCAACGGCGGAAGCGGCTCGAGAAAAACAGGTTCAGTCGTATAGCTCATGTCTACTGCCAATTCGATGCGCCCAGCCCAGCCGCCGTTCGCAACCGTCCCGCCTGTAGGGGCACGGCACGCCGTGCCCGTCTTGCGAACGCCAATTTCGGCGCAAAAAATTCTCCGCACCGCAATCCACTTGGAGTGCGGCGCTTCCGCGCTGCTTTCACGGCGTAACCGCCTCCATCACCGCTACACACTCCGCAGCAGTCAAACGCCACGCCCTCCGGATTTTATGAGGGTCCGGTTTCTCCGATCCTTATTCGAATCGCTCCGCCCACACGCTCTTGTTTCTTCTTTCGACTTTCAACTGTCGACTGTCAACCTCTTCCTCTCACTTAACTGCTGCTACTCGTGCGATGCTTCCTCTTCTTACCTGCCTTCGCCGCCGCTTTCTTATGCGGTATCTGCGCTTTCAACTTCTCATTCTCCGCCGACAAATCCGAATTCTCCTTCGCCAGCGCGTCCACTCGCCCCGACAGATCCGCATTCTGCTTCTGCAAATCCGTCAACTGCCCCTTAAGCTGCTCATTCTCCTGCCGCGCCTTCGTATCCTGACAAGCCGCCAGCGGCAATCCCAAACTCACCGCCAACAACAAAATCGCTGCTCCGTTTTTCCGCATTCCTTCTCCCTATCGCTCGGGGACTGGCTCCGAGAGCGTCCCTCCGTTGTAGCCCCTTCCGCCCCCAGACACAAGCCGTACCCCGCGCCTAGTGTAGGGGCGCAGCACGCTGCGCCCCATGTCCGCAAGATCATCGCGTCTTGAGCGCAACCGGGTACCGCACCCTCAGATTTTAGAGGGTGCGGTTTTTCCGATCCCACCACAACCCGTCCGTCTCGATAATCCTTCTCTCTCTTCCTCTGCGAACTCTGAGTGCTCTGTGGTAAGTCCTTCTCTTCCTCTCTCTACACTTAAACCAGCGTATACTCCCCCCAACCCACCCAACTCGGACCGGAGGCTCTCATGACCCGCCAACGCGTTGCGCTCCTAATCTTCCTTCTCTGTCTGTCTCTCTCCATTGCCGTCGCCAAAAAGAAACCCCAAGTCCCCAACTTCGTCCTCAACGCCCGTACAGTCTGCGTCATCATCGACCCCGACGCCGGCACATCCCTCAGCGACCCGCTCGGCAACAAGACCACCCAGGATGAAGTCGAAAAAGCTTTGATGAAGTGGGCCCGCTTCCAACTCGTTCAAGAACCAGGCCGCGCCGATCTCGTCATCGTCATCCGCAAAGGCGCAAACAAACCCGTCGACCGCACCATCGGCAATCTCCCCACCAACGACCGCCCCGTCACCGTTCAGCAGACCGACAACGCCATCCGCATTGGCGGCCAGCAAGGCCGCGCCCCCGGCTCGCCCAACCAAACCATGCCCCAAGACACCCGCACCGAGCAGCAAACAGAAGTCGGCACCGCCGTCGCCGAAGATTCCTTCATCGTCTACGGCCCCAGCATTGCCACCGACGAATCCTCCGGCCCCGACCGCACTTTCCCCGCCGGTCGCAACGTCGGCTACCGCACCATGGGCAAAAACGTCCTTAAATCCCCCGATCTCCCCGCCATCGCCGACTTCCGCAAAGCCATCGAAGAAACCGAAAAGCAACAGCAACAACAACAAAAGAAGCCCTAACCCGATCAATCGAACCTATCTATGTAGGGGCGCAGCACGCTGCGCCCCATGTCCGCACAATCCCCGCGTCTTGAGCCGGTCCCGCCAGCATCCTGCCGCCATTTTTTCTGTCCGGACCCGCGACGCTTCGCTCAGAAAGCGCAACTCCTAAGCCAGCCCCCCGCCAGTGCCTCTCCCGCCCCTCGGAACAACTCCCTCCTGCCCGGTGTCTACTAAGCACCAGTCCGCGCCCACCGTCCCCGGGCAGTACCACAAGCGGCACTACACTAAATTGCTCTTTTTTCAGAACTTGAAAGGTGCCCCGACCCTCCTCTATGTTGCGCGATCGTCTGACCGCCCTCATCTACACCCTTGCAGCCTTCGCGGCCTGCATCTTGTGGCTCGTCATATCGCGAAACGGGTACGCGGTTCACCCGTCAGAGACTCACTTTCTCTTATTCCTCGGCCCGTTGCTCTTCGCGTTCGCTTATCCAACCTCTCTGTTCGCCGGCGATCACAACGACGCGACCGCCGTCGCCGCTCGTCTGCGTTCCGCAGCAGTCCTCCACGGAACCGGCTTGGCGATAACCACAATCACATTCGTCGTTTTGGGATCGCAGTTCTGGAAAAATCCGCTTCGCGGCCTCAGCTCGGTTTCGTTCCTGGCCACCGCGATCGCCGTCGATCTTCTGTTTCTCGCTGCCGCTGTTCTCCTGCTTACAAAAACTCGCGCGATTCTTCCGCGCTTCGCCAAATATCTCGTCTGGCCCTACTGGCTGGTTCTCGCTCTGGCCTTCTCCGAGCATTTCTTCGAAGCTACCTCGGCCGGCGCTGCGCTTTCGTTTCTCTACCTCGCAGTTTCACTTGCCCTGGCCTTTGCCGGTGGCGCCGTGCGCTACCGCCCGACGATCTCGCATGTTGCCGCGTTGCCTGCTGTGATCGCCGCACCGTGGGTCTACTCGCACGTCATCAAAGACACCCCGCTCGGGAACGTGTGGACCTCTTTCAACATTCCCGATCCTGATCGAATGATGGGAAAGGGATTCTTTCTGCTCGTCACTTCGATCGTTCTGTCGGTCACTCTCATGGCTCTCGCCGTCGCGACCGCCGCCATCCGATTGACTCCAGCCCGTTGGAAGATCCTCGGCATGCCTCTCCGCGACAGGACCTGGCCCTCAGTTCTCCTAACTTTCGCTTTTGTCGCCGTCTGGTTCAGCCAATCGGCGATGCCCTACCGCGCATCAGGCGCCGTGGACTACAGCGCTTGGCCTCTTCTCAAGATTCAACACGTGCAAAAACAAGGCTTTCAGTTTCACGAAACCACTGTGGGTCTTTGGGGATACCGGGCGCCTGACACTGTCTCGTTTTCGGCGAACGATCGTCGCCTGTTCCAATTTCGCTTTCGGGAGAAGGGTTCGCGGACCGAATTACCGGCTGCTCTCCAACAGAACGTCAACGCCGTCCTCGACTCTTTGCGAGGAACTTCCGGCAACATAGAAACCGTGCGTCCCGTCCGTGCCTGGAACGCCGACGAATGGTATCTGATCGGAGAAAACATCGGCCTGCACTCTTACACCGCCGGAACCACGCCTCCGCCCGAAGTTATCCAGCTTTTTCATGATCTCGAAACTCTTCCGTATCCCCGCGAATACTCATCGGAACTAAGAGACATCTGTCTCGGTTTCTGCTACGACCCGCTTGCGGGCCTCGGCTATCTATATGCGAATCATCGTTGTAGGTATGACGCCACCAAACGCGACTACGTCTGTCGCTGAGGGTCAAACAACCTCGAAAATTCTTACGAACTACACCGGTTCCAAAGTACCAGAACGTTATTCATATTGACAAAGTAAACATCCCGTGCTATCATTCTCTGTGACTCGGTTGATCCGTCCCCGCTTCTTCTCTTCCAGCCCTCTCAATATCCGCACAAATCGACGCGTCGCTCGTCTAAACGGCTTAGAATCACACTCTTGCGCATCTTCGCCATCTAACTCCCGTCAATTCACATTCTTACGCAAAGACTATAGGGGGGTGGGTCACTCCATTCCCAAAACGGGAATCCGCACCTGTCTTCCCGATGGCCCAACTTGCCGTATCATCTTGAAGAACTCCCGAGGTACCCATGCCTGAAGCCGTAATCGTTTCCGCCGTCCGCACTCCCGTAGGCCGCGCCTACAAAGGCTCCCTCCGCTCCACGCGCCCCGACGACCTTGCCGCGCTCGCCATCAAAGAAGCGCTCGCTCGCGTCCCCAGCCTCGACGCGAAGGAAATCGACGACGTCATCCTCGGCTGCGCCATGCCCGAAGGCGAACAAGGCATGAACGTCGCCCGAATCGCCGCCCTCCGCGCCGGCTTGCCCGTCGAAACCTCCGCGATGACCATCAACCGCTTCTGCTCTTCCGGACTTCAAGCCATCGCGCTCGCCGCTGAACGTATCCGTGGCGGCTCTTCCGACGTCATCATCGCGGGCGGCACCGAATCGATGTCCATGGTCCCCATGGGCGGAAATAAAATCTCGCCGAATCCCTGGCTCGTCGATCATTACCCCGACGCCTACATCAACATGGGCCTCGGCACCGAAAACATCTCCAGGAAGTACGGGATCACCCGCGAACAAGCCGATCAATTCGCCGCCGATTCGCACCGCAAAGCCATCGCCGCAATCGCCGAAGGAAAATTCGCCGACGAAACAATCCCCGTCGAAGTGAGAGTCACGTCGGTTCCGACAAACGGCAACGGCGCTTCAAGCAAATCGAAGTCGGCGCCAAAGGCCACGACACAAACATTCGTATTCGGCGCCGACGAACTGCCGCGCGCCGACACATCGCTGGAAATCCTCGCGAAGCTGAAGCCGGCGTTTCACGTCGCTGGCAGCGTGACCGCAGGCAACAGCTCGCCAATGAGCGACGGCGCATCCGCGTGCGTCGTAATGAGCGACTCCCGCGCCAAAGCCCTCGGCCTCAAGCCGCTGCTACGATTTGTCTCCTACGCAACCGGCGGAGTCCCCCCCGAAGAATTCGGCATGGGCCCAGTTGCCGCGATACCCAAAGCGCTGAAACTAGCCAAGCTCTCGTTGACCGACATCGCAGTAATCGAGCTGAACGAAGCCTTCGCCGCACAGTCCCTCGCCGTGATTCAGCAAGCCGGCCTCGACGCATCGCGCGTTAATCCAAACGGCGGCGCCATCGCCCTCGGCCATCCCCTCGGCTGCACCGGCGCAAAACTCACCGCCACCCTCGCCCGAGACCTCCAAAGAAAAAACGCGCAATACGGTATGGTCACCATGTGCATCGGCGGCGGCATGGGCGCCGCAGGAATTTTTGAACGAGTGTGATAGGGTGTCGTCCGGCATCCTGCACGGAGCAGGATCGCCAGGAGCGATGAGTGAACACCCTTGAGTTCACTGCAGTGGTCTGGGTCGGATCGCTGCTGGCAGGATTTCTCGGAGCGTTGACCGGACTCGGCGGCGGAGTCGTGATCGTCCCGCTCCTCACTCTCGTGTTTCACGTGGATTTGAAATACGCGATTGGCGCTGCGCTGGTCTCGGTCATCGCAACGTCGAGCGGCGCAGCAGCCGCCTACGTAAAAGAAGGCTACTCCAACGTTCGCGTCGGCATGTTTCTGGAAATCGCGACGACGATCGGAGCGATCTCCGGCGCAGGCCTCGCGCTCTATTTAAAAGCGAATGTAATCGCGATTATATTTGGCGTCGTTTTGATTTATTCCGCTTATACCTCGATCCGCCCCCAACCTCACGACTCCGTCAAACAGCAACCCGATCGCCTCGCAACATGGCTGCAAATGGACAGCACTTATCCAACCGCAAACGGACTCGAGAGTTATCACGTCAGCGGAATTCCGCTCGGCTTTCTGCTCATGTTTGTCGCAGGAGTTTTGTCAGGCTTGCTCGGCATCGGTTCCGGCGCAGTAAAAGTTCTCGCGATGGACAAGGCGATGAAGCTGCCTTTCAAAGTCTCGACGACAACGTCGAACTTCATGATCGGCGTAACCGCAGCCGCAAGCGCCGGAATCTATCTCAGCCGCGGCTACATCGATCCAGGCCTCGCGATGCCTGTGATGATCGGCGTTCTTATGGGTTCGCTCACGGGCGCTCGAGTTCTCGCGAACGCGAACGTGAGAATTCTCCGCATCGTGTTCAGCACCGTAATCGGCGCGCTCGCACTGGAAATGATTTACAGCGGAATCACGGGAAAGATCTGATGAGCGACACGACTGCGGCACAACATCTAAAGGCCGACCAGAAGATGGATGCCATCATGGGCATCCTTCTGCGCTCAGGCGTAATCCTCGCGGCATCGATCGTGCTCATCGGCGGAATCCTGTTTTTGGTGCGCCACAAAACTCCTGTCACCGACTATCACATCTTCAGCGGCGAGCCGAGCGATCTGCGCTCCATCGCCGGAATATTCGCCGACGTAAAAGCGTTTCGCGCGCGCGGGCTGATTCAGTTGGGATTGCTCGTGCTGATTGCGACGCCGGTCGCTCGCGTCGTGTTTTCACTCCTCGCGTTCATGTACCAGAAAGATTGGAAGTACGTTTTTTTCACTGCAATCGTGCTGGGACTTTTGCTCTATAGCCTGCTCGGCAGCGCCGGGGCATAACTGTACTTTCGTTCAACGCATACCAAAGCACCGAAGCTGCCAACCACCGTTCCATGCGCGTATCATAGATTTGTAAAACCAAGGTTTCGTGATTTCAGCGGATTTGGCGAGATTCAAGGAGGAAGACGATGGCCACGGCTACTTTGAATCGAACAGCGGCTAAAGGCGGAAGCTTTTTGCTGGAATCGCCCGCGCCGGCGGATGTGTTCACGCCCGCCGACCTCACCGACGATCAGAAACTGATCGGCCAAACGGCAGAAGAATTCGTAGTGAAAGAAGTTCTGCCGCTCGTCAAAGATCTCGAAAATAAGAAGCCC
>Ga0206939_10053_pt1 | contig 34254 bp, 25 predicted proteins | sample Alteio_BWOrgHeat_10_FD_152921 | JGI IMG/M metagenome (GOLD analysis project Ga0206939, IMG submission 152921) | Enriched cells from forest soil in Barre Woods Harvard Forest LTER site, Petersham, Massachusetts, United States -... | ecosystem: Environmental > Terrestrial > Soil > Temperate forest >... | reverse complement strand
GGGAGCTTTGAGTGCGCGGGGAGACAGCGGCAGCCGGGTCAGGCCGATGGTTCGTATTTCGGTCTACAACGACGCAGGGTTGAAGCGCGCGACGTTAGTGCATGCCGAGGAGGAAGCTGCGTTGGTCTTCCGCAGGGCAGGGATTGAGACGGAATGGAACAATTGCGGCGGCGAAGAGGTCTTGACCGTTTCAGGTGAGCAATGCAAAGAAGTCGCGTATCCCGCGAGACTCGTGCTTCGGATCGAGAGGCGGCCACGGGGTTTGGTTTCTGAGCCCCTCGGAGTTGCGTATCTCTCGGATGACGGTCAGGGCGCGTACTGCGATGTTTTCCTGGAGCCGATGGAACAGATGAAGCAGGTGTACGCGGTGAAGCTCGATTCATTGCTGGGTCACGTCGTAGCGCACGAGATCGCACACCTCTTGCTGGGACTGCACTCGCATTCCGTGAATGGCTTGATGCGTGCGCAATGGGGTTTGCAGACGATGGAAGAACTGAAGCGAGGTGGTTTGGAATTCAATTCGACGCAGGCGGCGGTGATGGCGGAGCGGCTGGAGATTGCGCGCGCGAGCGCACCGGACGGGCTGGTGGCGATGGCAGAAGCTGCGCGCGTGACGCTGATGACCTTGCCGACGCAATGCCCGAACTCGCATTGAGCGCGCGGTTGGTTGTCCGGATACCTGAAGGTACTGGTAGAGGTGGGCCTTGAAACCTGTGGGTGGAAAGGCGCATCTTTCTATGTGAAGGCTTTATCCGGGTTTCGTGAGGGCTCAGGTTTTGGTTTCCAGCCCGGTAAAAGGCATGGTGCTGCTATGCGACGAATTGGGATAGTCGCTGTTGCGGTGTTGGGGCTGCCTTTGGCAGTGTTTGCGCAGCACGCTGGCGGAGTTGGCGGCGGTGCGGGAGTTCATGTATCGGCGCCGGTGGCTGCGGCGCGTGTGAGTGCGCCAGTTGCGGCGCATCCGGTCAGCCACGTGGCTGTTGCGACGCACCCGGCGGCGGGGCATGTTCGGACTTCTTCTCCGAATCGAATCGTTAGCTTGAATCCGAACTTTGGAAATTCCACTTTCGTTTCGAACAATGTGCCGGGGCTGGGATTTGATTATCCGCATCTGGCTGCGGTGAGCCCGAAGAATGGGCAAGTGGGGCGGAATTTTCGATTCCGTCAGACGGTACCGTTTGGATTTGGCGGGTTTTTGATTTCGACTCCGGAAATTTACGTGGATAATCCGCAGGCTGTGGCAGAGGCGCAGGGGACTGCGGCAGAGCAGGGCGATGCGGATGCACAGGCGCAGTTTGAGGCCGCGCAGATGCAGGCGTATCGCGCGGGGCAGCAGTCGGTTGCGCCACATGCGGCGCCGCCTGAGCCTGCGCCGGAGCCAGCGGCTGATCCGGCGTCTTACGTTTTTGTGATGCGCAACGGCGGAGTTGTTTTCGCAGTGGCGTATTCGTGGGACAACGGAACGCTTCGGTATGTGACGCCGGAAGGGCAGCGGAAGAGTGTTGCGGCGGATTCGCTGGATATGGATGCGACGACGCAATTTAATGAGTCGCGGGGGTTGAGTTTCCGGGTTGGAGCGTAGGACGAAAGCGAAGTAAAGACGCGATTAAGTAATGAAGTAACGATTTGCTTGGGCGCTGAACTTAGGTTCAGCGCCTATTTTTTTGTGGGGTGGCGGCCTGCGGTATGAATCGTGTTAACTGCTGTCATCCTTCGCTTCGCTCAGGATGACAGGCTTGGCGTATGTGTGAGTGGGTGGGGATGTTAGAGAAAAACGCCGGCAAGATGCCGGCGCTACTAACTGCGGTGGGTTGCCGTTATTTTGCGGGGGCGGGCATGACGTAGCCGGAGGTGGCGGGGAGGCCGGCGCGTTCGAGTTGGATGGTGGCGTGGCCGATGTTGAAGTCGGCGGCGCACTTGGATTGGATGGCGGTGAGGATGCGCTCGCATTCGTCCATGTGCATGTCGGGGACGCGGGCGTGGAGGCTGAGCGCGTTGTGGTCGTCGCCGAGGGACCAGATGTGAATGTCGTGAACTTCCAGGACTCCTTCGATGGTGAGGACGGCGCGAGCAACGTCTTCCACGGTACAGTCGGGCGGGCGGCCTTCGAGCAGGACGTGAGCGGAGTCTCGCAGGATGCCGATGCTGGACCAGAGGACGAGCAGGCCGATGGCGAGGCCGAGAAGAGGATCGATCCAACGGATGCCGGTCGCGCCGATGATGATGGCGCCGATGATGATGGCGACGTTGGAGAGCGCATCGCCGAAATTGTGAATGAGGATGCTGCGGAGATTTAGATCGTTGCGGCCGCGGACGAGCGCGAGCGTGATGCCGCCGTTTACGGCGAGCGCGGCGAGAGAAGTCCAGATCATCCAGCTTTCGACGACTTCGACGGGAGAGCGGAAACGCTCGATCGATTCGTAACCCAGCCAGAGAGAAAGCAAGACGAGAACGACGGCGTTGGTGAAAGCGGCGAGTGTGCCGGCGCGATGGTAGCCGTAGGTTTTTTCGGAATCTGCGGGGCGCTGGGCCCAGCGCATGGCGAGATACGAAAGGCCGATGGCGGGGACGTCGGAAAGATTGTGGACGGCGTCGTTGAGGAGCGCGACGGAGTGGCCGACGATACCGCCGACGACTTCAGCGCCGACCAGGCCGAGAGTCGCGGCCATGGCCCAACCGAGGATGCTGGGGCTCAGGGGTGGATGTTCGTGGCCATGGTGGCCGTGGCTGCCGTGGCTGTGACCGTGGGAATGACCGAAATGCGAGTGGCTGTGGCTGTCAGAGGCGGCGTTCGGTGCCGGGCCATGTAGTGCTGTTCCGGGCGGGCAATCGTGCGTGTGATCCCCGTGGGCGTGGTCGTGGGAATGCGTATGCATAGCCGCTCTAGCCCATTCTACGCGCGGTTTGGCCGCTTGGCGAAGTGCGGCTACTTACTTAGTGGATATCTTGACACGTCGGGTTTGCGATTCCGTTGACGGTGCCGGGGGTGGCTGCCAACATCGAATGAGGCTCATCAGGTTCGACGGGTACTGAGTCGTCGTGCGGCTGTGTGTTTGGAGGGGACATACAGTGCGCGCACCGTTCGAGTATTGGACGCGCAGCGTTCAACTGAGTGAGAGCACCAGGGTGAAATGACAAATCCGGTTGCCAAGTTGAGTTTCTGGGGCGTGCGCGGGTCCACGGCGACCGTCGATCCGGCAACGTGGCGTTATGGCGGGAACACGCCGTGCGTCGAGCTGACAACGCCGGACGGGATGCAGTTGATTCTGGATTGCGGCACCGGGCTGCGAATGCTGGGTTCGCGCTGGGGAAAAGAGCACGCGCAACAGCAGCAGGAAACGCATTTTCTGGTCACTCACTATCACTGGGACCACATTCAGGGAATTCCGTTTTTCACTCCTCTATATTCCGAGCAGAACGAATTTCACTTTTACAGTTTTCGGTCGGAATCGCTGGGGCGCGACAGCTTGAAGCAGGTTTTCGAGACGCAGATGGCGCAACCGTACTTTCCGGTGGATTTGACGGCGATGAATGCGAAGCGGCGATTTCAGGAGGTCGCGGACGGCGATGCGTTTTTCATTGGCGAAAATAAAATTTCTGTGCGGGCGCTGAATCATCCACAGGGATGTCTGGGATTTCGGATCGAGACGGCGGCGGGGATTGTGGTGTACGCGACGGATAATGAGCCGGGGAATCCGGCGCTCGATAAGAGTTTGCGCGATCTGGCGGCGGGCGCGGATATTTTTATTAATGATGCGCAGTACACGCCGGAGCAGCTTGCGGGAGTCAAGCGTGGGTGGGGACATTCGACTTGGCAAGAGGGCGTGAAGGCGGCGCGCGACGCAGGCGCGAAAACGCTGGTGCTGTTTCATCACGATCCGGATTCGACGGATCGGATGGTGGATTCGATTTTGCGGCAGGGGCGCGAGGAATTTGATTCGGTGTTTGCGGCGAGCGAGGGCATGGTGATCACGCTGGGCGCGGCGAATGGGCGCGTCGATGCGCACATGCCGGGGACGCGGACGGCGTTGCGTCGCGAGGCGCAATTCCGGGCGCGGGTTTCGGGAGTGACGGAAGGCGGGCGGGCGTTTGATGAAGAGACGCTGGTGAGCGATTTGTCGCTGCAAGGTGCGATGATTACGTTGAAGCATAGTCCGCGGCTGCAATCGGAGTTGCAGGTGATTATGGAGACGCCGGGGCCGAATGGGTTGCAGGGGGCGATGCGGTTGCGGGGGTATGTGACGAGGATTGACGAGGGGCGGGAGAAGGGGGTTAGTTCGGTGGGGGTGGTGTTTACGGACTGAGTAGAGAGTTGACAGTCGACGGTTGAAAGTCGAAAGCGGAAGAAAAAAGATAACGCAGAGGCGCAGAGAGCGCAGAGTTAGCGCAGGGAAGAGAGGAACAGAGCGAAGAGGGAATTCACCACAGAGATCGCAGAGGACACAGAGTCAGAAGGAAGGGGCGCGGCGGATGCTGCGCTTTTTTATTTTGGGCGCGGGTTTGCGCGATGGGACTTCGCGTGGAGTGGTGGGGCTAGTGCGGGCGGGGAGCTTGGGAGTAGCATCTTTGTCAGTGGTTTGTGATTGGCAGGGTAGTGAGGTGCACGATGAACTCACGGATGTGGATTGGGTTGTGTGCCGTTTTGGCGCTGGGTGCGGCGGGGTATTCAGGGCCGAAGAACAAGGATGATTTTCCGAAGGCGCTGTTGAACGCGCGGTATGTGTATGTCGAGGCGGAGAGCGGAGACATTCAGAGCATCAATGTGATTCCGGAAGACCGGCGCGCGATCGTGGATGTCGAGGATGCGCTGCGGAGTTGGAATCGGTACTACGTGACGATGCGGCGGGCGGATGCGGAGGTTTTATTTGTGGTGCGCAAGGAGCGCTATGGGAGCGCGAAGGTTGGCGGGACGATCTCGCATGGGCCTGTGCCGGGAACGAATGATCCGCAAACGACGGCGGCGGGACGGCTTGGAGCGGAGGTCGGTCCGAACGAAGATATGTTGTATGTGTATCTGGTGAATCCGGATGGGAAGAAGTTTGGGCCGGTATGGCATCAATTTTTGAAGGATGGGTTGGATAGGCCGGAGATGCCGCTGTTTCAGAAGTTTAAGGATCAGGTGGATGCGGCGAGCAAGGCGGCGGGGGCGGGGAAGGGGAATGGGAGCGCAGGTACAAACCCACAGCCTAACAACAAGCCGTAGAGACATTTCAGATCGAAGAGAGGTTCCTCCACTGCGCGAGCCGAAAAGAAAAAGCGTCGGCTCGCTCCGGTCGGAATGACAGTGTTGGGTGCTGCGACGTGAAGTTATGCCGCGGGTTTCTTTCGTCGGAATGACAGTTGGTTGTAATTCGTGTTGAAACGGCAACGTTGAAGTGTGCTTGAGGTCGGCTGCAAGAAAATGGCGGAACTGAAGAAAACCGAGAATCGCGGCGGGTTTGTGCCGGTTGGCGCGCTTGATCCGCGAGCGGCGAACCCTACCGCTGGCTCGGCAGCGAATGCCACTGCGGCCGGTGCGGGATCGGCGGGCGCGAGTGGGCGGCGGGGGCCGACGCGGATGGAGTTGATCCGCGGGTTGGTGAAGCAGGCGCCGTTTGTGGCGAAAAATTTTGAGCTCTATTTTCGCAATGGGTGGCGGCGCCATGTGTTGCAGACGAAAGTGGTGGCGCCGTATGCGGTGACGTTTTATGTGACCCACAAGTGCAATCTGGATTGCACGTATTGCACGCAGAAGGAGCCGGAGGTTTTCAGTTCGGAGTTGCCGACGGCGGGGACGCTGAAGGTTTTGGCGAAGATTCGGCGGGAGACGGACTCGATTGTTATTACGGGTGGCGAGCCGACATTGCGGCCGGATATTGAGACGATCGTGGAGGCGGCGCGATTCAAGAATAAATTTCGGTCGGTGCTGCTGATTACGAATGGGACGTTGATCGATCGCAAGCCGAAGATTCTGGATGGAGTGACGGGGCTGGTGGTGAGCCTCGATGCGTTGCAGGCCGATCCGACGAATGCGTTGTCGAAGCCGGCGGCGCTGCCGAAGGTGATGGAAAATTTGCAGTTCGCGAAGGACCGCCTTGGGAATCCGCGGAAGATCACGATCAGCACAGTGATCGAAGAGTGGAATATCACGGAGGTCGGGCGGCTGCTGGATTGGTGCGGGGAGCAGGGATTTGTATTTGCGGCGCAGTCGGCGCAGATGGAGAAGATGCCGAATCTGGCCCTGTTGCGGAATCCGAAATATCAGGCGCTGGTGGACACGATCATCGCGCGGCGGCGCGAGAACAAGCAGCCGATCAACGGGACGCCGCGGACGATCGATACGCTGCTGCGGTTTCGGAGCTTCGAGTGTTTTCCGACGATGTTTCCGCGTGTGTATCCGAATGGGGATGTGTTTTATCCTTGCGAGCCGCTGCGGAAGGTGGCGGGGAATTTACTGCGCGATGGATCGTTGAAGAAGATTTTTGCGCGGGGCAAGAAGAGGTATGGCGACATCCCGCCGTGCGAGGGGATCTGCTATTTGTTCGGGAATGTTTTGTCGCACTACTACGTGAATGATTTCTGGGGGCTGGCGGGGGATTTTATTGCGTGAGGGAAGTTGACAGTCGAGAGTTGAAAGTCGAAAGGGAAGAGAAAGAAAATCTAACGCAGAGGCGCAGAGTGCACGGAGTTGCGCAGAGAGTTTGTTAACGAACTTGAGGTTGAGCTGCGACGCGGAGCAAGGCCCCCCATTTCGCACGGTCAATCCAAAGGCAATAAGTAGCCAGGGGTTCCGCCCAAACGGCCGCCGAAGGCTTGCGCGTCGAGCGTGGCCATGTCCCAGGTAAACGAGGATTCGGGCGTCAGGCGAATCGTCACATCGTCAAATGAAGCGAAAACCGGCTCGATGCCGGGATCGGCCATCGCGGCTGCGCTGAGATAACGGCTGTGTATGCGGTGGTTGAGCTGTTTCGAGCGATCGCCTGAGAGCAACTCTGCTTTGCATGCGGCGGTGAGGCCGCGTTCCGTACCGGGCTTACGCATGTCCACCATCAATGACGCTTTCGGTTTTGCGAGAATGTTGCGTGCTTTTTTTGTTTTGGAAGATGTGGCGATGTAGAAAGAGTTTTCTTCGTAGATAAACCAGACGGCAGTGAGATGGATCGTTCCGTCGGCGTTTTCGGTGCCCAGTGTCGCGATCAGGCGCCGCTGTAACAGTTCGTGAAGACCTGGATCCAACTTACCTAGCATAGTCGCCCTCCGCACACCAAAAACGATGAGGGCACTGTCTCACTTCTAAATTTCCAAGGGAATAGGAAAGCGTTCAGCTTAGGAGTTTTCGGCGATTTTCTTGTCGAGGTGAGCGAGAGCGGCTTCGAGGGATTTTTTGTGGTTGGGGTTTGTGGCGTTGGCGAGGTCGTTGGCGATGCGGACGCGCGAGAGTTGAAGATCTTTTACGGTTTGTTCGCGGTGGCGCTGTTCAGCGCTCTTTTCGTTCCTGTCACTCGGTGCTTTGCGCGGTTCTGCCTCAGCCACCTGAGCTTCCACGTCCTTGCTTTCCCAACCTCTGGCCATGACTCATTGTCGCACAGAGAGTGATATTGGAGAGCGTTTAATCGCGGTGCGTTACGTAGAAATAAATGACGTAGCGAAGCAAGACAGTTGAAAGTCGAAAGGCAGGAGAAAAGCGGGGATTCACCACAGAGTACCCAGAGCGCATAGAGTGCGGAAGGAAGAAGTGGAGAATTCTATGTGGAGGCGATCAGGCGCTGGCGGCGCGGGCTTTGGGCTGGACGGGGAGGCCGGGGCGCATGACACCGCGGATGGTGTTTTCGGTGACTTTGGCGAAGTGTTCGGCGAAGACACCCCGATAGGTGAATTCTTCGACGGCGTTGGGGCGGCGCAGGCGGACGACCCAGTTGTTTTCGGATTCTTCGGAGTAGACGGAAGTGACTTCTGCGACGGGGATGATCAGGCGCGTTTGCAGGTGCGCATCGAGCGCCCAGATATTTTCGGTGCCGACGAGCAGGCGAACGGGAACAGTGACACCGTTGGACATGCGAGTTTTGCCACCGTTGACGACGACGAGGGCGCCGAGTTCGCGTGCTTTGTCATCGGCGGTGACGATCGTGAGCGCGGGCGGCAATAAGGCGGCCGTCAGGAACATCGCGAGGCCGGCGATTGCGGCGAGCCAGGAATTCCAGAAGGCGAGCGGCAAAATCACGAAGCCGGCGCCGGCGATTCCGAGTAGGACGCGGAACGCGGTCCAGGAACGCTCGTCGCGTCGCAGATTGAGAATTTTGGGGACGAACAAAACTCCGGCGAACAACGCGCCGATGAACATTTTTTGCAGGCGCGCCAGGGCGGTCGCGGTTTGTGAGGCTGCGGGGTTGGCAGTGCTATCCATGCTATTTGTTACTCTCTCGCTTACTGCAATAGATTCGTAAGACCGTTTACCGATACTGAAAATTTCACGCAGGCTCACGCGCAATCTCATCCACCTCACGCGCTACGGCGCGAGACCGGGAATTTCGCGCATTCGGGCGAACGCGCGGCGGACGTGCGGAATGGTGATCGAGCCGCCGACGACGAGGGCAACGTTCAATGCGTCAACCACTTCGTCGCGGGTCCAGCCTTCTTCGCCGGCGCGGACGAGATGGTAGGTGATGCAGTCATCGCAGCGTAGCACTGCGGAGGCGACTAGGCCCAATAGCTCCTTCGTCTTGGTACCAAGAGGACCGGGCTCGTATGCCTGATGGTCGAGGGCGAAGAAACGCTTCATGCCCAGGTGGCCGCAACCGAGGATCTCTTCGTTGAGATCGGCGCGGGACTTCTGAAATTCGTCCAAACTGCCGGGAACGGGCACAAATCCTCCGCCGCTAAGTACTGCCGCGCTTACCGCTCTTATTCACCGTTGCGCTTACCGCGCAACCTCGCGCGATTTGGGTGGAATGGGGAAGGACATTATCGCGCAAAGGTGCAGGGATGGGAGGAGGAAGTTAAGAGAGTTCAAAGAGATTGCCTAAGGATTATGAGTAAGTTCTAGTACTCGACCGGGGCGAGCGCCGGTGGGTTTCGTGGAATCCCAGACAAGTTGACCGTTTACAAAGACTTTCTCGATACCGGTCGGGAGTTCGAGGGGTTTGGCGAAGGTGGAGCGGTCGAGTACCGTTTTGGGATTGAAGAGGGTGAGGTCGGCGATGGCGCCTTCGCGGAGGATGCCGCGGTCTTTCCAGCCGATGCGCTGGGCGGGGAGCGAAGTCATCTTGCGGACGGCTTCGGGCAGGGTGAGCCAGTGATTTTCGCGGACGTAGACGCCGAGGACCCGGGGGAAGGTGCCGGCTCCGCGGGGGTGGGCCGAGCCGATTCCGCCATCGCTGGCGACCATCACCCATGGCTGTTGGTAGAAGGCTTTGATGTCGGGTTCGATCATCGATTTGCCGATGACCTCGGCTTCGGTATTGGCGGCGTCGCCTTCGCGGATGATGCGGATGTACATCTCGACGGGCGTGATGTGATTTGTGGCGGCGAGGTCGGCGATGTTGTGATTTTCGTAGGAGGGATTCGGTTTGAATTCGGTGATCGTGATGTTTTGCGCGCCACCGTTGTCCCGCAGTGCTTTCTCGACGCTGGCGGGATTCTCGTACTGCTTGTCGGGCATGATGACCTTGATGTTGGAGTGCCACGCATCGTAGGGGTAGCAGTCGGCGAGGAAATCGACGCCGCGTTTGCGGGCGGCTTCGATGACGCGGATGTATTCGGGCGCTTTATTCCAGACGCTGACGGTACTGACCTTGATGTGCGAATGCTCGATGGGAATGTGGGCGCGCTCGCCGATGGCGATTTCTTCGTCGAGCGCGGAGAAAGCTTTGTCGCCTTCGTCGCGGATGTGGGTCATGTAGAAGCCGCCGTGGGCAGCGGCGATTTTTGCTTCGGCGACGACTTCATCGGTGGAGCTATAGCTGGCGACGTCGTACTCGAGGCCGGAGGAGAGGCCGATGGCGCCTTCGTTCATGGCTTGCTCGACGAGCTGAGTCATCTTGTTGATTTCGTCGGGCGTCGCCACGCGGCGGAAATCTTTGCCCATGATTTGTTCACGGATGGTGGCGTGGCCGGCCATCATCGCGATGTTGAGCGAGGGAGGATTGGCGCGGCGTGCGGCGAGATACGGCGCGATGGGCCACGGGGAATCGCCGTCGGCGCCGAGGATAACGGTGGTGATGCCCTGCGCGATTTGCGATTCGGCGAGCGGGTCGGATTCGAGGCCGTCGGTGGAGTGATTGTGGATGTCGATGAAGCCGGGTGAAAGGACGAGGCCCTTAGCGTCGATGATTTGGTCGCCGGGCTGGGGCTTGAGATTCGGGGCGATGGCGACGATGCGGTCGCCGGAGATGCGGACGTTGAGTTTGCGGAGAGGCGCGCCGGTGCCGTCGGCGACTTGGGCGTGGAGGATGAGGATAGTTTTTGGCTCGGTGCTTTGGGCTTGAGCGCGCGAGCGAGCCGCTGCGAGTGTTAGAGAAGCCAGGAGTGCGAGGACGAGAATTTGGATTCGATGGGCGCGAATGGGTGGTCTCCTCGGCGATGCTGTGCGTTGAGATCTATTCGACAGATTTATTTCACGCCTCGGCGGTTGGTTCCAGAGCTTTCTGGACGAGCGCTTTTGCGCCGGGTTTTCCGGCGAGAACGAGATCGAGCCATTCGCAGCCAACTTTGGAGAGGCGGATGGCTTCGCTGGTGAGAGATTCGGGACCGCCGGAATCGGCGTTACCGAAGTAGACGCGATCCATCGGCTGGGCTGCGGCGATGCGATTGACGGTGTATTGGCCAGGAACCGACATGAACATCGGATGGCCGCGGCGATAGATGCGGACTTCGATGGGATCGACTTTGAACTCGGGCATCAGCTTTTGAAAATCGGCGAGGACGCGAGCGGCGAGAATTTTGCAGGCGTTTTCGTCGAGCAGAGTGGCGCGCTGGGCTTCGCGGAGCGGCGTGTAGAACGAGAGAATGTTGTTTTTCTGTTTATAGCCGGGTTCGTTGCGGACGGTCCAGTCGGCGACGATGAAGTCGGTAAAGGTGTTGCCGGGGCACCAGTTGTCGTAGCCGCGATTGTAGACGGGCTTGTCGAAAATGACGTTGACGACGGGATAGGGAGCGAAGCGCGTGCGGCGCATGGCGGCAAGTTGCGCGTCAGGAAGGCCGCGAACGAGGCGCGAGGTGATGTGCTTTGGCGTGCACATGATGACGGCTTTGGCAGAGACGGTGATCGGCTTCGCTTCGTGAATGTAGGTGACTTTGACTTCGTCTTTTTCAGAGACGACGGCCACGACGGTTGCGTTGCCGAGCATGCGCTCGCCGAATTTGGGCTGAAGGACTTCGACGAGTTTATGCGTGATGCAGCCGAGTCCGCCGGGAAGGATGACGCGCTTGCTGTCTTCGCCGGAGGCGAGACCGCGCATTCCGTCGATCCCGACGTATGCGGAAGTGTCCTGGCAGGTCGCGCCCCAGTTTGAAGGGCCGTAACCGTCCCACCATTGCTGGACTTCTTTTGCGTAGCCGGCCGTGAATTTCGTGAAGGGCTGCGCGTCGAGCTCTTTCATGCGCTTGGCAGCATCGATCTTGCGCATGTCGTCGCGAAATTTTCGGAAGCTGGCGCGGACTGCTTTTGGATACGGCAATTCGTCGATGCCTTTGATCCAGGTGTCGGCTACGAATGTTTTGTTGACGATCGTGGGATCGGGATTGTCGACGGGTAGGAGCTTGAGGCCGATTTCGCGCGAGAGTTGATCGCCCTCATCGTCACGGAAAGCATAAGCCGAGCCCGTGGCGAACGGCTGGCCGTCGAATTCTTCCTGATAGGCGTTACCGCCGAAGTGATCTTCTTTTTCGAGGAGGAGGAAATCTTTGCCGCGGAGGAAATAGGCCGCGGAAAGTCCGGCGGAGCCTGCGCCGACGATTACGACTTCGACGTTGCGGGTGACGGCAGGGAAGTCGAACGCGTGGCCGTCGCGAACTTCGTGGCAGATTTCGAAGTGTTCGCCGTCGACTTGGGGTGTGGGGCTGGGAGCGGCGGCGTTGCTTTCGGAAGGTGCGGCGATCAGGGATTGGTCGATGGGACAACCGGCGGCGACGGAACCTGCAACGACGAATTTGATGAAGTCGCGGCGCGAATTTGGTGATGGTGTCATGCGGCTTGCTCCTGCTGCTGGGCTGCAGCTTGCTCGAGAAGGTCTTGCGGTTTCGCGCCGAGGCTGCGCGTGCGAATGCGATACCAGATGACGATCAGCGCGACGGAGAGGGCGAAGATGAGCGTCGAGATGGCGTTGATTTCGGGAGTGATGCCGCGGCGGAGGCGGCCCCAGATTTCGAGCGGCAGCGTATTGTCTCGGCCGATGAGGAAAAATGTGACGGCGATTTCGTCCATCGAGAGCGTGAAGATGAGCAAGCCGGCGGCGATGAGCGAGAGTTTTAAATTGGGCAAGGTCACGCGCCAGAAGGTTTGCCATGGCGTTGCGCCGAGATCGAGCGAGGCTTCTTCTTGCGCGCGATCGATTTTTTGCAAGCCGGCGAAGAGTTCGGTGGTGGCGACGGAAATCAGGGCGGTGCCGTGGCCGAGAAAAACGGTGCCGAGGCTGAGCGGGAGATGAACGAAGACCGCGAACATTAATAAGGACAGGCCGGTGATGATGCCGGGAAGAATTAACGGGAGGAGCACGAGGCGGCGGAAGAGTGCTTTGCCGGGGAAGTCGGCGCGATTGAGTGCAAGGGCGGCGAGCAGGCCGAGTGTGAGTGCGAGCGCGACGCTCGCGGCGGCTACGATGACGCTGTTGAGGACGGCGTCCCAGATCGCGCCGTCCGCGAAGAGTTGGCGATACCAGTCGAGCGTGAGATGTTGCGGCGGGAAACCACCGACGCCGTCGCGATTGAAGGAGTAGACGATCAGCACGACGATCGGGAGATAGATGAACGCGAAGATGAGAATCGCGACAGAAGTGAGGATTGGTGCACGCGAGGGGAATTTCGCGGATTTGTTTGCGCCTGTCATTTGAACGACCATCGCTTTTCGAAGCGTTCCGTGAGCGATAACAGCGTGATGGTGATCAGCAAGATGCAGACGGAGATCGCGGCGCCGAGCGGCCAATCGTAAGCGGCACCGAAGAGACTTTGGACGATATTGGCGATCATCGTGCCGCTTGGGCCGCCGACGAGGAGCGGGGCGAGGAAATCGCCGAGCGAGAGGACGAAGGCGAAAGTCGCTCCGGCGAGAAGGCCGGGCATCGATAGCGGGAGGATCACTCGAAGGAATGTCGTGAGACGATTCGCGCCAAGGTCGTGGGACGCTTCGACGAGCGGACGCGGGATGTGTTCGAGCGAAGCGTAGATTGGAAGAAAAACGAACGGCGTGTAGATGTGCGTCAGCATCACGATTACGGCGAACGGGCTGTAGAGCAGAGCGCCAACGGGCTCGTGCGTGATGTGCAGATATTGCAGAAATCCGTTAAGGACGCCGTCGCTGCCGAGAATCGTTTTCCAGGCGTAGCCCCGCACGAGATAGCTCACCCAGAGCGGCACGATGACGAGTTGATAGAACAATTCTTTACGAGCGCCGGCGTGAAACGACAAATAGTAGGCGAGTGGATAGCCGAGGAGAACCGAGAGCAATGTCACCGACGCTGCGATGCGCATGGTGCGCAGCAGCACTTCGACGTAAAGCGGATTAGCGATGAGCTTGTGATAGTTCTGGAGATTCCACTCGTGAACGAGGAATCCGTCGCGCACGAGCCAGAAGCTGTGGGCGAACATTAATAGATAAGGAAGCAGCAGAAACAGGCCGACCCACAGCAGCGGTGGCGCGGTGATCAGCGTTTTGTAGGCGCGTGAATACATTTTGTCGCAGCTCGTCAGCTTTTCACTTGCACTACTTCGTCGGCAGAGAAAGAAAATTCCTGCTCGCGGCCGAGCGCGGCACGAGAGGGAATTCGTGCACGGAGGGGCTGCCCAGCGCCGCATTCGATTTCGAGCTGTTCGCTGGCGCCGCCGTAAATTTGTTGCTGGATCGTGCCGCGAAAGCGAACCCATCGCGCGGAAACGGGCAACACGTCAGAAGCAAGTTGGATTGCTTCTGGCCGGAGAGAGAAAAGCGCGGATCCGTCGGCGGAAGACGTCGGCCACTTCAGCGAACCGCATGTCGCGATGCCGTTTTTAACAGTCGCCTTCAACAGATTCGTCTGACCGATGAATTGAGCGGTGTAGGCCGTGGCTGGGCGCGTATAGATCTCGCGCGGCACGGCGACCTGTTCGAGCGCGCCGTTACGCAGCAGAGCGATGCGATCGGAAAGCGCCATCGCTTCTTCCTGATCGTGTGTCACGAATAGAAAAGTGATGCCGACTTCGCGTTGAAGCGATTTCAGTTCACTCTGCATTTGCTTGCGTAAATTTGCGTCGAGGGCGGACAGAGGTTCGTCGAGTAAGAGAAGTTGGGGCCGATTGACGAGCGCGCGGGCCAGCGCAACTCGCTGTTGCTGGCCACCACTGAGACGCGTCGGCTTCGCTTCGGCGAATTCGTTCATCTTCACCATTTTCAGCGCCTGATCGACGCGTCCGCCGACGTCACCCTTCGGTGTTTTCTTTACTCGCAAACCGTAGGCGACGTTGTCGCGCACGCTCAGGTGCGGAAAAAGCGCGTACTGTTGAAACACCGTGTTGACGCGGCGCTTGTGCGCAGGCTGGATATCGAGTCGGTCGCCGTTCATCCAGATTTCGCCCGACGACGGCTGTTCGAATCCGGCAATCAATCTCAGCAAGGTGGTTTTGCCGGAGCCGCTCTCGCCGAGCAGCGTAATGAATTCGCCCGGCGCGATATCAAGCGACAAACTTTTCAGCACTTCTTTGTCGCCAAAACGCTTCGCGACGCCGCGCACCGCAAGCAATACGCCTGAGGCGCCGCTCGTTGCGCTATGCGCGTTTGCCACGGGAGAGCTCACTGCGCGTTCTTAACCTCGTTCCAGATTTCGGTGTATTTCTGGCGGCGCGGGACGTCTTGCCAGAAATAAATCCGCTTCATGTAGGCATCGGGATCGTCGAGGTGCAGGCTTTTCACCTCATCGGGCGTTAAAAGCTGCGCGGTGGCCGGATTCGCGGGCGTGTAGTGCGTCACGTCGGTGACGAGCTTCTGCGTTTGCGGCTCGACCATGTACTCGAGAAAAGCCTGCGCAAGTTCTTTGTGCGAACTCGCGGCGGTGATCATCAGGTGATCAATCCATCCGGTGGTGTTTTCCTTCGGGATCGTTTCGCCGATCGGATAGTTGAGCTTGCGAAGCTGCGTGGTCATCAGCGGCCAGCCCATGGCGATCGTAATTTCGTGGTTCTGGAAAAGATTCGTTAGTTCGCCGCCGGTCGTCCAATATTTGCGAATGTTCGGCTTCAGTTCGATCAGTTTCTTCTTAACGGCTTCGAGTTGTTCGTCCGTGAGGTTGTAGAGTTGACTCGGATCGGGTTTGTCATACCCGAGTACCTGCGCCGCCATGTATACGCTGGAGAGTTCGTCCCACAGAGAAATTTTGCCTTTAAGCTTCGGATTCCACAGATCGCTCCAGCTTTCGGGAGCTTTCGGAAACGCATTCGTATCGTAGAGAAGTGGATTCGGTCCCCAAACAAAAGGCACGCCGTACACCTGGCCGTTGGCTTTCACAAGCGGCGATTCGCGCAGCCGCGCTGAAAGCTGCGGGTATGCGGGGATTTTTGAGAGATCCAGTGGCGCCGCGAGGCCGGCCTTCACGATCGAAGTCGCCACGTCGCTGGACGGCGAAATTACATCGTAGTTGCCGGCGCTGCCGCCGCGCAGTTTCGCGACGAGCTCGTCGCTCGAGCCCATGTACGACGCGACAACTTTGCAGTGATGCGCGTCCTCAAACGCTTTTAAAAATGAAGGGTCGGCGTAACCTTCCCACACGAGGAGGCTGAGCGTTTCCGTTTTCGGCCCGCATCCCGCGAAGAGAATCGCCAAAACAAAGATTGCCGCGAACGCCGCTCGCTTCATCCCGTGCTCCCTTGCATCCGCCGGATGCGGAGATTCGAAAATTGGCTACTTCGCGTCGCTTTGATATACGACGCGTCCGCCGACAATCGTGGTCGTCACCTTTGTTTCCGAAATCTTCTGCGGGGCAATGTCAAAAATGTGCTGCGAAAGAATAATGATGTCCGCAAGTTTTCCTACTTCGATCGAGCCTTCCGTTTTTTCGCGCCGGCCGGCAAATGCCGCGCCAAGAGTGTAACCGTACACGGCATCCACAACGCTCAGTCGTTGTGACGGCACAAAGCCGCCTTCGGGTTTGCCTTCCGTCGTCTGCCGAGTGACCGCCGTTTGCACGCCTTCCCATGGATTGAGCGTGACGACCGGCCAATCACTGCCGAACGCGAGATGCCCACCATCGTCCGCGATGCTCTTCCAAACCCACGCTCGACCGGCGCGATCCGGTCCGATGTTGCGCGCCCAAACGTCCAGCGTGTCTTCGTTGGGATACGAGTGGAGCGGCTGCATGCTCGCGATCACACCGAGCTTGCCGAAGCGCGGGATGTCGATCGCTTGAATCGTTTCGATGTGCTCGATGCGCGGACGGCGACCCTGCGTGCCATTCACTTTTTCGGCGTTCTCGTACGCATCGAGCGCGGTGCGGACGCCGTAGTCGCCGATCGCGTGCGTAAAGAGTTGTAAGCCGCGCTTGTCGAGCTCGGCGACGGCGGCCTTGTACTTCCCGGGATCCCAGAAAAGCTTGCCTTTCAGCGAGGGGTCGTCGGTATACGGCTCGAGCATCGCCGCCGTGTGTGACTCGATCACGCCATCGACCATCATTTTTACGGCACCGCCGCTGATCCAGTCGTCGGCATATTTCTTGCGCGCGGCTTCGATTTTTTCGATGTCGGCGGGTCGCAGTTCTGGCGGATCGAGAAAATACGCGATGTAGAAGCGCAGCGTCTGCTGTTTCTCGCGCCGCAATTGATCGAAGAGCCCGAGCTCCTCGAAATCACCGCCTGCGCTGTGGACCCGGGTCAGGCCATGCTCGTTGGCCCACTTCATGCCGGCTCGCAGAGCTTCCAGCTTCTCGGCGCGTGAGGGCTTCGGCACGATTTTTCCGACCAGACCGTGCGCAGCTTCTTTCAACGCGCCCGTCGCTTCACCGGTCGCGGCATCGCGCACGATCACGCCATTTGGCGGATTCGGAGTGTCCTTTGTAATGCCGGCAAGCGCGAGCGCCTTCGAGTTCGCCCAGTAGGTGTGACCGTCGTAGCCCTCGAGGTATGCCGGGCGATCGGGAAAAAGCTCGTCGAGGTATTTCTTGTCGGGCAGAGCTGCTGCACCAAACATCGCGTAATCCCAGCCGCGACCGAGAATCCAATCCTTGCCGGGATGCTTTGCGGAGTATTCCCGCAAGCGTCGTTGAATGTCGGCGACATCTTTAGCGCCTTCGAGATTCACGCGCCCAAGGCTGAGCGAGCCATCAAGAAAATGAATGTGGCAATCGACGAAGCCAGGCAGCACGAGGCGCCCGCCGGCGTCGATCATTTTCGTCTTTGGATTGCGAAACTTTTCGACTTCAGCCTCGGTGCCGACCGCGATAATTTTGTCGCCCTGAATCGCGACGGCCTCCGCCCACGGTTGTTTCGCGTTAACGGTGTAGATCTTCGCGTCGTGGACGATCGTTTCGGCGGTCTGCGCATCTGTATGAGGCGTAGAAGCACTTGCGGCGACCAGCAAGAGAATGACGAGCCTGCTCGACCGAACGGCGAGCAATCGTGTGAGTGATCGTTTCATGTTCCCTCATGACTCAGAATCGCAACCAAAAAACGAAAGCCTGATACCGCCGCGAATACTGCCGCTAAAACGTCGGCGGCGTATTGATCCACAACAACCGCGTTTCTGTACGCCCCGGATTTCTCCACCGGTGCGGCGTCGAGCTCTCGAAATATAAACTGTCGCCCGTCTTCAGCACGTGATGTTCTTTGCCGCCGAGCCAGATTTCGAATTCCCCGCAAAGCACGTGCAGGAATTCCTCGCCTTCGTGCGCGTACGATTCGCCGCTTCCGCCGTTGGGCCGGATGCAAAACAAGTGGGGCTCCATGGCAGTGTGGCCCCAGGCCAGCAACTCCATTCGCACGCCGGCGGTCGTCTCCAGGATTTTGCGTTGAGGCGGGCGCACGAGACCGGGATTTTCTTCGGCGGCTTCGAATAGCGATGGGATATTCGTGCGATAGAAACGCGCAATCCGCCGAAGGGTTGCGACTGATGAACGCATTTGCCCGCGTTCGAGCGCGCTGAGAAATCCGATTGATACGCGCGTTGCACGCGCAACCTGCGCCAGGGAAAGTCCCCGGCGCGTGCGCAATCGGCGGAATCGCTGTCCCGGCAGCAATTCTTTTTCCGATGGCGCCGAGACGATGCCCTGGCCTTTGAGAACATGGACGATCGCGGCCGGGTTTAGTCCGCGTGCTCGCCGCAGAAAAAGGGCGCGCTGCAACAGCCGGACATCCGCTTCGGTATAGAGCCGATACTTACTCTTCGTGCGCTGGGGCGCGACGAGGCCGGCCATCTCCCACGCGCGCAACGCCGAAGACGAAATTCCGACGCGGCGCGCCACTTCGCTGATGCGCAGCATGCGCTTGTGCGACACACTTTCTTGCAATCGCGTTCGCGATTGGCTGGATGAATTCTTTCCGCTTGACACCGGTGAAGGCTTTCTCTAAGTTTGCGGGATTATAGTAAGGTTCATAACGCGCAGCAACCTCGAATCGCACGGTATTTTCAAAAATTTGTGAAGGCAGTTGGGTCGTGGGTCCTGGTCGGCGGTTGAAGTACCGCACTTGAGGGGTGAGCCAATGATGTCCGAATGTACGCGCCGGAATGCGTCCGCATTCCGCGGTCCTCGTCTATTTCTACTTTCGATTCTGGCGATTGGAGCGGTGACGTTTGCGCCGATCATTGCGGCGCAGAGCACCGGCGGCCGCATTCGCGGCACGGTGAGCGATCCGAGCGGGGCTGCCGTCGTAGGCGCCAAGGTGACGCTCATCAACGAAGCGACCAACGTGTCGCGCGACGTCGACACAGGCGCGAACGGGGAATATCTGCTGATCGAGGTGCCGGTCGGCTCTTATGAAATTGATGTGACGCAACAGGGTTTCAAGAAATATGTGCGCAAGGGAGTTGCACTCGACCTGAACGAAGTTATCGGCGTCGACATCACTCTCCAGCTTGGAACCACGGCCGAGACGGTCGAAGTGACGGGCGCGCCGCCGGTCGTCGATACCACGAGCACTCAGCTCGGCGCGGTCGTGAATGAGCGAGCATCGACGCAACTGCCGCTGAACCAGCGCGACGTTTACCAGCTCTTGCAACTTCAGCCCGGCGTCCAATCGCAGCTCGGCAACGATTTGTTCTACGGCTCCGACAAGGCGGGAGTTGTCACCGTCAACGGCGGCCGCGGCCGTTCCAACAACTATTCCGTGAATGGCGGCGACGGAAACGACCTTTTCGCCAACCTTCCCGCGATCGAGCCTTCGCCCGATTCGATCGAGGAATTTCGTGTCATCAGCAATTCGTTCGACGCCGAATACGGCCGAAACTCCGGTGCGGTTGTGAACGTCGTCACAAAATCCGGCACAAACGCGATTCACGGGAGTTTTTACGAATTCTTCCGCAACGACGTGTTAAACGCGCATCCCTTCACGTTTTTCCCCGCCCCGAAACCCGAATTTCGCCAGAACCAGTTTGGCGGCACCATCGGCGGCCCGATTCGCAAGGACAAGACATTTTTCTTCGGTTCTTACGAGGGGCGCCGCATCGTGCAAGGTATTTTGTCGCAGCCGATCAACGTGCCGACGGCGGCTGAAGTCAACAACGGTGACTTTTCCGGGGCCGGATTGGCGAATGGCGTAGTCGATGCCAACGGCAATCCGGGATTCGCAGGGAATCTGACCGACGCGACCGTCGCCAACATTTTGCAGTCGCGCTGCGGTTCAAGCCTGACCGGCGCGTCCGCGGCAGCCGTCGCTCAAGTAGCCGGCGGCGGCGCGGCGGCGCCGTTCAGCACGATATTCCCCAACTTCAAGATTCCGACAGCGTGCTTCGACCCAGTCGCGGTGAGCCTCTTGCAATACGTGCCCGGCGCAGGCGGCAGCGGTGGCGTGCAGATCACGCCGAACAAAACCGATCGCGGCGATCAATTTCAGATCCGCGTCGATCATGTCCTCAACAACAATCAAAAACTCGCCATCTACTATTATTTCGACGACGACAATACGCTCGATCCGTTCGCGAAGTTCCAGGCTTCGGGCGCGACCACCGGCAATTTCCCCGGCGTCTACGCCACTCGGACGCAGCAAATCAACACGACACACACCTGGACGATTGGATCCACCTCCGTCAACGAAGCGCGTTTCAGCTACTTCCGCGAAGGCCAACTGAAGTTTGACACTCCGACGCGAGTTGGCGCCATTCAGAGTTCGTGCGGTACCGGCGCGGCGTCGGCGTTTTGCTTCACCGGCACAGCGGATACGCCGCTGGTCGCCGATGACGGCACGGCGCTTGGCACCAATCCCGACTACGGTCTGCATTCCGGCCTCGGCCCAACCAAGGAGGGCGTGCCATTCATCGATGTCGGCGGCGGCTTTTCGATCGGCAACAACTTCAACGGCCAGCTCCCGCAAACCGGCAACACATATCAGTTCAGCGACAACTTCAGCAAGATCATCGGCACTCACAGCTTGAAGTTTGGCGGCGACGTGCGCTACCAGATGTTCGATCAGCTGCTCTACTTCGACGTGAACGGCGACATGCAGTTTCTGTCAACGCCTAACGGCCCGACGGGCAATGACCTCGGCTTCTCCGACGCCTATCCCGATTATTTTCTCGGCCTTGGCAACGGATTCTTTCAGGGTTCCGCGCAGCACGAGCTCGTGCGCAGCACTTCCTTGTATTTGTTCGCGCAAGACAGCTGGAAGATCAAGCCGAACCTGACGTTGAACTACGGTGTGCGTTGGGAAATGAACACGCCCCTCACCGACATCGGCAAAAAAGTGCAGACTTTCCGGCCGGGAGAAACTTCGTCGATCTATCCCTGCACGCTGCCGACGACCAGTCCCTTGTACGTTGCGGGCAGCATCACGAATTGCGATCAGGCCGGCGTCACACCGGTTGGGCTCGTGTTCCCCGGCGATAAGGGCGTGCCAAACGCGCTCACGAATACGTACTACAAGGGTTTCGCGCCGCGCATCGGAGTCGCGTGGAGTCCCGGCTGGAAGGACGGCGTGCTCGGCAAACTCGCAGGCGGACCGGGCAAGACCAGCGTCAGCATGGGCTACGGCATCTTCTATAACCCGATCGAACAGCTGGTTCTCGAGCAATTCAGCGCCGAGCCGCCTTTCGGCGGCAGCAACTTCATCTCAAGCCCGCTGCTTCAGACGCCGTATCTCGATCAAAGCGGCGACGTTTTCCCCAATCCATTCAACGGCATTCTCAATCCGCCGCGTGGGCAAGCGATCGACTGGTCGCAATTCCGTCCGATGACTTTCTTCGGCGAATTTCCTGCGAACCTTCGGATGCAATACTCCGATCAGTACAACCTGACGATCAAACGCCAATTGCCCGGCGAGATTCTCTTCCAGGTCGGTTACGTCGGCTCGCAAGGCCATCGCTTGCTGGCGAGCTACGAAATCAACGTCGGCAATCCGACGACTTGCAATCAATTGAACACGATTCTCGGCGCAGGGACGTGCGGTCCCTTCGGCGAGGACTCCGCGTACACGATTCCAGCCGGTACCGTAATTCCAGCCGGTGGCTTCCAGCTTCCTTACAACGCCGGCAGCGGCGGTCTCGTCGTCCCAGCGGGTCCGCTCGCGAATCCCATCACGCTGGTCGGCATCCGGCAATACTCATCACCGCTTTGCCAGCCGCTTACCGGTGTTGGTTGCCCATCCGACGGCACACCCGTCTTCTCCGGCATTTTCTCTGAAAACACCGTGGCGAAATCGAACTACAACTCGCTCCAGGTACTCTTCCAGAAAAATTTTACCAAGGGCCTCCAGTTCCAGGCGTCATACACACTCAGCAAGACGATGGATAACGCCTCGAGCTTCGAAAGCGCTCTGAATCCGCTGAACTTCGATGCCACTTACGGGCTCTCGGCGTATGACGCTCGTAACCGTTTCGTCTTCAACTATGTCTGGGATCTTCCCGTGCCGAAATTCGACGGTTTCAAAGGCAAGCTGCTCGACGGCTGGGAACTCTCCGGAATCCTTACATTCCAGAGCGGCTTCCCGATCCGCATCACGTCGCAGGACGACGTCGAAGAGCTTGACTCGACGTTCCTGTTCGAGACGCCGGGCGAGCCCAACCTGACCGCGCCGTTCCACACTCAGAACATTCGCCAGAACAACGGCTTCGATTTCAATCCGGACCTCTTCACGAACGCGACCGTAGCCCCGGGCACCATCGGCAACGCTCCGCGTTCGATCTGCTGCGGCCCCGGCATCAACAATACGGACATGAGCTTCAACAAGCAGACCAAGATCGGCGAGCGTTGGCTGATGGAGTTCCGCGGCGACGTCTTCAACATCTGGAACCACGCGCAGTTTTACAGCGTGGACGGCGACGTTTCCAACACCGGAAGCACGTTTGGTCAGGTGCAGCACGTGCACGATCCCCGGCTGGTCCAGTTCTCGCTGAAGTTCAAGTTTTAGCCCGGACCGGATAAACTTGCATTGGCTTCGAAGGCGCGGCTCTCAAGGGCCGCGCTTTCCTGCCTGAACGGCAAACTTCGCTTCTCGCAACTTCGATCGGCGAAAACAGAACGCAGAACGCACAACGCAGAACAAACTGACCGCAGGGAACAGACCTGCATGCAATGGAGTTTGGTTATGTACGAAGCACTCGACAAGGAAATCGCTCTCTACGAAAAGCGCACGCCGAAATCGGCGGCCGCTCACAAACGCGCTCTCGAACGCATTCCGCTCGGTGTCGCCAGCAATTATCGCCACTACGAGCCGTATCCGATTTTTGTGAAGGATGGAAAAGGCAGCAAGATTCACGATATCGACGGAAACGAATACATCGATCACAACCTTTGCTTCGGCGCCTTAATGGCGGGCCACTGCCATCCCGCCGTCGTCAAAGCCGTCGAGCAAAAGCTGCATGAAGGCACGACCTTCGGCATGCCCCACGATCAGGAATGGGAACTCGCCGAGGAAATCTGCAAACGCTATCCGGTGGAGATGGTGCGTTTCGGTTCGAGCGGCACCGAAGTCACGATGCATGCATGCCGCATCGCCCGCGCCGCAACAAACCGCGACAAGATCCTCAAGTTTGAAGGCTCCTATCACGGCCTGCACGATACCGCGCTCGTCAGCGTGAAGCCTAAGGCCGAAGAATACGGCGATCCCGACGCGCCAAACTCCGTTCCTGGTGGCGGCGGCATCCCGAAATCAGCGATCGCCAACGTCGTCGTCGCCAGCTTCAATAATCTCGGCAGCGTCGAACGCCGCTTCAAAGAAAATCCCGGCCAGATCGCGGCCATTATTCTCGAGCCGATCCTGATGAACGTCGGCCTGTGCAACCCGGAGCCCGGATTCCTGCAAGGCCTTCGCGACCTCTGCGACAAAAACGGCGCTCTGCTGATTTTCGACGAAGTAAAAACCGGCGCGAAGCTTGCCTGGGGCGGCGCCAGCGAATATTTCGGCGTCAAGCCCGACATGATCTGCCTCGCGAAATCGATCGGCGGCGGGCTTCCGCTCGGCGCCTTCGGATCAAGCCGCAAGGTGATGGACCTCATCTCGCAACACAAGGTCTTCCACGGCGGCACCTACAACACGAATCGCGTAGCGATGTCGGCGGGCCTCGCAACGTTCCGCGAAGTCCTCACTCGCGAAAATTACGCCCACACCGACAAGCTCAGCAAACAGCTTGCTGACGGCTACCGCAAGATCGTCTCGAAGGTTGGCCTCACTGCTTACATTGCCAGCGCTGGAGTCAACGGCGCGCTCATGCTCTATCCGCAAGAAATTAAAAATTATCGCGACTGGACCACCATCGACGTCGATCTCTGGCGCCACTATTGGTTCGCGATGGTGAATCGCGGCGTGCTCGCTCAGCCGTATTGGTGGGACGAGCAGTGGACCATCTCGGTGCAACACACCGAAGCCGACATCGACAAGCATCTCGCCGTTTTCGAAGAAATCGCCCCGTCCCTGGCGAAAGCTCAGCAACAGCGTGGCGCAGCCAAAGTCGGCGCCACCGGCCACTAGCGCCGGCACGTGAGTGAGTGTAGGGGCGCAGCATGCTGCGCCCCAGCTTGCCCAGGCGAAAGACTGGCCAGGGATTGTTTTTCTCTTTCTTTTGCCGGCTTCTCGGGGAGAACCAACGTTGTCGAATGAAACCGCCGCAACGCCGCTCGCCGCGAATTCCCCCGCGGCCGTTGACTCTTCGTCCGCCGCGCCTCACCTGCGCCGCGTGCTCGGTCGCTGGGACCTCGTTCTTCTTTTTGTCGTCGCGGTCTTCAATCTCAACGTCGTCCCGTCGATCGCAGCGAACGGCGGCGTCACCATCTGGCTCTGGATCATCTCGCTCTTGCTGTTTTTCTGGCCTCAAGGAATCGCTGTCATCGAACTGGCCCATCGCTATCCCGGCGAAGGCGGCGTCTATCTCTGGGCGAAGGAAGTCTTCGGCGACTTCCACGGCTTCCTCTCCGGTTGGTGCTATTGGACCAACAACATGATGTACGTCCCGACAGTCATGCTCTATTTCGTCGGCGTTTCCGTCTTCGCTCTCGGCGCCGGGCACCAGACGCTCGCGGATAACAAAGTCTTCGCCCTCTCTTCGTCGCTGGCATTGCTCGCGATCCTAGTGATTCTGAATGTGATCGGTCTCGGCGTCGGTAAATGGATCAACAATCTCGGCGCCATTGGGACCGGAATCGCCGCCGCCGTTCTGATCGGACTCGGCCTGATTGTCTACGCCCGCTTTGGCACCAATATCACCGCCGCCGACTTTCAGATCCCCGCGAATCCGCGCTTCGTCCTCAATTCTTTCGGCGTGATCTGTTTTGGCTTGGTCGGTCTCGAACTCGCCTCCGTCATGGGCGACGAAATCGAGAATCCCCAGAAAATTCTGCCCGGCGCCGTCGCGTGGGGCGGCGTTCTCTCCGGACTTCTATATATCGGTGCGACGCTGACCCTCCTCATCGCCGTCAGCAAGAAAGATATCAGCGTGCTGCAAGGCATCGTGCAAGCGGTCGGCAGCATGGCAGCCAGAGTCAACGCTTCCTGGATCGTCGCGCCATTCGCCGTGCTCCTCAGCTTCTCGATCGCGGGAATCGGCTCCGCGTGGCTCGCGGGCTCCGCTCGTATCCCGTTCGTCGCCGGCCTCGATTCCTACATGCCCGCCTGGCTCGGCAAAGTGCATCCGAAGTACGCGACGCCATACGCCGCACTGATCGTCCACGCCGTCGTTTCGATGATTTTAGTAATCGTCAACTTCTCCGGCGGCGCCGGCGTTCAGGAAACGTTTCAGAAACTCTTGTCGCTGGCGGTGGTGCTTCAACTCGTCCCATTTATTTACATGTTTGGAGCATTGCTGAAACTAGCCGCCGCCGATGATTTCGTCCCCGGGCGCTACAGCAAGACAACGCTCCTCGTCGCAGGCGTCAGCGGCCTGATCACGACGATTCTCGGCATCGCGCTGGCTTTCTTTCCGGCGCAGCAGATCACGTCGGTCGCATCGTACGAAGTCTGGATGTTCGGCGGCACTTTACTCTTCGTCGGGCTCGCCGCCTTTTTCTTTTTCGTCTATGGCCGCCGCAAAGCCGCAAGAAAAGTGGTCGTAGCACCCGTAGCGTAGGGGCACGGCACCGCCGTGCCCGTCTTAGAATTGTCTGTCCATGTAACGGAGGCCCACGATGGCAACCACGACAAGTGCAGCGTCAAACGCGAAAACATACAAAAATTTCGTCAACAACCAATGGGTCGCAGCCGCCAGCGGTGAAACATTCCCCGTCTATGATCCCTCCACCGAAGAAGTCATCGCCAACGTAGCCGCCGCCGATAAGTCCGATGTCGACGCGGCCGTGAACGCCGCGCGCGAAGCCTTCGACAACGGCCCCTGGCGCCAAACCACCGCTCAGGATCGCGGCCGCATCCTCTTCAAGCTCGCCGACAAAATCCGCCAGAATTCCGCCGCGCTCGCCGAACTCGAATGCCGCAACACCGGCAAGCCCATCGTCGAAGCCGAATACGACATCGCCGACGTCGCGACCTGCTTCGAGTATTACGGTGGTCTCGCGACGAAAGTCACCGGCCACGTCAACCCCGTCCCCGCCAACGCGCTCAGCTTCACGATGCGCGAGCCGGTCGGCGTCGCCGCGCAAATCATTCCGTGGAACTACCCGCTGCTGATGGCCGCGTGGAAGCTCGCACCCGCCATCGCCGCCGGCTGCTGCTGCGTACTCAAGCCCGCTGAACAAACCCCGCTCACCGCGCTCGAATTCGCTGGCTATCTTGAAGAAGTTGGCCTGCCACCGGGCGTAGTAAACATCATCAACGGTTTCGGCGAAACCGCGGGAGCCGCTCTCGTCGCTCATCCCGGCGTCGATAAAGTTGCATTCACCGGCAGCGCCGCCGTCGGCAAAATCATCGTCAAAAGCGCCGCCGACACTTTGAAGCGCGTCACCCTCGAGCTTGGCGGCAAATCACCCAACATTTTCTTCGCCGAAGCAGACTGGGAAGCCGCCGTCGACGGCGCGCTCTTTGGCGTCTTCATCAATCAAGGTGAAGTCTGCTCCGCAGGCAGCCGCATCCTCGTCGAAAAATCGATCTACAAAAAGTTCGTCGAAGCGATGGCTGAAAAAGCAAAACGCATCACCCTCGGCCCTCCGCTCGCCCGCGAAACGAAGATGGGCCCGCTCGTCAGCAAGGAACAATACGATCGCGTCGCTTCTTACCTCGACCTCGGCAAGAAAGAAGCAAAGGTCGCCATCGGCGGTGGCAAGCCAACGCAATTCGCCAAAGGCTTTTATCTCGAGCCGACGATTTTCTACGACGTCGATAATTCCGCCCGTATCGCCCGCGAAGAAATTTTCGGTCCCGTTGCGTCCGTCATCCCGTTCGACGCCGAAAGCGACGCCATTCGCATCGCCAACGACACGCCGTACGGCCTCGCCGCCGCCGTCTGGACTCGTGACATCTATAAAGCCTTCCGTGTCGTCAAATCTTTGAGGGCTGGCATCGTGTGGGTCAATCACATGCAACCCACCTACGTCGAAGCGCCGTGGGGCGGCTACAAACAATCCGGCTTCGGCCGCGAACTTGGCCCATGGGGCCTCGAGGAATATCTCGAAACCAAGCAAGTCTTCGTGAATCTCGACGAAACTCCGATCGGATGGTACTGACATGGCGACAATTCAAATCAAAACCGAAATCCCAGGCCCTCGCTCCATCGCGCTGATGAAGCGCCGCGAAGCCGCCGTCCCGCGCGCGCCGTATAACACGATCCCTGTCTTTGCCGCGTCTGCCGAAGGCGCAACCATCACCGACGTCGACGGAAATCGCTACATCGATTTCGCCGGCGGCATCGGCTGTCTGAACATCGGCCACCAGGCCCCGCGGGTTACCGCCGCGATCAAAGATCAACTCGAAAAGCATCTGCATCTCTGTTTCGCCGTCACTCCGTACGAAGGTTACGTCGCCGTCGCGGAAAAATTGAACGCGCTGGCTCCCGGCAACTTCGCAAAGAAAACAATCGTTCTCAATACCGGCGCCGAAGCCGTCGAAAACGCCGTGAAAATCGCGCGCGCCTACACCAAACGCCCTGCGATCATCTGCTTCGAGGACGCTTTCCACGGCCGCACTCTGATGGCGATGTCGCTCACCAGCAAAGCGCATCCTTATAAGGCGGGATTCGAGCCCTTCGCCAGCGACGTCTATCGAATCCCGTTTGCATACGAATACCGCGCCGAAGGTGAAACAACTGCCGAAGCCTTCGCGCACCATCTCGAAAACGCTTTCAAGCGCTACGTCGCCGCCGAATCCGTTGCCGCCGTGATCGCCGAGCCCGTGCTAGGCGAAGGCGGTTTCGTCATTCCACCGCGCGATTACTTCAAAGCCTTGCACGCCATTTGCCGCAAGCACGGCATCCTCTTCATCGCCGACGAAGTCCAGTCCGGCTTCGCCCGCACCGGCAAATGGTTCGCCTCAGAGCACTTTGGCATCGAGCCAGACCTGATCACCACGGCGAAGTCGCTCGGCGGCGGCATGCCGATCGCCGCCGTCACAGGCCGAGCCGAAATCATGGATGCGCCCGCTGTCGGTGGACTCGGCGGCACCTTCTGCGGCCATCCGCTCTCCTGCGCCGCAGCGTTAGCCGCGATCGATACCATCGAAAAAGACGGCCTGCTCGCTCGTTCCACCGCGCTCGGCAAACATTTCGAAAAGCGCGCCCGAAGCTGGCAGCAAAAGTGGCAACTCGTCGGCGATATCCGCGGCCTCGGCGGTATGTGCGCCATCGAACTCGTCCGCAACGCCGATACGCGCGAGCCGGCCGACACCGAAACCAAACAGATCGCCGAGTTCTGCTACAAACACGGGCTTGTCACGATCACCGCTGGCACGTTCAACAACGTCATTCGCATCCTCGTCCCACTCGTGATCTCGGAAGCTCAGTTCGACGAAGGTCTCGACGTAATCGAAGCCGCCCTGGCCGCCGTCGCCGAAAAAAAACAACCAGCACTCTCCCACGCCTGAGCGGTTTGGTAGCCGGCTCTTCCCGCTTGTCGCGGCGGAGCTTGCTCCGCCCGGCGTCAACACGTTTACCGCGAAATGAGCGAAGTCCGCAGCCGCCCGCAATCGACAGTTGCGCCCACGCCCGTCGCGTAGCAAACTCATCTCCCCGCACCTACATTGCCGTTTTCCCAGGAGTTGACCATGCCGGAAGCCGCCACAAAAACCACATCCATCGCCTCGCAGTTCAAAGACCCCGACCTCTTCCGCGAAGCCGCCTACATCGACGGCCAATGGATCACCGCGAGCAAGACTTTTCCCGTCGACAATCCCGCCACCGGCGAAATCATCGCCAATGTTCCCGATCTCGGCGCCAGCGAAGCACGCCAGGCCATCGAAGCCGCCAATCGTGCCTTTCCCGCCTGGAGCAAGAAAACCGCGAAAGAGCGCGCCGTCATCCTCCGCAAGTGGTTCGACCTCCTCCTCGCGAATCAGGAAGATCTCGCCAAGCTGATGACCCTCGAACAGGGCAAGCCCCTCGCCGAAGCAAAAGGCGAAGTCGCCTACGCCGCCGCATTCATCGAGTGGTTCGCCGAAGAAGGGAAGCGCATCTACGGCGACACAATCCCCCAGCATCAGTCCGACAAACGCATCGTCGTCATCAAGCAGCCGGTCGGCGTCGTCGCCGCCATCACGCCGTGGAATTTTCCGCTTGCAATGATCGCGCGCAAAGCCGGCCCAGCCATCGCTTCCGGCTGCACGCTCGTCATCAAGCCCGCCGAGCAAACTCCGCTCTCCGCTCTCGCACTCGCTGTCCTCAGCGAACGAGCCGGCGTTCCAAAAGGCGTTTTCAACGTCATCACCGGTTCTCCCGTCGAAATCGGCGGCGAACTCACGTCCAATCCAATCGTCCGCAAACTTTCCTTCACCGGCTCCACCGAAGTCGGCAAGCTGCTGATGGCGCAATGCGCCGGCACAATCAAAAAAATCTCGCTCGAGCTCGGCGGCAACGCCCCCTTCATCGTTTTCGACGACGCCGACATCGATGCCGCAATCGAAGGCGCCACCGCTTCGAAATATCGCAACACCGGACAAACCTGCATCAGCACCAACCGCTTCTACGTCCAGGACGGAATCTACGACGCCTTCGCCGCCAAGCTCACGCAAGCCGTGAAAAATCTAAAGCCCGCCTCGGGTCTCGAAGCCGGCGCCACGCAAGGCCCTCTCATCGACGACGCTGCTCTTGCGAAAGTCGAGACGCATCTCAACGACGCAAAATCGAAAGGCGCCAAAGTTCTCATCGGCGGCAATCGGCACTCACTCGGCGGCCGCTTCTTCGAGCCCACCGTCCTCGCCGACGTCACGCCGCAAATGCGTATCTCCAAAGAGGAAACCTTTGGCCCCGTCGCCCCGCTCTTCCGTTTCAAAAACGAAGCCGAAGCCGTCGCGCTCGCCAACGACACCGAGTTCGGTCTCGCCGCTTATTTCTACGGCCGCGACATCGCCCGCATCTGGCGTGTCGCCGAAGCTCTCGAGTACGGCATCGTCGGCATCAACACCGGCATGATCTCCACCGAAGTGGCCCCATTCGGCGGCTTCAAGGAATCCGGCCTCGGCCGTGAAGGCTCCAAATACGGCATGGACGACTATCTCGAAGTGAAATATCTCTGCTTCGGCGGAATCAGCTAGCGCCTGCCCTGGCATCTCTTCAGGCCGAAGCCGCTACAGATATCGGGTGCTATCACTCCTCGACTATTAACTTGATTATGTATTAGGCTGTCAACTTAACTAGGCCACTTGCGATGCTTGAGAAATTCCAGTCCAACATCGACCTGCCGACCATTTCGGCGCGTCACTTTGTCACCTTTTACCAGCAACCGCACTACCCCGTGAACACCGTTTGCGATTACCTCGCCGAGGGCCTGAACGACGGTGAGGCAGCCGTCGCTGTCGTACCCGCACATCATGCCGCTTTCATCACAAAAGAACTGACCATTCGTGGCTTACCGATTGACGAAATGACAGCCGACGGCCGATTTGCCTGCGCCGATATCGCTGAGCCTCTTACCTATCTGATCGACCCAAAAATTCCGACGCACGAAAAACATGCGCTGAGCGCTCGCTGGGTGGAAGAGACGATCGAGCGCGCGCCGGCAAAGCGCTGCCGATTCTTGGGTGAACTGGTTTCCCTTATGGTCGCCGGAGGCCATCTCGAGAGCGCGTTCCAACTCGAAGACACTTGGAATCAACTACTCGCCATTTTTCCGGCCATGCTTTATTGCGTCTACGAGCAAACGCCTTTTGAACAGTTGCAGGCGCTCAATAATTTCTGTGAGGTCTGCAATCATCACGACGCCGTACTTGCAGCGCGCATGAGTTCGGAAGCCGTCAAGGACCCGACCGCCTGGTTCGTGTTGATGCAAGAGCAAGCCAGCGCATTGCGCGAAGAAGTGATGCGCCGCCGGATGGCAGAGCGTTTGGTGTTTGTGAACGAAGCCAACAGGCTAAAGCAGCTCGAAGCTTTGCTCCGCGTTCACGGCCCGAACCTCAGCCCCATCGAGAAAGAAGACATCGTCAGAGTCGTGAGCGAGTTGCAAACCCAGGCGCGAAAAGAGAGACGCACATTCACACCGGAATCTCCCGACTGGCACAAGAAGGCAGGCGAAATCCTCGGCTATGAGAAAGTGATTGCCAGTGTATTGCGCACAGGAAAGATGTGAAATCCTCACTCTGGCGTCTCCTGACGCCCGATCCAAAGTCGGTCGCGAAAATCGCCGTGAACTTCCAGCAATCCTTCGAAGTCTCTGAGAGAAAACTACTTCAGCCTCGCAAGACCTTGGCTCGCTTCACCAGTCGCGGTATCGTAGGAATCGACTCGGCGGGCCTGTAGCTCAATGGTTAGAGCATTCGGCTCATAATCGACTGGTTGGAGGTTCGAATCCTCCCAGGCCCACCACTCTCCGCCGTCAATGCGCAAAAGCGCCACTGCAAAGCGCTACTTTTTCAGCATCCGTCCGAGCTCTTCATACTGATCGCTCGCGATGTAATCCACTCCAGCTTTCTCCGCAGCCCGCCAGCGCTGTTCCGCCGCGGCCTCGCTGCCAAAGTTGTACTCATGAAATAATCCCAGCCCGCTCTCTTGCTGCACGCTCACACCGTCGAGCGTATAAAACCGGATCCAGAATCCGCGTTGATGTGCGTACGCCACAAAATCACCGAGCCGCTTCTCTTTTTCCGCGTTCCATTCCCCGGCATTCGGCTGCCCGCCCGGCTCAATCACTTTCCACGCGTTGTTCCACCAGCGGTGATAATTGTCTGCCGCGTCCGGCGCAATCACATCGGCCGCAGCGGTGATGTTCTCCGTATGCGTATGCGTCGCGCCAAACGCCAGCAGCCGCGCTCCCACCGGCACGCGATCGTAAAACACAGCCTTCTGCACATCCGACTCCCCCGTCAAAACGAGAATCGGCTTCACATCCAGCTCCGCAACCTCGCTGATCTGCTCGCCTCGCGGAGCTGTCGTAATCCAATCCCGATACTCGGTCAGCAGTTTCCAGATCGCTTCCAGATGCTGCGGTTCTTCCGACTTCAAATCCAGATTCAGCGTGATCAGCGGCCAATCATGATGGTTCGTCGAGCGCAGCGCCTGCTCCACCACCGGCCGCACCTTCTCAAAAAAATAATCCCGCATGCTCGGTTCGTTGCCGGTCGAAGGCACGCCATGCGTCACGATCGAACGCGATTGTCCCGTCCGCTTGTCCGTGTACCACAACAAATCCTGCTCGATCGCCAGCGGCGTCCCCGCCGACAACGCGCGATCGATCCGGTCGTTCCACCGCCCGGAATACGGATAGCAATTGTGCGCATCCATCACCGAACGCGCACCCGGATGCGCCGCATTCGGCATCGGCGCCCGCGCCAGCACCAGCGACGTCAGCCCAAACAGCGCGCAAATCATCAGCGCAATGCAATCCGCAACCGGAATTCGCCTGGAGAAGACGCTGTGAAACAAGAATCTCATTGGTGATGTCACAGATATAACTCGCAGAATGTCACTTCGTGAATGCGACGTGAATAATCTGAAACAATGCGTCTCGTCGGTTCCCTCTCGGAGAGGGGAAGCGTGCCGCAGCACACTCAACAAAATCTCGCTCAGCGCGAGACGCTGACCGTTTTTCCCGAATATTTCACAACTTTGTCGGCGTGCCGCGAAAGCTCGATTCCCTCGCCCTGATTCTCACCCGCAAAAACGATATGAAAAGTCCGCTGTTCCAGCATTCCCGGAAACGCGCCTTCTCGCTCGCCGATCGTCAGCTTCTTCGCCGCGTCATCCCAATCAAATCGGATCGTCGCGTGCGCGCCCTTTTCGTAATCGTAGTTGTCGCCCTCATCTTCATACAAAACGAACGACCCGTTCGCTCCCGCATAAACGCGCAGCTCGATCGGATCAGCCTTCTTCTCGCTCGCATACTCGACATCCGGCCCCATCGGCACAATAGATCCAGCCTTCACAAACAGCGGCATCCGATCGATCGGCGCGGCCGTCTCGATCATTGCTCCGCCGTCAACGCGCCGTCCCGTCCAGAAGTCGTACCAGGTCGCCTTCGGCAGATACATCCGCCGCGTCGTAGCTCCCGGCTCAGTCACTGGATTCACCAGCAGTGCCGGTCCATACATGAATTGATCGCCGATATTCAGCGCGCGCGTATCCGTTCGATAATCCATCGCCAGCGGCCGCATCGGCGTGTACGCCTCGCTCGTCGTCTTCCACGCCAGCGAATAGATGTATGGCATCAGCCGGTAACGCAGCCGGTCGTATTGCGTCAAGATCTTCTGCGCGTCCGCTCCATACGACCAAAGCTCGTTCTGATTCGTCGTCCGCGTCCCGTGCAACCGAAAAATCGGACAGAACGTCCCGTACTCAAACCAGCGCACAAACAATTCTCGATATGCCGGGTCATCCGGATTTCCGATAATGAATCCGCCGATATCCGTCGTCCAATACGGAATACCCGAAAGCGAAAAATTCAATCCCGCCGGAATCTGTCGCGCAAAGCTCAGCCAATTCGATTCCACATCGCCCGACCACGCCGTAATCGAATTCCTTTGCGCACCCGCAAACGCCGACCGCGACAAAATAAACACCCGCTTCTGATCGGAAGTCTTCCGCTGTCCCTCGTACACCGCCGTCGTCGTCATCAACGGATAAAGATTCGCGTACCGCGCGCCGCTCCCGAGCGCCACCTTGTTCGTCACCACAATATTCGTCTCGCGCCCCTCGGTCTCCGGCTCATCCGTATCCAGCCACCACGCATCCGCGCCGATCTTGAACAATCCCTTGTCGATCAATCCCCAGTAATACTCTCGCGCCTCCGGATTGAACGCGTCATACAACGCCTGCCCCGCCGGATGAAATCCGCTCACCTTCATTTTGTCGACGAAATATCCGCGCCTATCCATCTCGTCATAAACCGGCGAGCCCGGTCGAAAATACGGCCAGAACGAAAACATCACATGAAAATG